>Ga0315902_10000006_pt1 | contig 351819 bp, 352 predicted proteins | sample LakEriMetagenome_9_FD_203523 | JGI IMG/M metagenome (GOLD analysis project Ga0315902, IMG submission 203523) | Freshwater fungal communities from buoy surface, Lake Erie, Ohio, United States - Buoy 12 MA117 | ecosystem: Environmental > Aquatic > Freshwater > Lake > Lake biofilm | place: USA... | reverse complement strand
TGCCGCTTGCGCCCTTCGGGATCGGCGGCTATATCGCCCGCTCCCGCGCCGTGGTCCCTTCGTCTATCGGTTAGGACGTCAGGTTTTCAACCTGAAAAGAGGGGTTCGATTCCCCTAGGGACTGCCATGCGGGGCTCCCCTGACAGAACCGTTCGGGACGGTGGTCCGGTCCACGACTCCAGCGCCCAGCGGAAGGCGCGCCGGTTCTTCCCGGCCTTCGTCGCGCAATCAATCTGCGACACTCTTTCAGAAACTGACGTTTTTTGGACCTGCCGCCCCGTTGCGTAACTGTGATAAACACGTCTCGTCACGGAAAAACGGGGGGAGAGGATTAGTCAGTTGGATTCGCGAGAGACGGATGTGCAGCCGACGGTGCGCGTCAGCGGACACGTCAAGTGGTTCGATCCGGGGAAGGGCTACGGCTTTGTCGTACCGGACGACCCCGGGCAGACAGACACCAAGGATGTCCTGCTCCATATCAGCAGCCTGAGGGACATGGGCCGAGACACGGTCGTGGAGGGTGCGCCCATAACCTGCGAGGTGGCGCGCCGGCCCAAGGGGTGGCAGGTCGTGGCGGTCGTCGACCTCGGTGCCGCGCTGGAACCGCGTCGGGGGTACGAGAGTTTGCGTCGCGTCCCGCTCGACAAGGCCCGGATGGACATGCCGCCAGCCGAGGGCCCCTTCGCCCCGGCAACGGTAAAGTGGTTCAATCGCACCAAGGGCTACGGCTTCGTTGTCTGCGAGACCAAACCGGGCGATATCTTCGTGCACATCGAGACGCTGCGCCGCTGCGGTCTGGAGGACCTCCAGCCGGGCGACGGCGTCCGGGTGCGTTTCGCCAGCGGGCCCAAGGGTCTGGTGGTGGCCGAGATCGATCAGGGCGGCTGACCCCGGCCGCCCGCTGGAGGGCGTATGCCGTTGAACCGTCGTCTGATGCTATCCTTCGCCGTGGTGGCCCTGGCCACGGCCGCCTGCGCCTCGGAAAAGCCGCCGCTGGATCCCCGCGGCGAGCCGATGGAGCAGCTGACCATCGTCACGGACAGCGGCCGGCATACCTTCTGGATGGAGATCGCCGACGATGACGCCGAGCGTCAGCGCGGGCTGATGTTCCGGCCGCCGCTGCCGGACGACCAGGGCATGCTGTTCAAGTTCCCCGACGCCGCCGAGCGCGGCTTCTGGATGCGCAACACGCCAAGTTCTCTGGACATCATCTATGTCGCGGCGGACGGGCGTATCGTCTCGATCGCGCGGCACACCACGCCCTATTCCGACGGCATCTACCCCTCGAACGGCCCGGCGACCGGCGTCGTCGAACTCCGCGCCGGCCGCGCCGAGGAGATCGGCGCCAAGCCCGGCGACCGGGTAGACCACCCGCACTTCGGGCGGTAGATTATCTGGTCGGGGCGGCAGGATTCGAACCTGCGACCCTCTGCTCCCAAAGCAGATGCGCTACCAGGCTGCGCTACACCCCGAGGGCGGACCTCATGGCACGGGCGGCGGCGCGCCGCAACGACAGGCCTTGAGCCGGAGCCAAACCGTTGTATCAGGGCGGGGAAGAAGAGGTTCGACCATGCTCGCGCGCATTTTCCAGCCGGCCAGAACGGCCATGCAGTCCGGCAAGGCCAAGACCCGGGAGTGGATCCTGGAGTTCGAGCCGGCCTCGGCGCGGGCGCTGGATCCGCTCATGGGCTGGACCTCCTCGACCGATATGAACGGCCAGGTGCGGCTGCGCTTCGACAGCAAGGAAGACGCGATCGCCTATGCCGAGAAGCACGGCATCCCGTTCCGCCTGCACGAGCCGCAGCAGGCGCCGGTAATTCTCAAGGCCTATGCCGACAACTTCGCCTACGGTCGCAAACAACCCTGGACGCACTGAGCGGCCGGGGTCCGTCGGGCGCCCTTAGCTCAGCTGGATAGAGCACGTGCCTTCTAAGCATGGGGTCGCAGGTTCGAGTCCTGCAGGGCGCGCCACCGGCGGCCGGCGCCGCTGAAGCGCCGGAGACGAGGGGAGACGGAGCATGGACCGCAACGCCAGAATCCTTGACCTCGTTGCGCCTGACGCGCGGGTCCTGGAGGTTGGTCCGAGCTTCTCGCCGATCCTGCCCAAGGCGTCCGGCCGGGAGGTGTACACCCTCGATCACGCTGACGCCGATGAACTGAAGGCCAAATACGCCGGCCACGGGGTGGATCTCGCCCGGATCGAACCGGTCGATTTCGTCTGGCGTGGCGGGCCGGTGCACGAGGCGGTGCCGTCGGCGCTGCATGGCAGCTTCGACGCCATGATCCTGAGCCATGTGCTGGAGCACAGTCCCGACCCGATCGGACTGCTGAAGTCAGCCGCGGTGTTGCTGCGCGACGGCGGGGTGCTGTCCCTGGCCAATCCGGACAAGCGCTACTGCTTTGACGCGCTGAAGCCGGTCACCGGTCTGGGCGAGTGGATCGAGGCCCATGTCGAGGGGCGGCAGCGCCACGGCGTCCGCACCCTCTACGAGCAGTCCGTGGTCTCGGTGAAGAACGGCGAGGCCATCGGCTGGCCCTCGACCGCGCCACCGTCCGACCTGCGATGGGTCGAGACCGGGTTCGACTGGCCGCGGCCTGCCGCGCCCGACGCCCCCTACGTGGACTGCCACGCCTCCTACTTCACACCGGCCAGCTTCGAGCTGCTGGTGTTCGAGGGCGGTCAGCTCGGCCTGATCGAGTTCGAGGTGGCGAAGACCTTTCCCACCGCCGGCTTCGAGTTCTTTGTGACGCTGCGTAAGGCGCGGCCGGCGCGCCTGACTGACGAGGCGATCGCGGTGCGGCGAATCGAGCTGCATCGACGGATCATGGCCGAGCTCCGCGAGCAGATCGACGGCTGGCTTGGACCGGCAGTCGCCTCGACGCCGGTTCGCGAGGCAGCGGCCGCCGACCCGGCACCGCGGCCTGAACCCCTCGTGCCGATCACCGCGGTCGAGTCGGTTGCAGCTGTCGATGCGGCGCTCCCCCGGCGTTCGTGGGTCAAGGGCCCGGCGAAGCGGTTGATGCGACGGCTCAGACGTCGGCTGTCGCACTGAAGGCCTGATCGAGGTCGGCGATCAGGTCGGCCGGGTCCTCCAGCCCCACATGCAGCCGCAGCAGGGTGCCGGGTAGCGCCGGCGGCGACTGCCGCAGGGCCATCTGGCCAGTCTCGTGGGTGATCAGGCTCTCGAAGCCGCCCCACGAATAGCCCAGCCCGAACAGGTTCAGCCGGTTGAGAAAGGCGTGGGCGCGGGCCTCGGACCAGCCTTGGGTCACCACGCCCATCAGGCCGGCGGCCCCGCTGTAATCGCGGCGCCAGAGCGCATGGCCGGGGGATCCCGGCAGCGGGGGATAGCGTACTTCGGAGACCTCGGGCCGCCCCGCCAGCCAGGCGGCGACCACCAGGGCCGAGGCGGCGTGGGCCGCCATGCGGATCGGCAGGGTGCGCAGGCCGCGCAGGGCCAGCCAGGCGTCATCCGGCGAGACGTGCCAGCCGAGGTCCTCGACGGCGTGATCGAGGGTTCGGGCGAGGGCGGGGTCGCGCACCGACACGGCACCCATCAGCACGTCGGAATGGCCGGCGACGTACTTGGTCACCGCCTGCACGCTGACATCGGCCCCGTGGTCGAGCGGCCGGAAGGCGAGGCCGGCGGCCCAGGTGTTGTCGATCGCGCTCAGCACGCCGCGGGCGCGAGCGAGGGCCGCAAGCTCGGGCACATCGACCATCTCGAAGGTCAGGGAGGCAGGTGACTCGACCAGCACGAGCCGCGTCTCCGGACCGAACAGGCCGGCGATCGCCGCCGCCTTGAGGCCTGGGTCGTGGAAACGGCTGGTCACGCCGCGGGCGGCCATGAAGCGGGTCAGGAACCGGCGGCTGGGGCCGTAGAGGGCGTCGGTGGCGAGCACCTCGTCCCCGGGGCGCAGGAGGGCCAGCAAGGGGAGGGCGACGGCGGCCAGGCCCGAGGGGGCGAGGACGGTGCGGTGCGCGCCTTCGAGGTCGGCGAGGGCGGCGGCCAGGGCTCGCTGCGGGGCCAGCCCCTCCAGTCCGTACACCGGCCCCAGGTTGTCGTCCCGCATGTCCTCGGCCCGGTCGCTGAGCAGGGTCGAGCCGCGCTCCAGTGGAGGATTGACCGTGCGGCGTCCCCGACCGCGGGCCGTGGCGGAGGCGATCAGGCGGGTGCGGGGTCCGGGCGGTCGGGTCATGCAGGTCTCGCCGGGCCGGGTTGCATCATGGCCCCCCAGGGGTTCTAACGGCGCCCGGGGGGCCGGGTGAAGTGGAGTCGGCGATGCGTCGGATTGCGGTCTGTCTCGGCCTGACGGTGCTGGCGGGGTGCGGAGAGCGTGCCGGGACCCCGGCGGCGGAGCCCGCGCCGGTCCCGGTCGAGGCGCTCCTGCCGGCGACCGAGCGCCCCCCGAGCGCGACGCTCGAGGCGGTGCGGAGGCGCGGCCGGCTGAACTGCGGCGTCCACGAGGGGCTGGTGGGCTTCGCCTACACCGACAACCGAGGACGCTGGCGCGGCTTCGACGTCGACTTCTGTCGGGCCACGGCGGCGGCGGTGCTCGGCGATCCCGATGCGGTCCGCTTTGTTCCGCTTACCGCTGGGCAGCGGTTCGAGGCGCTGAGTTCGGGTCGCATCGACGTGCTGTGGCGGAACACTTCCTGGACCATGGACCGGGATGTGAACGGGCGCGTCGAGTTCGCAGGGGTCAACTATTATGACGGGCAGGGCTTCATGGCGCGGCGATCGCTCGAACTGGCCGGTGCCACCGATCTGAACGGCGCGCGCATCTGCGTCCAGGCCGGCTCGACCAGTCAGGACAATCTGGCCGACTGGTTCCGCGCGCGCGGCCTGACCTATACGGCAGTTGTGGCCGACTCGGAGAACCAGGCTCGCGAGATGTACGCCCGAGAGGCCTGCGACGCCTTCACCGCCGACGTCTCGGCCCTGGCGGCAGCGCGGACGACGCTTGCGGCACCACGGGACCACGTGATCCTGCCGAACGTCATCTCCAAGGAAGCGCTGGGGCCGGTAGTTCGCGAGGACGACACGACCTGGACCGAGATCGTGCGCTGGACGCTCAACGCCCTGATCCTCGCCGAGGAACTGGGGGTCACCGAGGCCAATGTGGCTACGCTGGCCGGGTCGTCCGCCGATCCGCAGGTAAAACGACTGCTCGGTCGGCAAGGTGAGTTTGGCCCGTCCCTGGGGCTTGGGGACAGCTGGGCCCGGGACGCCATCGCCGCGGGCGGGAACTATGGCGAGATCTTCGGCCGGCACCTCGGCCCGGATTCTCCTCTCGACCTGGCCCGGGGTCTCAACGCACAATGGAACGCACGGCCGGCGGGGCTGATGTACGCCCTGCCGATTCGCTAGACTGTCAACCTGACGCCGAACGGCGCGCCCATCGGGGGAATTCGACCATGACCAGCTCGCGCGGCCGCGCGCCGCTCTATGCCTGGATCCTGCTGGGGTTCCTGATCGGTCTGGGAGCCGGCCTTTATGTGAACCTGTATGTCGGGGCCGAGACGCCCTGGGTCCAGTCGGTGACGCAGAATGTCACCGGGCCAATCGGCCAGATTTTCCTCAAGCTGCTGTTCATGTTGGTCATCCCGCTGCTGTTCTCGGCCCTGGCGGTCGGGGTGGCGGAGATGGGCGACCTGTCGACACTCGGCCGTGTCGGCTTCAAGACCCTGGCCTTCACCATCGTGCTATCGGCCACGGCCGTCCTGATCGGGCTGGTGATGGTCAACGCGTTCCGGCCTGGGGACGGGGTCGATCCGGCACTTGCCTCGGCCTTGCTGGAGCAGAGCCGTGAGGCCGCCGGCGCGATCGTCGGCAATGCCCCGAAGTCGATCGAGGCGGGCCAGTTCTTCCTCGCCCTGATTCCGTCGAACGTCGTCACCGCCGCCGCCGAAAACCAGATCCTGCCGGTGATGGTGTTCGCCCTGTTCTTCGGCATCGGCCTCGTCATGGCGCGCTCGGTGGCCACCGACCGTCTGCAGGAAAGTCTGCAGGGGCTGTTCGAGGTGATGATGAAGCTCATCAACCTCGTCATCAAGCTGGCCCCGATCGCCATCGCCTGCCTGATGTTCAACCTCGCCGCCCTGTTCGGCTGGGACCTGCTGGTCCGGCTGGCTGGCTATGCCGCCGTGGCCATCGGGGCGATGGCGATCCACATGTTCATCGTCTACCCGCTGGCGGTGCTGGTGCTGGCGGGCCGCAACCCGTTCAAGTTCTTCTTCGGCGTGCGCGAGCCCATGCTCGTCGCCTTCACCACCGCTTCGTCCAACGCGACCCTGCCGGTGGCGCTGAAGGCGGCGGAGGAGCAGCTCAATCTGCCGCGGCGCATCGCCCGCTTCGTGCTGACGGTCGGGGCCACCGCCAACCAGAACGGCACAGCTCTGTTTGAGGGCGTCACGGTGCTGTTCCTGGCCCAGTTCTTCGGCATCGAGCTGAGCCTGACCCAGCAGGTGGTGGTCATGCTGGTCTGCATCCTCGGCGGAATCGGCACGGCCGGGGTGCCTGCTGGCTCGCTGCCGGTGGTGGCGCTGATCCTTGTGATGGTGGGGGTTCCGGCCGAGGGTATCGCCCTGGTGCTCGGCGTCGACCGCTTCCTCGACATGTGCCGGACCACCCTGAACGTGGTCGGCGATCTGGTGGCGGCCACGGTCGTCTCGCGCGGCGAGAAGGACCTGCCGCCGGACGCGCCGGAACCAGCCCCGGTTCCGGCGACCTAGGGGCCGGCCACGATCGGGGTGCCCGGCCGGGTGCCCCATTCGGCCCAGCTCCCGTCATAGAGTCGGGCCTTACGGCCCAGCACCTCGAGCGCCAGCACGAGGATGGCGGCGGTCACGCCGGAACCGCAGGTGGCGATGGGCAGGCCTGCGCCGTCCGGGGCCGCTGTCGCGAGACGCGGTGCAAGCTCCTCCCGGGGCCGTAGCCGCCCGTCCGACGTCAGCAGCTCCGAGAACGGCAGGTTTACGGCACCCGGCATGTGGCCGCCGCGCAGGCCGGGGCGCGGCTCCGGGGCCTCGCCGCGGAAGCGCGGCGCGCCGCGCGCGTCCAACACAGGCGTTCCGGCCGCCAGCGCCGCGCTAACCTGTCCGAGGTCGACAACCCGGGTCGCGTCCGGGACCGCCCTGAAGGTGGCCGGGGCCGGTGAGACCTCGCCGGCCTCCACCGCCCCGCCCGCCGCGACCCACGCCGGCAGGCCGCCGTCGAGCACCCGGGCGCGCATTGCGCCGAAGGTCCGCAGCATCCACCAGGCGCGGGGTGCCGAGAACAGGCCGACGGTGTCATAGACCACGATCTCGTCGCTCTCGCGCAGCCCAAGGCGGCCCATGTCGGCGGCGAACTGCGGCACCGGGGGCAGCATGTGCGGCAAGTCGGTCGCTTGATCCGAGACGGCGTCCAGGTCGAAGAACGGCGCGCCGGGGATGTGGCCACGGCGGTGGGCGGCGCGGGCGTCGGTTCCGTCCAGATGCCAGCTGGCGTCGAGCACCTTCAGGTCCGGGGTGCCCAGAAGGTCGCGCAGTTCGGTGGCGGAGATCAGGGGAGAGGTCATGGCTGAAGTTAGCACGCGCCCCGGTGCGCTTCGACTGGTCCTCGGCGACCAGCTGTCGGACGGGCTGTCGGCCCTGCGTGACTTGGATCCGGCGGCGGACCAGGTTCTCATGGCCGAGGTGCTCGACGAGGCCACCTATGTTCGGCATCACAAGCAGAAGGTCGCTCTGGTTCTTGCGTCGATGCGCAAGTTTGCCGCACGGCTGGCGGCGCACGGCGCGCGCGTGCGCTACGTGCGGATTGATGATCCGGCCAGCACCGGCTCGATCGCGGGCGAGTTGCAGCGCGCGCTGGGGGACGGTCGATTCGGCCGGGTGGTGCTGACCGAGTGCGGTGAGCTGCGGCTGGCGGAGGCGCTCGCCGCCTTCGCATTGACGTCGACGGTCCCGGTAAGTGTTCGCGAGGACGACCGCTTCCTCTGCTCGCATGACCGCTTCCGCCGCTGGGCCGCGGGCAAGAGCCAGCTGCGCATGGAGTTCTTCTACCGCGAGATGCGGCGCGAGACCGGCCTGCTGATGGCCGGCCGGGAGCCCGCAGGCGGCCAGTGGAACTACGACAAGGAAAACCGGCGCAAACTGCCGAGCGGCGTGCGGCCTCCCGGACGGGTGCGGATCACACCCGACGCGGTGACGCGAGAGGCCATCCGCGACGTTGAACGTCTGTTCCCGGAGCATTTCGGCGACACCGCCGCTTTCGCCTGGCCGACCACGGCTGAGGAGGCGGAGCGGATCTTCGTTGCCTTCCTGACGGACATCCTGCCGGGCTTCGGCGACTGGCAGGACGCCATGGCCGAGGGCCAGCCTTGGCTGTGGCACGGCATGATCTCGACCTCGCTGAACCTCGGGCTGCTGGACCCGCGGGACGTCTGCCGTCGGGCTGCGGTGGAGTATGAGGCTGGGCGCGCTCCGCTCAACGCCGTCGAGGGGTTTATCCGACAGATCCTCGGCTGGCGCGAGTTTGTGCGCGGCATCTACTGGCTGAAGGTCCCGGAGTACCGCGTCCGGAATGCGCTGGCGGCGGACCGGACCCTGCCGGAGTTCTACTGGACAGCCGCGACCGAAATGGCCTGCGTCGCCGACGCCGTGCGCCAGACGCGCGCCCACGCCTACGCCCATCACATCCAGCGCCTGATGGTGACCGGCAACCTGGCCATGCTGCTGGGCGTACACCCCGACGCGGTCGACGACTGGTACATGACCGTCTACGCCGACGCCTTCGAGTGGGTGGAGATGCCCAACACGCGCGGCATGGCCACGTTCGCCGACGGCGGCATCGTCGGTTCCAAGCCCTATGCGGCCTCCGGAGCCTACATTGACCGGATGAGCGACCACTGCGGCGGCTGCCGCTATGATGTGAAGGTCAAGGCCGGCCCGCGCGCCTGTCCCTTCAACCGGCTGTACTGGGGCTTCCTCGAGCGCAATCGCGACCGGCTGCGGGACAATCCGCGGCTGGCCATGCCCTACCGCACCCTCGAGGGCTTCGGGCCGGTGCGGCGGCGAGAGCTGCTGGAAGAGGCCGAGGCCTGCCGGCACGAGCTCGGTGCTGTGCCGCGGGGCTAGCTGTCGCGGCCGGCGGCGCGCGTCTCGCCGATGGTCTTCAGGGCGTCGAGCGCCCGCTTGCGGCCGACCTCATGCTCGACGATCGGGCGGGGATAGGTCCCCCCCAGCCGCACCCCGGCGTCGCGCAGCACCTCCGGCGGGGCGGTCCAGGGCGCATGGAGCCAGCGGTCGCCCAGCCGCCCCAGCTCCGGCACCCAGCGGCGCACGTAGTGCCCCTCCGGGTCGAACTTCTGGCCCTGGGTGATGGGATTGAAGATGCGGAAGTAGGGAGCGGCGTCGGCTCCCGAGCCGGCCACCCACTGCCAGTTCTGTACGTTCGAGGCGAGATCGGCGTCCACGAGGGTGTCGCGGAACCAGGCCTCGCCGTAGCGCCAGTCGATCAGCAGATGCTTCACGAGGAAGCTGGCGACGATCATTCGCACGCGGTTGTGCATCCACCCCGTGGTCCACAGCTGACGCATGCCGGCGTCGACAACGGGATAGCCTGTTTGCCCCCTCTGCCACGCTGCAAGCCCCGCCGGGTCACCGCGCCAGGGCATGGTATCGTACTCCGGCCTGAACGCCCGGGTGCTGATGTGCGGAAACTCGGCCAGCAGATGAGCCGAGAACTCGCGCCAGCCGATCTCGGCGATGAACTTGTCAGCTTCGGCGGGGCTGACCCGGCCGGCCGCGGCGGCGTCTCGGGCCGCGGACACCGCCCGCCAGGGGCTGATCTCGCCCCAGTGCAGGTGCGGCGACAGCCGGCTGGTGCCCGCGCTGCCCGGCAGATCGCGCAGCCGGGCGTAGTCGGCCAGCGGCCCGGTGGTGAAGCGACGCAGGGCCTCAAGGGCGCCGGCCTCGCCGGGGTTCCAGTCGAAACCGCCGGACCAGTCGGGCGAAGTCGGGTGCAGGGCCCAGCGGTGGAGCTCCTCGCTGGCCAGGCCTGCGTCGGCGAAGCCGGCCCCGGAGGTGTCGGGCAGGACGGGGGGCGGGGTCGTCGCCGCCAGGAGGGCGCGCAGGAAGGGGGTGAAGACCTTGTAGGGGCCGTCGCCGCCGGTCCGCACCGCGCCGGGCTGCGTCAGCAGCGTGCCGTTGTAGCCCTTCACCTCGACTCCGTTGGCCCTGAGCGCATGGGCGAGGTCGGAGTCCCGCGCGGACGCGTCCGGTTCGAACAGGCGGTTGAGAATGACGCGGTCCGCGCCCGTCGCCGCCAGCAACTCGAGCAGGATCGCTTCGGAATCGCCACGGCAGAGGATCAACCGGCCGCCCCGGGCCGCAATGGCTTCGGCGAGCCGGCGCAGCGACTTGTCCAGCCACCAGCGCGACGCGGCACCTGCCGGACGACGCTCCGGGGCCTCGTCCAGGATGAAGACCGGCACGATCGGACGGCCGGTGGCCATGGCTGCCGCGAGAGCCGGGTTGTCGGCCAGCCGGAGGTCGCGGCGGAACCAGAGCAGGACGGGGGCCTCAGTGGCCATGGCGCTCGCCGTCGTGGTAGCTTGCATGATCGCCCGGGCCGGGCCAACTGAAGGCCAAAGCCTTGCGGCAGCTCCGCCGCCCCACCATCGAGAAGATCTTGTCCAAAGTGACTCCCAATGCCGTCGTCAGCCTCAACACCTCGCGCGCCGTCCACATCGGCGGCGGCGGCCGCATCGTCTTCATCGCCGGCCCCTGCCAGATGGAGAGCCGCCAGCACGCGCTGGAAACAGCGCACGCGCTGAAGGAGATCGGCGACCGACTGAACGTGGGCATCATCTACAAGACCAGTTTCGACAAGGCGAACCGCACCTCGGCCAATGCGGCGCGGGGCATCGGGCTCGAAGGGGCCTTGCCGGTGTTCGCCGAAATCCGCGAGGTCACGGGTCTGCCAGTCCTGACCGACGTGCACTCCGAGGACCAGTGTGGCATCGCCGCGCAGGCCGTCGATGTCCTTCAGATCCCGGCCTTTCTGTGCCGCCAGACCGACCTGCTGGTTGCCGCCGCAAAGACCGGCAAGGCGATCAACGTCAAGAAGGGCCAGTTCCTCGCCCCCTGGGACATGAAGAATGTGGTGGCCAAGATCACCGGGACCGGCAATCCGAACGTGCTTGCGTGCGAGCGTGGCGCAAGTTTCGGCTACAATACCCTGATTTCCGATATGCGCGCCCTGCCGGTGCTGCGGGAGATCGGCTGTCCGGTGGTGTTTGACGCGACCCACAGCGTGCAACAGCCGGGCGGGCAGGGCACTTCCTCGGGCGGTCAGCGCGAGTTCGTGCCGGTGCTGGCGCGCGCCGCGGTGGCGGTCGGCGTCGACGCCGTGTTCATGGAGACTCATCCGGACCCGGATCGCGCCCCGTCTGATGGCCCCAACATGGTGCCGATGGATCAGTTCGAGCGGCTGGCCGGCGAACTGATCGCTTTTGACGACCTGGCGCGCCAGACCGGCGTCAAGGCGGCCCCGACTCTGGCGGCCTGACCGCCGTGGTTGCTCCGGGACTCGACCTCACCCGCCTTCAGACCCTGCTGGAGTCTGCCCGCGGGCTGGCTCTGGCCTGCGTCGGCGATCTGATGCTGGACCGTTACGTGTATGGCGATGTCAGCCGCATCTCGCCCGAGGCGCCCATTCCGGTGCTGCGGGCGCGGCGTACAGTGGCCATGCCGGGCGGCGTCGGCAATGTGGCGCGTAACGTCGCCGCTTTGGGCGGCACGGCGCGGCTGGGCGGTGTCGCCGGCGAGGACGCCGCCGGTGCAGAGCTGACGGCGCTGGTCGCCGCCGAGGCCCGGATCGAGGACTTCATCGCCCGCAGCCGCGCGGCCGGCACCATTGTGAAGACCCGATACGTTTCCGGCGGCCAGCAGTTGATGCGTCTCGACGAGGAAGAGTTGCTGGTCAGCGCGTTCGAACGGGATGACGTTTTTTCAGGTACTTCTGCCATTCTCCTGTCAGATTACGGCAAGGGTGTGGTGTCCGAACGGCTGATCCGCTCTGCGGTTTGGCAAGCGCAGAACGCAGGGATCCCCGTGATCGTCGACCCCAAGGGCCGCGACTTCGCGCGCTATGGCGCGGTCGATGTGATCAAGCCCAATGCGTCCGAGCTGGCGGGTGCCACGGGGCTCCCGGTTGACTCCGACGCGGAGATCGAGGCGGCGCTGGAGGCGCTGCTTGCGGCCACAACAGCGAAGGCCATTGTCGTCACCCGCGCCGGCAAGGGCATGAGTCTGATGCGCCGGGGAGAGCCGGCGCAGCATTTCCCCGGACGGGCGCGAGAGGTTTTCGACGTCTCGGGGGCCGGTGACACGGGGCTGGCGGCCCTGGGTCTGGCCCTGGGGGCCGGGGCCTCGCTGGAACAGGCGGTCCAGCTGGCCATCCTCGCCTCGGGCGTGGTGGTCGGGAAGAGCGGCACCGCGGTCGTCACCCCGGCCGAGCTTATCGAGGCCGAGGTCAGCCAGCATGCCGGGACGGCCCTGGTCAAGGTCACCGCGCTGGATGATCTGGCGGCCGAGGTGGAGGGCTGGCACCGTCAGGGGTTGAAGGTCGGCTTTACCAACGGCTGTTTCGATGTCCTGCACCGGGGGCATGTCGCCTATCTGGCCCAGGCCCGATCGTGGTGCGACCGGCTGGTGGTGGCGCTCAACTCGGACGCCTCGGTGCGGACGCTCAAGGGCGACGGCCGGCCTGTCAATGATCTGGAGAGCCGGGCCGTGGTGATCGGCGGTCTGGCCAGCGTCGACCGGGTCACCGCCTTTGACGACCCCACGCCGCTCCGCCTGATCGAGCGGCTGCGGCCGGATGTGCTGATCAAGGGCGCGGACTACACTCGCGACACCGTGGTGGGGGCTGATCTCGTGGCGAGCTGGGGCGGCGAGGTGCGGCTGGCGGCCTTCACCGACGGCTTCTCGACCACCCGCACCCTGGAAAGGATCGCCGCGCGATGAGCCGCCGCATCATCGTCGTCACCGGCGGGGCCGGCTTCATCGGTTCGAACATCGTCGCCCGGCTGACCGGCGAGGACAATTACGACGTGGTCGTCTGCGACCGGCTGGAGACGGCCTCGTCGGGCAAGTGGCGCAATCTGGCCAAGCACGACATCGCCGACCTTTGGGCACCCGAGGAATTGTTCGACCAACTCGAAGGCGTGGCCGACCGCGTCTCGGCGATCGTGCACATGGGGGCTATCTCCTCGACCACCGAGGAAGACGCAGACCTGATCGCCCGGACCAACTTCTCGCTGAGTCGGGACCTGTGGACGTGGGCGGCGGAGCGCCGTTCGCGCCTGATCTACGCCTCATCGGCGGCGACCTATGGCGATGGCGCGCAAGGCTTTGTCGATAACGACTCGCCCGAGGCACTGGGGGCCCTGCGGCCGCTGAACGCCTACGGCTGGTCCAAGGCCCTGTTCGACCGCTATGCGGTGCGTGAGGCGGCACGGGGACATGCGCCGCGCCAGTGGGCCGGACTCAAGTTTTTCAACGTCTACGGACCCAACGAGGGTCACAAGGGTGGTATGAAGTCGGTTGTGGCCCAGATCTGGCCGAAAGTCGCCGCCGGCGAGCCGGTGCAGCTGTTCCGCTCGCACCGCGAGGGTTTTGCTGATGGCGGCCAGCTGCGGGACTTCGTCCATGTCGATGACGTGGTCGATATGATCGGCTGGATGCTCGGATCACGAGAGGTTTCGGGTGTGTTCAACGCTGGTTCGGGTCGGGCGCGCAGCTTCGCTGACCTGGCCACGGCCACCTTTGCGGCCGCCGGGCGCGAACCGCAGATCAGCTACATCGACATGCCGGAAATCCTTCGGGAGAAGTACCAGTACTTCACCGAAGCGGACATGAGCCGAGTCCGCGCCGCCGGCTACGACGGCCAGTCGACGCCGCTTGAGGAGGGCGTGCGCCGCTATGTGCAGGACTTCCTCAGCCAGTCGGACCCCTACCGATGAAGCCGTGGTCGCTGCGGCGCGCGGCGGCCGTCGCCGCCATGGCTTCGGTGGCCGTGGTGGCGGTCGCGGCGCTCGTCTGGCGCAGTGACATCCTGCAGGCCCTGCTGGATCCGAAGATCCCCTATCCCGTCTATGACCCGCCCCCGGCCCCTGACTATGACGGACCGGCGGCCTGGGCGCTGCGCGAGGCGACTCTCGGGGCGGGCGGCGATGCCAGCGTCTTCTTTGTCCACGCTACCGCCTATGTCGGCGGTCGTGAGTGGAACGCCCCTCCGGATGATCCGGTGGCAGAGCGGTTCCTGCAACGGGTCATCCTGCCCAACTATGCGGCACCGTTCGGCCGCGCCGGGCCGGTCAGCGCCCCGCGGTATCGCGAGGCAAGCCTCTATACCCGGCTGACCATCCGCCAGGATGCGCGCGAGGCCCGGGCTTTCGCCTATGCAGATATCGCCCGGGCTTTCGAGACGTGGCTGCGCGCCAGGGCGGATGGCCCAATCGTTCTGGTCGGGGTCGAGCAGGGCGGAGAGCTGGCTGACCGGCTGCTGACTGAGCGGATCGCGCCCGACCCCGCCCTGCGCCGCCGGCTGGTCGCCGCCTATCTGGTCCAGACCACAGTGCCGGAGGATCGCCCGGGCGTGCCGCCGTGCGACCGGCCGGACCAGACCGGCTGTCTTGTGGCCTATGTCGCCATCCCTGAGGACGAGAGCGGAAGGCTCGATCGGCTGCGCAAGCGCGCCCTGACCTGGGACGCGCGCGGCCGGTTGGTAGAGGTCGGCGACAGGTCGCTGCTATGCGTCAATCCGCTGGCCGGCGGCCGCACCGAGGCTCTGGTTGAGGCGCGGCAGCACCGCGGTGCCGCCAACGCCAGCCAGCTGGAATGGGGTGTGCGCCCGGCCTTCCTCGACCGACAGGTCGCCGCCCAGTGCCGCGATGGCCTTTTGCGGCACACGCGTCCAGAGTCCGACAGCTTCCGCCCGGCGGGAGGATGGGCTGACCGACGAAAGGTTAGTCCCTACAATCTCTTCTACGCCGATCTTGAGCACGACGTGAAAATTCGTTTGGCGGCCTGGCGCGCGGCGCAGCCCCGCTAGAGCATCCCCCTGGGTCCGCACCCGCGAGCGCCAGCGGATCGCGCTCGAAGCGCTGACTCCGAACCGCGGCACCGCCTGATGGCATGACATCCCGCCCTCGATCGCAGCGATCACACGATCCCGCAGTTCAACCGACAAAGCCTTGCTCATCCATGCGGGCCTCCTCTTCAGCATGAATGTTGAATCAGAACCCGGACCCTTGGGAGTCCTCCGAGATTCAATCAGCTCGCCAAGTACTCTGGCTCAGACCTCGCCCGGCCGGTTGGCGGGCGCGCCGAGCTCGAACCGCCAGGCGTCCTCGGCAGCCTTCATCGGCGCGCGGGCCTTGGCCACGGTCTCGCGGTACTCGGCCGTGGGATCGGAATCGGCCACCACCCCGGCCCCGGCCTGGATGAAGATGCGGCGGTCGGCGAACAGGGCGGTGCGCAGCACGATGCAGATGTCCGCCTCGCCGCCGGCGGAAATGTAGCCGACCCCGCCGCCGTAGCCGACGCCGCGCTTGTCCCGCTCCAGCTCGTCGATGATTTCCATGGCCCGCACCTTCGGTGCGCCCGACAGGGTGCCGGCGGGCAGGGCGGCCAGCAGGGTATCGACTGCGTCGAGCTTCGGGTCCGCAGCGCCCTCGACGTTGGAGACGATGTGCATGACCTGGCTGTAACGCTCGACCACGAAGCTCTCGGTCACCCTGACGGTGCCCGGTGCCGAGACGCGACCGACATCATTGCGGCCGAGATCCAGCAGCATAAGATGCTCGGCCCGTTCCTTGGGGTCTGCCAGCAGTTCGTCCTCAAGGGCGCGGTCCTCGGCCGGGGTCTCGCCGCGGGCGCGGGTGCCCGCCAGCGGCCGGATGGTGACCCGGCCGTCCTTCAACCGCACCAGGATCTCCGGGCTCGAGCCCGCCAGCTGGAAGCCGCCGAAGTCGAGGAAGAACAGATAGGGCGACGGATTCTGCCGCCGCAGCGAGCGGTAGAAGGCGAACGGGTCGCGGTCCCAGGTCGCGCTGAACCGATGGCTGAGCACGACCTGGAAGATGTCGCCGGCGGCGATGTAGTCGTGCGCCATCGCCACCATGTCGCGATAGCCGGCCTCGCGCACTGGTGACGTGAAGGCCGGGCCGGGTAGTGGCTCCGGGGCGGTGCGGGCCGGCAGCGGCTTGCGCAGGGCGGCCTCGAAGGCGTCCAGCCGGGCTTGGGCCGCCGTATGGGCGGCCGCTGCGTCCGAGCCGTCGGGAAAGCACGGGGCGATCATGACAATCTCGCGCCGCACGGAATCGAACACCGCGATCAGGGACGGCCGCGCCAGCTCGGCGTCGGGCAGGCCGAGCGGGTCGGGGCGGGCCTCGCCCAGTGGCTCCAGCAGCCGCACCATGTCATAGCCGAACACGCCGAACAGGCCGGCGGCCATGGGAGGCAGGTCTTCAGGCAGGCGGAGACGCGTCTCGGCGATCAGGGCGCGAAGGGAGTCCAGTACCGGACGGTCGTCGGCCTCGAACCGACCCGCCGCCACGGCCTCGCGGCCGCGGGAGACCTCGGCACGGCCGCCCCGGGCGCGCCACACCACGTCCGGGTCAAGCGTCAGGATGGAGTACCGCCCGTTCAGGGCCCCGCCCTCGACCGACTCCAGAAGGAACGCCCAGGGCCGTCCCCGGCCGACCTTGAGGAAGGCCGAGACTGGCGTCTCCAGATCGTCGACGATCCGGCGCACGACCAGTTGCGGCCGCCCCTCCGCCCAACCGGCGACGAACGCCGCCGGTGCCGTCGTCGTCATCGGGCGGCCGGCGTCGCTTCGGCTTCGAGGCCGAGCGCCGTGCGGGCGCGAGCCAAATCCGACTCCGCCCTGACCCTGGCGGCGGCGGAGGCGGCGGCGCTTTGCACCATGTCCTGCACCAGCTGCTGGGTCAGGGCCGGACGGATCTGCTCCACCAGCGGGGCGGCCTCGGCCGGTGCCGCGGCGCGGATCTCGTCGACCCGGCCAATGACGCGACGGTCAGCCGCCTGGGCCTCGGTGAACACCTGGCCCTTGGTCTGGCCGAACAGGCCGCGCAGGACGCCGCCGCCGATCTCGGTCTGGGTCTCCTGGGTCGCCTGGAGGCGCTGGCGCGACACCAGCGGGGCGTTCACCGAGGCGGCGACCGCGGCGATGTCCTCGCCGCCGCGGATGCGGCCGGCCAGCTGGTCGGCCAGGGCAGCAAGGCGACGGCCGTTCTCACGTTGCACCCAGGCCCGGGCCAGCGGGGCCCGCACCTGGTCGAGAGGCGGGAGGGCAGCTGGCTCTATGCGATCAACGCGCAGGGCGAAATACTGACCCTGACCGGCGTCGACCACCTCGCTCTCGCCATTGGCGGGCAGGGTGAAGGTGGTGGAGAACACTTCCGGCGGAGCCTGTAGCGGCTGGCCGTTGGGCAGGGTGCCCTGGGCGGTGAAGGGCGGCAGCTGCACCAGACGGGCACCGGCGCGCCGGGCGGCATCGGCGAGGTTGGCACCGTCATTGCGCGCCGTCTCATAGGCTTCGACGCGCGTATACACGGCGGTGCGCCGGGCTTCCTCGGTCAGCTCCTGGACGATCTGGTCGCGGACCTGGGCCAGTTCGGGCGTCGAACCCGGCAGGACCTGGTCGAGACGGGCCACGATAAAGCCGACGGCGGTGCGGATAGGGTCGGACACCTGGCCCGGCTGCAGGCCGAAGACCGCCGCGGCCACAGCAGCGTCGGCGATCTGCGTCCGCGCGCGGGCCGAGTTGGTGGTGGCGCTGACCCCGTTGGCTTCGGCCACGGCGGTCGGGCTCTGGCCGGCGCGCAGGGCCCCGGCGATGCGGGCGGCGGCCGCCTCGCTGGAGGCCGGCACGGTCGTGAAGGCGCGCTGTTCCGGCATCGACAGGGCTTCGCGGCGGAAGGCGTAGCGCTCGGCGATCTGGGCTTCCGTCACGGCCGGCGCTTCGCCGCTGTTGAACAGCACCAGCGTCACATTCCGGAACTCGGGGCGGCGCAGCTGCTCGGCGTTCTCATTGAGGAAGGCGGTCAGCTGGGCGTCCGTCGGAGACGGCGATGCGCCCGCCATGGCCTCGGTCACCTCGAACCAGCGGCCGTCGCGGCTCTCTCGCGCCTGGCCGGCGGCGAGCGCACCATACACCCGCGGAGCGCGGATACCGGCGAACAGGGCCGAGGTGAAGTGGCCGATGGCTACGTCGTCGCGCAGGCCCTGTTCGAAGTCGGCGACCGTCAGGTTCTGCTGGGCCAGCGTATTGCGGTAAGCTTCTTCGTCGAAGCGGCCGGTGATCTGGTTGAAGAAGTTGGGGATCTGCCGGACCTGATTGGCCACGAGGGTCGCCCCGGGTCGCACTCCGGCGCGCCAGGCCCAGGCCAGGAAGCCCAGCTCCTCGGTGCGCGCGTCCAGCATCTGGGTCAGCACGCCCTCTTCGGCCATGCGTTCGAAGGTGACCGCCTGGCCCGGCGCGCGCTCCTCCAGATTGGTGCGGACGCGCTCGGCGTAGGTGCGGAACTCCGGGGTGTCGACCGAGCGATCGCCGGCCGAGATCACGTGCTGCGGGCCGAGGGCCCCGAGCACATCCACCTGGCTGCCGCCGGTGACGAGCAGGGCGATAGCCGTCAGGGCGATCAGGCCGATTGCCCAGGGCGACTTCGCGAACTTGCGGAACAGGGTGATCATGACCGACCTTCGGTAGGGGCGCGCGCCCGGACGTGGCCTTCGCCTATAGGGGAGGGGCGCCGGGGGCCGCAAGCGACGGCTTGGCTTGGCCGGCGACGGTGCCTAAAGAGGCGCCATGAAACAATCCGTGAAGTTGATCGCCGGGAACTGGAAGATGAACGGCTCGGCCGCCAGCCTGGCGGAGATCGAGGCCCTGAAGGCCGACGCGGCGCAGGACGGCTGGGGCACCGAGGTGGTGGTGTTTCCCCCGTCGCCGCTGATCGAGCGGATCGCGCGCGCCGCGGCCGGAGCGCCGGTGGAGGTCGGGGCCCAGGACTGCCGGGCCGAGGCGTCCGGGGCCTTCACCGGGTGCGTCTCGGCCGAACTGCTGCACGACGCCGGGGCGCGTTGGGTGATCCTGGGCCACTCCGAGCGCCGCCACGGGCTGGGCGAGACCAGCGCCGGCGTCGCGGCCAAGGTCGAGGCGGCCCTGCGGGCGGGCCTGCATCCCGTCGTCTGCGTCGGCGAGACCCTGGCCCAGCGCGACGGCGGCGAGGCCGAGGCCGTGGTGGCTGCCCAGGTCCGGGAGTCCCTGCCGGAGGCGCTCAAGGGCCAGACCTTCACGCTCGCCTATGAGCCCGTCTGGGCCATCGGCACGGGGCGCACCCCGACCCCGGCCGATATCGCCCGCATGCATGAGGTGATCCGCGAGGCGGCCGCCGGGCGTCTGGGCCCCGCCGCAGCCGGGATGCGGGTGCTCTATGGCGGCTCGGTCAATCCGGCCAACGCGGCGACCCTGCTGGCCACGCCCGGCGTCGATGGCGCGCTCGTCGGCGGAGCCTCGCTCAAGGCCCTCGACTTCCTCGCCATCATCCACGCCGCTTGACGGTCTCCTCCGCAGCGTTTGCCGCGGCCGAGGTTCGGTGATAGAGGCCGCCGCTTGATCGGCGGGGTGTTCCGCCACATCTGAATGCGGCCATGCTCCAGACCATTCTCCTCGTCGTCATGATCCTCATCTCGCTGGCGATGACCGGCCTGATCCTGCTGCAGAAGTCCGAGGGCGGCGCCCTCGGTATGGGCGGCGGCCCGTCGGGCTTCATGACGGCGCGCGGGGCCGGCAATCTGCTGACCCAGCTGACCTGGGGTCTCGGCGCGGCGTTCTTCGTCTGCGCCATAGCCCTCACCGTCGTCGGCAACCTTGAGCGCCGCACCGAGTCGCTGATCGACGCCGACGCCGTGGGGGCCATCGCCCTCGACCCGCCGGCCGGCGAGGCGTCCGCGCCGGCCGCTGCGGCTCCGCTGCCCGGCCAGGCGCCGGCGGCGACCGCGCCGTCGCTCGACGACCTCGAGGCCAGCCTGCCGGCCGTAGCCGCGCCGGCCCCCGCGCCGGCGGCCGCGCCCCGGCCGGCGCCGGCGGAGTGATGTCGGGGCGACGTCCCCCTCGCCCCCTCGCACCCGAAAAGTCTTCGCTCTCCGGCCGGGATACGTCCCGGCCGTCCTGTTTCATGTGTGCGCCGGTCCCGCTTCGTCCCGACCGGCCGAATCGTCGGTAAGGTGGTCGTCCATGGCTCGCTATGTGTTCATCACCGGCGGCGTGGTCTCCTCGCTGGGCAAGGGTCTCGCCTCCGCCGCGCTCGGCGCCCTGCTGCAGGCGCGCGGCTACAAGGTCCGGCTGCGCAAGCTGGACCCGTATCTGAACGTCGATCCGGGCACGATGAGCCCATACCAGCACGGCGAGGTGTTCGTCACCGACGACGGGGCCGAGACCGACCTCGACCTCGGCCACTACGAGCGGTTCACCGGCGTCTCGGCGGCGAAGAGCGACAACATCACCACCGGCCGTATCTACCAGACCATCCTCGAGAAGGAGCGGCGCGGCGATTACCTCGGGGCGACCGTCCAGGTCATTCCGCATGTCACCGACGAGATCAAACGCTTCGCCATCTCGCCGGCCGTCACCGATGACGGCGAGGCGGTCGACTTTGTGCTGGTCGAGATCGGCGGTACGGTCGGCGACATCGAGGGCCTGCCGTTCTTCGAGGCCATCCGCCAGCTGGGCCAGGACCTGCCCCGCGGCCGCAGCTGCTTCGTCCACCTGACCCTGCTGCCGTTCATCAAGACGGCCGGGGAGATGAAGACCAAGCCGACCCAGCACTCGGTCAAGGAACTGCGCTCGATCGGCATCCAGCCCGACATTCTGCTCTGCCGCTGCGAGCAGCCGATCCCGCCCGAGGAGAAGCGCAAGATCGGGCTGTTCTGCAATGTGCGCGAAAGCGGCGTGATCCAGGCCATGGACTCCGCCGACATCTACGCCGTGCCGCTGGACTATCATCGCGAGGGGCTGGACCGGGAGGTGCTGGCCCATTTCGGCATCGCCGACGCGCCGGAGCCTGATCTTTCGGGCTGGGAGGAAATCGTTCGCCGCCGCACCAGCCCGGACGGCGAGGTCACCGTGGCCGTAGTCGGCAAGTACACGGTGCTGAAGGACGCCTACAAGTCGCTGATCGAGGCCCTGCATCACGGCGGGGTGGCCAACAATGTCGGCGTCAACATTGACTGGGTCGAGGCCGAGACCTTCGAGGGCGATCGCGACGCCTGCAACGCGCGGCTGCAGGGTGCCCACGCCATACTCGTGCCTGGCGGCTTCGGCGAGCGCGGTGCCGAGGGCAAGATCGAGGCGGCCCGTTTCGCCCGTGAGAACAACATTCCCTACTTCGGGATCTGTTTCGGCATGCAGATGGCGGTGCTGGAGGCGGCGCGAAACCTGGCCGGCATCGCTGGCGCGTCCTCGACGGAGTTCGGACCGGCCGCCGTGCCCGTGGTGGGTTTGATGACCGAGTGGACTCAGGGCAACCAGAGGGTCCAGCGCCAGTTGGGAGGTGACCTTGGCGGCACCATGCGGCTGGGTGCCTATGAGTCGGCCCTGGCGCCGGGATCGCGGATCGCGGAAATCTACGGGGCGACGACCATCAGTGAGCGCCACCGTCACCGCTATGAGGTCAACATCAATTACCGGGGTGCGATCGAAGCCACGGGGCTGGTGTTCGCCGGCCTGTCGCCGGACGGGGTGCTGCCCGAGACGGTCGAACGCCCGGACCACCCGTGGTTCATCGGGGTGCAGTACCATCCGGAGCTGAAGAGCCGGCCGTTCGCGCCGCACCCGCTGTTTGCCGATTTCATCCGCGCCGCCCTGGTGCAAAGCCGGCTGGTGTGACCGTCCTCGTCACGGAGCGCCTGCGGCTGCGGTCGGCGCGGCCCGGTGATCTCGCGGCCTTTCACGCGATTCTGTCCGATGTCGAGGCGACCCGGTATTGGTCGACGCCACCGCACCGGGATCTTGAGCAGACCCGGATCTGGCTGGACAGCATGATGTCCATTCCCGCCGACGAGGGTGTCGATTTCGTCGTCGAGCTGGCGGGCGAGGCGATCGGCAAGGCCGGCTTCTATCGCTGGCCGGAAGTCGGCTTCATTCTCGCGCCCAAGGCGTGGGGGCGGGGACTGGCGCGCGAGGCCGTGGGCGCAGCGGTCGACCACGTCTTTCGGGAGGGCCTGACGGAGGTGGCGACCGCCGACGTCGACCCCGAGAATCTGCCCTCGATCCGTCTGCTGGAACGTCTGGGGTTTGAGCGGACGGGCTCGGCCGAGCGCACCTGGAACATCGGCGGTGTCTGGAAGGACAGCCTCTACTTCGCCCTGATCCGGGACCGCTGGGCGGCCCGGATCTAATAGCGCGTCGTCAGCTCGGTAAGCCACATCGGGGAGCTGGCGACCAGCCAGGACTCCAGTGACTTGTCGACGCCCGCCAGGATCATGAGGCCGATCAGCACCATGAGGCCGCCGAGGATGTATTTCCCGGCCGAGCCGGCCGCGAGCATCCGGCTGCGCAGCCGCGCGATCGCCTGACGCGACATCAGGCCGATGAGCACCAGAGGTGTCGCCGCGCCGATGCCAAAGATCAGCATGGTCAGGGCGACCCGGCCGATATCCTGGCCCTGGGCGGCCAGCAGGGAGGCAGCGCCCAGGGTCGGCCCGACGCAGGGGGCCCAGACCAGACCCATCAGGCCACCCAGCCCCAATTGCCCCCACGGGCCGCGCCCGTCGAGTTTTCGCATGCCGCCGTCCGCCCAGGTCGAAAGGGGTCCGCCGACGGCCGCGATCCTTACCTGGATCACCGGAACCAGCAGGACGACGCCGATCGCGGTCAGGAGGGCCCCACCGATCCGGCGAAACAGGTCTCCGTCCAGTCCGATTGAAAACCCGATGGTGGCCACGAACAGGCCGACCACCGTGAAGCTGGTGGCGAGGCCCAGGCCCAGCGCCACCGGACCCCACCGCCCTTCGGACTGGGCACCGCCCAGCACGATCGGGACCAGGGGCAGAACACAGGGGCTGAGAATGGTCAGGACCCCCGCCACAAAGGCGATGGCCAGCGTGCCGAGGGTCGCGATCATGACCTACTGCCGGGTCGAGGCGACGAGACGGGCAAGGCTCGCGGCGTTGGTGTCGCCGACCGATCGACCGGTTTCCCGGGTGCCGTTATAGGCGATCAGGGTGCTCTGGCGCTGGGCGCGGAAGCTGCGGACGACATCTTTCTGATTGTCGAAGTCGACGCGGAAGACAACCAGTTCGGCGTTGGCCGGCTGGGCCTGGAGCGATTCGAGGATCGGCTCCTGCGCCCGGCAGACCGGACACCAGGGCGCATAGACATCGACCAGAATGGGTCGACCGGCGGCCTGGGCGGCTTCGAAGGCCGGGCGGCTGAAGGGAACATGCTCTGCCATGGCCGAACCGGCCGCGAACGCGGCTGCGGCTGTGAGGGCAAGGGCGAGGAGGTGGCGGCGGATCATGACGGGGTCCTTGGGAGCGTTTCAGTTGCTCATCACTTCGCCAGACGTGCCAATCCGTTACATCGCTGTCTCGCCCCTTGAACTCCGGGCCAAGGTCCGGCATAAGCCCGCGCTCGCTGGCGGCTCATCTTTTGGGCCGCCGCTTTTCGTTTTTCGCGTGGGTGGCTCTTTCGGGATGTCGTCCGCGCCGCACACTGAGATTGAGACGGACATGGCCGTTCCCAAACGCAAAGTATCGCCCTCCCGCCGCAACATGCGTCGCGCCCACGACGCGCTCGGTGCCAACACCTACGCCGAGGACAAGGACACCGGCGAGCTGCGTCGTCCGCACCACGTCGACCTGAAGACCGGCATGTACCGCGGTCGCCAGGTTCTGACGCCCAAGGAAGACTGAGGCGCTCCACGCGCCCCTCGACATGATGTGACGGCGTGCGATCCCTCTCGCGCGCCGTTTTCGCTTTTGCGTCGGGGCGTGATGGCCCGGAGCGGACTGTTCAATCGGGGCCGCGCGGACCCGGCATCGGCTCTGTGAACCTTGGCGACGCGGACGGCGCGCGCTAAAGCCCGAAGCCTTCCCAGGAGCCTCCCCATGACCGACATCGCAGACATCGTAGCCCGCCAGATCCTGGACAGCCGCGGCAATCCCACGGTCGAGGTCGATGTCGTGCTCGAGGACGGCTCGGTCGGCCGCGCGGCGGTCCCGTCGGGGGCCTCAACCGGGGCCCATGAGGCGGTCGAACTGCGCGACGGGGACAAGTCCGTCTGGGGCGGCAAGGGCGTGCAGAAGGCGGTCGATGCCGTCAACGGCGAGATCTTTGACGCCCTGTCCGGGCTCGACGCCGAGGATCAGCGCCATATCGACGAGGTGCTGATCGCGCTGGACGGTACCGAGAACAAGGGCCGGCTCGGGGCCAACGCCATTCTCGGCGTCTCGCTGGCCTGCGCCAAGGCCAGCGCCGTGAGCGCCAACCTGCCGCTGCACCGCTATGTCGGCGGCGTCTCGGCCCGGATCCTGCCGACCCCGATGATGAACATCATCAACGGCGGGGTCCACGCCGACAATCCGATCGACATCCAGGAATTCATGATCCTGCCGACCGGCGCGGAGACCTTCACCGAGGCGCTGCGCATGGGCACCGAGATCTTCCATGCCCTGAAGGGAGCGCTGAAGGCGGCCGGCCACAATACCAACGTTGGCGACGAGGGCGGTTTCGCCCCGAACCTGGCCTCGGCGGAGGAGGCGCTGGCCTTCATTACCAAGGCTGGCCAGGCGGCCGGCTATCTCGCAGGGGAGGATTTCCACCTCGGGCTTGACGTCGCCTCGACCGAGTTCTTCAGGGACGGCAGGTATGCCCTGACCGGTGAGGGCAAGGTCCTCGACCACGAAGGCATGGTCGCCTATTTGGCTGACCTGTGTGAACGGTTTCCGATCGTGTCGATCGAGGACGGCTGTGCCGAGGACGACTTCGACGGCTGGAAGGCTCTGACCGAGCGCCTTGGCGATCGTGTCCAGCTCGTCGGCGACGACCTGTTCGTCACCAACCCGGCCCGTCTGGCCGCCGGTATCGGGGAGGGACTGGCGAACTCGATCCTGATCAAGGTCAACCAGATCGGCACCCTGTCGGAGACCCTCGACGCCGTCGATATGGCGCACCGCGCCGGCTACACGGCGGTGATGAGCCACCGCTCGGGCGAGACCGAGGACGCCACCATCGCCGACCTGGCCGTGGCGACCAACTGCGGGCAGATCAAGACCGGTTCGCTGGCCCGCTCGGACCGCACGGCCAAGTACAATCAGCTCCTGCGCATCGAGGAGATGCTGGGCGAGCAGGGAGCCTATTACGGCGACGGCATGCTGCTGCGCTGATCCTGTAACCATAATTTTACCCCCTTCCTTCATGGGTTTCTCATCTTGAGTCGCGCTCAGAAGGAGCGTTCAGTGTGTTCGAGCGGTTGAAGCCGTACCTGCCATCAGCCTGTCTGGCCCTGCTGGTCCTCTATCTTGGAGTGCAGGCTCTGACGGGCGAGCGCGGCCTGCTGAGCGGGCCTGAACGGCACCGTGTACTCGATCAGCGGGAGGCTCGGTTGGCCAGCCTGACCGAGGCGAGGGCGGAACTTGAGACCCGCGTACGGCATCTCCGGTCGGACCGTCTGTCGCGCGACTTGCTGGAGGAGCGCGCCCGCGTTGTGCTTGGGCTCGTCGATCCGCGCGACTTGATTGTGCGGGTCTCGACTCCCGCGACGTCCCCCGCCGCGAAGGACCGCCTGCCTGAACTTTCGTAACAGCGGCGTCGGGCTCCTTTGCCAGACCGGAACGAAGGCTGCTAAAGCCCCTTTCCGTAACGACAAGAGGCCCCGTGCCGGGGCTCAGCCGGGAGATGCCGGATGGCGAGAGCCGCCGCTCAGAAGACCTCGAAACCGTCGTCTGACAAGACGCTGGCGCACCGTCCGATGGCCTCGAAGGACGAGTTGCTCCGCTACTATCGCGAGATGGTGCTGATCCGTCGCTTCGAGGAGCGCGCCGGCCAGCTGTACGGTATGGGCCTGATCGGTGGCTTCTGCCACCTGTACATAGGTCAGGAGGCGGTCGCGGTCGGGGTGCAGGACAGTCAGCAGCCCGGTGACGGCGTCATTACCGGCTATCGCGACCACGGTCATATGCTGGCCGCCGGCATGGACCCCAGGGCGGTCATGGCCGAGCTGACCGGCCGCATCGGCGGCTCGTCGAGGGGCAAGGGCGGCTCGATGCACATGTTCGACGTGCCAACCGGCTTCTACGGCGGCCACGGCATCGTCGGTGCCCAGGTGGCGCTGGGGACGGGGCTGGCCTTCGCCTCGAAGTACCGCAACGATGGCTCGGTGGCCTTCATCTATTTCGGGGACGGTGCCGCCAACCAGGGGCAGGTCTACGAGAGCTTCAACATGGCCCAGCTGTGGAAGCTGCCGGCCATCTACATCATCGAAAACAACCAGTATGCCATGGGCACCTCGATCGAGCGCGCCTCGGCGACGACCGAGTTGTACATGCGCGGGGCCAGCTTCGGCATTCCTGGCGAGCAGGTCGACGGCATGGACGTGCTGGCGGTCAAGGATGCGACCGAGCGGGCGGTCAGGCGTGCCCGCGAGGGTGGCGGTCCCTTCATCCTTGAGGTCAAGACCTATCGCTACCGCGGCCACTCGATGAGCGACCCGGCCAAGTATCGCACCAAGGAGGAGGTCGACGAGGTCAAGAAGACCCGCGACCCCATCGATCACATCAAGGCCCTGCTGGCCGAGGCGGGTGCCGCCGAGGGCGAGCTGAAGGCCATCGACAACGACATCAAGGCGATCGTGGCCGAGGCGGTCCAGTTCGCCCAGGAGAGCCCGGAGCCGGATCCGTCCGAGCTCTATACCGACGTCTACGTGGAGGCCTGATCCGTGACCGACATTCTGATGCCGGCGCTGTCCCCCACGATGGAGGAAGGCACGCTCTCGAAGTGGCACGTCAAGGTCGGCGATACCGTCTCGGCTGGTCAGGTCATCGCGGAGATCGAGACCGACAAGGCGACCATGGAGGTTGAGGCCGTTGACGAGGGCGATGTGCTCGAGATCCTCGTGGTGGAAGGCTCGGCGGGCGTGAAGGTCAACACCCCGATCGCCCGACTGTCGGGCGACGGCGGGGCAGGTAACCCCTCCGCCGCTTCGCGGTCCGCCTCTCCGGAGGGCGGGGAGGGGAGTGTCACAGCCCCTTCCTCTCCTCGCCACGCCATTGGGGAGGGGGACCGGCCGAAGACCGGTGGAGGGGCGAACGCAACCCTGCATGACCCTGAACTGCCGGCCGATGCGAAGATGGTCCGCACCACGGTGCGGGATGCCCTCCGGGACGCCATGGCCGAGGAAATGCGCCGCGATCCGTCAGTGTTCCTGATCGGCGAGGAAGTGGCCCAGTACCAGGGTGCCTACAAGGTCAGTCGAGAGCTGCTCCATGAGTTCGGGGCCCGGCGCGTGGTCGACACCCCCATCACCGAGCACGGCTTCGCCGGTCTCGGTGTCGGTGCCGCCATGGCCGGACTGAAGCCGATCGTCGAGTTCATGACGTGGAACTTCGGGATGCAGGCCATCGACCACATCATCAATTCGGCGGCCAAGACCCTCTACATGTCGGGCGGCCAGATCCGCGCGCCGATCGTGTTCCGCGGCCCCAACGGCGCCGCCAGCCGCGTCGCCGCCCAGCACAGCCAGGACTATTCGTCCTGGTACGCCCACGTGCCGGGCCTCAAGGTCGTCGCGCCCTATGATGCGGCCGATGCCAAGGGCCTGCTCAAGGCGGCGATCCGCGACCCGAACCCGGTCGTCTTCCTCGAGCATGAGATGATGTACGGGCTGGAATTCGACGTTCCGGAGGTCGACGACTGGGTCCTGCCGATCGGCAAGGCCAGGGTGCGCCGCGAAGGGACGGACGTGACCATCACCGCGCACAGCCGCATGGTCGGCTTCGCCCTGCAGGCCGCCGAGACCCTCGCTGCCGAGGGCATCTCGGCCGAGGTCATCGACCTGCGCACCCTGCGTCCGCTCGACATCGACACGGTCCTCGAAAGCGTCAGGAAGACCAGCCGTCTGGTCTCGGCCGAAGAAGGCTGGGGACCTATGGGCGTGGGTGCCGAAATTGTCGCCCGGGTGGTCGAGCACGCCTTCGACTGGCTCGACGCCCAGCCGGTGCGGGTCCACCAGGAAGACGTCCCGCTGCCTTACGCGGCCAATCTGGAAGCCCTGTCGCTACCGGGTGCAGACAAGATCGTGGCGGCGGTGAAATCCGTCCTCAACAAGGCCTGAGGGGTTAGCCCGGCATGACCGACATCCTGATGCCCGCCCTGTCGCCCACCATGGAAGAGGGCGTCCTCGCCAAATGGCACGTCAAGGTTGGCGACACCGTCTCGGCCGGCGACGTCATCGCCGAGATCGAGACCGACAAGGCGACCATGGAAGTCGAGGCCGTCGACGAGGGCGAGGTGCTCGAGATCCTTGTCGCCGAGGGCTCCGAGGGGGTGAAGGTCAACACGGTCATCGCCCGGTTGAAGGGGGAGGGCGGCGCGGCCGCCCCCAGGGCCCCGAAGACGGAAGCGCCGGCCGCAACACCGGCCGCAGCCCCCAAGGCGGGCCCGGTCGCTGCGGCGAGCCCTTCGCCGTCTTCCCCGTCCACCGATGCGGCCGGTGGGAGAGTCTTCGCCTCGCCGCTGGCGCGGCGTCTCGCCCGGGACGCCGGGCTCGACCTGTCAGCCATCAAGGGCACCGGCCCGCACGGCCGGGTCGTCCGCGCCGACGTCGAGGCGGCGATTAAGGGCGGCGGCGCGAAGCCGGCTTCCGCGTCGGTCGCCACGGGCGAGCCGCGCAAGGTCCAGTCTCTGGAGCAGATGGGAGTCGCCCCGGGCAGCTACGACCTCGTGCCGCTGGACGGCATGCGCAAGGCCATCGCCCGGCGCATGACCGAGAGCTTCCGGGACGTGCCGCACTTCCCGCTAAGCATCGACTGCGAGCTGGACGCCCTGCTGGCCGCGCGGACGAAGATCAACGCCCTGCTGGAAAGCCAGGGGGTGAAGGTTTCGGTGAACGACTTCGTCATCCGCGCCTCGGCCTTGGCGCTGAAGGCGGTGCCGGATGCCAACGCCAGCTACACCCCCGAGGGGCTGGCCATGCACCACCACGCGGACATCGCCATGGCGGTGGCCATCGACGGCGGCCTGATCACCCCTATTATCCGCCAGGCCGAGCTCAAGTCGCTGGCCCGGATCGCCACCGAGGCCAGGGACCTGGCCAACCGGGCGCGCGAACGCAAGCTGAAGCCCGAGGAGTTCCAGGGCGGCACCTTCAGCGTCTCCAACCTGGGCATGTTCGGGATCAAGGCCTTTGCCTCGATCATCAACGAGCCGCAGGGGGCGATCCTGTCGGTCGGTGCCGGCGAGCAGCGGCCCGTGGTGAAGAACGGCCAGCTGGCGGTGGCCACGGTGATGACCGTGACCCTCACCTGCGATCACCGGGTCGTGGACGGGGCTGTGGGCGCGCGCTTCCTGCAGGCGTTCAAGCCCCTGATCGAAGATCCCATCACGATGCTGGCCTGACGAGGACCTCATGGCTGCCGAATTCGACCTCATCGTCATCGGCTCTGGTCCGGGCGGCTATGTCGCCGCGATCCGCGCCAGCCAGCTGGGCCTCAAGACCGCGATCGTGGAGCGTGAGCACCTCGGCGGCATCTGCCTGAACTGGGGCTGCATTCCCACCAAGGCCCTGCTGAAGTCGGGCGAGAAGTACGAGAGCCTCAGCCATCTTAAGGACTACGGCCTGTCGGCGGACAAGGTCGGGTTCGACTTCGACGCCATCATCCAGCGCTCGCGCGGGGTGGCGAAGCAGCTGAACCAGGGCGTCGGCTTCCTGATGAAGAAGCACAAGATCGAGGTGATCGAGGGCAACGCCCGCCTCGACAAGGGCAGGGACGCGCCGAAGGTGATCATCGCTCTCGCCAAGGGGGGCGAGCGCACGATCGAGGCGAAGTCGGTCATCCTCGCCGTGGGCGCGCGCGCGCGCGCGCTGCCGCAGATCGGGCTTGAGGCCGACGGCGAACGCATCTGGGCCTATCGCGAGGCTATGGTCCCCAGGTTCATGCCGAAGTCCATCGTCGTGATCGGCTCTGGCGCCATCGGCATCGAGTTCGGCAGCTTCTACCGCGCCCTCGGTGCCGAGGTGACCGTGGTCGAGGCCGTCGATCGGATCATGCCGGTCGAGGACGAGGAAATCTCGAAGGCCGCTCAGAAGGCCTTCGAGAAGCGTGGCATGAAGTTCCGCACCGGTGCCAGGGTCACGAAGGTCACGAAGGGCAAGGCCGGGGTCGAGGTGGCGATCGAGGTCAGAGCCAAGGCCGAGACCCTGTCGGCCGAGGTCTGCATCTCGGCGGTCGGGATCACTGCCAACACCGATGGCATCGGGCTGGAGACGCTGGGCGTCAATCTGGACCGTGGCCATGTGAAGACCGGCTCACATGGCGAGACCGGGGTGAAGGGGCTCTACGCCATCGGCGACTGCGCAGGGGCACCTTGGCTGGCGCACAAGGCCAGCCACGAAGGCATCCACGTGGTCGAGCACATCGCCGGCCAGAAGGCGGCGACGCTGCACAGCCCAATCGCCGGCTGCACCTACGCCCAGCCGCAGGTCGCCTCGGTCGGCCTGACCGAGCAGGCCGCGAAGGCTGGGGGCCTCGCGGTAAGGGTCGGCCGCTTCCCCTTCCGGGTGAACGGCAAGGCCATCGCCTCGGGCGAGACCGAGGGCTTCGTGAAGACCATCTTCGACGCGAAGACTGGCGCCCTGATCGGCGCGCACATGATCGGCGCCGAGGTCACCGAGATGATCCAGGGCTATGTCACGGCGATCACGCTCGAGGCGACCGAGGAAGAGATGCACGGCATCGTCTATCCGCACCCGACCATGTCGGAGGCGATGCACGAGGCCTCGCTGGACGCCTACGGCCGGGTGCTGCACATTTGAGGCTTCAGCTGCGGTAGGGAGAGTACTCTGCCGCCAGCGCCGCCATCTCGGCCTCGACCGCCGGGCGCTCCTGCCCGAGATAGCGCGCCACCGGGCTGCGGAGCGCCGGATCGGCGATCCAGTGGGCCGAGCGTACCCGCGTCGGCAGGTAACCGCGCGCGATCTTGTGCTCGCCCTGGGCCCCGGCCTCGACCCGTTTCAGGCCGCGCGCGATCGCGAAGTCGATGGCCTGATAGTAGCAGAGTTCGAAGTGCAGGAAGGGGACGTCCTCGATGCAGCCCCACTGGCGGCCGTACAGGGCTTCGTCGCCGATCAGGTTGAGGGCCCCGGCGATGGGGCGGCCGTCACGGTACGCCATCATCAGCGCGATCCGCTCGGCCATGGTCTCACCGATCTGGCTGAAGAACGGCCGTGTCAGGTAGGGCCTGCCCCATTTTCGGTCGCCGGTGTCCATGTAGAAGGCAAAGAAGGAATCCCACACCGCCTCGGTCAGGTCCGATCCGCTCAGGACACGGACGTCGAGCCCGGTCTGCGCCTCGCGTCGCTCGCGCCGGATCGTCTTGCGACGGCTGGAGGAGAGGGCAGCGAGGAAGTCATCGAAGCTGCCGTAGCCGCGGTTCTCCCAATGAAACTGCTGATCCTGGCGCAGCAGCAGGTCATGGGCACCCAGCGCCTGCCAGTCTGTTTCGGTCGGGAAGGTGACGTGCAAGGAGGAGACGTGCAGGGACCCCGCCAGCTGCAGTGCGCCCTGGATAAGGGCGCTGCGTACCAGCTGACCGTCGCCTCCCGGCGCGACCAGCAGGCGAGGGCCCGTCACCGGGGTGAAGGGCACGGCCGACAGCAACTTCGGATAGTAACGACCGCCGGCGCGCATGTAGGCGTCGGCCCAGGCTTGATCGAAGACGTACTCGCCCTGGCTGTGCCACTTGAGATAGAGCGGCATGGCTCCCAGCAGGCGACCGTTTCCATCGCTGAGGGTCAGGTGCTGCGCGGTCCAGCCGGTGTGGCGCACGGCCGAACGCGAGGCCTCGCAGGCATGCAGGAACTCGTATCTGACAAAGGGGTCGCCCGTCGGCCCGGCCAGCGCATTCCACGCATCCCGGCCGACCGTGTCGATCCCGACGTGAACCTGGAGCGCGAGACTCACTTCACCTCGACGATGGCGTCGATCTCGACAGCGAAGCCGAGCGGTAGGCGATAGACGCCGACGGCGGAGCGTGCGTGGCGGCCGGCGTCGCCGAAAACCTCGACCATCAGGTCCGAGCCCCCGTTGATGACCTTCGGGATGTCGACGAACTCCGGCCCGGCCTGGACGAACCCGCCCAGCTTGACGATGCGGGCCACGCGGTCGAGGTTGCCGCCGAGGGCCGCCTGCATCTGGGCAAGCAGGTTGATGCCGCACAGCCGGGCACCGGCCACCGCCTGATCCAGACTGACGTCGACGCCGATCGTGCCCTTGATCCCGCCCGAGGCGTCGTTCGAGAGCTGGCCCGAGATGTATAGCAGGTCACCGGAGCGGACCGCGGGCACGTAGTTGGCTACGGCGGCAGCGGGTTCGGGAAGCACGATGCCGAGGTCGGCGAGGCGCGAGGCGATGGTCATGGGGGTCTCCGCAGGGGGCTTTGCGCCGATGTAGCCGGCCGCGGTGCCGCTGGCCACCGGGTCGCTTCGCCGCTAGTCATCCGCCCAAAGAAACGACAGCGGGAGTGAACGTCATGACCTTCGAGCGGATCGCCTTCATCGGTCTGGGCAACATGGGCGTCGGTATGGCCGCCAATCAGGCGAAGGCCGGGCGCGAGGTGCGCGCCTTCGATATCAGCCCGGCGGCGCTCGAGCATGCCGCCGCCGCTGGCTGCATCCCCGCGAGCTCGATCGCCGAGGCTTTGGCGAATGTCGACGCCGTGATCACCATGCTGCCGGCCGGCCCGCATGTCCGTTCGGTCTATGCCGAACAGGTGCTGGGCCATGCCCCGAAAACCGCGGTCCTCGTCGATTGCTCGACCATTGACGTCGACAGCGCCCGCACAGTGGCGGCGCAGGCGCGCGATCAGGGCTATATCTTCGCCGACGCGCCGGTGTCCGGCGGGACTGCGGCGGCGGACGCCGGAACCCTGGCCTTTATGGTCGGCTGTGACGAGGAGGCCTTCCCCAACGTCGAGAGCGCACTGGTCCCAATGAGCCGTATCACCATCCGCGCCGGCGACCACGGGGCGGGGCAGGCGGCCAAGATCTGCAACAACATGCTGCTCGGTATCTCGATGATCGGGGTGTGCGAGGCGGTGGCGCTCGCCGAGCGCCTTGGGCTGGAGCCGGAGCGCTTCTTCGAGGTCGCCTCGAAGTCGTCGGGCCAATGCTGGAGCTTGACGAGCTACTACCCCTGGCCCGGACCGGTCCCGGCGGCACCGTCGAACCGCGGCTTCACCGGCGGCTTCGCCACGGCGATGATGGTGAAGGACCTGAAGCTGGCCCAGGATGCCGCTGCCCGGGCCGGAGCCACGACACCGCTCGGGGCCCAGGCCGGGGCCCTGTACGCCCTGTTCGACCGGCTCGGACATGGCGGCAAGGATTTCTCCGCCCTGATCCAGATGCTGCGGGGCCGCCTCGAGGATCTTGTTTGATCCGGATCAAGGTTGCGGCGCTCCGCGCGCACCACAGTCGCCCCATGATCGGGGATTTCGCTGAGAACCGTTATCGATTGAAGGGTTGCGGCCTTTTGCGCGACCCGGTTTCTGGACATTGGCCACACAAGGAGTCACATACGGCCGCCGGGGCCATAAGCGAAAGATCACACCCGTTGTTCGATTATAGAGCCGCCTTCGAACGCTCGGTGGAACAGGTTCGGACCGAGGGACGTTACCGCGTTTTCGCCGACCTGAAGCGCGTCCGCGGGCGGTTTCCGCGGGCGGTGCGCCGCCGCGAGGACGGCAGCGAGCAGGAGGTGGTAGTCTGGTGCTCCAACGACTACCTCGGCATGGGCCAGCACCCTACGGTGACCGAGGCCATGTGCACCGAGGTGGCCGAGACGGGCGCGGGTGCCGGGGGCACGCGCAACATCTCAGGCACCACCCGCTCGGCGGTCGATCTCGAGGCCGAACTGGCCGACTGGCATGGCAAGACATCTGCCCTGCTGTTTACCTCGGGCTATGTGGCCAATGAGGCGACGCTGGCCACCCTGCAGAAGATCTTGCCAGGCCTGATCATCTTTTCGGACGCCCTTAACCACGCCTCGATGATCGCCGGCATTCGCCACGGCGGCTGCGAGCGGCATGTGTTCCGCCACAACGATCTTGAGCATCTCGAAGCCCTGCTGGCGGCTGCCCCGGCCGGGGCACCCAAGCTGATCGCCTTCGAGAGCGTCTATTCGATGGACGGCGACATCGCCGACCTAAAGGGCACCATTGCCCTGGCCCGCAAGTACGGGGCCATGACCTACCTCGACGAGGTTCACGCCGTGGGCCTCTACGGGGCGCGGGGGGCCGGTGTGGCCGAGCGCGACGGCGTGCTGGACCAGATCGACATCATCGAGTGCACTCTCGGCAAAGCGATCGGCGTGATGGGCGGCTACATCGCCGGCGAAGCGGTGATCATTGATGCCATCCGCAGCTGGGCCTCGGGTTTCATCTTCACCACGAGCCTGCCGCCGGCCCTGACCGCCGGGGCCCTGGCTTCAGTGCGGCACCTGAAGGCCCATCCGGAACTGCGCGAGGCCCATCAGGAGCGCGCCGCGACCCTGAAACGCCGCTTCGCCGAGGCCGGGATTCCCGTGATGCGTTCGGAAAGCCACATCGTGCCGGTGTTCGTCGGCGATCCGGTGCACACCAAGATGATCTCGGACATTCTCCTGGAAGAGCACGGCATCTACGTCCAGCCCATCAACTATCCTACCGTGCCCAAGGGCACCGAGCGGCTGCGCTTCACCCCGTCGCCGGATCACGACGACTCGATGATGGACGACCTGGTCCGGGCGATGGACGCGCTGTGGACCCACTGCAATGTCGCCCGCCGGCCCGCCGCGGCCTGACGCCGCGCTCGGCGAGGTGATCTTCGAAAGCACGCGGCAGGGGGCCTATGTGCGCTGCGCGGCTATCCATGTCGCCACCGGGATCGAGGTCTCGGCCTTCGGGTCGGTGCACGAGCCCCATGCCGTGCAGCAGGTGGCGCTGGCCAAGCTGAGGCGCGCCCTTGAACGCGCAGGCCGCCTGTGAGCCGTTTTGATCTCTCGACGGCAGCGGGGCGGCTACGGACGTGGCTCGACTACCTCTGGCGCGACCACGCCTTCCTGCGCTTCGGTTTCAGCAACGCCCACTGGCTGGGCCCGGACCTGGTGCGCGCCAACCAGCCATCGCCCGGCCAGCTGGCCTACTGGCGTCGCCGTGGCGTCCGGACCGTCGTCAACCTTCGCGGGGCGCGTGACGAGAGCTTTTACGCCCTCGAGCGCGACGCGTGTGAGCGGCTCGGGCTGACCCTGATCGACGCGCCGCTGGACTCCCGAGATCCACCCTCTGCGGACCGGGTGCGTCGGGCGGCGGAGCTGTTCCGGACCATCGCCTATCCGGCCCTGATCCATTGCAAGTCCGGCGCGGACCGGGCGGGGCTGATGGCGGTGCTGTACCGCCATCTCCATCTCGGCGAACCGGTCGCGGTCGCCCGGACCGAGCTGGGCAAGCGCACCCTGCACAGCAAGGAAGGGCTGACTGGCGTCCTCGACTATACGCTCGACCGCTACGAGGCCGAGGGGGTGCCGCAGGGACTGAACTTCCTGCAGTGGGCCGAACGCCCGGTCTACGAGCCGAAGGCGGTCCGCGGCGCCTTCAAGGCGAGCTGGTGGGGCACGCTGCTGACCGAGCGGCTTCTGCGGCGCGAGTAAGGCCTCAGGCCTGGCCGTCGCGATCCTGCTTTTCGCGCCTTCGGTCGGCCATGTGCCGGTTCAGGACCACGAGCAGATAGGCGAGAATGGCGATGGTGCTGATCGCGGCGAAGATCCGTTGGCCGTCGGCGTCAACGAGCTCCATCATCCCTCGACCTCGCTTCCTGATCCGCGCCGTCGCCGACCGGATCGTTCCAGACGGTGTCAGTCTCGGAGCGACGGCACGATCACCGCCACCTCTGCGGCGTCGAGCATAAGCAGGATCAGGATGGCCGTCACGGGGTGCTCCTCTCACACTCCGGTGAGTGCAAAGCGCTGTCGCGATGACTTATGTTCCGGCCTCAGCCCGAATGGCCGTCACCACGCGGGTCGATCAGCCGGTGCGCATGCAGGATGAAGTAGCGCATGTGGGCGTTGTCGACCGTCGCCTGGGCCCGGGCCTTCCACGCCTTGCGCGCCTCCTCATAGTTCGGGAAGGCACCCACGAACTCGACCTGGCCGAGGTCACGGAAGACTGGCTGGTCGAGGTGGCGCAGTTCGCCCCCGATCACGAGGTGGAGCAGCTGTGGGGACTGGGTCTCGGCCATGGGCGCTCCGTCGGTCATGAGGTTAGATGGCGAGCGGGATAGACGCGACGCGGCGGACGATCAACGGGTGCAGCGCCGGGGCGGCACAGATCAGGCTCGGCTGACGCGGATCGGGCCGGTTGAAGCGCCACGGTCGTCCGTGGTGGTCGCTGACCATAGCCCCGGCCTCGGCGGCGATAAGGGCCCCGGCGCAGACATCCCAGTCCCACCTCGGCGTCAGGGCCAGCGCCGCATCAAAGGTGCCCGCCGCGACCAGAGCCATTCGATAGGCGAGGGCGTTGCGCTTCGAGAAGCGCATGGCTGGCCAGGGCTCTGGCCAGTCGCGGCCTTCCAGCAGCCGGGCGTCGGCCAGCACCTCGGCGTCCTCCAGATCATCGGCCTCCGAGGCGGTCAGGCGCCGGCCATTGAGCCACGCTCCGCCGCCGCGGACCGCCTCGAAGGTCTCGCCCATCACCGGTGCGTGGATCACCGCCGCGACCGGCTCGCCATCCTCGACGATGGCGATGGGCACGCACCACCATGGCGCGTCGCGCAGGAAGGCGACGGTGCCGTCGATTGGATCGACGACGAAGAGGCGACGGCGGGTGAGACGCTCGGGCGTGTCGAAGGTCTCCTCGGATAGCCAGCCATGGTCCGGTCGCGCAGCGAGGAGCTGCTTGCGCAGCAGCGCATCCACGGCCAGGTCGGCGTCGGTCACCGGCGAGCCGCCCGGCTTGGCCCGCGGCTCCAGGCCCTGCGCCCGCATCTCCAGCGCCAGGGCCCCGGCCTCGTGCGCCGCGTCGCGGATCAGGGTCAGGTCGGCGGCGAGGGCGGGGTCGGTCATCATTTCCCGGCGATCGCCACAGCGTCGATGAGCAGGGACGGGGAGTCCAGGCCGCCACGGGGCTCAAGGTCCGAACCCGGCACGAGTCGGGCATAGAGCGCGGGCAGGGCTCCCGCCACCGTCACCTCGCTGACCGGAAAAGCGATTGCGCCGTCCTCGAACCAGAAGCCGCTGACGCCCGCGGACCAGTCGCCGGTATTGGGATTGAGCGACGGGCCGAACATGCCGGTAACCAGCAAGCCACGACCGGCGGTGCGGATCAGGCCGCCGAGGTCCAGCTCGCCCGTCGAGAGACGGCCGTTGTGCAGCCCCACGCCGGACGGGCCGGCACCGCCGCGGGCGGCGTGGCCGGTGCTGGCGAGGCCAAGCTGGCTGGCGGAGGCGGTGTTCAGGAGCCAGGTGGTCAGTACACCGTCCTCGACCGGCGCCATGGCGCGGGTGCCTACGCCCTCGTCGTCAAAGGCGGCCGAGCCGAGCGTCCGCGGCAGGAAGGGATTGTCGGTCAGGCATACGCTGCCCGGCAGGACGCGCTGGCCCAGCCGGTCCTTGAGAAAGGACACACCCCGTGCCACCGCTGGGCCCGAAATGGCACCGACGAGGGGCGCCAGGATCTGCCCGGCGATGCGGTTCTCGAAGATCACCGGTGCCGTGGTCGATGGGATCTTCCGGGGGCCGACCTTGGCGGCGGCGCGCTGGCCGATGTCGTCGCCCAGGGCTTCGGGAGCGATCAGGTCTTCCAGATGCCGGCTGGTGCGACCGTCGCCCGATCGCTCCATGGCTCCGTCGCCCCCGGCGATGACGCTCGCCCCGAGCGAGAAGCGACTGCGGCGGCGGAACAGGTCGACGCCGTGCGAGGTTACCAGCCGCCAGCGGCCGACCGACCAGCCGGCGTCGGCCCCTTCCGACCGGCTGACCCCGGGTACGGCAAGAGCGGCGTTTTCGGCGGCGCGGGCGGCGGCTTCCAGCGCGTCGGCGTCGCGCTCCGCCGGATCATACTGGTCGAGTTCGGCGAAGGGCGCGACCGCGAGCGTCTCGTGCTCGGCCAGCCCGGCGTAGGGGTCCTCCGGGGCCAGCCGGGCCATGGCGACAGCCCGCTCGATCAGCCGCTCTGCGGTGGAGTCCGACAGGTTCGAGGTGGAAACGATAGCCTGGCGCCGACCGACGAACACCCGCAGCGAGAGGTCGCGGCTCTCCTGTCGCTCGACGTCCTCCAGCGCGCCGTTGCGCACGCCCACGGACAGGGCCTGCCGGTCCGAGAGGACGGCCTCGGCCTGATCGGCCCCGCCCTTCAGCGCGGCAGCAACCAGGTCAGGCAGGCGAGAGTCGCCCGCGGCGGGGTCCGGAATGTCAAGCATGAGGGCCATATGGCCGACACCCTCCGGCGGCGCAACGCGTCAGCGGATCCCCCGGCCGACCGGATAGAGGCGGAAACGATCGTCGTGGAACGGGGTACGGGCATAGAACCACTGCAGCCGGGCGTCGCCGTCGGCGGCGAAGGCCGGCTCGGCCGCCAGCTTCGCCTCGAACTCGGCACGCAGGGCAGGGTCCGCCGCCAGCATGCGCTCGGCCAGCGGGGCGATGGCGTAGCCTTCGATGAACTCGACCCGGGACAGCACCTCGGTGAACATCCCCCACGCGAAGAAGCTCTCATTGGACTGTGGCTCCAGCAGCAGCACCGCCACGTCGCCCAGTGGCTGGTCTGTCGACACCCGGGCCGAGCCGGCCGGGAAGGTCCATGCGCGTCGCTCCGGGATGACAGTGCGCACGGTCACGGGCACATGGCCCTCATTGCTGCGGCCGGAGACCTGCGGGTCTACGAGCCGGAGCATCTCCACCTCCACCGTCCGCGGCGCGTCGAGCACCTCCATGGCGATGCCGTGCAGCCGCAGCCGCTCGAGGATGTCCGGCCGATGCGCCGGCACCCAGTAGGCCTCGGGCCGGCTCAGCGTCAGGGTCGGCCGCGAGCCGTAGAAGGGCAGGTCCCAGGGCTCGGGATCAGGTTCGCCAAGCCAGCGGATCTCCTCGCGACCCGAGGCCGGGCTGACATAGGTTTCGTAGCGGATGCCGAGGAAGCGGCGGCGCCAGGCCGGCTCGGGATCGGCGTCGAAGTTGGCCGGGATGTCCTGCGGCCGAAGCGCCGAGTCTTCGGTGATCGCCTCGCGCAGTTCGGTGCCCCGCTCGGCCAGCAGGCGCATCGAGGCCTCGATCAGGACATAGGTGCCGAGCACCCGCTGGGCGAAGGGCTTCAGGCTGTGGTTCTCGATCAGCACCGTGGGGACGTGCGCCGCGGCGCCCCAGCCGTTGGAGAACCGTTCGCCGAGCCCGCCATCCGAGAGACCCGCCCGGGGATTGGCATCGTCGATGCCGAACACCAGCTCGCCGGGGATATGTCCTTGAGCTACCAGCGCGGCGTTCAGATCCGGCTTGTAGCGGTCATCCAACCAGCGGGCGATCGCCGGACTGCGCGACCAGACGCCATTTTCGCCATTGAATCCGTAGGTAATGTCGTACTGATAATCCATACCGTCGGTGACATGGACGTCGAGGTAGAGGTCGGGACGGTACTTCAGGACCAGACCGCGCATGGCGCGCATCTCCGCCTGGTCCAGCTTCATGTAATCCCGGTTCAGGTTCTGGTTGGTCGCCGTATTGCGCCAGCCCTGGACCCGCGGGCCGCGCTGGTTCGGCCGGCTGTAGGCCGAGGCGCGCTCGTGGCCGTCGACCGACAGGATCGGCACGAGGATCAGATTGACCCGGTCCAGCAGATCGTCGCGACCGTAGAAGGCCATGTCGCGCAGCAGCATCATGCCCGCGTCCTTGCCGTCGATCTCGCCGGGGTGGATGCCGGCCTGGACCAGCAGCACCGGCTTGGCCGGATCGAGCGTGGCGCCATCCTTGGAGGCGATGACCGCGAAGATGTCGCGCCCCTCGGGTGAGGTTCCAAAGACCTCGATGCGGATCAGGTCCGAGGCCGCGTCCAGCCGCGCGAACCAGGCACGGGTGGCAGCGTAGTCAGGGCTGACGTTCAGCTCCGGATCGCGCTCGAAATCGGTGGCCCAGGGGTCCGATGCCGGCCGCAGCAGAGCCCGGCTAGCCCCACTCCAGACCGGGGCGGGGGGCAGGAAGGCCTGGTCCCAAGGTGCGAAGTTCGAGGGCGACTGGGACATGGCGGGGCTCGCGAGAGACAGGGCGGCGACAGCCGCGCAAATCAGGATAGGTCGCATGCGCCTTCGTCGGCCGAACTCGCCCGTCTGGCAAGCGGGAGCGGACAGCCGGGGGGCGAACTGCGCTGTGGGTCAGTTCCGCCACCGCGCGGACCACCGCCGGTGAGCTCGGCTATCGACAGGCCGAGCAGCAGGCCGAACAGGGTGAAGAAGAACTCGAAGTCGCTCACGAGTACATCCACCAGATGACAAGGGCCGAGGCCAGCCCAAGGCCGACGCGGTGAGCCCAGAGATTGCGCCAGACCAGCAGGACCAGCGGCACGAGGTAGATGACTACGAATTGCTCCAGCAGTTCCTGCACCGAGTAGATGCGGCCGCCACTGAGGTTTGCGACCATGCCGGCCGACGTCGGGATCATCATGGCCACCATGACCAGTCGTGAGTGCGACATGTAGAAGTCGTCGAGCGACTGATGCCGGTCGGTGTCATCGGGGAACATCACCGTGCTGACCACGACATAGGGTAGCGCCACGGCCAGGCTGATGATGAAGGCGGTCGCGTCGATCGGGATGTCCTGAAGCCTCTTCCAGGCATAGGTCCAGTTGAGCACCGCATGGCTGAGCAGCCAGACGCCCAGCAGCGGCACGCAGACGCCGACCCGCACCGCAATGCGCGCACGCCACAGCTTGCCGAAGCCGATGCCGACATTGGCCACGGCAATACCGAGGATCAGGCCGAAGAAGCTGAACAGGAACTCGAACGCGCTCACAGCGCGGCACCCACTGCCGCTTGCAGGGGATTCAGCTGGGGCAGCCAGTTTAGGAAATACAGGATCAGGAGCCCGAGAACGACGTACATGGCACGTCCTTTCGGCATGAGGAGGGCCGCGAAGACAAGAAGGAAATAGCTCCAACTGACCCAGTTCATGGGGAAGGGATAGCTGCGATCCGCCGCCAGCCATGCCCAGATCGTGCCGGCCAGGGCCATGAGGTTGGTCGCCAGAATGCCGCCGAACACGAGGCGGCGACGGGCCCAGAAGTGCTCATCAAGCGACGCCCAGCCTTGGAACTCCCTCGGAAACACCACGGCGGCGGCGACGTAATAGGTCATCGCCATGACAAGGCCGATCACCAGGATGCCGAAGTCGAAGGCGATCCCCCGCCAGTCTTGCCACGCCACGACCCAGAATCCGGCCACGTCCAGGGACACAAACACCGCGAGCATCGGCGTCAGCCAACCGACCCTGACCTCTCCACGCTCATGGACCGTACGGGCGACGCCCGAGGCGATCTCGGCAACCGAGAGGCCGAGGATCAGGCCGTAGAAGCTGAAAAAGAACTCGAAGTCGCTCATCGGGTGTCCTCCGGAGAGGCGCTGCCCAAGTCCCAGGGGCCTCCTTGCGCGAGGAGGAAGACGTCGGAAATCACCAGGTGAGTGTCCATGGCGAGAAGCCAGAGGAAGGCCAGTGCGGCCAGACGCCCCTTCGGCAGGAAGGCAGCGAGCAGCGCCAGACTTCCGAACACGACCATCAGTCGCAGGAAGCCCCAGAAGGCCTCCTGCGACTGGGCGGCGATGAGCAGGGCAGCGAGGCTGGAGTTCAGAATCTTGGCGGCCGCGACCAGGCTGAAGATCAGCCGGCGATGACGCCAGAAGTGGGCGTCGAGGTCCAGGCCGTCCTCGATCTCGCGCGGGAAGACCAGGGTGGCGGCGAGATAGAGCAGGCCGCTGGTCGTCAGCCCCAGCATCAGCAGGGCGATGCTGTACGGGGCGTTCTGGTTCAGGATCAGCGACTGGTTCCAGAAGGTCGCGACGTCGATGACCATGAAGATGGCCAGCAGGGGCGTCAGCCAGCCGACCCGGATGCGATGCCCTTCGTGCACCAGCCGCCCCACGCCGGCGACCAGCTCCACCACCGCCAGTCCCGCGACCAGCCCGATGAAGGTGAAGGAGAACTCGAACGTGCTCATCGGAACAGGCCCGCGACCTGAACGAGGGGGATGAGCGCCAGCCCGATCCGGTTCACGCGCCGGTTTGCCGTGAAGAGCAAGGCGAGCGGGATCAGGATTCGGATAGCGAAGTAAGCGCCCTCGAACCCTCCCGGATATCCACGCCCGTCGACGAGAGCCCACACCCGGCCCACGATGACCGGCGCGGCGACCCCGATCAGCATGAACCGTCGATGCTCGAAGAAATGCTCCTCCAGCGAGACGCCCTGGCCTTCGCGCGGGAACATCAGGCGGGCGATAAAGACATAAGGCAGGGCGGTCAGGGCGGTGACCAGCATGAACTCGGCCCCGACCGCCAGGATCTCGCGATAGGCCCAGAACGTGATCCAGGTGTTCATGATGCCCAGCAGGACACACAGGGCCAGGACCGGCGTGCAGAAGCCGACCTCCATCCTGCGCCGGTCGCGCCACATGTCCGCGAAGCCCGACACGACCTCTGCCGCCGCCAGGCCCAGGATCAGACTGTAAAAGGCGAAGACGTATTCAAACGCGCTCATCGGAACAGGCCCACCAGCATCCAGATCAAGAGCGCGACAAGGCCAAGCCGATTGGCCGTCCTTCCCGTCAAGACCATCAGCCCAAGAGGCGCGGCGAAGCGGATCGCCAGCCAAAGGTTGGGCCACTCCGGCGTCAGGGTGCCCTGGGTGGCATACCAGATCAGGGAGAAGCCGGGCGTGGCGGCGAGCGCTGCCAGCATGACCCGTCGATGCTGGAAGAAGTGGTCCTCAAGCGATGTCGTGGACCCTGCGCCGGGAAACATCGCCCGGCTGAGGAAGACCAGCGGCAGGGCGTAGGCGACCAGGGTGATCAGGGCCCACGGCCCGACCTCAACACCCTCCCAGCTCCTCCAGAACCGCAGCCACAGGTTCATGGTGGCGACCAGCACGATCGCCGCCAGCAGGGGCGCGCAGACCCCGACCTCGATCGCACGTCGGTCGCGCCACATGTCAGCAAAGCCGGTGCCGACGTTGGCGGCCGCCAGCCCCAGCATGACGCTGTAGAAGGTGAAGACGAACTCGAACGCGCTCACCCGGCCCCCCCGACCGTGCTCAGCCCACGGTGACGCTAGACGATGACCAGGGTTCCGTCACCTGGGAAGCGCGACGGTCAATCACGCGATGGACTGCCCACGATAGAGCCAAAGATAGAACCCGACCAGGGCTATCGGCCCCAGCCAGTCGAGCCATTTCAGACGCAAGACCGCGAGCGCGACGAACAGGCAAAGCGGCGCAATCACCCGGAACCAGTCGATGGCTCCCGCCGGAGCCGCTCCATCAACCGAACTACTGAAGAACAGCAGCCAGAGCGTCAGATAGAGCGCCTGGGCCAGGGCGAAGAGGCCCCAAAAATAGCGGCGATTACGTTCGTAGTAGTCGGTCAGGTCGATCCTTCCCGGTGTCTCGTCTGGCAGGGCCGCCGAAGCGAGGAAGGCCAGCAGGGCGACCTGTGTGAACTTGGCCAGGAATATCGGAAAGGTCATCGCCTCGTCGAAGGCGGTCAGGCTCCACTGCGCGAACCAGAGTCGCACGAGTTCCAGCGTGACCAGGATCGCGGCCACGACGACACGGCCGTCCCACTTCACGCCATGATCGTGCCGGATCAGCCGGTTGGCGCTGACGATCAGATCGGCCACCGCCAGGCCGATCAGGATCCCCCACATGGCGATGGCGTATTCGAAGCTGCTCATCTGCGTGGACCGCCAAGGCGCGCCGCTACCTGTGCGCGGTCCGATGCCGACAGGTCCATGTTCGAAGCCGCGCGCCATTTGGCGGCGGCGTCGTCCCGCCGCCCAAGTCGGTTGAGCGCATCGCCCCAGGCCAGGTGCAGCGCACCCCAGCGCGGTGCTCGCTCGGCGGCAGCGGCATAGCGGCGCACGGCGTCGCGATCCCGATCCATCCGCGCCAGAGCGTCACCCTCCAACTTGAGCGGGTCAGCCCATCGCGGCCCCCGCTGCGTTGCATCTCGAAGCAGAGCCAAAGCTCCCGCATTGTCTCCCCGCTGCAGCTTGGCCTCGGCCCATGCCGAGTATGCAAAAGGCAGCGACGGACCCTGTTGCGTCGCTTGCGCAAACAGCTGATCCGCTCGCCCCGTTTCACCGCGCAGTGACGCCACTCGAGCCCTCGCGATAACGCATGAGTAGCAGGTGCTGGGCATGCCGGCAGCCAAGGCTTCAGCTTCCTCAAAACGCCCGAGACGAGCCAGAGCCTCGGCCATCTGAGGCCAAAGCACCATGGGCATTTGGGCCACCTGCATCGGCGAGGCCGCAGCGGCTTCATAGGCTTGGAGTTCAGCGAGGGCGTCTAACCAACGTCCCTGCTCCACCAAAGCCTCCGCTGTTGGAGCTGAGAAGTTCTCGTTCAGCGCTGCGCGTTCGGAAATCTGCGAGACCGAGCCCAGACCAGCATCGGTTAGCACTCGTCGGGCCGCAGAGATGTCGTGTGCGCTGACCAGCAGGCTGGCCTGATGGATGGCCGCCGTCGCCACGATGCCCCCATAGTCACGCTTGCCGATCAACGAGCCGATCAGGTCGGCGGCGAGCCGAAAATCTCCCCCATACCGAGCGATCAGGGCCTTGGACCGGATTTCGACCACCTCAGCCGGACCATCCAACAGGTAGCGCCTACCCGAACCGCGCAATCCTTCGAGCGCCGCCTCTCGATGGGCCAGAGCCAACTCCCACTCACCGCTCATATGCCGATAGAGGGCTGCGTTGTTCTCGACCGGCACGAGCCCGGGGTAGATGCTCCTGGCGCGGCTGATTAAAGCGAGTGCGCCACGAATGTCGCCTTGCCTGATCCGATCCACGGCTAAGCCATTGTTCGCGAAGGCCCGTTCTATGGGTGCCTCGGCCCGGTCGATCTGACGCAATACGACCAGCCCCTCTTCGCGCCGCCCGGTGTCCAGAAGATAGAATCCGTACCGGAAGGCCTGGGTCATCTCGTAGACCGCCTCGGCCGCACCCTGCAGGAGAGCGTCAACGTCGCCGGTGTCGCTGACAATCGACCGGGCGCGTCCGCCGGTCCTGACCGTGATCGTCAGCGCATCGCCTTCCCGTGTCACCTCGCCGGAGACAACGGTCTCCCGACCCAAAGCGGCGCGCAGGGAGTGATCCAACTCGCCGATGGAGATGCCCGTCGTCGGGATCTCCACGCTGACGTCACCCTGCCAGTTGTTGGCGAAGGTGTTTGCCGGTCGAATTGAGTCCGTATCGTCCTGGAGCTGGTTCAGACGGTCCTGGAGCTGGGAAGCGATGGTTCTCCCGTCCAGACCCCGTGTAACCAGATCGGGCGGCGTGGAGAATGGCTGGATCACCAAGCCGCTGGCCTGACTGGCGGACCACACGAAAAACATGACTGCCAGAGCAAGGATCAGCGCAATCCCGGTCAGAGCGAAATCGCGTGCCGTCTTTATACGGTTGCGGAGCAACTCGTTACGCGCCAGCACAAGCTGTTTTCGCGTGAGCTCTGCGTTGGCGCGGAGCACCTCCAGCGCCGCACCAGAGGGTGTCTGCCCGGTGGCGGCCACCTCCATCGCGATTTCGATAGGGTCTGGCGTGGTTGCTGCCGGCGTAGCGCGCCGCCGTTTCAGTCGTGGTTTGTCGTCGTCCGCCATGACTCCCGCCTCGTCATGAAACAAGGCTATCGGAGCTTCACCATTGCGCCAAGGCGGGACTGATGGTGCGATGGGAGGAGAGCGACACGAGGTGGCACATGGATCGGTTCGAATACGTGATGGTGATGGTCTCCATCATCATCGGTCTCGCCCTGGCGCACCTGCTTCAAGGCCTGGTGGAGGTCGCACAGCGGCCCCGGCCGCTTCGACTCCGGTCAATCCACCTCGTTTGGGTCATCTTCATGCTGATGACTGTCGCGTTCTTCTGGTGGTGGCAGTTCAAGCTCCAGGCACTTCAGGAGTGGACCTTCGGCACCTATATCTTCGTCCTCGGCTATGCGTGCCTGATGTATTTCCAATCGACGCTGCTTTTTCCGAGGGACCTGGGTCCAGACGTCGATCTGGACGAGTTTTTTCATCGGCAGCGCGGCTGGTTTTTCGGGGCCAACGTACTGAACATGTCGATTGACCTGGTCGACACGTGGCTGAAGGGCTCGGAGCACTTCCAGTCGCTGGGGCCGGAGTATCCCGTCTCAGTGGCGGTCAACATCATCTGGAGCCTGATCGCCATCTTTGTCCCCTCCCGCATATTCCAGTGGGTCTTTGCGCTCGGCTCCCTGCTCTATCTCCTGTCCTGGGTGTTCAGGCAGTTCAACACACTCGGTTGAGTCAGCACTGAATGGAGGCGCTCGTTCGCTGGGTGCCGCGATGGAGAGAGGGCAATCCCACCGCGTTCCGTCACCGTCTCGGTCCGCTTGCCGCCACAGCGCCCACCGCCTAGCTTGGCGATAACAGGGGAGGATTATGGGGGGCGACGAAGAACCAAGACCACGACGCGCGCGACGCCGCGCCGCCACCGCCTCGCAGCCGACCACCCCGGATCCGGTGGAGATCGCGATGGAGACGCTGGCGAGCGGGCAGGCCCCGAGCTCCAGCGCGGAGAGGCTGCTCGAAAACCAGAATCGACTGATCCAGGAGCAGATCGGCCTCGCCCGCAACGAGCGCTTCCGCGCCCGGATCAAGGCGGCGCGGGACGGAGCGCTGGCCGTGGGCGCGGCGGCCGTGCTTTTCGGCGCGGGCTGGTTCGTCTGGGACGCGTCGCAGGCGCGGGGACTGGTGGTGCACGCCTTTTCCGTGCCGCCGGACCTGGCGGAGCGGGGCTTCACCGGCGAGGTGGCGGCTCAGCGGTTCCTGGACAAGACCGCCCCCATCCAGGCGCTTTCAAACTCAGCGAGGCCTCCCGAGTCCTTCCAAGACAACTGGGTGGACAATGTCAGCCTCGAGATACCGACGACCGGGATCTCGCTCGAGCAAGCGTCGGCGTGGCTGCGTAAGCGATTGGGGCGAGAAACCCACGTACGGGGCGAGATCGTGCGGCAGGGTGGTCAGCTGGTCCTGACCGTCCGCGCCGGTCGCGACGCCGCGCCTGCGCGCACCGGCACCGACGCCGATCTGGACTCCATGATGCAAGGCGCGGCCGAGGACGTTTTCCGGCTTAAGCAGCCCTATCTCTTTGCGAACTACCTCCGCTCCGATCCGGCGCGCCGGGCCGAGATCGACGCCTTGTTCACCGATCTCGTGCAGGATCGGTCAGCCTTGGAACGCGGCTGGGCCTACCTTGGCCGAGGCGTGGTGAAGGCCATCGATTCCGGCGATCTGCGCGGCGGACTGGCGGACGAACTGCTCGCTGTGAAGGTCATGCCGGAACTCGCTCTGGCGTGGGTGAACGCCGGAGGCTTCGCCCATGATCTTGGGCGTGCGGAACAGGGTTATCAACTGACGCGGCGAGGCCTTGAAGTTTACCGCCGTGACGGAGCGAGGACGATGGAGCGGGAAGCCGCCCAGGTCGTCGTCACCCGCGCCGAGGCGCTCACGGCGAGATGGCGGGGCGACGCCTTGGGCGAAATCGAAGCTTGGGACCGTTTCGCCGACCTCGTGCCCTATGCGGGTTGGCGAGCCGTCGCGCCTTATGCAGCGGCCGAAGCCATGGCCCGCAACCACGACGCCACCGGAGCGAGACGACGGATGGCCGACCTGCCGCTGCAGGACCCAGGCCAGGTTTTCCTGATGAACCGCGGTACGCGCGGCCTATCTCGTCTGCCGACCCTCGCCATTGCGGCGGCTGTCGACGACTGGGCAGAGGTCGAACGGCAGGGTTTGGCGCTGGATGCGACCCTGAAGGGCGAGCCGCCTTACGCCGAGGTCCGGGCCGTCCTTGTCTGGCCCTCGATCGCGAGGGCCTGGGCCGAGCAGGGCCGCTTCGAGGCGGCGGAACGGCTGATGTCCTGGGCGCCGGCGGATTGCTGGCCCTGCCTGAGGACCCAGGCGCGGATCGCGGCGCTTCAGGGCGACGCTTCCCGCGCGGACCGGCTGTATGCCGAGGCGGTCCGGCAGGGACCGTCCCTGCCGTTCGCCTATGCGGAGTGGGCCGAGGCGAAGCTGAGGCGCGGTGATGCGGCGGGAGCCCTGCCCCTGCTGGCGGAAGCCAGGGAACGCGGCCCTCGGTGGGCCGATCCCCTCAAACTGGAGGGCGACGCTCTGGCTCGTTTGGGTCGCGACCGGGACGCGGTGCGCCGCTATGCCGACGCCGCCGAGCGCGCGCCACGCTGGGGGGCGCTCCACCTCGCCTGGGGCGATGCGCTGAACCGGCTGGGACGGCGAGATGAGGCGATCGCGAAATGGCGGCTGGCGGCCGGCATGGACCTCAGCGCCCGTGAAAGAGCCGTGGTCACACAACGATTGTCGCGAAGGTGACCGTCGGGGCGGAGCCTGGTTCCGGACATGGCCCGCACGCGGAGATCACTTCCAGATCGGCGTTCCGTCACCCGGCAACCCCAGACGGCTCCACATCTCCGAGACCCGATCGACCACGGCCTCGTCCATGCGGATCACCTCGCCCCATTCGCGCTTCGTCTCGGGTTCCCACTTGTCGGTGGCGTCCAGGCCGATCTTGGAGCCCAGCCCGCTCTCGGGGCTGGCGAAGTCCAGATAGTCGATCGGGGTGCTCTCGATCAGGGTGATGTCGCGGGCAGGGTCCATCTTGGTCGAGATGGCCCACATCACGTCCTTCCAGTCGCGGGCGTTGACGTCGTGATCCACGACGATGACCCACTTGGTGTACATGAACTGGCGCAGGAACGACCACACGCCGAGCATCACGCGCTTGGCGTGGCCCGGATAGGCCTTCTTCATCGACACTACGGCGATGCGGTAGCTGCAGCCCTCGGGCGGCAGCCAGAAGTCGACGATCTCCGGAAACTGCTGCTGCAGAAGGGGGATGAACACCTCGTTCAGCGCCTCGCCCAGCACCGAGGGTTCGTCCGGCGGCCGGCCGGTGAAGGTGGTCAGATAGATCGGGTCCTTCCGCATGGTGATCGCCGTCACCTGGAACACCGGGAAGGTCTCGACCGAGTTGTAGTAGCCGGTATGGTCGCCGTAGGGGCCCTCCGGCGCGTGCTCGTCGAGCAGGACATGGCCCTCCAGCACGATCTCGGCCTGGGCCGGGACCATCAGCGGCACTGTCTTGCAGGCGACCAGCTCCGCCCTGGCCCCGCGCATCAGACCGGCGAACTGGTACTCCGACAGGGTGTCCGGCACCGGCGTCACGGCCGCCAGGATCGTGCCCGGGTCGGCCCCCAGGACGACGGCGCAGGGCAGGGGCTCGCGCTTGCCGGCCTTCTTGTGCCGGGCGTAGTGCTGGGCTCCGCCGCGGTGGGCCAGCCAGCGCATGATGGCCCGGTCCTTGCTCAGCACCTGCATGCGGTAGATGCCGAGGTTGAAGTCGTCCTCACGGTCGTCGGACGGCCCTTTCGTCACCACCAGGCCCCAGGTGATCAGCGGTGCCGGCTCGCCCGGCCAGCAGCCCTGGATCGGCAGGACTCCCAGATCAATGTCGCCGCCGGTCAGCACCATGTCGTGGACCGGGGCCCGCTTCACTACCCGTGGCCGCATGGCCATGACGGTCTGGGCCAGGGGCAGCATCTGCACTGCATCCGCCAGCCCGCGCGGCGGCGTCGGGTTCTTCAGGAAGGCCAGCAGTTCGCCAACCTCACGCAGCTCCGCCGCCGTGGTGCGCGTCCGGTTCTCCAGCGTCACCCCCATGGCCACGCGCTTCACGGTGCCGAACAGGTTGACGACGCAGGGGATGGGACTGACCGAGCCGTCGGGCTTCACCGGGCTTTCGAACAGCACCGCGGGACCGCCGTCGCGCAGCAGCCGGGTCTGGATCTCGGTCATTTCGAGGTGGGTGGACACGGGCTCGGACACCCGTACCAGCTCCCCCTCGGCTTCGAGGAGGTCGAGGAAGTCTCTCAGGGACTTGTAGGCCATGGCCCGTGCTTAGGCGGGGCGAGGGGGCCTGTCACCTGCGATCAGGTCGCGGGGGGCGACCCCCCGAGCGCCCAGACGGGGACGCCCAGCCGCCTGCCCAGAGCCTCGATCTCGTCCGCGGCGAGCCGGGCGCGGCCGGCCTCAACCCGGCGCAGGTGCTCCAGCGCCAGGCCGGTCCCGCGCGAGAGGTCTTCCAGCGTGGTGCCACGCCGCGTTCGCCACGTCCTCAGGCGTTCACCGATCCGCCCGCCCTCGGGATCGGCGTCCGGAAAGGCGATCACCGTCAAGCTGCGGCATCCCACTGGAACGAAGGATCAAGCCAGTCGCCGAGCCGCCCATCGGTCCGCGCCAGCCGGGAGATCCGCTGCATCTCCTCGCCGCCCAACTGGAAATCCCAGATGTTGAAGTTCTCGCGAGCCCGGCTTTCCCTGGTCGAGCGTGGAATGGCGATGATCCCCTGTTGCACCAGCCAACGCAGGGTTACCTGGCCCGGTGTCTTGCTGTGCGTCCTGCCGATCTCGATCAGAACGGCCTCGTCGGCGACCTTGCCCTGGGCCAGCGGCGACCAGGCCGTCAGGGTCGACCCCAACGTCCGGGCCATGTCGATCAGCGGTCGGTTGGACAGATAGGGATGGTGCTCGACCTGGTTGGTGATCAGGGGGGCGTCGGAATAGCCCTGCGCCTCCTCAAAGGCGGCCGACGGGAAGTTGGACAGGCCGATGTGCTTCGTCAGCCCCCGCGCCCGCGCATCGTTGAGGGCGCGGACCGTCTCCTCCATCGCCGGGGTGCGCTTGGGCCAGTGCAGCAGCAACAGGTCAGGCACGGTTCCGAGACTTTCGGCCGACTCCTCGGCCTGGCGTTGCAGGTTGCCGTCGGCGAAGTGGGCGACCCAGATCTTGGTGGTCAGGAAGATCTGGTCGCGCGGGACGCCGGAGTCGCGGATGCCCTCGCCGACGGTCTTTTCGTTCTTGTAGATCCAGGCCGTGTCGATGTGCCGGTAACCGATCTCCAGCGCCGTGCGCACCATGTGGCGGGCGACATCAGGCTCCAGCTGCCACGTGCCAAAGCCCAGCAGCGGGATCTGCACGCCGGCGGCGTCGGCGGTCACGGTCGGATTGGGCATCGGCGACTCCTTCACAAGCTGGTCGCCCTATATCGGACCGGCACGTCGGGGCTCAACCATCCAGCCAGCTCCAGATCTCATCCCGGAGCGGCTCGAGCCCGGGTCGGAACGCCCCCTTGTGGCCAATCCGTCGGACGCGATCGTCCGCCGGCGACCGCTCCATGGGGCTGGAACGAAAAAAGGCCGCTCCTTGCGGAGCGGCCCTGATCGTCAACCCTCGCGTAAACTCAGGTGATATCTTCGTTGAGCAGGCCTACCTTCAGGAAACCATTTTCCTGCAGCGTATTCATCACTTCCATGAACTGCTCGTAGCGGACCTCAGGCTGGGCGCGGACGAACACGCGCTCTTCCTGGCAGACAGCGCCGCCGAGCGCGGCGCAAACGTCGGCGGGGAGCGTTTCGATCGAGGTTTCCCGGTCGGTGATGAACAACGCTCCGCCTTCCTGGATGGTGATGTAGACGGGCTCTTCCTGCTCCTGGTCGGGTGCCGGCGGCGTGGCCGGCGGCAGGTCGAGACGGATCGACACGGTCGCGAGCGGAGCGGCCACCATGAAGATGATCAGCAGAACCAGCATGATGTCGACGAACGGCGTCACGTTGATGTCGGAGTTCTGTTCGACCGTTCTGCCGCCCTGACCGGACGGTCCCGAAAGCTTCGCGCCCATTCGCACTCTCCGTTCAGCCCGGACCGCTCCGGGCGTTTCCATCGTCCTTTGGCGGGCCTCGCGCCGCTTGTAAAGCGCCCAGCGACGCGATGCGGATGTCACCTCCCCGGATTTCACCGGAGAGGCGAGTGTCTTAGCCCTTGGCCAGCTTGACGAAGCGCTCGATCAGGGCCGGATCGTCCTTGAAGGCACCGGTGAAGCGCGTGGTGACGGTCGAGACGTGGCGGTGATGCACGCCGCGGGTGGTCATGCACTGGTGCTCGGCATCGATCATCACAGCCACGCCCCGCGGATCGAGATGCATTTCGATGGCGTTGACAATCTCCTGTGTCAGGGTCTCCTGCGTCTGCAAGCGGCGCGAGAAAATCTCGACCACGCGCGCGATCTTGGAGATGCCCACCACCTTGTCCTTCGGCAGATAGGCGACATAGGCCTTGCCGAGGAACGGGGCCATGTGGTGCTCGCAGTGGCTTTCCACCTCGATGTCGCGCAGCAGCACGATGTCGTCATAGCCCTGTACATCCTCGAAGATGCGGGACAGCTCCTTGCCCGCATCGGCGGCGTAGCCGTCGAACCATTCGCCATAGGCATCGACGACGCGCTTGGGCGTGTCCTTCAGGCCTTCCCGCTCGGGGTCGTCCCCGGCCCAGGCGATCAGGGTGCGAACCGCGGCAAGGGCTTCCTCACGCGTCGGACGTCGGGCGTCGCGCTCGGCGACGAGGGTGGGCTTGCTCACCGGGGCATCCATGTCATGACATCAGCGGCGAAGTAGCGCCGGAACGAAGGTTCCGGATGGACGCGCGCCGCGCTCCCTTTTCAGTGTCTGCCTCCGGACGTTTGGGCCCGGGCGACGACCTCGCTATATGGGCCGGATCCCCTCCCCCGCAACACCCGGTGCCTGCGCGAAATGACGCTGTATCTCCACGACACTCTGAGCCGCGGGAAGCGCGCCTTCACGCCGCGCGATCCCAACCGGGTGACGCTCTATGTGTGCGGGCCGACCGTCTACGACTACGCCCACATCGGCAATGCCCGTCCGCCGGTGGTGTTCGACGTGCTGGTGCGGCTGCTGCGCCGGACCTACGGGACCGGGGCCGTGCTGTACGCCCGCAACGTCACGGACGTCGACGACAAGATCAATGCGAAGGCCGCCCGCGAGGGCGTCCCTATCGGCGAGGTCACGGCCCGCTACGAGGCCGCCTATCTGGCCGACATGGCGCAGCTGAATGTCGCGCCCCCGGACCTCGCGCCGCACGTGACCGACCACATCCCGGCCATCATCGCCCAGATCGAGGCTCTCCTAGTCGCAGGCGCAGCCTATGCCGCCGAGGGCCATGTGCTGTTCGACGTCGCCGCCTATCCGGCCTATGGCGCGCTGTCAGGCCGCAATCTCGAGGACATGATCGCCGGGGCCCGGGTCGAGGTCGCGCCCTACAAGCGCAATCCCCACGACTTCGTGCTGTGGAAGCCGTCCAAGGTCGACGAGCCGTCCTGGGAAAGCCCCTGGGGTGCCGGCCGTCCCGGCTGGCATATCGAGTGCTCGGCGATGATCGAGGCCCGGCTGGGCCTGCCGATCGACATCCACGGCGGCGGCATTGACCTCGTGTTCCCGCACCACGAGAACGAGATCGCGCAAGGGGTTTGCGCCCACGGCCACGACTCCCCGGAGGCCTATGCCCGCTACTGGATGCACAACGGCTTCCTGACCGTCGACGCGGAGAAGATGTCCAAGTCGATCGGCAACGTCCTTCTGCTGCATGACCTCGTCCAGTCCATACCGGGGGAGGTGGTGCGCTGGGCCCTCCTGAGCGCCCACTACCGCCAGCCGCTTGACTGGAACCCGGGCCTTCTGGAACAGAGTCGCAAGAATCTCGACCGGCTCTACGGTGCCCTGCACCGGGCCGCCGCGGTCCCCGCCTCGACCGACGAGCCGCCGGCGGAGTTTCTCAAGGCGCTCAACGACGACCTCAACACGCCAGGCGCCTTGGCGACCCTGTTCGCCCTGTCCAGCGAGATCGAGCGGGCCATGACCGCCGGCGACCATGGCATGGTGGCGCGGGCGAAAGGCGAGCTGCAGGCGGCGGCGGGTCTGCTGGGCGTGCTGCAGAGCGACCCCGACGCCTGGTTCGGGGGTGCCGATGCGGAGCTCAAGGCCGAGGTCGAGGCCCTGCTGGCCGAGCGTCAGGCCGCGCGCACGGCCAGGGACTGGCCCGCCGCCGACCGTATCCGTGACCGGCTGAATGCGCTGGATGTGGTGGTCATGGACGGTCCGGACGGGGCGACCTGGCGTCGGCGCTCTTGACGTGGGCGGGAGCGGGGTCCATGCGACCCCGCTTCATGGGTCCGGGCCCCTCTGGCAGCCGAGGCGTCGGCTGCGATGTCGGACTTCGCCAGCACGGGCGCAGACGCAGCGCGCGATTTCAATATTGAGGGTGCGGGATGCTTGAGTCCCTTCCGTTTCTGTCGGCGACCTACGTCGGCCAGCCAATCTGGCTGTGGATGGCCTTCCTGGCCTTCATCATCTTCCTGCTCTGGGTCGATCTCGGCCTGGTCAACCGCAAGGACGGGGTCGTCTCGGCGAAGAAATCGGCGTTGATGTGGGCGTCGTTCGCGTCGCTGGCCATCGCCTTCGGAGCCTATGTGTACTTCGTCTACGAGCCGGACCCGGTCTATTACTTCAGCCCGGAGAACCTGAATCGGCAGGCTGTGGTCCAGTATTTTACCGGATACCTGCTTGAAACGGCGCTGGCCTTCGACAACATCTTTGTCATCGGCATGATTTTCACCTTCTTCGCCGTGCCGCGCGAGTACCAGCATCGGGTGCTGTTCTGGGGTATCCTGGGTGCCATCGTGTTCCGGGCGATCTTCATCTCGCTGGGGGCGGCGGTAGTGAATCAGTTCACATGGGTTTTGTTCATCTTCGCAGCATTCCTGATCTTCACCGGCTGGAAGATGATCTTCGGCGGGGAGTCGGAAATGAACCTCGAGGAGCACAGGCTTCTCCGGTTCCTGAAGAAGCGCATCCGCGTCACCGAGACGATCGAAAATCACAACTTCTTCGTCCGCCAACCTGACCCTAAGGGCTCGGGTCGGCTGGTGCTGTTCGCCACGCCGCTGTTCCTGTGCCTGATCATGGTCGAGGTGGTGGACATCATCTTCGCGGTGGACTCGGTGCCGGCGGTGTTCGCCGTGACCAAGGACCCCTTCATCGTCTACACCTCGAATATCTTCGCCATTCTGGGCCTGAGGTCGATGTACTTCATGCTGGCCGAGGCGGTCGTGCGCTTCAAATACCTGAAGTACGGCCTGTCGCTGGTGCTGGTGCTGATCGGCGTGAAGATCATCTGGAACTTCGGCCTGTACAAGGCGGCCAAGGACCTGACCGGCGCGCCGCTGGTTCCGTACCTCGAGCCGCAGTGGTCGCTGGTCGCCACCCTGCTGCTGCTCGGCGGCTCGATGCTCTACTCCTGGATCAGGACCCGCAACGACTGAGGTCGCGGCGGACCGGAAACCGTCGGGGGCGCGTCGCGAGGCGCGCCCCGTTTTCATGAGCGCGTCAGCCTGGGGCGCTGTTCTGGAGGTGGGGCCGGGGTGCGGCCCCGGTCGCGCTATTGCGGCTGGTCCGTCACGCCAGCGCGGCGCGCCAGCAGGGTCGCCGACTTGATCCCGAGGATCATCCCGGCCGTGCCCGCGAGCACCGCCTTTTTCGACCCGGCCAGCAGGGCCCGGGCGAAGAGAGCCATACCGGCCATGATCGCCAGCACAAGAACGGCGGAGGGGAGCCGGGGAAACTAACGCATCGGTAGCAGAATTTCGCGAATGGCGAGCTGGCGCAAGGTCCACGGCGCTCGGGTGGCGGACAGGGTGGGATTCGAACCCACGGTGGGCGTCAACCCACGGCGGTTTTCAAGACCGCTGCCTTAAACCCCTCGGCCACCTGTCCGTGGGCGCTGATCTAGCGGGGCAGCGGCGTTAACCAAAGCGGAAATCGCGCGGGCCAAACTGCGTCCATGCGGATTGTCAGGGTCATGGTCATCGCAGCGGCGGCGTTGGCGGCCTCGGCTTGCGCCAGCGTGGGGGCGCGGCCCGGGCAGGGCGGGGGACGCCCGGCCGATTCGCCGCCGCCGGTGACCGATCCGGCCCCGATCGTGCCCGGCACGCTGCGGTCCTACCAGATCCGCGGCCGCTGGTACCGGCCGGCCGAGCAGCCGGACTATGACGAGGTCGGGCTGGCCAGCTGGTACGGCGACGCCTTCCACGGGCGACCGACGGCGACCGGTGAGCCGTTCGACATGCATGCCCTGACCGCGGCCCACAAGACGCTCCCGCTGCCGGGGCTCGTGGAGGTGACCAATCTCGCCAACGGGCGCCGGGTCGTGCTGCGCATCAATGACCGCGGGCCGTTCGTCGAGGGGCGCATCATCGACCTGTCGCGCGCCGCGGCGGACGCGCTGGACCTGCGTCAGGCGGGCGTCGGCCGGGTGCGGGTGCGGTACATCGGTCGGGCTCCGCGCCTGGGCGGTGGCCAGGCCCTGACGCCGGCGACTGCTGTCGCGGCGACCGCCTCTACACCGCCTCCGGCTCCGAGCCCGAGCCCGGCCCCAGCGTCCACACTGCCGGTTGCGTCAGGGCCGGTCTGGGTCCGGGGCGGGGCCTTCCTTGACCGCGCCCAGGCTGAACGGCTGGCGGCCGACTTCCCCGGCGTGGCCGCGGTGCGCCGCGACGGCGAGGTGTTCCGCCTGACCCTCGGCCCGTATCCGGACGCGGCGACCGCCGCCCGGGCCATCCGGGGTCTCGCCGACCGCGGAGTGCGGGCCGCCGAGGTCGCCGACGCGCCGTGAAGTCGCGATGATCCACGGTTCGGGGTCACCCGCGGCCGAATCGGCCCTTGCCTGACGCGTCCGCGCCGCCATTGTGCAGCGCATGACTCGTGGACGGTTCATCACCCTGGAAGGCGGCGAGGGTGCCGGCAAGTCGACCCAGGCCGCCCGGCTGATCGCGGCGCTGGAGGCGGCCGGTCGCCGCGTGGTGCGCACCCGCGAACCCGGTGGCTCGCCGGGGGCCGAGGACATCCGGGCGTTGGTGGTGCGGGGTGAGGCGGCACGCTGGTCGCCGCGCACCGAGGCGCTGCTGATGTTCGCCGCCCGTTCGGACCATCTGGAGCGTACCATCCGACCGGCGCTGGAGGATGGTGCCTGGGTGGTGTGCGACCGCTTCGCCGACTCGAGCCGCATCTACCAGGGTGTGGCGGGGGGCGTGGATCCGGCCTTCATCGAGGCGCTGGACGCCGCTGTTGTCGGTGCCGAGCAGCCGGACCTGACGCTGGTTTTCGACCTGCCGCCTGACGTCGGCCTGTCCCGCGCCGGTGCCCGGGCCGGCGAGGAAGCGCGCTTCGAGTCCAAGGGGGACGGTTTCCACGAGCGGCTGGCCGCGGGCTTCCGCGACCTGCCGCGCCGCTTCCCCGACCGCTGCGTCGCCATCGACGCCTCGGGCGATGCCGACGCCGTCTTCTCCCGCGTCTGGGCCGTGGTGACGGAGCGGCTGGGATGAGCCATCCGCGCGAGCGCTTCGATCTGGTCGCCGACGTCGGAGCGGAGGCGGCTTTTCTCGACGCCTGGAATCGGGATCGGCTGCACCATGGCTGGCTGCTGACCGGGGTCGAGGGCGTCGGCAAGGCAAGCTTCGCCTATCGCGCTGCCCGGCGACTTCTGGGCGCCGAGCCGGACGCGGCGCGCGGACCGCTTGGAGCTGCGCCCTACGACCCGGTCAGCCGGCTCGTGGCGGGCCGGGCTCATCCGGACCTGCTGGTGCTGGAGCGGGCGGAGGAGGGGGGACGGCTGCGCCGCACCATCTCGGTCGACCAGGCCCGGGCCCTGCCGGAATTCTTCGCCAAGAGCCCGTCCCAGGCCCGCTTCAGGGTCGCCATCATCGATGCCGCTGACGACTTGAATCTCAACGCTGCCAATGCCCTGCTGAAAGTCCTTGAGGAGCCACCGGAGCGCGGCGTGCTATTCCTGGTTTGCCATGCGCCGGGGCGGCTGCTGGCCACCATCCGCTCACGCTGCCGCCGGCTGGCCTTTCCGCGCTGGCCCGAGGTCGAGCTGGCGGCGCTGGTGGAGCGCCGCACCGGGCTGGACCGCGACGCTGCCGACCGTATCGCCGCCCTGGCCGCCGGCTCGCCGGGTCAGGCGCTGGCCCTTGCCTCCGGCCCCATGCTGGAGTTGGACGCGGTCGCGGAGCGCTGGGTCGCCGAGGGACTCACGCTGGCAGAACAGGTCGCCGCCGCCGACAGTTTCCGGGGCGGGGAAGGGGGGGGCCGCTTCGAGGCCCTGATGGAGCGGCTCTCCGCCGCAGTGCGTCACCGCGCCATCGGCAGCGGACCCCAGGCCGCGGCGCGCTGGAGCGAGCTATGGAGCCGCCTCGAGGCGCTGCGCGAGCAGGCGCTGGGCCTCAACCTCGACAAGGCCGACGCCCTGGCCGCCGCCGCGGCCGACCTGAACCGGACCCGCGCCGCATGCTGATCGACAGTCACGTCAACCTCCATGCCACCCAGTTCGACGAGGACCGCGACGACGTGATTCGGCGCGCCCGCGAGGCCGGCGTGCAGCTGATGGTCGAGATCTCTGACCGGGTCTCCAGCTTTGACACCACCCACGCCCTGGCGATGGCGCACCCGGAAATCTGGTGCACGGTCGGCACACACCCGCATGAGTCGAAGGAGAATCCCGACCTCTCGCCGGTGACCCTGATCGCCCTGGCAAAACGGGAAAAGGTCGTGGGCATTGGCGAATGCGGCCTCGACTTCCATTACGATCTAAGCCCGCGGGAAGTGCAGGCCAAGGTGTTCCGGGCCCATGTGGCGGCGGCGCGCGAGACCGGCCTGCCGTTGGTGGTGCACACTCGCGAGGCCGATGACGCGATGGCGCAGATCCTGACCGAGGAGCACGCCAACGGGCCGTTCAAGTTTCTCATGCACTGTTACACCAGTGGGCCAGAACTAGCCAATACTGCAGCAGAAATGGGCGCGTGGTTCTCGGTTTCTGGCATCGCCACCTTCAGGGCCGCCGAGGAGGTGAGGGCTCTGGTGCGGGACATGCCGGCCGACCGCATCCTCGTGGAGACCGACTGCCCCTATCTGGCCCCGGTCCCGCACCGCGGGAGGCGCAACGAGCCGGCCTTTATCGGCCATGTGCTCGATAAGCTGGCCGAGCTGCGCGGCTGGTCGCGCGACGAGGCCGAGCAACGGACGACCGACGCCTTCTTCGCCCTGTTTGACAGGATCCCGCGCCCATGACGCTCGAGGCGGTGATCCTCGGCTGCGGCTCGTCCGGCGGGGTGCCGCGCGGCGACGGCGACTGGGGTGCCTGCAACCCGGCCCAGCCGCGCAACCGGCGCATGCGATGCTCGCTGCTGCTGCGCCAGTCCGGGCCTGACGGAGTCACCACGGTGCTGATCGACACCTCGCCGGACCTGCGGGCCCAGATGCTGGCGGCCGAGGTGCGGGCGGTCGACGCGGTACTCTACACCCACGACCATGCCGACCAGACTCACGGCATCGACGACCTGCGCGTCTTCGCCCTGCGCAAACGTGCCCGCATCGACGCCTGGGTGGATGGCCCCACGCGGGACGCTCTGACGCATCGCTTCCGCTACATCTTCGAGACGGTGGAGGGTTATCCGGCCATCCTGACCGCGCGCGATCTGCCATCTTTCGGTGCGCCATTCGAGGTTAGCGGCCCCGGCGGCGCGCTGGAGGTCGTCACCTTCGACCAGGCCCACGGGCCGATCCGCTCGATCGGCTATCGCGTCGGCCCGGTGGCGTATTCCAGCGACGTTTCGGAGCTCGATGACGCCGCCCTGGCCGAGGTGGCGAAGGCCGAGCTCTGGATCGTCGACGCGCTACGCTACACGCCGCATCCGACCCATGCGCACCTCGACCTGACGCTGGACTGGATCGCCCGCAGCGGCGTACGCCGCGCCGTCCTGACCAATCTGCACCTCGACCTCGACTACGACGAGCTGCGCGCCCGCGTGCCGGAAAATGTCGAGGTTGCGTATGATGGATGGCGCGCCAGCTTCACCTGAAGCCGCATATCATATTTCGCATAATATATCTTAGGCGAGATAAGTGTTCCGGTAGATCGTTACGCCCAACCCCACGTTTACAAAGCCGCGACCTGTCGCGCGGCGCTTGAAGGGCACGCAAAGGCGACCGCATATGGCGGTCATGTCCGAAGATGCTCCGCAACCCCAACTGCCTACCCTGCTTCCGCTTGAGCGCGCCTATCTGGGCGTGATGCGTCTCAGGGCGGTCATCCTGTGGGGCCTTCTGACCCTCGTCGCCACGGCCGGCGATATGGCGCTGATCCAGCGGCTGGGAACCGTACCCGGCCTGCTGACAGCACCGGTGCTGATCCTGGGGCTGCTGGCGGTGTTCTGGGTCGCGCCGGGACGCTGGAAACGGAGGCGCTACGCCTTCACCGGAACGGAGTTGCACGTGGCGCGCGGCTGGCTCCTTCGCCTGCACACGATCGTGCCGGTCGTGCGGGTGCAGCACATCGATATCAGCCAGGGCCCCCTGGAGCGCGGTGCCCGGGTGGCGACCCTCAAGGTCCACACCGCCGGCACCGAGCACAGCCTTGTGGTCCTGCCCGGCCTGGCGCTGGCCCGGGCGGAGGAGATTCGCGACGCCATCCGGGCGCAGATCCGGGACACCGCCGGGTGAGCCCCTCCCCCGTCGCGGCCGCCAACGAGACGCCGGAGGCCGTCGGGGGGCCGGACCCGCAGCGGCTCGATCCGCGCACCCTGCTACTCTACGGCGTTCGCAGCTTCGGGCCGATGCTGGCGCTGGCCACGCCGGCGGTCGTCAGCCTGTGGCGTGAGGACGACCCAATGCGGACCGTGATCGGCTTGGCTATCGTCGGTTCGCTCGGCCTGCTGTTGCTGGCGGTCGGCACCCTGTTCACCTGGCTGAGCTGGCGAGCCTTCACCTATGAGGTGCGCCCCGGCGAGGTGGTCATCGCCCGCGGCGTGATCCACCGTTCGCGGCGCTCGATCCCGGTCGAGCGTATCCAGGACGTCTCCATCACGCGTCGGCCGCTGTCGCGGCTGCTCGGGCTGGCCGAGGTCCGGATCGAGACCGGCGGTGCGGACGCCGACGAGGGCAAGCTCAACAGTGTCAGCCTCGCCGAGGCGCACCGGCTTCGGGCAGTGCTGCGGGCGCTGGGCGTCGCGGCTGCGGCCGGACGCGCGCGCGGCGTTGAGCCCGCAGAGGGCGCGCCAGCGGCCCCGGCCCCGGTCGACAACGAGACCGTGGTTTACCGCCTCGGCGGCGCGCGCCTGATCCTCGCCGGCCTGTTCAGCTTCTCCCTCGTCTGGATCGTCGCGCCACTGGGTCTGCTCGAGTACGCGGGACGGGTGTTCGACATCGACGCCGCCCGCTGGGCCAGCCTGCTGCTGGACCTTGGCGAGGAGACCCACTCCCGGCTGTCGCCGGCGCTGGTGCTGGGTGCGGTGGGAGTGGCTGGGGGAGCCGGGGTGCTGGCCGGGCTGGTGCAGACTGTGCTGCGCGACTTCGGCTTCACCCTGACACGGGCCGAGGGACGGCTGCGCAGCCGACGCGGCCTGCTGACCCGAAGCGAGGTGGTGGTGGCGGTGCGGCGCATCCAGCTCGGCCTGATCGAGCACGGCACCGTCGCGGGGCGGCTCGGCTGGCGCATGTTGCGGGTGCAGACGCTCGGCGGGGGTGATGGTGAGTCCGGCCGTCAGACGCTCGCTCCCTTCGCCCGGCCAGCCGAGGTTGAGGCCCTGCTTCCCCTCGCCGGACTGCCGGCGTGGAGCGACTCGGGCCTGCGCCCGGTCTCCTCCCGACACATGATTGGCGGGGTAATCGAGGCCCTGCCCCTCGCCGTCATCCTGCTGGTCGCCACCGTCGTCTGGCCGCCGGCGGCAGCGGCCGGTCCGCTCCTGCTGCTACCCTTGTGGGTAGCCCTGCGCCGACCCCGGGCGCACCGCTACAGCTTAACGCCCCCGGCGCTGCAGGTGCAGCGCGGCGTGCTGACCCGGCGCGACTGGATCGTGCCCTGGCATCGCATCCAGGCCGTCACCCTGAGGCGCGGCCCGCTGCAGCGGCGGCTGGGCCTCGCCACCCTGTGCATCGACACCGCCGGCGTCTCGCGGGGTTACAGTCAGCCCCATATCCACGACCTCGACGAAGGCGATGCAGTCTCGCTCGCCAGGCTGGTGCTCGCGCGGGTGGAGGAAGCGCGACAGGCTGCGCCCCCCCTTCAGCGCCTCACATCGTGTAGCGCGCCCTGAGCAGGTCCAGCTCGGCGGGACCCACTCCCAGTTCCTGGGCCAGATAGGCCTCGACCGAGCCGTAGCGGGCCTCGATGCCGGCCAAGAAGGCCTCGAGAAAGCCCGCCTCCACCCCCATGAACACCTGCTGCACGTCCGCCGGCATGCGGGCGAACACGCTGGTGGCGTCCGAGGCCTTCATGCCGGCCCCCGGCGCATAGTAGGTGTTGGACAGCAGATAGTCCGCCATCACCACCTCGCGCGACACGCCGAGCGCCATCAGGATCATCGCTGTGGTCACGCCCGTACGGTCCTTGCCCGCGGTGCAGTGATACAGCACCGCCCCCTCCTCTGGACTGAGCAGTTCGGCGAACACCTCGCGGAATTGAACCTTGTGGCTCTCGCTCATCTGGCCATAGAAGCCGGTCATCAGCGCCCGCGCCCCGGCGGCGTCGATGCCGTTGGCGAAGGCGGCGACGAACGGGGCGTAGTCAATCGAATAGGCGTGCGTCAGACGCGCGGGGGCGTCGGGCCCAGTCCACGCCGTCGGCTCGCTGGCCTGTTCCTCGGTCGAGCGAAGATCGTAGACCGAGCGAATGCGCAGAGCCTCGATCCGCTGCAGGTCTCCCGGGGTCAGCTCCGAGAGCTGGGCGCTGCGGAAGATCCGGCCCCAGCCCACGAACCGGCCGTCAGCCGTGGCATATCCCCCGATGTCGCGAAAGTTCTGCACGCCATCGAGGGCCACCAGACGTTCGGCGAGACGATAACCGGAGCCGCCGGGACCGCGCAGGACGAAAACGTTTCCGCCGCTTTCCGCCGCGGTGACGTGCACGCCGTCGGTGTCCCCGGCCGAGAGCAGGACCAGTTCGACCCCCGCCGGGCCCCGGCGTTCGCGGAAGACGTCGACGGGATCGCCAGACCCGATGGTGCGCCAGCTCAGGTCGATCCGACCGTCCTCGCGGCGAACGGCTTCCCCGCCGACGACCTGGGCGGTCGCCGGCAGGGCGGCGGCGAGGGCCAGCGCGAGGGCGGCCCCTGCGGTCAATCGCATCATGTCCGCGCCCCTGGTCAGAAGTTGAAGCGGACGCCGGCCATCCAGCGGGTGCCGATCTGCTCGACCTCGCTGGGGCGCGACGGGTCGCCCTCGAAGGCCACATAGGTCTCGTCGGTCAGATTGTTGCCGTCGACGAACAGGGTCAGCGAGTCCGTCAGGGCGTACCGCAGGGACAGGTCGAGGCTTTCATAGCCCGCCCGGTACTCGCCGCTGCCGAGGCCGCCGAGGCTGTCCAGCCAATCATCGCGCCACTGGTGCGATAGCCGCGCCGAGAGGCCGTACTTCTCGTAGTAGACCGACAGGTTGGTCACCGTCTTCGAGGTGCCCGGGAAGTCCGCGGTTTGGCCCGCGCGGGTGTCGAACTCCCCGTCCAGCAGGGCGACATTGGCCTGGACGCCGAACCCGGACCACAGCCCCGGCAGGAACACGAACTGCTGCTGCCAAGACAGTTCAAGACCGTAGAGGTGGCCGCTGTCGCCATTCTGGGTCGAGGTATAGATGTAGCCGGTGCGGTCGATGCCGGGCGCGTCATAGATGTCGCTGGTGACGGTCGAGACGGCGTCATAGAGGACGTTGTCGACGAGGCGGACGAAGGCTCCGGCCGAGACGACGCCGGCCCCCGGCAGGTACCGCTCCAGGGACACGTCGCCGCCCCAGGTCTTCTCCGGCTCCAGCGTCGGATTGCCGCCGGCGATGGTGCGGCTGACGTCGCTCACCGAGGCGCCCGTGCGAACGGCACCATAGCCGGGACGGGCGATGCCGGTGACCAGGGCTGCGCGCAGGACGGTGTCCTCGTTCAGGTCCCAGCGCGCATTGAGGCTGGGGAACAGGTCCAGATCATCCGAGTCGACGGACAGCGGCGTGACGGTCGTGCCGACGCGCAGGAAGCCGTCGATTGCCTGCTCCATACGCTCGACCCGCAGGCCGGCGACCATCCGACCCCCGAAGGCGTCGAAGCTGGCCGAACCGTAGGCCGAGGTCAGCCGCTCGTCGATGGTGTAGCGGTCCGCCGGGCTGATGTTCAGCGCGGCGTTGTAGCGCCCGGCACCGGCCAGGGCGGCAAGTCCGGCGTCGATGTCCTGACGCATCTTCTTGTTGTCGACATAGGTGAAGCCGAAGCCGGACGGGAAGCCGGTGTCCCAGCGCTCCGTGGTCAGATAATCGGCATAGTTGAAGCTGCGGCCCACCAGCGGCAGCAGCTGGGTCAGGGCGACGACCGGGGCCGCGCTGCTGAGGATCGAGCCCTCGACCGAGCGGTCGTCATACTCGAAGCCGAGCCGCAGCTCGACCGGTCGCCCGAACAGCTCGGCGTCCCGCGCGCCGTCAAGCTTGTAGACCCAGCCCTCGCTATCGGTGCGGGAACTGAGAGGCAACAGCAGGTTGAGGCCAAAGCTGGCCGGGCTGAAGGTCTGGATCGGGGTTCCGCGGACGAAGCTGCCAGGCGTCGCCCCCGGCGTCTGGGTGGCGATGTCGAGGATCGGGAACAGCGAGTTGCTGCGATCGTAGCGGACCGCAAAGCGCTGCGACGAGCTCAGCTGCTGGGACAGGACGATGGGCAGGTCGGTGGTGTTCTGCACCTCGCTGTAGTTGACCCGCCAGGCCAGTTCCCAATCGCCCGCCATATGGTCGCCACCGAGCGTGGCGGTGCGGTTCAGGTTGCCATAGTAGCCGTCGTTAGCGGTGCCCCGCACCGGAACGCCGACCAGGTCGCCCGCGGCGGCGGTGCGCGTGCCGACGCCGGAGCCGACCTGGATCACATACTGGTTGCGCTCCTCATTGTCGGTGAACTCGGTCTCCAGCGCCTTGACGAACAGGCGCTGACCCGCGGCCGGACGCCACTCCATGCCGGCCATGGCCCCGGCGGTTTCGCGGAACACAAAGTACTGGCGGTAGTCGAGGGCGGTCGGGGCCCCGGCCGCATCATAAACCGTCTCACGGTTGTCCGTGATCTGGTCGCGACGGTAGCGCGATATGGCCCCGAACACGCCGAAGGTGTCGCCCGACCAGGAGGCGCGCAGGCTGTACTGTTCCTGGTCGCCGCCGCCGAGGTTCATCTCGCCCCGGCCCAGGTCACCCTGCAGGTCGATCCCGCGCCGGTCGAAGGGGCTGTAGGTCTGCAGGTCGACGCGAGCGACGATCGATTCCGCCGACATGTCGGGGGTCAGGGTCTTGTTGACCTCAAGCGCGCTCAGGATGACGGCGGGCACGGCGTCGAAGCGAAAGGCGCGCTGATTGCCGCCCTCGTCGACGCCGACGATGTTGATGCCGTCGATCGACACGCTGGTCCACCGGTTCGGCGCGCCGCGGATCTGTAGGTAGCGTTCCTGACCCTGGTCGCGCTGCACGGCCACCGCCGGCAGGCGAGACAGCGCCGCCGCGGCGTTCTGGTCGGGGAACTGACCGACCGTGTCGGCAGCGATGACGCTGACCACATTGTCGGCTTCGCGCTGACGCAGCAGGGCCGCGCGTTGGCTCCCGACGATGGGCTGGCCGGTGACGATGATCTCGTCCACGGTGGAGACCGGCGTGGCCCCGTCCTGCGCCGCGACTCCCGTGGCCAGCGCCAGCGCGGCCACCGAAACACCCGCGCCCAGCGCGGCCTTGTTGATTGAGCTATGCATGGCCATCCCCCGATGCCGTTCCCTTGGCGTCACCCCGACACCATCTCGCGCTCGTACACTTGTATTGTTTGTTGCCGGCGACAGATCAGCGGCGACTGCGTGACAGAACCTGCCCTGTAGTCCATCATTGACTAGTCCTCTTTGCTGTTTAGATTACATCCCGAGTTACGCCGTGCACGATCAGAACCCTCAAAGAACTGTCACGATCGAACGTTTGCTCAGTGCGGCCGCCGGGATTGTGGCGATGGAGGGACTGGCGCAAGCCTCGGCGCGGCGCATCGCCGCCGCCTGCGGGGTCGCTCCCAGTGCCGTGAACTATTCCTTCGGCGGCCTCGACGCCCTGCTGGCCGCCGCCTTTTCTGAGGCGGCCGGCCGCGCCCGGGTCTGGGCGGCCAATCAGAGCGAGGCCTTTGCACGGCTGCCCGACGGCCCTGCGGGGGCCCGTGCCGCGCTGGAGCATCTCGTGCTGGACTGGACAGCCGGCGAGCGCGCCCTCGCCTGCCTCCACGCCGAGCTGTCGGCGTGCCCGGAACGGTATCCCGACGCCGCGGCGACCTGGGCGGACGCCTGGGGCGGGCTGTTCGACGCGGTCTCGGCCCGGTTCGATCTGTCGGAGGCGACCGCCGACATCATGCGGGCCCTATTTGAAAGCGAAGCGGTGTATCACCTGTCCGAGTGGGCCCCGCCGCTGGAGCGGCTCGTCTGGCGCGAACACTGTGACCGCTTCGCCGCGCTATGGCTGGGAGGTCCGCCGGCGACGGCCGCACCGCCTGGACTGGCGCGGGTCGAAGCGCTGCTACATGCCCAGAGTCCGGATCCCTTGCCTCTGGCGGCCGCCCGGATCGCCGAGGCGGCGCTTGGCGTGATCGACAGGGAGGGGCTCGAGGCCCTGACCCATCGCGCCGTGGCGGCGGCCGCGGGGCTGACCTCAGGCGCGGTCGCCTACCATTTCCGGACCGCACCCGATCTGGTCGCGGCGGCGGCCCTGGCCCAGCACGCCCGCTCCGTCCGGGACATGAGCGAGACGCCCGCCGAGGCCGCGGATGCCCGCGCCCTCACACGGGAGGCGGTGCAGCAGGCCCTGCGCGGTGCCTCGGCCCCGTCCGGCGTGCGTCAGCGGCGCGCCCTCTTCATCGCCGCTGCCCGACGCCCTGATCTGGCGACGATCGCCGCGCGAATGCGCTTCTCACACGGGGGCACCGCGCGCCGACTTCTGACCGACGGAGAAGCCCGCCCGCTGGACGCCTCGCTGCTGTCACGGATCGTCAGCGCCCTGTGGCTGGCCACGGCGAACCACGAGATCAGCGCAGCGCGCCGGCAGGCCGCGCTCGATCTTGTGCTGACCGCGGGAGAACCGGCTTGACCGGGGAAGTCAGGACGATGGTGCCGGTTGCAGGGCTCGAACCCGCGACCTTCGGTTTACAAAACCGCTGCTCTACCAGCTGAGCTAAACCGGCCAGAGCGCGCTTATGCGGGCCCGGAGCCGGGGGCGCAAGCGCGGGGTCAGAAGGCCGCGGCCAGACGCGCCGCGATCGGGGCAAGCACGGCGGGATCAGCCATGCCGGCCTCGCCGTGACCCGCCATACGCCGGTCCGCCCAGCGCGGAATGACATGGAAGTGGAGGTGAAACACCGTCTGGCCGCCAGCCGTGCCGTTGAACTGCATGAGGCTGACACCGTCGCAGCCCAGCGCCGCCACGGCGGCCCTTGCCGCGCGCTGGCTGACCGTCGCGAGCCGGGCCAGAACCTCCGGTTCCACCCCCAGCAGCGTCTGCGCCTGACTGGTCTTCGAGATCACCAGCATATGGCCCTCGGACTGGGGAAAGACGTCCATGAACACCAGCACCGCGTCGTCTTCCCAGACCCGCACCGAGGGCAGCTCCCCGCGCAGGATTCGCGCGAAGACATTCTGCGGGTCGTAGGCGGCGTTCAGGCTCATCGGCGGGCTCCATCAGAGACCCCGCGAGCATAGCGTGAGCCGGGCGTCGGGAAAGGGACATGCGGCCGGCCGGCCGCATTGCGCCGCCTCCCCTTCGGCGCCAGACAGGGGACAGCCTCCCGGAGACGTCCCATGCGCCCTGCCCTCGCCCCCTCGATCCTGTCCATGCTGGCGATCGCCGCCGCCGCGCTCCTCGCCGGCTGCGGTCAGACGCCGGCGTCCGACGAGGCGGGATCGGCGGCCCCCGCGCCCGCGGCCGCCGCCAGGCCGGCGCCGACACCCGAGGAGAAGCTGGCCATCCTCGCCACCCTGCCGGCACCCTATGCCGAGGGCGATCTTGAGAATGGCCGGCGAGTATTCGCCCGCTGCCGTTCCTGTCACACCCTGGCCGAAGGGGCACCCAACATGACCGGCCCGAACCTGTGGGGCGTTTTCGGCCGGGCGGCCGCCTCTCATCGGGGCTACACCTACTCCAACGCCCTGAAGGAGTCCGGCATCGTCTGGGATGCCGCGCAACTGGACACCTGGCTGGCCAATCCGCGCACCTTCCTGCCGGGCAACAAGATGAGCTTTGCCGGTATCCCGGACGCCACTGACCGGCGCGATGTGATCGCCTGGCTGAAGGTGGAGACGGGTTACGCGCCGCCCGTCGGCTGATGCCCCGCCGTGCTCTCCGTTACTCGGCCGCCAGCGGCCGGCTGTCGTTCGCGGACATTTCCCGGGCTTCCCACGCCTCGATGCGCCGCGCCGTGTACTCCGGCGAGCGGGTGAAGCGCGCGAGGGCCCCATAGATCACCGGCACCACGAACAGGGTCAGCAGGGTGGCGAAGATCGCCCCGGCGAAGATCACCACGCCGATCGTCTGCCGGCTGCCTGCCCCCGCCCCCTGCCAAAGGGCCAGCGGCAAGGCCCCGAAGGCCGTGGCAATCGAGGTCATGATGATCGGCCGAAGGCGCAGGGCCGAGGCCGCGATGATCGCCTCGCGCACCGGACGGCCCTGATCCCGCAGCTGGTTGGCGAACTCCACGATCAGGATGCCGTTCTTGGCCGCTACCCCGATCAGGATGATCAGGCCGATCTGCGAGTAGATGTTGAGGCTGGAGCCGCCCATGATGAGGCCGAACAGCCCGCCGGCGGCCGCCAGCGGCACGGTCAGCATGATGACCGCAGGGGTGATCCAGCTCTCGAACTGCGCCGCGAGCACGAGGAACACCAGCAGGAGGGCCAGACCGAAGGCCGCTGTCACCGCGCCGCCGGCCTCGCGCTGGTCGCGCGCGGTCCCGCCCCACTGGACGTTGACCACACCCTGCGGCTGCTCCGCGGCCACGCCCTCAAGGAAGGTGACGGCGTCGGTGATGGTCATGCCCGGATTGAGATCGGCCGACAGGGTGATCGCGCGCTGGCGATCGAGGCGGCGCCGATCTGGCGTGTCGCCGCTGGTCTGGGTACTGACCACGGCCGACAGCGGCACGAGGCCCCCCGCGCCGGTATTGACGTAGAGCGCCTCCAGGTCGGCGACATTGCGGCGGTTCTCGCGCCGGGTCTGCAGGATCACGTCATACTCCTGACCGCCACGAATGTAGGTGGTGGCGCGGCGGGAGCCGTAGAGGGTCTCGAGGGTGCGGCCCACGGATTGCGCCGAAACGCCCAGCGCGGCCGCTGTCTCCGGATCGACATCGACCAGCAGGCGCGGCGCGTTGGGCTCGTAGTTCAGACGCGGCCTTGAAAATCCGGGGTTGGCGAGAGCGGCCGCCATGATCGGTTGAATCCAGGCGTAGATCTCATCGTACTCGGCACCGGTGACGATCATCTCGACAGAGTTCGAGCCCCCGCCCCCGCCGCCGCGTTGGAAGGCGCCGGGCGTGGAGGCGTTGACCTGGGCGTCGGGCTGGGCCCGCAACGCCCGGTTCAGTTCCTGGGCAATGGTGGCTGCATCGCGGTCGCGCTCGCCCCAGTCCGCGAGATTGAGCGAGGCATTGCCCGAGTTGAAGCCGCTGCCACCCCAGCCGGGTGCCGAGATCAGGAAGTTGTCGGCCTCGCCGGACTCCCGGTAGGCAGCCAGAAGCGGCTCGATCTCCAGCATGATCTGTCGCGTATAATCGTAGCCGGCACCTTCCGGCCCCTGAACCCGAACCTGCACCCGCCCGCGATCCTCGTCGGGAACCAGGGTCCTCGGCAGGGAGAGGAACATCGCCGCTGCACCACCGACGACGACCACCATCAGGACGCCGACGCCGATGACGGCAACCGTGCGCCCCACCAGCATCTCCAGCGACGCCTCGTAGCTGCGCCGCACTCCGTCCATGGCTCCATCGATGCGTCGCGCCAGCCAGCCCTCGCCCGAGGCCGGGCGCAGGATCCTGGAGGCCAGCATCGGCGAAAGGCTGAGGGCGAGGAAGGCCGAGAAGGCGATGGCGGCGGCGATAGCCGTCGCCAGCTCGACGAACAGCCGGCCCGTATAGCCGGGCAGGAACATCAGCGGGGCGAACACCGACAGGAGCACGATGGTGGTGGCCACGACAGCGAAGAATACCTGCCGCGCACCGCGCTCGGCGGCGACCAGAGGCGGCTCGCCGTGATCGATGCGGCGCTGGATGTTCTCGGTCACAACGATGGCGTCGTCGACCACCAGACCGATCGCCAGCACGAGCGCCAGCAGGGTCAGCAGGTTCAGCGAGAAGCCCAGCGGGGCAAGGATGATGAAGGTCGACAGGATGCAGATCGGCGCGACGATCGACGGAATCAGCGCGGCGCGGAGTGTGCCGAGAAACAGGAAGTTAACCAGCGCCACCAGCACAAGGGCGATGCCCATTGTGACCCACACCTCGTCGATGGCGTGCCTGGTGAAGACCGAGTTGTCGCTGCCGACCTCAAGCTCCACGCCGGGCGGCAGGCTCGGGCGCAGTTCCTCGATCAAATTCTGCACGCCCTTGGAGATCTCCAGGTCGTTGGACTGGGCCTGCCGCGTCACGGCCAGACCGATCTGGTCCAGTCCGTTGCCGCGGAAGATGCGCCGATCCTCTGCCGGGGCCTCCTCGACCCGGGCGATATCGCCGAGGCGCGTCACATAGGTGGCGCTGCTGAGCAGGGCTCCGCCGGCCCCGCTGGGCAGGGCCTGGATCGCCGCCGGGCTGGTGGCCGCCGTCGGGGCCGCGCCCCGGGCCGTGATGGGCAGCTGGCGGAACTGCTCGGGGGTAGCGTACTGACGCGCGACCCGGACAGTGTAGTCCTTCTGGGCAGATTCCAGCTGCCCGGCCGGCAGCTCAACGTTCTGGGTCTGTAGCGCGCTCTCGACATCGGTCACGGTCAAACCGCGCGAGGCCAGCGCCTCCGGATCCAGCCAGATCCGCATCGCGTAGCGCTGCTCTCCATAGATCTGCACATTTGCCACGCCGGGCACCGTCGCCAGCCGATCGACGATGTAGCGGTCAGCGTAGTCGGTCAGCTCCATCCGGTTGAGATTCGGTGACCGCAGGAACAGGATCATGATCGGCGCGCCGTCGGAGTCCGCCTTGGCCACCTCCGGCGGATCCGCCTGGTCCGGCAGGGCCCCCAGAACGCGCGAGATGCGATCGCGCACATCGTTGGCAGCGTCGTCGATGTTCCGGTCCAGCGAGAACTCGATGTTGACGCTGGAGCGGCCGTCTCGGCTGGTCGAACTGATCCGCTCGATGCCCTGGATGCCGGCCACCTGCTGCTCGATCGGTTCAGTGATCCGGCTCTCGATCACCTCGGCAGAGGCTCCGGCGTAGCGAGTCGAGACGGATACGATCGGCGGGTCGACATCCGGCAGTTCGCGCACGGGCAGGAAGAAGAAGGCGGCGACGCCGATGACGCACAGGACTATGGCGCTGACGGCCGCGAAGACCGGTCGGCGGACGGAGAGGTCCGAGATCATCATCCGCGGGGACCCGGGCCGGCGGCGTCCGCCGTGCGCACAGGGGCACCCGGCTGGATCCTGTTGAGGCCGGAGCCGACGATGCGATCACCGATATTGAGGCCGGAGACAATCTCGACATAGCCGTCCGCGACCGCGCCGGTCTCGACCTCGACGCGCTGGGCGACGTTTCCCTCGTCGGACGGGGCGATGCGATAAACGAAAGCACCCTGGCCTTCGTAGAGGACCGCGGCCTCGGGGACCGCAGCAGCCTGGCGCTCGCCCTGGGCGACGGCGACGCGTACCGCCATCCCGGGCCGGATCCGGACGCCGGGGTTGGGGATTTCGGCCCGGGCAGTGACAGCGCGGGTCTGCTCATTGACCCGAGTGTCGATCAGGGCGATCCGGCCCGTGAACGGGGCGTCTCCGTAGGAATCAACAGTGGCCGTCAGGGGAGCGCCGACCCGCAGGACTCCAAGCAGGCGCGCCGGCACCGGAAAATCAACGCGGATCACATCAATGTCGTCGAGCGTGGCGATCACCGCGCCCGGCGCGACATAGGTGCCCGGCGTCACAGTCGACAGGCCCATGATGCCCGGGAACGGCGCACGGATCACCCGGTCGCCACGCCGGGCCTCGGCCGCCGCCAGTATTGCGCGGGCGGTCTCGAGCTCGGTCCGGAACTGCTCGATCATCTGCGCCGGCGCGAAGCCCCGCTCGCCAAGCTCGCGATAGCGCTCGTACTGGGACTCGGCCTGGGCCACCCGGACCCGGGCCTGAAGCACCTCCGCCTCCTCGGCGCGCGCCTGCAGTTCGATCAGCGGCTGCCCGGCCCGGACACGCTGACCGTCGCGGAAGTGCACCTCGGTGATCAGCTGGCTGGTCGGCGAGGTGATGTTGAGCGAGCGCTGGCCCCGCGCGACGCCGATGACCCGGATTTCATCCGAGAAGGTGCGCAGCTCGGCCGCCACATCGGACACCATCTGCGCCCGACCTCCCGGTCCGCCGGGGCCACCCTGCCCGCCGCGGGCCCCTCCATCGTCCGCGAACGCCAGGCGCATGACCACGGCCACGGTCATGAGCCCGACGAGGACGGCAGCACCCAGGAGCAGGAAATGACGCTTGATCACAGTGAGGGTCTCCGGACCGCTGTCGGGCTAGCGCGAGCCGCCCCATGGTGACAACACAAAGTATCTCCGACGCGCCCCCCAGCCGTATCTGTCGCGCGCAAACGCCGCACATGCGACGGATCTTCAGAAGCGGTGCCACACCCCGAGGACGGGGCCATCAGAAGCCGGGGCGTCGCGACCGGCCACAGCGGTCCGCCAGCCCAGCTGGAGGTTCCATCTTCCGATCTCGCGGACGACGGACGTCTCCGCGTTCACCCACCGCGGGCCGCCATCAGCCGCGCCAGCATAGAGCTGGCCAAGGACGAGCCAGCCGCGCCCGGGGCGAACGCCTACGGTGAGGTCGAGCCGGGTCTCATCGGGCAGTCCCCCCCGCTCCCGACGGGCCAGCTGGGCTTCGGCGAATCCGCCCTCGATGGCCATCCGCGCGAGGGGACCGCTCACGGGCGAAAAGCTCCGGCCGGCGGCGACCCGCAGTTCAACGTCCCGGGACCCGGCACCGGGCGGGGCATAGCCGGCGTTGCGACCTTCACCGCCATCGGCCAGACCCGCATAGACCGAGATGGCGGTGCTGTCGCTCCGGAAAGCCTGCCAGGCCACGCCCAACTCCAGCGGACCGCGACCTTCGTAGTCGGCAAAGGCGTCGCGACCTGACTGCCAGTCGGTCTTCACCCGCAGCGTCCAAGCCGGGGCGAGGCCATACTCGGCAAAGACCGAAGCCAGGCGCTCGGAACGCGGCCCGCCGAGGGCAATGCGCGCGCCCCCCGCGTCGAAGCCCTCTCGGGCCTCGACGTCCTCGTACTTGATGATGACCTGCCCCTTGCCAGCGGGCTGGGTCCAGGCGCTTCCGTGGCAGGGGCTTGCGGCCGCCGCCAGCACCAGGGCGGCGGCCGCGGCTCTCACGCGTCGTACCCCGGCGAGCGGCGGTCCAGCTGGCGCAGGGCCCCCGGCCAGGCCAGCCCGGCGACGAAGCCAATCGCCTTGCCCTGCTCCCGGGTTTCGGCCTGGGCGTCGTCCGGAGCGTCGAGGGCGTGCTCGCGTCCCCCCGACAGGGCCGCCACCTGCTGCCGGCAGGCCCGTTCAAGAAAATAGATGCCGATCCATGCCTCGGCCGCCGTACTGCCGACCGCGAGTGTGCCGTGATTGCGGAGCAACATCAGTGGCTTCTCGCCGAGATCCGCAACCAGACGCTCACGCTCGGAGTGGTTCAGGGCGACACCCTCGTAGCCGTGATAGGCTACCTGGTCACGGATCAGGCAGGCATTCTGGCTCAGCGGCAGCAGGCCATGGGCCTGGGCGGCGACGCCGACCCCCGCGTCGGTATGCAGGTGGATAACGAAATGGGCGTCATCGCGCGCCGCGTGTACGGCCGAGTGAATGGTGAACCCCGCCGGATTGATGAAGTTGGTCGTCTCCTGAACAACGTTGCCGTCAAGATCGACCTTCACGAGGCAGGAGGCCGTCATTTCCTCGAAGTAAAGGCCGTAAGGATTGATCAGAAAGTGCTTTTCCGGCCCGGGCACACGGGCGGAAATGTGCGTGAAGATCATGTCGTCCCAGCCATGCAGGGCGACGAGGCGATAGAGAGCCGCAAGATCGACGCGGGTGGCCCACTCCGCCTCCGAGACACGCGACTTGAGGGAAACGGCTGCGCCGTCGGCCATGAGATCCTCCCGCACAGATGGTGCTGCACCAAAGCTCCTCCCGGCGGCGGCGGCCGTCAAGATAGTCAGGTTAACGCAGCCTTAACCCCGGGATGCCACCTGTCCACAGGCAACCCACACCGGAGCCCCCATTGGCCGCCGCATTCCAGGTCCCGTCGAGCGTCGAACCGGGCCAGGCCCTCGACCTGCTGGATCTAGCGCGCAGCCGCGCCCCGGGAGATCGCGAGCGCCTGCTGCTAGGTCTGACCAGCCTTTGCCGCGCCAGCCCCGACGCTGCCGCCTCCCAGGGCACTCTTCTGTCCGACGTTTTCGTCGCCCTCGTGCAGCAGGCCGAGCGGGATATCCGCCGGGAGCTGGCGCGGGAGCTGGCCTCGGCCGACTGGGCCCCGGTCGCGCTCGTCAACATGCTGGCGCTGGACGAGATCGACATCGCGAGGCCGCTCATCGCCTCAAGCCCGCTGCTCGGCGAGGAGCAACTGCTCGAGGTCCTGATCACCGCGACGCTGGAGCACCAGATCGAGATCGCCCGGCGGCCCTCGATCAGCGGCCGCATCGCTGACGTCATCATCGAGGATGACGAACCGGCGGTCATGACCGCCCTCGCCTCGAACCCGACCGCGGAGATCAGCGAGGCCGGCCTCGCGCGCCTAGTCGAGAAGTCCCGCCGGGTCGCCGCCCTGAGAGCGCCGCTGGTCCGCCACCCACGCTTGTCCACCGACCTTGCCGGCGAGCTCTATGGCTGGGTCGGCGCGGCCCTCCGTCAGGCCATTGGCGAGCGCTTCAGCGTCGATGCTGACAGGATCGGGGCCGCCATTGACGCCGCCACGCGCGAGGCGCTGGCCCCGCCCGTGGAAGCGCCCGCACCCACCGCCGCCCAGCGCGAGGAGATGGACCGGCGTCTGGTCCAGAAGCTGCAGCAGAGCGGACAGCTCCGGCCCGGCTACGCCATCCGCGCTCTCCGGGACCAGAATCTCTCCATGTTCGAACACGCCATCGCCGCCCTGGCGGGCGTGACCCTGGCCCAGGTGCGCTCGGCAGTGCGGGCCGACACGCTGGAGCCGCTGACCCTCGCCTGCACTGCGGCAGGAGTCGATCGCGCCGTCCTCCCGGCCCTGCTGGAAGCCCTCAGGCCGCTGACCGCCGGTTACCCGGCCGGCAGCCTTCCCCCCGCCCCTTGTTTCCTGTCGTCGCCGGAACAGGCCCGCAGGCGCCTGAAGATGGCATTCGGCCACAGCCAGCGGGTTTGAGGACCCGCTCAGGACTGCAGGTTTGACAGTCGGCGCGGCCTCGGCTCGATTGCCTCCGTGACCGCGCCCCTCCGCCTCGCCTTCAGCGCCAGCGACCGTCCCGAGGCCCTCGAGGCGCTCGAACGCCTTTCGTCGCTCTATCCGTCGGTTCCCGTCGCCGAGGCTGACGTCATCGTCGCGCTCGGTGGCGACGGCTTCATGCTGGAAACCCTTCACCGCACCCTCGACCGGCCCGCCGCGGTCTATGGCATGAACCGCGGATCGGTCGGCTTCCTGATGAACGACTATGCCGAGGAGTGTCTGCCCGAGCGGATCGCCGCCGCCGGCCGCGCGTGCATCCATCCGCTGCAGATGGATGCATGGTCAGAAGAGGCGGACTTGACCTCGGCCCTTGCCATCAACGAGGTGTCGCTGCTGCGCCAGACTCGCCAGAGCGCCAAGTTGCGCATCCTGGTTGATGGTCAGATCCGCCTCGATGAGCTGAGCTGCGACGGCTGCATGCTGGCCACCCCGGCGGGATCGACGGCCTACAATCTTTCTGCCCACGGCCCGATAATCCCGCTGGATGCGCAGGTCCTGGCCCTGACCCCCATCAGCGCCTTTCGTCCCCGGCGATGGCGGGGCGCGCTTCTGTCGCATCGGGCGCGGGTCCGGTTCGAGGTGCTGGAAGCCGACAAGCGCCCGGTCAGCGCCGTGGCCGACAGCGTCGAGGTGCGCGGAGTTAAGGCGGTCGAGGTGTACGAGCGGCGGGACATCGCCCTGACCATGCTGTTCGACGCCGGGCGCTCGTTCGAGGAGCGGGTCCTGGCCGAGCAATTCACGGCGTGACGCCTAGCCGAAAACAGTTTGTTTAGGCCGCTGATGCAAGATGCGAACTCAGATCTTGCAAGGAACGCGTCCGTGACTTCCCCTGTCCAGGTAATCCAGCCCCCGAACGACCTGCGCGCCAAGCTTGGTGGCGGGATCAGCGCAGACGCGATCGCCCGGGCCGAGGAAGCACTCCAGGCCATATCGGCCCAGTTCGGCGACTGGCTGCAGGACGAGATGGACAAGCTGGAAGCAGCCCGCGCCGCCATCCAAGCGGAGGGCTATACGTCGACGACGGCGGAATGTCTGTACTTCCGCGCCCACGATCTGAAGGGGCTCGGCTCGACCTACCAGTATCCGCTGGTCACTCGCCTCGCCGCCTCGCTCTGCCGCATGCTCGATCGGCCCGAGCAGCGTATGGCGGCACCTATGCCGCTGGTCGACGCTCATGTCGAAGCGATCCGGGCGGTCGTGCGCGACAAGATCAAGACCGACGAACATCCGGTGGGCCGGGCGCTCGTCGAGGAACTTGAACGGCGCGTCACTGAACTATGGGCCTGAGGCCGGCGTAGCCCGCGAGCGCGCCTGATTCGTCAGGCGGCACTTCGCCGCGTCAAGGCCGGCTCGGTGCGATCCAGCCGCTCCATCAGATAACCGAGATCATCACGCGAGGCGTGCGGCCGCTGCGTCAGGAAGCGCTCAAGCATCCGCTGCTGGAAGGTGGCAGGATCAAATGGTGCCCCTTCGGCCTGCAGCCCCCGCCAGGTGTCGACGCCCGCTCGGAACGCCGCGAACAGACGCGGCGGGAGGCCGGCGCGATCGTAGAGGGCGCGCAGGCCCAGCGGACCGGCATCATGAACCATCAGCCAGGCCCGGTGGTGTGGCGTCCCCGCCAGTTCCGCCAGCCCGTGCTCGACAAACGGCATCACGCCGGTCGCCAGCGCCCGCAGCAACAGGGAGGCGTTGAGCGCGCCTCGCGCATTCAGGCGCGCTGCAAACTCGGCCAGGTCGCCGGCTGTACGAGCCTGGTCGAGAAGATCGACGGTGGCCCGCTCCCCCGCGTGGCCGGCGAGCCGGATCATAGTCTCCGGGGCCACCGCATGGCGGGCGATAAGGTGATCGCGAACCTGGGCGCTGACCAGGCCGATGAGGCGCTCACTGATGTCCAGCGGCAGGACCGCTCGATAGGCCAAGGCCGTGGCCACCTCGCGCGATCCGCCGAAGCGGTCGAGGATGGCCCCCAACGAGATCGGGGCGATATCGGCGTTGTCATTTGCCGCCAGGGTCCGCACTACCGGCTCGGTGCCCTCGAAGGCGATGATCTCGGCCACCTGGCTCGACACTTGCGGACGGGCGGCGATGGCGATTTGTCGGACGACCGAGCTGGCCCGCAAGATCTCGATCAAATCCTCATCTGTGAAGGCAGGAGAGGCCTCAAGCAGCGGCAGAGCGATCGTATCCACATCTGCGGCCAGGCGTCGGGCCACGTCCCGGGGGAGCAGGGGCGAGCTCTTGAGCGTCACAACCATGGCGCGGCGAACCATCTCGGCCGTGTCAGCTGCCAATAGGCGAAGGACATCCTGGGCGGCCTCCCGTTCCTTGGCGGTCAGGGTGGCCGTCACCATCGTCCTGCACAGCTTGTGCGCCGCCGTGGCGCGATCATCCTCATCGGTCGCCTCGACCAGACGGCGGATCTCCATGACGTTCAGCTTTGGGCGGGAGTCGATCATGTGGCCTGGTCCTGGAGCGAGAGGTCAAAAGCTGACACGGTCAACCTTAACGGCGCGTTCACTACGCGCGGTCAGCGCTTCCGAAAGCCTTGCGCCAGGCGTCGCCGGCCCCCTCGCCGTCCCGCTCAACCAGCAGACCAAGCAGGGCCTGGTCCTGACGGTGCCGGTCAAGCCGCGCGGCCAGGGCCTTGTCCTGCGGGCTAAGGGTCGGTGCGGCTGTCGATGGCCCCTCGCCAGCCCCCGCGGCCGGGGTCCCCGAGCCCGCCAGTCGGCCAAGGTTGGCGCTGAGCTCGCTGACCGTGATCGGCCGGCCGTCGCGGTAGAAGATGCCGGGGTTCGCAGACGCGGCCTCCGGAAACAGGGCGACGGCGCTGGCCCCCGGGCGGCTTTGCATGGCGTCCATCATCCGCGCTGCGCCGGCGGGGCCCAGAAAATGCGCCGCATAGAGGTCGCCCGCGCCCGGCTCACGGCCGGTGCGCCCCCGCAGATAGGCGGCGTTCTGAGCTGTAAACTCCGCGGCCATGACCGAAGCGGCGTGGGGGTCTAGCCGAAGATCAAGGATAACGTTGCGCGCCGCCCCGCTGACGCGCCAGCGGCCGTCGGCGCCCTGATGGATCAGGTCGGCGTACTGCCCGTAACCGTGCTTGGGGCCGTGCTGCTTGAGCGTCGCCAGCCAGGTCTGTTCGATGAACTGGAACAGGCCGGCCGCACTGGAGGTGCGGGCCCTGGCCGCCGGGTTCATGCTGCTTTCGCGCTGCGCGGTGCGAATCAGGAAATCGGAGTCGACACCGGTGGCCCCGGCCGCGCGCCGTACCGCCGCCTCCACGCCGCCCGGACCATTGACCGAACCAGTGATCATGCGGAAGAGGCTCGGGCATTATGGTTAACAGAAACCTAACTTCGTTAAGTTTCGTTAACGTCCGCGCGTCAGGGCCCGGTACTCGACCAGCCGCTCCTTGTCGCGCCGGACCTGGTCCGCCACGGCGTTGTCGACGTCGAGCGAGGCATAGCGCACCCAGCCCTCGACCCCCAGCTTCTCCTGGATCGCTTCGGTCGGCGTGCGCCAGCGGACGTAGGATAGCCAGCTGACGACGACGGCTAGGAGCACCGCCAGAGCCTGAAGCCCACGGAAGGCCCAGGCCCCGTCCGCCGCCGGCCAGGCGAGGAAGGCCCCGAGCCAGACGAGGAAAACCAGCGGGGTCAGGAAGCGCGACGCCCATATGCTCCAGTAGCGTTCCCGCCGGACCCGCCAAAGCTGCATCTGCACGTACTTCTCGAGGTGCTCCATGCGTGCACCGATCCACATGGTCAGGCGGGTCAGGTACAGGGCGCGCCGCCCCCACCCCTTACCGTCCATCTGGAACTGGGTCTCGGCCTGGTCGGCCATGGCACGCGCCGAGGTGAACAGGTTCTGGAGTTCGCGGGTCCGCTGCACGATCTCGCGCGACAATTCGTAGGAGTCATTCTCCAGCCGGAAGCGGTACTGGATGAACAGGATCGCCTGCACGGACCACCAGACCCCGAACACGGTGGCCATGGCCACGACGGCCAGGCCGAGACCGAGCGGCGGCGAACCGGCCCAGCTGGTGAACCACGACGGTCCCAGCGCCGCCAGCAAGGCGAAGGCGATCAGCGCCAGCCCCTGGTTCAGGCGCTTGACCCCGATGTGGACCATCAGGGCCCGGAACACCCGACGGCCGTAGCCGAGGATGTTGGCACGCAGGTCCCCGTCGATCGGGAAGCGCTCCTCGATCTGGCGGGCGAACAGGACATGAAAACGATCGGGTTTCCGACCGGTCTCCCAGAACGGGAAGATATCGAGCGGCTGGTTGAAGTACTCGTCGATGTGGGCAGAAACCATGGCCTCGGCGGCCGGGTTGGTATCGAAGTACTCACTGTCCTGGATGGGACGCAGGATTCCGTCGGGCCCACGATGGACCGGATCAACCGGCCGCGCGGGCGGCGCTGCGCGCTCCGAAACGTCCGCTGCGCCGGGCGGCGGCGCGCCCGCCGACGGCGGAATGCCCGCCGGGTCGCTTCCGGCTCCCGTCTGCTGTTCGTCGGACATGTCCACGCCCCCGGTTTACCCAGCTCAAGTCTAGTCCGAACGGCAGCCTCACCGCACCGCGTTCGCCCGTTGAGCGAAGCTATCGCCGCTAAATGCGGCGAGGGGCAAGTGAAGTTTCAATCAGAACGGCCAGCGCGCCATGGCGGCGGCGAACCCGATCAGCGCCACCAGCAGGGCCAGCTCGACGAGCGTCCAGCGCCGCGCGGCCGCGAGTTCGGCGCGCGGGGGGGCAAAGGCATCGTTGCTGCGGCGGGCCCGGTTCCAGCGAAGGAACGCGAGCGTCGGCGGCACGGAGGCAAGGCCGATGAGGACAAAGGTCCCGATCTTGGCCCAGAAGAACGGATTGCCTTGATAGAAGGCCCAGCCCTTGCCGCCCCAGACGACCCGGGCCAGCCCCACGGCGAGCACCAGAACCGACAGTCCGCCATAAAGGCCGTCCAGCCCCGCCAGGCGGCGAACGTCCGGTGTGTCCGTGCGCAGCAGCAAGCGTTCGCCGAACAGGGTCGCCGCGAGACTGAAGACCAGAAGGTGATGACCGATGGCCAGCGCCAGATCGAGCATGACGTCCTCTCCGCCCCGCTTCGCCCGGAGCCGTGCAGGGTGTATGGCCCGGATCATGACACGTCTTCTGCTGGTCGCAAGCGGTGGGGCTCTCGGTGCCCTGATGCGCTACGGCGTCGGGGCCGCCGTTGCGCGCTGGCTGACCAGCGCAACCTGGCCCTGGGCTACCTTCACCGTGAATGTCGTCGGGGGCCTCGCGATCGGCCTGTTGACCGGCTGGCTGGCCCTGCGCGCCGGCGGCGGCCAGGACGCGGTCCGGCTGTTCGCCGCCGTCGGCCTGCTGGGCGGCTTCACGACCTTCTCGGCCTTCTCGCTGGAAGCCGCCCTGCTGATTGAGCGGCGTCAACTGGCGCTGGCCGCCGGCTATGTCGCGGGCTCCGCCCTGCTGGCGGTAGCCGCCGTGTTCGCCGGCCTGTGGCTGGCCCGTCGCCTGTTCGGAGCCCCCGCATGAGCCGCGAGGTGAAGATCCTGTACGTCGCCGGGGCCGAGGATGGCATCCGGCTTGATCGCTGGTTCAGGCGGCGCTGGCCGCAGCTGAGTCACATCCAGGTGCAGAAGTTGGCTCGCTCCGGCCAGATCCGGGTCGACGGAGCCCGGGTGAAGCCAGAGGCCCGCCTGACCGCCGGCGCCGCCATCCGCGTCCCCCCTCTGCCGGAGGCCCCGCCGGTCGGCGAACACAGTGCGCCGGAGCTCAGCGACCGGGATGCTGCCTACGCCCGGTCGCTGGTGCTGCACGAGGACGAGCTGGTCATCGCCCTCAACAAGCCGGTTGGCCTCGCCGTGCAGGGCGGCACCAAGACGACGAAGCACGTCGACCGCCTGCTGTCGGCGTGGGGCGAGGGTCTGGCGCGCCCGCGGCTGGTGCACCGGCTCGACCGCGACACCTCCGGGGTGCTGCTGCTCGGCAAGGGACCGGAGGCGGCCAAGCGCCTCGCCGGCACCTTCGCCCGACGGCAGGCGAAGAAGACCTACTGGGCCATCGTTTCCGGCAATCCGAAGCCGCCGCAGGGCATCATCGACCAGCCGCTCAGGAAGACCGGAGTCAATGACTACGAGATGATGCGCTTCGCTGACGCCGGCGACCCGCGCGCCGAGAGCGCCGAGACCGCCTATGCAACGGTGTCGCGGGCGGCGCACCGGGCGGCCTGGATGGCGCTGCGTCCTTTCACCGGCCGCACCCACCAGCTGCGCGCCCACATGGCGGGCATCGGCCACCCCATCCTCGGCGATCCCAAGTACGGTACGCCCGAGACGGCCGAGCTGTCGGGGCCGCTGAAGCTGCAGCTGCATGCCCGGCGCATCGAGCTGGACCATCCGGGCGGCGGCAGGCTGATTGTCGAAGCTCCGATCTCTCCCGAGATGAAGGCCGGCTTCGACCGCTTCGGCTTCACCCTCGACGAGGCCGAGGGCGACCCTCTCGCCGAGCGGCCCCGGCGATGACGCCCCGGGAGGTACGGGCCCTTCTGGCGCGCGGCGATACTGCCGCCGCCCTCAGGCTCACCCGAGAGGCCGTTTCCAGGCCGGACGCCCCTGCCTGGCTCATGGTGCACGCCGAAGCCCTGCGCGCCGCGGGACACGACGCGGAGGCTGAGCCCATCCTGCGCGGCGCGGTTGAGGTTTCACCCGACAGCCCTGTGCGCCGGCACAACCTCGCCGCCCTGCTCGGCGACCTCGGCCGCGATGTCGAGGCGGAGGCCGAGGCCCGGCGCGCCCTTGCCGCTGGCGGCGACGCGCCCGAGACTTGGCTGGTGCTGGCCCGCACCCTGCAGGGTCAGAACCGCTTCGATGAGGCCGACGCGGCCTATGGCGAGGCGATCCGGCGACGCGCGGACTATCTGCCGGCCGTGCAGGAGCGGGCCCAGCTGGTCTGGATGCGCAGCGGCGAGCTCGCGCCGGCGCGGGCGACCACGCATCATCTGCCCGAGACCGCCCCGACCCGGCGCCTCGTCGAGGCGGCGCTGTACGAGGCGGCCGGGGACTTGGAGGCTGCCTTCGCCGCCTGCCGGCGCGGCCCGCTGGACGCCGCCCTGACCGTCCGCTGCGTCGGCCTCGGCACGCGGATCGATCCGTCTGCAGCGCTGGCACTGGCGGAAGACGCCGCCACCCGTCTCGGTCACCAGCGTCCGGTGCAGCTGGCCCTCGCCGAGGCGCGTCTGGCGACGGGCGACGCCGCCAGGGCCGAAATCGCCGTCAGCGCGGTGCTCGCCGACGACCCCACAGACCAGTACGCTCTGGCGCTACTCACCACTATCTGGCGACTGGGCGGCGACCCGCGCTACGCTGAACTGCATGACCACGAGGGTCTGGTCTCGACCCAGACTCTCGATACGCCGGAGGGCTGGCCGACAATTGACGCCTATCTGGATGACCTCGCTGTCGCGCTGGGCCGTATCCATGCTTTCGGTACCCACCCGCTGAACCAGTCTATGCGCGGGGGCTCCCAGGCCAGCGTCAGGCTCGAGGCGCATCCCGATCCGTCGGTGCGCGCCTTTTTCGCGGCTATCGACGGCCCGATCCGCCGGCACATCGCCCGCACCGGCCCGGGCGACGATCCCTTCCGCCGCCGGCACAGCGGCGACTACCGTCTGGCAGGCCTGTGGAGCGTCCGGCTGACTGCCGGCGGCAGCCATGTCGACCATGTGCACCCGCGTGGCTGGATTTCCTCGGCCTGCTACATCGACCTGCCCGCGGTGGTGGCCGGTGACGACCGGCAGGGCTGGCTGCGCTTCGGCCGACCGCCAGTGGTCACGGGTCAGGACCTGCCGGCGGAGCGCTGGGTGCAGCCGCAGCGAGGCCTGCTGGCCCTGTTTCCCTCCTACATGTGGCACGGGGTCCAGCCGTTCTCTGAAGGCGTCCGCCTGACCATCGCCTTCGACGTGATGCCCGTATGAAGCCGCTCGCCGTATTCGACATCGACGGCACCCTCGTCGACAGCCGCGACTCGATCTTCCGGGCGGCGACCGAGGCAGCCCGGGCTGTCGGCCTGCCCGATCCGCCCTATGACCGGGTGCGCCAGATCGTCGGGCTCTCGCTGCACGAGGCGCTGCGGAGGCTGGAGCCGGACCTCACCGACGCTGAACTGGCCGAGTTCGTCACCGCCTTCCAGACCAGTTTCCGGCTGATGCACGAGGCCGGCTACGAAGAGCCACTCTATCCCGGAGCGGTCGAGCTGCTGCAGCGGCTGCACCGCGACGGCTGGGGGCTGGCCCTTGCCACCGGCCAGAGCCGTCGGGGCCTCGCCCGGAACCTGGCCCGCGCCGGCTGGGCCGACATGTTCCTGTCCGCCCACTGCGCCGAGGATGGCCCCGGCAAGCCGGATCCGGCCATGCTCTTGGCTGCGATACGCGCCTGCGGTGCCCGACCGGAGCAGACCGGAATGATCGGCGACACGGGCCACGACATGCGCATGGCGCTGGCCGCAGGAGCCATACCGCTCGGCGTCGCCTGGGGCTTCCATACGCCGGAGGAAATCCTTGCCGCCGGAGCCCGGTCGGTGGCGCAGGACTTCGCCGAACTGGAGGCCGCCCTCGCCACCTTCGCGGCCTGAGCGCGCGTCAGTCCCGGAACACCACGGTGGTCGCGCCGTTCAGAAGCACCCGCTGGTCAAGGTGATGGCGCACCGCCCGGGCGAGCACCCGCTGCTCGATATCCCGCCCCTTGCGCACCAGAGTTTCCGGCGTATCGGCATGGGTGATGTGCTCGACATCCTGGGCAATGATCGGACCTTCGTCGAGGTCGGCGGTCACGTAGTGGGCCGTGGCACCGATGATCTTCACGCCGCGGGCATGGGCCTGGTGATAGGGCCGCGCGCCCTTGAAGCTGGGCAGGAAGCTGTGGTGGATGTTGATGCAGCGCCCCTCAAGGTGCGCCGCCAGACCGTCCGACAGGATCTGCATGTAGCGCGCCAGCACCACCAGCTCGGCTCCGGACTCCGCTACCAGCGCCTTTATCTGCGCTTCCTGGGTCACCTTCGTTTCCGGCGTTACAGGTAGATAATGAAACGGGATTTTCCCGAAGTCCTGCACCGCCAGCCGCTCGGCAGGGTGGTTCGAAACGATCCCCACTACCTCCATGTTCAGCTCGCCCACACGGCTTCGGTAAAGCAGGTCGCCGAGGCAGTGGTCGAATCGTGACGTCAGGATCAGCACTCGCATCCGGTCGGCCACGGCGCGCAGGCGGCCGTCCATGCCCAGCTCTGTGCACAGGCCCGCGACGGCCGCCTCAAGGGCCGCCGCATCGGAACCGGTCTCAAAGGCGATACGCATGAAGAAGCGGCCGAACTCGAGGTCATTGAACTGCTGCGCCTCGAGGATGTTGGCCTGGAGTTTGAGCAGGTCACCGGCGACGCGGGCGACGAGGCCGGGCCGGTCCGCGCAGGACAGCGTCAGGATATAGCTGGGATTCATCGTCTCGTTCCGGGGAGGAGCGCCCTCTCTGACGAAGCCGGCGAACGGCGTCCAGTCAGAACCGCGCCGGATCGAGCGCCGCCGCGTCCGCGGGCAGCGGCCGGCCCTCGACGGCGGCGGCGAGGATCGCGGCAGCCAAGGGGGCCAGAAGCCAGCCGTTGCGTCGCGGCGCCAAGGCCAGAAACAGGCCTGGAGTCCCGCTAGCCCCGACCATCGGCAGGCCGTCCGGGCTGGCCCCGCGAACACCGACATCGATCCGGGCGATCTCCGGCAAGGCCCCGAACGCCGCCTCTGCCATGGTGATCAGGGGCACCAGCGCCTCCGGCTCCGGTTTCAGGTCGCGCCGTCCGGTCTCCATGGTGGCGCCGAGCCGATCGCCCCCGGCTCCGGGCGCGACATAGACCCCCGGCGCGCGCCGCACGGGCCCGTCGCCGGCCTGCACCAGCCGGGCGATCTGGCCGCGGACAGGGGTGATGGCGGCGAGGCGTGCGGCGACTGCAGGCGGCAATCCCGGCAAGGCGGGCTCAACCCCGGTAGCGACGACGAGAACGTCGCCATCGACCGCCCGCCCGCTCGCCAGACCGACGGTCCAGCGCCCGTCGACGTGAGCGACGGACGTGGCCAGATCCTTGATCCGGGTCAGACCGCCGCACAGTCGGTCGAGCGCAGGACCCGCTTCGATGCGCCAGTCCTCGTGAGTCGTCAGGCCCTCGCCAGAGGCCTCGGCCACGAAGCCGAGCGCCTGCAGCTGCGCCGCCCGATCAGCGGCGTCTGGGCTGATCCACTGCGTTGTCGCGGGCTGCAGCGACAGACCGTGGCGCGCGGCGAAGGCCGGCCACACGTCGCGCGCCCGACGCAGCAACGCCGCATGGGGCCGGGCAACCGGATCCAGCAGACACTCCATCGCCGGCGCGATCATCCCGGCGGCGATCCGCGAGGCGTTGACTCCTCCCGCATCGATCACCGTGACCGGATGACCGCCCGCGGCGAGCTCTGCGCCCGCGGCGAGGCCGAGGACGCCGCCTCCCACGACGATGACGCTGGATCGGGTCGACACGCCCCGCTCTTCGTCCGCGGGGCGCGCGATTTCAAGGGTCTATTCGGCGGCGAGACGGGCGGCCCGGGCCGATTCCAGCCGCGTCACCAGATCCGCGTGCTGCGCCCACAGGGCCGCAGGCAGCCGATCCCCGAACTGTTGAAAGAAGGGGGGAATGAGCGCCGCCTCCTCCAGCCAGACCTCGGGATCGACCTCCAGCAGGGTGTCGAGTGCGGCGGGCGGCAGGTCGAGACCGGACAGGTCCAGCGCGCCGGGGGCCGGCACCCGGCCGACGGGCGTATCGACAGCCGCCGCACGACCGTCCAGCCGCTCGACGATCCACTTCAGCACCCGGGCATTCTCGCCGAAGCCCGGCCACAGGAAGCGACCATCGACCCCCTTGCGGAACCAGTTGACGAAGAAGATACGCGGCAACCGCACCGCGTCGCTCCGCCCGGCCATCGACAGCCAGTGGGCGAAGTAGTCGCCCATGTTGTACCCGCAGAACGGCAGCATGGCGAAGGGGTCGCGGCGGAGCTCACCGACGCGGTTCTCGGCCGCCGCCGTGCCTTCCGACGCCACCGTTGACCCCATGAACACCCCATGGCTCCAGCCGAAGGCCTCGGTCACCAGCGGCACGCCGCTGGCCCGGCGGCCGCCGAACAGGATGGCGTGGATTGGCACCCCGCGCGGATCCTCCCACTCCGGGGCGATCGCCGGGCACTGGCCGGCGGCGACCGCGAACCGGGCGTTGGGGTGAGCCGCGGGCTCGCCAGATGCCGGGTTATGGGGTCGGCCCTTCCAGTCAGTCAGGCCCTCGGGTGGCGTATCGGTCAGCCCCTCCCACCAGATGTCGCCGTCGGCCGTCAGGGCAGTGTTGGTGAAGATGACGTCATGCGACAGGGTGGCTACGGCGTTGCGGTTGGTCCGCAGCCCGGTCCCGGGTGCCACGCCGAAAAAGCCGGCCTCCGGATTGACAGCATAGAGCCGGCCGTCCTGACCGAAGCGCATCCAGGCGATGTCGTCGCCGACGCACTCAGCCTTCCAGCCTGGCAGGGTAGGTTCGATCATGGCGAGGTTGGTCTTGCCGCAGGCCGAAGGGAAGGCGGCGGCGACATACTTCGACACGCCTTCCGGGCTGGTCAGCTTGAGGATCAGCATGTGCTCCGCCAGCCAGCCCTCGTCACGGGCCATGACCGAGGCGATGCGCAGAGCGTAGCACTTCTTGCCCAACAGGGCGTTGCCGCCATAGCCGGAGCCATAGGACCAGATTTCCCGGGTCTCCGGAAAATGGGCGATCCACTTCTCGTCATTGCAGGGCCACGGGACATCGACCTCACCGAGCGCGAGCGGCGCGCCAAGCGAGTGGACCGCCGGAACGAACATCCCGTCCTCGCCCAACTGCTTCAGCGCCACCTCGCCCATTCGGGTCATGATGCCCATGGAGGCCGCGACATAGCCGCTGTCGGTGATCTCCACCCCTACGGCGCTGATTTCCGACCCGAGCGGGCCCATGCAGAAGGGCACGATGTACATGACCCGCCCGGTCATGCAGCCCTCGAACAGCCCTTCAAGCCGCCCGCGCATCTCCACCGGGTCCGCCCAATTGTTGGTCGGGCCGGCCTCATCGGCGGTGGCGCTGCAGATGAAGGTGCGATTCTCGACCCGGGCCACATCGCGCGGGTCCGACAGGGCGTGATAGCTGCCTGGGCGCTTGACCGGATCGAGGGGGCGCAGGGTCCCGCGCGCGACCAGATCGGCGAGGATGGCCTGCTTCTCGGCCTCGGAGCCGTCGCACCAGTGGACCCGGTCGGGCCGCGTCAGGGCGGCGACGCGCTCGACCCATGCGATCAGGCCCACATGGCGGGTGGGTGCCGGACGGAGTCCGGGCGGGATATCGTGGGTGATCACGTCCTGCTCTCCTGAACCTCTGGCCCGACAGTCTTGAGCGCCGTCGTGACGCACTCCCCGAGCGATCACGCTCTGTAACAAGCAAAAGCATGATGTCGCGGGCACCGTCAAACGGCGCATGATCAGCCTAAGAATTGGCAGGTAGCGAACAACTTGCGCCCTCGGCCATCGCAGCGACCTGCGCGGCGCGCTATGTCCGCCCCATGCAGACCATGGATCCGCCTTGCGACACGCCTGACGGTGCCCGCAGCTCGCCGGCCGCCGCGCGCAACGCTCTGGCCATTCTGGAGGTGCTGAAGGCTGTCCTGCCGCCGCGCGGCGAGGTGCTGGAGATCGCCTCCGGCACCGGGCAGCACGCCGCCGCCTTCGCGGCCGCTCTGCCGGGCCTGATCTGGCACCCGACCGACGTCAGTGACGAGGCGCTGGACTCGATTGCCGCCTGGCGCTGCACCGGGCCGCCGAACCTCGCGGCACCCGCGCGCCTCGACGTGACCGATCCGGCCGCCTGGCCCGTCTCTCCGGTCGATGCCGTGGTCGCAATCAACCTGGTGCACATCAGTCCATGGCGCACGACAATGGCGCTGCTTCAAGGTGCCGCATGCAGCCTGCCGCGCGGCGGTCTGATGCTCCTGTACGGCCCGTTTCGGGAGGCTGATCGGCCCCTGGCCGAGAGCAACGCCGCCTTCGATGCTTCGCTGAAGGCCCGTGATCCGGAATGGGGGCTCCGGTCGGTCGAGGCCGTCGCCGCCGAGGCGGCCGGCCAAGGGCTCGCCCTGACGCTGCGTAAGTCCATGCCAGCCAACAACCTGAGCCTGCTGTTCCGGCGCATATGATACGTCGGTTGGCGCGATCGGGCCGACGGGGCTAGAGAGCCCCATGATCTTTCGCCGAACCTATGGCGGGACCGAGCCGCAGCGGATCAACAAGTGGCTGGCCCAGAGCGGAGTCTGCTCGCGTCGCGAGGCCGAGGCGCTGATTGCCGACGGTCTGGTCCGCATTGACGGCGAGAGGGTCACGGATGCCGGTCGCAAGATCCTGCAGGGCCAGACCCTCGAGCTGGCCGAGCATGCCCGGGCCGCGCTGGCGGCGGTCACCATCATCCTGAACAAGCCTGCAGGTTATGTGTCGGGCCAGCCGGAGCCGGGCAAGATCCCGGCGGCGCGGCTGCTGACCGCGGCCAACGCCGTTGGCGACCTGCATCCCCCGGGGCGCGATGCCCTGCCCCCGCTCGGCCGGCTGGACGAGGATTCGCGCGGCCTTCTTCTGCTGTCGTCGGACGGGGTTCTGGCCAAGGCGGTGATCGGGCCTGAATCCCGGCTCGACAAGGCCTACCGGGTGAGGGTCGCCGGTCGCATCAGCCCCTCGAAAATCGCCCGCCTCCGCTTCGGCCTCGCACTCGACGGTCGCCCCCTCAAGCGCGCGGAGGTGGAGCAGGTCGGTGACCAGGACCTGACCTTCGTACTGACCGAGGGTCGCAACCGCCAGATTCGCCGAATGGCCGAGATGGTCGATCTGCGCGTGGTCGATCTGCAGCGCAAGCGTATCGGCCCCCTGAATCTGGGCGATCTGCCGGAGGGGCGCTGGCGCGTTCTCGACGCGGCTGAGCGCGAGGCCATCATCGCCGCAAGCTGAAGGCGGTCAGTCCGGCTTGCGGAAGCGGTAGGCGAACTGGTCGGTGCGGCCGCGAATGGCCGGGTCGAACACGTTCAGGCTGAGGTCGTCGGCCGGGTTGCGCACCGCCTCGCTGGCCCCGTCGAAGACGAAGCCGGCCGCCTCGACCTCGCGCCGCAGGTAAGCGCCCTCGATGCGATGCAGGCTCTGCACCACCTCGCGGCCTGCACCGGGCGCGGCTTCATGGTCGATGATCACGTAGAGACCGCCGGGCTTCAGGGCGGCAAAGATGCGCCGGTTCATCTCGGCCACGTCGGTCTGGAAACCGGGGATGTGGAAGTCGTGGTACTCCTGCGCGGAGAACACGACGTCCAGCGGCTCGGGGAACGTCATGGCGTCCAGCGGGCCGGTGATCCGCTCGACATTGCCGTAGGTCGCCGCCAAGGCGTCGGCATAGGCGTTCTCGCGCCCCGCGGTCCGCGTCGGGACAAAGGCGTAGACCTTGCCCTCGGGGCCCACGGCCACGGCGAACAGGCGGGCGAAGAAGCCTTCCTCCGGGCGGATGTCGGCCACCCGCGCGCCGGGACGGATTGCCGAGAATCCCAGCATCTCCGCGCTGGCACGGACCTCGTCACGGGCCAAATCCTCAACGGGTCGCCGCGGGTCGGCGAGCGCCGTCCCGACGGGATCAACCGACTGGGCCAGCCCCGCGGGGGCGGCGGCGAGCATGATGGCGGCGAGAGCGGTCACGATGCGCATTGCGGGTCTCCTGTGTGCGGCCGGACCCTGCGCGTCTGCCCGCCGGGGATCAACCCTCGCCCAGCCCGGGCAGCGGCGTCCATTCGTCTCCGGCAGGCAAGGGGGCGAACAGCGCGGCCATGGCACCGTCATCCACGGCCTCGACCGTCGCCGGCGACCAGTTCGGCGCATTGTCCTTGTCGACGATGACGGCGCGCACTCCCTCCTGGAAGTCGTGCGTCTGCACCACACGCCCGCCGAGCCGGTACTCCATCACCATGTTGTCCGCGAAGGTCGCCAATCGTCGGCCCTCGCGCAGCTGCCGCAGCGTGACCTTTAGCGACTGCGGGGACTTGGTCAGCAGGAGGTCCCGCTGGGCGATGGCCCAGACGGAGCCGTCCGCCGCGAGGGCGGCGAGAATTCCCTCGACCCGGTCATGAGCGAATAGCCGGTCAATGGCCTTGCGGTGGGGCACGTGCGGCCCAGCTGCCGCTGGCTCGGCGAAGCGCGAGACCACCCGCGCCGGATCCTGCGGCGAGGCGAGCAGCGCCGACTTCAATTCAGCCATCCGCTGCGACGCCACAAAGTGGGTGTGAATTCCCAGCGTAACCGTGTCGGCCGCCTTGAGTCGCACGCCTGTCAGGGCGATCCAGGTCCCGGTCTCGCCCGGCAGCCTCGGCAGGAACCAGCCGCCGCCGACGTCCGGGAACAGACCGATGCCGGTTTCGGGCATGGCATAGGTCGTGCGCTCGGTGGCAACCCGCACCTTCGCCGGCTCCGAGATGCCGACCCCTCCGCCCATGACGATGCCGTCGACGAGCACCGTCACGGGTTTGGGATAGGCGAACAGCAGGTGATTGAGTCGGTACTCGGTATGGAAGAAGGCCCGGGCCTCGACCGCGTCCCGGGCCCCGCTCTCGGCGATCATGCGGATGTCGCCGCCGGCGCAGAAGCCCCGCTCGCCGGCGTGATCGATCAGCACCGACATGACCGCCGGATCGTCCCGCCAGGCCAGAAGGGCGTCGGTCATCGCCTCGCACATCGGCCGGGTCAGGGCGTGAAGGGCCCCCGGGCGATTGAGGGTCAGTCGGCCCAGCCCGCCTTCGACACGGGCCAGAACGTGGGGCTCGGAGACGGCGGCTTCGGTCATGGGGCGTTGTCTAGACCGGCCGTCCGGAGGCGTCGAGCGGTCAGGCGTCCGCCGCCACCATGCCACCCGAGCGCAGATAGTCCTCGTGCAGCGGCAGCCGCGCCGCGGCCTCGGCGAAGGCCGTCTCCACCTGCTTCAGACGACCGGCCTGGGTCGCCGGATTGTTCAGGTCATAGAGGGGATTGTGCGCCCGCGGATGCAGCCCCTGGCCGATCATCACCGCCAGCCAGGACGTCGGTGAGAAGTAGTCATCTGCGCTCTGGGGTGACAGGATCCCGCGCTCCCGGAACAGTTCGACCCGCTCGGCCAGAGCGTCAGGGATCGGCATGTCGGCGACGTAGCGCCACAGATCCGCGTCGCGGCGCTGCGTCAGGTGGTAGTGCAGGATGACGAAGTCGCGCACCTGCTCGACGTCGCGCCCGACGCGCCGATTATAGGCGGCGATGTTGCCGGGACTGAAGCCGCTGTCCGGGAAGTGCTGCAACAGCCGGTTCAGCCCGACGTGGACCAGATGGATGCTGGTTGACTCGAGGGGCTCGATGAATCCCGACGACAGCCCCAGCGCCACGACATTCCGGTCCCAGTAGGCTTTCCGCCGGCCCGTGACGAAGCGCAGGTGACGCGGCTCGGCCAGCAGCTCGCCGTCGAGGGTCTCCAGCAGGCGCGCCGTGGCGGCCTCCTGATCGATGAAGCGCGAGCTGTAGACATAGCCGTTGCCGGTGCGGTGCTGCAGCGGGATGCGCCAGCGCCACCCGCCCGCGTCCGCCGTCGCGCGGGTGTAGGGGGTGATCGGCCCGGCCTTGGCGCAGGGCGCCGCGACCGCCCGGTCCATCGGCAGCCAGTGCGACCAGTCCTCGTAACCCGCCTTCAGCGCGCCCTCGACCAGCAGACCGCGAAAGCCGGTACAGTCGATAAAAAGGTCTGCAGAAAGCGTCTTTTCGCCTTCCAGCCTCACGTGATCGACGAAGCCGTCGGCGCGCTGCGCGACCTCGAGGATGCGGCCCTCGATACGCTCGACGCCGCGCGCCTCGCAGAAGCGGCGCAGGTGTTGCGCATACAGGCCGGCGTCAAAGTGGAAGGCGGCCGGGATCAGGGCCTCGGGCGAACGCGGTTCCGGATCCAGCGCCCCGACCCGCCCGGCGAAGGCCGCCCGGGTGCACAGGGAGTAAGCGTCGAGGTCCGAGGCCATGCCGCGCGCCCGCAGCGACAGCCAGACCTGATGGAAATCGCCCAGTTCCCGCCCCGCGCCATAAGCTCCGAACGGGTGAAAATAGCTCGATGACTCATCGCCCCAGCCCACAAACTGGATACCCAGCTTCAGACTGGCCTTCGTCTCCCGCATGAAGGCGACCTCGTCGAGGCCGATCATGCGGTTGAAGTCCCGGATGGTCGGGACGGTCGCCTCGCCGACCCCGACGATGCCGATGTCCTCGGACTCGACCAGCCGGACCTGACAGTGCGGCCCGGTGGCGGTCTTCAACGCCGCGGCCGCCATCCAGCCGGCGGTGCCGCCGCCGACGACGAGAATGGACCGGATCGGTTCGCCCATGGTCGCGCCCCCGCCTGCGTCGGCTACTGCCGCATCATCTCGCGCGCGGTGATGACGCGCATGATCTCGTTAGTGCCCTCAAGGATCCGGTGCACCCGCAGGTCGCGGACGATGCGCTCCAGCGGATAGTCGCGCAGATAGCCATAGCCGCCATGCAGCTGTAGCGCCTCGTCGGCGACCTCGAAGCCCGCGTCCGTGGCCATCCGCTTGGCCATGGCGCACCATTTGGTCTTCTCCGGATGCCCCGTGTCCAGCGCCCAAGCACCGCGTAGCACCATCAGCCGCGCGGCGTCCAGCTGGGTCGCCATGTCAGCCAGCTTGAACTGGACATGCTGGAATTCATTCAGCGCTTTGCCGAACTGTTTTCGCGTGGTGACGTAGGCTTGTGCCGTTTCCAGCGCCAGCCGCGCCCCGCCCAGCGAACAGGCGGCGATGTTCAGCCGGCCGCCGTCGAGGCCCATCATGGCGTAGCGGAAGCCGTCCCCTTCCTTGCCCATCAGGTTCTCGGCCGGCACGCGGCAGTCGTCGAACTGGACCACGGCGGTCGGCTGACTGTTCCAGCCCATCTTGCGCTCCTGACTGCCGAACGACAGGCCGGGCGTATCCTTCTCCACCACGATGGCGCTGACGCCCTTCGGCCCCGCCTCGCCCGTCCGGCACATGACGACGTAGAGGTCGCTGGTTCTGGCACCGGAGATGAAGGCCTTGGAGCCGTTCAGCACATAGTGCTCGCCGTCGCGCTTCGCGGTGGTGCGCAGGGCGGCGGCGTCGGAGCCCGACCCCGGTTCGGTCAGGCAGTAGCTGCCGATCTTGTCCATGGTCGCCAGCGCCGGCACGAAGCGCGCCCGCAGGGCCGCCTCGCCGAAGCTGTCGATCATCCAGGTGACCATGTTGTGGATCGAGATGAAGGCGGCGGTCGAGACATCGCCGCGCGACAGCTCCTCGAAGATCAGCGCCGCCTCGACGCGGCCCAGGGCCATGCCGCCATGCTCCTCGCCGGCATAGATGGCGGCGAAGCCCATCTCGGCCGCCCGGCGCATGGTCTCCACGGGGAAGTGCTTCGTCTCGTCCCACTCGGCCGAATGCGGCGCCAGCTCGGCCTCGGAGAAGGTGCGGGCCGCGTCCTGGATGGCGCGTTGGTCGGCGGTGAGGGCGAAGTCCATGAAACGTTTCCTCGTCGTCTTGCCGCGCTTCTAGCCGATGCGCCCCCCGGATGACGAGACGCTCCGGCTGCGTTAAGCCGACGCGATGAGCATGCCCTTCCCACCCGCGCCCTTTCCCCTCGCCCGGCCCCGACGGCTGCGCGCCTCGCCGTGGATCCGGCGACTGGTGGCGGAAACCACCCTGACCCCGGCCGATCTGGTCTGGCCGCTGATCGTCCACGACGGCCCCGAGGACGAGCAGCCGGTGCCGTCCATGCCCGGGGTCAGCCGCCTGTCGGCAAGGGCGGCGGCGCGGGCGGCGGTGCGGGCGCGTAATCTCGGCATCCCGGCCGTAGCCCTGTTCCCCAATGTGTCGACCGTGGCCAAGGATGCCGTCGGGACGGGGGCGACCGACCCGGACGGGCTGGTGCCGGACTGCATCCGCGCCATCAAGGACGCGGCGCCGGAGATCGGCGTCATCACCGATGTGGCGCTCGACTGCTACACGGACCACGGGCACGACGGCGTCCTTGAGGACGGCCGCATCCTCAACGATGCGACGCTGGAGCGGCTGGCCGAGCAGGCGTTCATCCACGCCCATGCCGGGGTCGACATCGTCGCCCCGTCCGACATGATGGACGGCCGCGTACAGGCCGTGCGCGAGGCCCTCGAGGCCAACGGCTTCCAGGACACCCTGATCCTGTCCTACGCGGCCAAGTACGCCTCGGCCTTCTACGGCCCCTACCGCGACGCGGTAGGGTCGTCTCGGGCCCTGACCGGCGACAAGAAGACCTATCAGATGGCCTTCACCAACAGCGATGAAGCCCTGAAGGAGGTGGCCATGGACCTCGCCGAGGGGGCCGACATGGTAATGGTCAAGCCGGGGCTGCTGTATCTGGACATCGTGCAGCGCGTGGCCGAGATATTCCGTGTACCGACTTTCGCCTACCAGGTTTCCGGCGAGTACGCGATGATGAAGGCCGCCGCCGCAAATGGCTGGCTGGACGAGGACCGGGCGATTCTCGAGAGCCTGACGGCTTTCAAGCGAGCCGGCGGTGCCGGCGTCCTGACCTATTTCGCCCCCCGCGCGGCGGAGCTGCTGGGAGCCTGAAGCCGGGCGGCAAGACTGGAAGTATCCCATCGCGATCCGCCCATCGCCTGAACCTCGGCGTAGAACTGATCGACCAGCGCGGTGAGGGCCAGAACCGAGCCGTTGCGCCGGGCCTCGTCGAGCACCAGCCCGAGATCCTTGCGCATCCAGTCGACGGCGAAACCGAACGCGAACTCGCCCTTGGCCGCCGTCTTCCAGCGATTGTCCATCTGCCAGGACTGGGCCGCGCCCTGCGATACGGCCTCATAGACCGCGTCGGTGTCGAGCCCGGCCTGCTGGGCGAAATGCACCGCCTCGGCCAGCCCCTGGACCACGCCGGCGATGGCGATCTGGTTGACCATCTTGGTCAGCTGTCCCGACCCCGACGGCCCCATGTGCCGGATCGCCTTTGCATAGGCCTCCAGCGCAGCGGACGCTGTCTCCAGCGCCGCAGGGTCGCCGCCAACCATGACGCTCAACTGGCCGCGCTCGGCCCCGGCCTGTCCGCCGGACACCGGCGCGTCGAGGAAGCGGCGGCCGCTGGTCTCGGCCAGCGCCGCCATCTCCCGCGCCACGACGGCCGAGGTTGTGGTATGGTCAACGATGACGGCTCCATCGGCGAGGTACGGCAGGGCCTGCCCGACCACCCCGCGCACGTCGTGGTCGTTGCCGACGCAGAGGATGAACAGTTCCGCGCCCGCCGCCGCCTCGGCCACGGTCGCGGCCGCCTGTCCGCCGGCCGCCGACGCCCAGGCGCTGGCCTTGTCCGGCGAGCGGTTGAAGCCGGTGACCTGCTGACCCGCCCGCTGCAGGTGGCCGGCCATGGGCGCACCCATCACGCCGAGCCCGGCGAAGCCGATCTTCATGCCCCTGTCTCCGTCACGCCGAACCGGCCGCGGTGGAAGGTCAGGCCCTCGCCCGGCGCAGCGTCAAAGGCAAGAACGCGCCCGAGGATGATCAGATGGTCGCCGGCGTGGACCTGACGCTCGGCCTCACAGGCGAACCAGGCCAGTGAGTTGGCCAGCCGCGGCGCACCGGCGACGCGGCGCACCTCGCTCTCGGCCAGCGCCCGGTTGCCCTTGGCGAAGCGCGCGGCGGCATCCCGCTGTCCGGCCTGCAGCACCTGAATGACATAGCGTTCCGCCGCGGCGAACAGCAGCGCGCGCTCGGACCCCTGGTCGAGGCACCACAGGACCAGCCGCGGCACCAGGGAGACCGAGGTGAAGGAATTGACCGTGATGCCGACCGGACCGGTGGGTGTGTCGGCAGTGACGACGCACACACCGGTGGCGAAGGTGCCCAGCGCTTGACGGTAGGTCTTTGCATCTTCGACGGACGCTGAAGCGACTTTGGACACGGCGGCTCCTGGACCCGCTCGACCTAGGCGGACGCCGAAAGGCGCGCAAGGGCGCGAAAGCGCGCGCAACATCGCCTTAACCTTGCTCGCCGAAAACTGGTGACCTCCACTTACCGGGTCGCCCGAGTCACGCATGGCCGCCAACGAACGCCCCATCCTCATCAAGAAGATCAAGAAGGGCGGCGGCCATGGGCACCATGGCGGTGCCTGGAAGGTCGCCTACGCCGACTTCGTCACGGCCATGATGGCCTTCTTCCTATTGATGTGGCTGATCAACACGACCGATCCGGAACAGAAGATTGGCATCGCCGAGTATTTCGCCCCGGCCAGCGTCGCCGAGACGACCAGCGGTTCCGGCGGCCTGCTCGGCGGCACCGCCCTGGGGGCCGATGGATTGGCCGACCAGGGTGCCATGGACATCGTGTCGCAGCTTGCCCCGCAGCCGCCCGTCGACGCCCCCGAGGACATCGGCCAGAGCCAGACTCTGGCGGCCGCGACCGAGGAGGCGCTGCGCGAGGAGATGATGCGCCGGGAGGCCGCCGACTTCGCTTCAGCGGCAGCCTCGCTGCGTCAGGCCATGCAGTCGATGCCGGAACTGACCGAGCTGTCGAAGCAGATCATCGTCGACCAGACGCCTGAAGGCCTTCGCATCCAGCTGGTCGACCAGGAAGGCCGCCCGATGTTCGAGGAGAACTCCGCACGGCCCAACGCCCGCGCCCAGGTGCTGCTTCGGGCTGTCAGCCGGATCATCAACCAGCTGCCCAACCGTGTGTCCATCAGCGGCCACACCAGCTCCAGGATCGGCTCCGGCGTCGCCAGCGCCCCCGGCGACTGGAACCTGTCGGCCCAGCGGGCCAACGCGGCGCGCGAGATCCTGCAGGGCACCGGCGTCGACCCTGACCGCGTCTTCCAGGTCGCTGGCAAGGCAGGCTCCGATCCGCTCTATCCCGACGATCCGGCGCTCGCCGGCAACCGGCGGATAGCCATCGTCCTGCTGCGGGAAGCGCCTGTACTGCCGCGCGACACGAGTCTCTGAGGTGGTGAGGATGCGCCCCGAAACCCTTGCAGGGACGCACGTTTTCCCGCCAAATACGCTCATCATGAAGGGTTTGGACAGACGGCGGGCACTACAGACGCGGGGTGTACCGTGACACGCCACGTTCCGTCGCGCCAGCTGCGCTTCTTCATGACGGCCGCCGCTGCCTGCCCGTATCTGCCGGACCGGCTTGAGCGAAAGGTGTTCGCCACCCTGCCGTTCGGCGACGCCGCGCGGGTCAACGACCAGCTGACTCACGCTGGCTTCAGGCGTAGCCAGAACATCGCCTATCGCCCCGCCTGCGAGGCCTGCGACGCCTGCGTCTCGGTGCGGCTGCCTGTCGCCGATTATGTGTTCAGTCGGTCCGAGCGCCGGAGCCTGCGGCGCAACAGCGACCTGCAGCGCTGTCTCGTCGAGGCCGAGGCGACGGCCGAACAGTTCGATCTGCTGAAGCGGTACCTGGCCCACCGGCATCCCGGTGGCGGCATGAGCGAAATGACTTGGCCGGACTATGTAGCGATGGTGGAGGACACCACGGTCCGCACTCACCTGATCGAGTACCGGCTGCCGGATCCGGACGGTCCGGGGCAGCTTGTCGGCGTCGCCCTCACCGACCTGCTCGGGGATGGGCTGTCGATGGTGTACAGCTACTACGACCCGGACCTCGCCGGCCGCGGACTCGGGGTGTTCGCCATCCTTGACCATCTACGCCAGGCCGGGACCGTCGGCTTGCCCTACCTCTACCTCGGCTATTGGGTGCAGGGCTCACCGAGGATGGACTACAAGGGCCGCTTCCGCCCGATGGAGCGGCTGACGCCCTTCGGCTGGCAGACCCTGACCTGATCTCCGACTGCGGCCGCCTCAGAGCAGCGACGGAAACTGCCGCTCAAAGCGGCCCAGCGCCGCCGGATGCAGCCGCACCACCACATGGGTCCGGCCCTCGGCGTCGGTGTCGCGGAAGGTCACCCGGCCATGCTCATACAGCCAGGCCAGCGCCTCGCTCTCGTGCGGCTCGAGGGTGAGCCGGGTCTCCGGATCGTCATCGATCAGGCCGGCGATGGTCCGGCGCAGGACCTCGATTCCCTCCCCGGTCGAGGCCGAGACGGCGACGGCGGTCCCCTCACGCGCCTGGCGCATGGCCTGGCCGAGCACGTTTTCCCGCGCCTCGGGGGGCAGCAGGTCGATCTTGTTCCAGACTTCCAGAACCCGGCGTGTCCGTCCTTCGGGCACCGGAATCTGCTTCAGCACCGCCTCGACATCCCGCGCCTGGGCGTCCGTATCCAGCGAGGCGATGTCGCGCACGTGCAGGATCAGATCCGCCTCGCCGACCTCTTCCAGAGTGGCGCGGAAGCTCTCGACCAGCTCATGCGGCAGGTCAGAGATGAAGCCCACAGTATCGGCGATGATCGCCGGCCGGCCCTGCGGCAGGCGGATCATGCGCTGGGTGGTGTCCAGGGTCGCGAACAGCAGGTCCCTGGCCAGCACCTCCGACCCGGTCAGCCTGTTGAACAGGGTCGACTTGCCAGCGTTGGTGTAGCCGACCAGGGCCACGGTCGGGAACGGGACCTTGCGCCGGGCCTTGCGGTGCAGGGCGCGGGTGCGGCGCACCTCGTCCAGCTCGCCCCTGAGGCGGACGATACGATCCGCGATCAGGCGACGGTCCAGCTCGATCTGGGTTTCGCCCGGACCGCCGGTTGAGCCGGTGCCGCCCCGCTGGCGTTCAAGGTGGGTCCAGGTCCTGACCAGACGGGAGCGCTCATAGTCCAGCCGCGCCAGCTCGACCTGCAGCCGGCCTTCCCTGGTGCGCGCCCGCCGGCCGAAGATCTCGAGGATCAGGCCGGTGCGGTCGATGACCTTGACCTGCCAGGCCGTCTCCAGATTGCGCTGCTGCACCGGGGTCAGGGCGTCATCAATGACAACCACCTCGGCGTCGGACGCCCGGACCAGGGCCGCCAGCTCGTTAACCTTGCCGGCTCCGAACAGGGTGGCTGGCGTGATCTTGCGCACGCGCACCAGCTCGGCGGCGGTCACTTTGAGGTCAAGCGCCCGGGCAAGGCCTACCGCCTCGTCCAGCCGCTCCTGGGCCAGCCGCGAGCCCGTCTCCCGGGAGTCCGGGTGGAGGACGACCGCCGTGAGCACGGGAATGGCATGGTCGATCAGTTTCCGGGTCAATCGATCTCGTCGACCTCGGGCTCGTACAGCTGCACGGGCTGGGCGGGCATGATGGTGGAGATGGCGTGCTTGTACACAAGCTGGGATTGGCCGTCACGGCGTAGCAGTACGCAGAAGTTATCGAACCAGGTCACGATGCCCTGCAGCTTGACCCCGTTGACGAGAAAGATGGTCAGCGGCGTTTTCGTCTTGCGAACGCTGTTGAGGAAGGTGTCCTGGAGATTCTGGCGTTTGTCTTGCGACATGGCAGGTTGATCCTGTCTTGGTTGGTTCGCCGCAAGGCAGGCGCGGCCACTCGACCTTAGACGGGCGGCCGGGGCCGTCGCAATGGCTAGATGGCCTCGGCGCGCGCCCGTTCAATGTACAGCCGTCGCAGGCGACTGGTCACAGCCCCTGGCTTGCCATCCCCGATCTTCACCCCGTCGATCGATACCGCCGGCATGACGAAGGCACCCGCGGCCGTGAAGAAGGCCTCGCGCGCCTGCCTCGCGTCTTCCACGGAAAACGGCCGCTCATCAAGCTCCAGCCCCTCGTGCTGCAGCAGGTCGAGAATGGCTGTACGGGTCACGCCACGCAAGATATTGGCCTGAGTGTCGCGGGTGCGCAACTTGCCGTCGCGATCGATGATCCAGGCGTTGGTCGAGGAGCCCTCGGTCACCAGACCCATCTCGTCCACCAGCCAGGCCTCGTAGGCCCCCTGCTCACGCGCGGCCTGCTTGGCCAGCACATTGGGCAGCAGCCCGACCGTCTTGATGTCGCAACGCCCCCAGCGAATGTCGGGCTGGGTGATCACCGCGACCCCCCTTCGCGCCATGGCCTCGGCCCTGGACTGGTCGACGGAGCGCGAGGTCACGACCACGCTCGGTGGAGTACCGGGGCCCGGAAACGGATGATCGCGCCGGGCCGCACCGCGGGTCACTTGCAGATAGACGATGCCGTCCCGCACACGGTTGCGCCGAATGGTCTCCCTGAGGACGACCGTCAGAGCCTCGCGCGTCATCGGGATGTCGATACGCAACTCGGTCAGGCTGCGGGCCAGCCGGTTCATATGGCCGTCGTAGTCGGCCATGCGGCCATCGAACACCGACCATACCTCGTAGACCCCGTCCGCGAACTGGAAGCCGCGGTCCTCAACACTCACTGCCGCGTCGGACAGCGGGCCGTAGGAGCCGTTCACATAGGCTACGCGCGACATCAGTCCGCCATCTCCTCGTCGCCATCGCCGCCCCGCGCGGGCGCGACGCCCAGCGACTTCAGCTTCCGGTGCAGCGCTGACCGTTCCATACCGATGAAGCTGGCGGTACGCGAGATGTTGCCGCCGAAGCGCATGATCTGCGCTGAGAGATACTCGCGCTCGAACACCTCGCGTGCCTCGCGCAGTGGCAGGGAGATGACCCGTTCGGCCCCCAGGCCGCCGCCGGAGCCGGGCTGGGCCACCTCCTGCGGCAGCATCGCCGCCGTAATCGGCTCGCCCGGCCCGCCGGCGGCAAGGATCAGCAGCCTCTCGATGTTGTTGCGTAGCTGGCGGACGTTGCCCGGCCAGGAATGAACCTGCAGCACGGCGATGGCGTCGTCGCCGAGCGGCCGCCGCGGAAGCCCCTGGGACTCGGCGAGGGTCTCGACGAAGTACTCGCACAGCTCGGCGATGTCCTCTCGCCGTTCGGCCAGAGGCGGCACCCGGATCGGCACCACATTGAGCCGGTGAAACAGGTCCTCGCGGAACCGGCCCTCCGAGATTTCAGCCTTGAGGTCGCGCGAGGTCGAGGAGATGACCCGCACATCGACCTGCACGTCCTGATCCCCCCCCACGCGCCGGAACCGCTGCTCAACCAGAACCCGCAGGATGCGTCCCTGGCTCTCGCGCGGCATATCCGCAACGTCGTCCAGATAGAGTGTGCCATTGTGGGCCCGCTCGAACACGCCGATCTTGGAGGGCCGGCCGTCGCTCCCCTCCTCGCCGAACAACTCGACGTCGAGCCGCTCGGGCGTCATGCCGGCCGAGGAGATGGCCACGAACACCCCGCGCGCCCGCGCACTGGCCGCGTGGATCTGGCGCGCAACCAGCTCCTTGCCGGAGCCCGGCGGGCCGGAGATCAGCACCCGGCTGTTGGCCGGGGCCACCTTGGTCACGGTTGCCCGAAGCTGCTGCGCCGCCGCAGAGCGGCCAATCAGACCCGTCGGCAGGCTGGCCCGGGCCCTGAGCTGGCGGTTCTCTCGCCGCAGGGTGGCAGCTTCGAGTGCCCGCTCCACCACCACGACCAGCCTGTCGGACTTGAAAGGCTTCTCGAGGAAGTCATAGGCACCGCGCTTGAGGGCGCTTACCGCCGTCTCGATGTTGCCGTGGCCGGAGATCATGATTACCGGCAGGTCCGGGTCGAGCGTCTTGAGCAGGTCGAGCAGCTCCAGCCCGTCCATCCCGCCGCCCTGCATCCAGATGTCGAGCAGCACCAGAGACGGCCGGCGCGCCCGGATCGCGGCCAGCGCCGCCTCGGAGTCGGCCGCAGTGCGCACCCCATGCCCCTCGTCCTCCAGCAGCCCCGAGACGAGCTCGCGGATATCCGCCTCGTCGTCCACCACCAGAATGTCAGCTCCGGACTGTCGCATGACGCCTCTCTAGTTCGCCGTGGCAGCTGGCGTCTCGGGACGGGACGCGCCCCATTCCGGACGCAAGGGAAAGACCAGACACACCCGCGCGCCCGAAAGCTCGACCGCGTCGGCCAGCTTCAGGGTGCCGCCGTGGTCCTCGCAGATACGTCGGACGATCGCGAGCCCGAGACCGGTGCCCTTCTCGCGCGTCGTTACGTAGGGTTCGATAAGCCGGTCGCGGTCCTTGTCCGGCAGGCCGATGCCGTCGTCCTCGACCACGAAGACGGCCGCACCATCCTCGATCTCCAGCCCGACCGACATGGCCCCGGCGGCGGCCCCGTCCAGCGCACGGCGGGCCAGAATGGCCTCGCCGGCGTTCTTGAGCACATTGGTCAGGGCCTGACCGACCATGCTGCGGTCGCAGATCAGGCTTGCCGACGGCAGCGGCTCGGCCAGCCGCACCTCGATGCCGGGCGCAGCGACCCTTTGCGCGAACGCCGCCTCGCGCAGCAATTCGGACGGGTTGGCGGCGGCGAAGCGCGGGGCCGGCATCCGGGCGAAGCCTGAAAACTCGTCAACCATCCGGCCGATGTCCCCGACCTGGCGGATGATGGTCTCGGTGCAGCGATCGAACACCTCGACGTCCTCGGCCACGCGCGAACGGTACTTACGCCGCAGCCGCTCGGCCGAAAGCTGGATCGGCGTGAGCGGGTTCTTGATCTCGTGGGCGATGCGCCGGGCGACGTCGCGCCAGGCGGCGTTGCGCTGGGCCGTCACCAACCGCGTGATGTCGTCGAAGGTCATCACCGCCTCGCCGCCAAGGCCGCCCTGCACCCGCACCCGGAGGCGGCGCGTTTCGCCGTCGCGAGTGACGTCGACATCCTCCTCGATCTGCGGCTCGCCGCGCCCGATCAGGGCGTCGAGCTCGGGCGCGACGTCAGCCAGTGCATACCCCGACAGCGCCTCGCCGGGCAGGGCCAGAAGCTCACGGGCACTGTCGTTCAGCGCCGAGACCCGACCCTCGCGATCCAGGCCGATGACGCCCGCCGAGACGCCGGACAGCACTGTCTCGGTGAACAGGCTGCGCGCCTGGGCTTCGTCGCTGGCCCGGCGCAAGGCCTGCTGCTGACCCTCCAGGTCTTCCGCCATCCTGTTGAAGGCGCTCGATAACAGATTGATCTCGGTCACCGCCGGATTGGCCTCGACCCGGGCCCCCAGATCACCGGCGGCGAGGGCATTGGCAGCCGTGACCAGGTCCGCGATGGGGCGCGAAATGGCGTTGGCCGCCGACATGCCCAGCCACACTGCGCCGACCAGCACCAGCAGGGCCGTCTGGACGTAGCTGAGAACGAATGTGGCCTGGATCCGGTCGCGGCTTTCCTCGGCCTGGCGGTAGGTCTGGATCGCCCGATCGCTCTCCCGCAACCGGGCCACAAGCCCCTGCTCAAGAGGTCGCACCACATAGAGGAACGAATCCGGATAGCCAGGCAGCAGGGTTACCGCGCGGATCGCGTCAGGCCCCTCGGTGACCTCCAGAGACACTTCCTCGCCCCCGGCTGCCTGCTCGAAGGCCTCGACCGGCGGGGCGACGTAAGGTGGTGCCCCGGGGACCTCGCCCTCCGCGAGCACCTCGCCCTGGCTGTTGAGAACATAGACTGCCGGGTAGCCGAAGAAGGCACCGATCTGGGCCAGGGCTGTGCTGAACTGAAGCCTCCGATCGAACAGGTCGCGCACGTTGCCCAACTCCGTCGTCATGGTGGCCAGATCCACCTCCAGCTCGGCGGACACGTCGCCGACATAGGCCCGGCCGATGTCCGCGCCATTCTCGACGGCCGCGACAACGGTTTCGCTGAACCAGCCCTCCACCCCGCGATTGACCAGCACCCCGAACACCAGAGCGATCAGCACCGCAGGCACCACGGCGACGGCGGAGAACAGGGTGACGAAGCGTAGGTGCAGGCGGGCGCCAGCGTCGCTGGCTCGGTCGCGGACGAGGTCGAGCACCCGCACACCCACAATCAGTCCCAGCAGCACCATCGGCCCGAGATTAAGGAGCAACAGCAGCAGTACGACCCGGCTGGCTGTCGCCCGCGCGCCGGTTTCGGCGGCGACCGAGGGTGCGGCCGCAAGCAGCCAGACGGCCGCCCCGACGAGGCCGAGAGCGACGACAAACAAGGCGAGGAAGGCGTAGCGGGCGCGCTCGTCCCGCACATAGCGCCAGAGCCGCCGCCAGAACGACGGCGTCCCGGGCACGGCGGCGGCCTGGCTCAAGCGCATGGACAAGAGCTTAGGCTGACCTGTGACCAGAAATCAACAGATCGTCACCCCGTTGCATCAGTGACAGCGAGACAGCCCCCACAGTCCGGCGAGGCTGTCCACCACCGCACGCGGATCGTCCAACCGGCATAGTGCCGCTTTGGCAGCCCGCCGCGCTGGAGCGTCACCCGGCCATGGGGCCGCCTCGATGTACCAGCCAAGATGCTTGCGAAACATCTTCAGCCCGAGCCCGGGGCCGTAGAAGTCGAGGCTGTCCTCGAGATGTCGGGTGACCAGCGCCAGCCGGGTGGCGGCTTCCGGCTCCTGCAAGGGTGCGCCGCCGGCCAACGCCGCCTCCAGCTGCGCCGGCAGCCACGGTCGGCCGTAGACGCCCCGCCCCAGCATGAGGGCGTCGGCGCCCGACTGCTCCAGCGCAGCCAAGGCGTCCTCGACGGTGCAGATGTCGCCGTTGACGATCACGGGGATGTCGACTGCCGCCTTGACCCGACCAACGACCGTCCAGTCGGCCACGCCGGTGTAGAACTGGCTGCGGGTGCGGCCGTGCACCGTTACCGCGCGCACGCCGAGCTCCTGCGCTGTCCTCGCCAACTCGGGGGCATTGATAGAGCCCTGGTCCCAACCCAGCCGCATCTTGACCGTCACCGGCCGCGAGACCGCTCCGACGACCGCCGCCATTATGGCCCGGGCGCGGTCTGGCGTGCGCATCAGGGCCGAGCCCGAGGCGATGCCCGTCACCTCCTTGGCCGGACAGCCGAAGTTCAGGTCGACTACGTCGGCCCCAGCCCGCTCGGCCATGCGCGCGCCCTCGGCCATGGCGGCCGGATCAGCGCCGACCAGCTGGATCACCGTCAGCGGCAAGCCTTCACCCACGGCCGCGCGCCGCACAACGTCCGGCCGCCCACGGGCCAGCTCCTTCGAGGCGACCATCTCGGTCGCGACGTAGGGCGCGCCGAGCGACGCCGCGAGGCGGCGGAACGGCAGGTCGGTGACCCCGGTCATCGGTGCCGCCAGCACCCGTCCGGGCACGCGGACGTCGCCGATCAAGAGGTCGCGGGCAGTCGAGATCATGCGGCTCTGTAGCGCGGCTCTCGCCAGTCACCAAAGCAGCACCTAGAAGACTAACCATGGACTTCGCGGGTGTGGTGGTGGCGGCGGGCTCGGGCTCGCGCGCCGGGGCGGGCTCGGCCAAACAGTGGCGCGCGCTCGGCGGTCGCCCCGTCCTGCGCTGGTCGGTCGAGGCGCTGCTCGACGCCGGGGCCGCCGAGGTGGTCGTCGTCATTCCCGCCGGCGCGGACGCCGAGGCCGCAGGTGCCCTCGAGGGACTGAGGAGATGGCGCACGGTCGCCGGCGGCGCGACCCGCACCGATTCGGTGCGTGCCGGACTGGACGCCGTTCGCATTGACGAGACCGCCGCCGTCCTGATCCACGACGCCGCCCGCCCGCTTCTCGCCGGTTCGGTCGTGAGCCGACTGTTGAAGGCGCTGGCGCAGGCCGACGCCGCCCTCCCCGTCCTGCCGGTCGCCGACTCGCTGAAGCGCGACGGCGGCGGGGTCTCCGCGGGAGCGGTCGAACGGGACGGCCTTGTCCGCGCCCAGACCCCCCAGGCCTTTCGCCTCGCCCCCCTGCGCGCCGCCTATGCCGCCTGGCCCGATGACGCCGCGGCCACCGACGATGTGGCGGTGTTCGAAGCGGCCGGCGGCCGCGTCGCCCTCGTTCAGGGCGACCCCGCTCTCATGAAGCTGACCTATCCGGAGGATTTCGCCATGGCCGAGGCTTTGATCGCCTGGGAGACGCGTATGGGGCTCGGCCTGGACGCCCACCGCTGGGGTCCCGGCGATATCGTCTGGATATGCGGCGTGCCGATCTGCCACCACCAGACACTGGTCGGCCATTCCGACGCCGACGCCGGGCTTCACGCCCTGACCGATGCGATCCTGGGCGCGATCGGCGATGGTGACATCGGCGACCACTTCCCGCCGTCGGACCCGCAGTGGAAGGGGGCCCGGTCAGACCAGTTCCTTGTGCATGCGGTCGAGCGTGTACGCGCCCGCGGCGGCCGGCTGGTCAACGTTGATGTCACCCTCGTGTGCGAACAGCCTCGCATCAAACCGCACCGGGCCGCCATGAAGGCGCGTCTGGCCGAGTTGCTGGATCTTCCGCTGGATGCGGTCAGCGTCAAGGCAACGACGACCGAGGGCATGGGCTTTGCCGGCCGCCAGGAAGGCCTCGCCGCCCAGGCTATCGCCGCCGTGGCCCTGCCTGTCCGCCCCGCGAGCTGACCCGGCCGCGTCTCAGCGCACGAGGCTGCGCCAGAGGGCTCCGACGAGATTGACGTAGTCATCCGTCCACGGACGGACTTCGGTTTCAGCCAGTTGCCGCCAGCGACCGTCTTCACGGAAGGGGGCGATGCCCGCTTCGGTGGGCGACAGGATCAGGGCCTCGGTCGAGGCCTCGGACAGGCCGCCTCCCGACTGTTCGAAATAGATCTGGTGCAGGGCCGGGACGCCCAGCGTCTGCGCCGCCGCCTGGGCCGGCAGGGTGATCTCAAGGTTGCGGTTGGACAGGTGCAGCACAACGGTACCCTCGTCGCTGACCACTCGCAGATACTCGGCGATGGCCTCGACCGTCAGCAGATGCGTGGGCACCGCGTCGGAGCTGAAGGCATCGACCACCAGAACATCGTAGCTGTCACCCGGCACATCGCGCAGCGACAGGCGCGCATCGCCCAGCACCGTGGTCACCGGCCCCTCGGCACAGTAGCTGATGAAGCTGAACCAGCGCGAATCGCGCGACAGACGGTCGACCATCGGGTCGATCTCGTAGAAGGTCAGCCGGTCACGCGGACCGACATAGGCCGCGAGCGCCCCGGCACCTTGCCCGATCACGGCGATACGTGTGTCCGGCACCCGGGCCTGGGTCTGCTGCACCGCCTGCCCGAGCGGCGTCTGCGGCGTGTAGTAGAGGGTGGGCCGGCAGCGTTGCGACGGTGCCAGCGACTGGGCTCCGTGCAGGGTGGTGCCGTGCATCAGCACATGGGCCTCGCCGCCCAGCCCGGCGTCCGGCGTCCGGGCGACCCGCATCACGCCGAAGAAGCTGCGCTCGCTCCACGCCCAGTCATAGCCGCGCGAGATGTGCTGGGACGACCAGCCCATCAGTCCCAGTACCAGCACGAACAGCAGCGCCCGGTCACGCAGCAGGAAGGCACCAATGGCGGCGCTACCCAGAATCAGGGCCGACAGTCGCATCAGCGGCTCCCCTCGAATCTGCGGCAGGAAGTCGATGTTGTAACGCATCATCTCCAGCAGGACCGGCGGGGTCAGGGCGATCGGGATGGCCAGAAACAGGGCGATGCGCTCGACCCGGCCCAGCGCCCCCCGTCCCCAGTGGCGCGCGAGGCCCACGAGCACGAGCACCAGCGGATACTCCCACACGGCGTCGAACAGCACGGGGGCGACGAGGGCAGTGAACGCCCCGCCCATCACCCCGCCCAGGGAGATCCAGAGATAGAATTCCGTCAGCCGGTCCGGCGGTGGTCGTCGGCCCGCAAGACGCTGGTGACACAGCAGGGCGGTGAGGGTGAAGGCGGTGAGGTTGGTGACCACAAGCAGCAGCCACTCTCCCGTGCGGAAAGCGATGAAGATCACCGCCACGGCCACTGCCGCCGACTGAAGCACAAGGGTGACATGCAACGGCGGCCACGGCCGGTCGCGGAAAGCCAGAACGAATGTTAGCAGATAAAGGGCCAGCGGAGCCACCCACAGGAAGGGGGCGGAAGCCACATCGGTCGATATGTGCGCAGTGACACCGAGCATGAGACTGGACGGTGCCGCCGCCAGCAGCACCAGTGCGCCGCGCTCGCGCCAGGTCAGGGGGGGACTGGTCGGCAACGAGCCATCCGTCCCTGCCGCCGTCGTCCGCCCGGACCGCAGGGTCCAGCCCAGCCAGAAGACCAAGCTCACGAAGGCACCGTAGCCGAGGGTCCAGCCCAGCCGCTGGACATCGAGCGCCGCCAGCGGCTCGACCAGCAGCGGATAGGCCAGCAGGGCCAGGAAGCTCCCGAGGTTGCTGGCGGCGTAGAGCGCATAGGGGTTCCGCCCCGGCTGCGCCCGGGCGAACCAGGCCTGGATCAGCGGGGCCGTCGCTGACAGGATGGTGAGGGGCGCGCCGAGCGAAAGCGCCAGTGTGCCCAGCAGCCAGCCGATCGGCCGTGCCGGGTCCGGGTCTCCCGTCACACCGGTGATAGCCAGCGGCAGGCTTAGCGCCGCGAGCGCCAGCAGCGCGAGATGCACCGCCACCTGCAACTCGACGCGCCCGATGCGCTGCATCAGGTTAGCGTAGAGGTAGCCGGCGAGCAGGGCCGCCTGAAAGAACACCATGGCGGTGTTCCAGACCGCTGGAGACCCGCCCAGCGTCGGCAGCACCAGGCGGGTGGCGATCGGCTGCAGCAGAAAGACGAGGCCGGCCGAGACGAACACCGCCGCGACGAACGGCGCAACCGTCATCCCGGTGAGGTCCCTTGCGGGTGCCGCCGCTGGCGTCATGATCGGTCTCCGGCGAAACGGCGCGAGCCTGCCGGGCCCGGACGGCGACGCGTCCCTGATCTAGCCCGTTTCGCCCCGGCCTGAGGAGCCCCCGACGATGTTTCCTGACGAGATCAGTCACCTCGCCCGTGAAGTTGTCGAGGGTGCCCGGCGTCGCGGCTGGACCGTGACCGCCGCCGAGAGCTGCACCGGGGGCCTCGTCTCGGCCGCCCTGACCGATGTTCCCGGCGCTTCGGAGGTGCTGGAGCGCGGCCTCGTCACCTACAGCAACGGTGCCAAGACAGCCCTGCTCGGCGTGCCGGCGACGGTGCTCGCCGCCCACGGCGCGGTCTCGGCCGCCACCGCAGAAGCCATGGCGGCCGGGGCGCGAGTGGCCGCCGACGCCGACCTCGCGGTCGCGGTGACCGGTGTGGCGGGCCCGGGCGGCGGCTCCTCCGAGAAGCCGGTGGGACTGGTCTGGTTCGGCCTCGCCGACCGCAACGGGGTCACCACCCACGAGAGCCGCTTCGGCGATCTTGGTCGCAGCGGGGTCCGGGCGGCAGCCGTCACCCGCGCGCTTCAGCTGCTCACCGGGAGACTCGGGGCTTGAGTCGGATCATCGATGTGCGAGGCCACCGCTGTCCGGTGCCCTCGCTGCGGCTCCGGCGAGCCCTGGCGGAGGCCGATCCCGGCGAGGTCCTGACCCTCCTGGCCACCGATCCGTTGGCGCGGATCGACGTGCCGCATCTGCTCTGCGAGACCGGCGGGAGGATGCTGGAGATCGCCGAGGCTGACGGGGTGCTTACGATCCGCGTCGAGACGCCCGGCGGGCCTGGAGACTGACCACGTCAGCGGCGGACGCGTTCGCCTCGCCCCCCACGCTCTCTGCTGAATCCGGTGCGATCCGACGCGCGCGCCAGATGGTCTCCATCTCGGTGGCAAAGGCCCCGCCGTAGAAGACAGCGTTGATGTTCCACGAGAGCCAGATCAGCAGCACGACTACGGCACCGACAGAGCCATAGGTCGCGCCCAGCGTCGGCATCTGCTCGACATAGATGGCGCACAGCCACGAGGAGATCGCCGACAGCACGGTGGCCACCGCCCCCCCGGCGATGGCAGGCACCCAGGCGACCTTGACCTTGTGGCTCATGGCGTATCGGTAAAGAGCCATAAGTCCGAGCCAGAGACCGAGGGTCGAGACGAGGCCGCCCACGCCGGATCCGCCGCCCGTGTCCCCCACGTGGGCCACCAGCCGGGCTGTCACCACGGCCCCCGATACGGCCGTGAACAGGGCAAAGGCGAAAAGCGCAACAAAGAAGGCCAGCAGGTTGAACCTGAGGAAGCCGTGCGGCTCCTGCTCGTCGTGGATCAGATTCAGACCGGCCAGCAAAGCCTTGAATCCCCGATGCGCGGCATAGGCACCGATCACCAGGGCGATGGCGCTCTGGGTCGAGATGGCCCTGGCCGAGGCTGTGGTCAGACGCGCCACCTCGCTCTCGAACACCGCGCGCGCCGCATGGGGAATCGCCCCGGCCAGCGCCGCCACCTGCTCCGAGGCCTGCCCGGTCGACAGCACCACCTTGTAGAAGCCGATCAGGATGGCGATCGCCGGGAATACCGCCAGAAGGGCAAAGAAGGCGACACCGCCCGTGTACAGCATCACGTCCCGCCCCCAGCTACGCGCAAAGGCCCGGCCGGACAGGCGCAGCCAGAAGGCGATGGAGGTCAGGTCCGGGGAGGATGCGGTCAATCTCGGTCTCCGGGCGGACTGTTCGAGGCAACAATCTACTCCCTTGAGCGAGCGAGGGAAGTCTTCGCGTTGCGTCGCCCCCGGCCGCCTCGCTATGGTCGCTCGTCGCGCCACCTGCGCGTCTTGGGGGGCTCAAGGTTGATCGGCGAACCGCGCCTGCTGCTGCTCGGTCATGATGACGCGCGCCTTGGCGCGCTGGCACGCGGACTCGACGCGCTCGGCTGGCGGACGGTGACCGCCCGCACGGTCGAGGGCGGTGCCATGGCCCTGACCGACCTCCCGCTGGAAGGCGTGCTGATGGATGCCCGCGGCTTCGACGCCCGCGCCGTAGAAGCGCTGCGTCAGGCGGCCAGCCCCCGCAGCCTGCCGGTCATCAGCCTCGGACACGGCGCGGCCATCGGCTCCGATTTGCACATGACCGGCGCGCCGCATCCCGTGCAGATCGGCCTGCGGCTCGAGCAGCTGATGCGCGCTGCGGTAGCCGAAGAAGAGTTTACCCTGCGGCGGGCGACCTTCTCGAACCGTGGACAGGAGCTGGAGATCACCCCCGACGCCAGCCCTATGCGCATCCTCGCCGCAGGCGCGCCCGACCGCCGCTTCCTCGGCCTGTCCAATGCCCTGCGCGATTCGGGCACCGAGGTCGTTGCGGCTCCCACGCCCTATACGGCGTTCGACTATCTGCACGAGGCGGCCTTCGACGCGGTGATTCTTTGGGGCGGCGAAGACCACGCCCCGGCCCTGTCGATCGCGTCCGGGATGAAGCGGAACACTCGCCTGTTCCACATCCCGGTCATGCTCTACCTTCGCCAGAGCGGCGAGATCGACCTGCCGGAGATCTTTCAGCGCGGCATCGCCGACGTCGCCAGCGCCGAAACGCCCGAGGCGGAGACCGCGCGCCGCGGCCTTGCACTTGCCGAGGCCTACCGTCGGCAGCAGGCCATCCGGCGGGCGCTCGATTCGGTGCGCACGTCCGACCTGACCGACCCGGCGACTGGGCTGTTCACGCGCGAGATTTTTGCCCTTCATCTGTCCCGGATTGTCGAGGCGGCCAGCCGCCGCCGTCGGCCGGTGTCGGTCTGCGTGCTGCGCGTGGCGGTCTCGAACGAGGTGACCCGTGCCCGCGCCGGCGGCTGGCTGGACCGCGCCCTGCCGCAGATCGGCTCCATGACCTCTCGCCTCGTCCGCTCCGAGGACACCGCCGGCCGGCTGGCCCAGGAGGTCTTCGCCCTTGCCCTCCCGGCCACCCGGGCCGGCGAGGCGCGGATCGCCGCGGAACGGATCGCCGCCGTGATCGGCTGCACAGCTTTCGACGCCGGCCCGGACCAGCCCCCGTTTGTGCTGAACTTCGACCTCGGGGTCGCCGAGCTCCTGCCGGGCGAACCGGCAGCGGGCCTGCTGGAACGGGCCAGCGCCGAGCTGAAGCTGCTCGGTGCCGCAGACTGATCAGCCGGCCGAGGCAATCCGCGCCAGATCCGCGGTGATCCCCTCGGCGACCTTCAGTCGCTCGTCCGCATCCGGCCAGTCGCCCTTGACCACGATCTTATGGTCCGGACGGATCTTCCAGTTGATGTGGTTCTTCTGGATCAAACCGACCAGCCCCGCCGGGTTCGGAAAGCGGTTGTCCCGCAGGGACAGGACCGCCCCCTTGGGGCCGACATCGATCTTCTCAATGCAGGCGACGCGACAATTGGCCTTGATGCCGACGATACGTAACAGCTGACGCGCCTCATCCGGCAGCGGCCCGAAGCGGTCAATCAGCTCTGCGGCCAACGCCTCGCGCGTGTCGGTGTTCTCGGCGTCGGACAGGCGCCGGTAAAGACTCAGGCGGACGTTCAAGTCTGGCACATAAGTCTCTGGAATCAGGACTGCAGCCCCGACATTGATGCTGGGAGACCAGCCGCGGTCGACCAACTCGCCGAGGCTCTTTTCCTTCAGCTCGGCGACGGCGGCCTCAAGCATCTGCTGGTACAGCTCGACCCCGACCTCGCGGATATGGCCCGACTGCTCCTCGCCCAGAAGGTTGCCGCCGCCGCGCTGGTCGAGGTCGTGGCTGGCCAGCTGGAACCCGGCCCCGAGGTTGTCGAGCGACTGCAGCACCTGCAGGCGCCGCTCGGCCGACAGGGTCATCAGCTTCTCGGGCGGCGTGGTCAGATAGGCGAAGGCGCGGATCTTGGAGCGCCCGACCCGCCCGCGGATCTGGTACAGCTGGGCCAGACCGAACATGTCCGCCCGGTGCACCACCAGGGTGTTCGCGGTCGGGATGTCGAGGCCCGACTCGACGATGGTGGTCGACACCAGCACATCGTACTTGCCGTCGTAGAAGGCGCTCATCACATCTTCGAGCTGGGTCACCGACATCTGGCCGTGGCCTACCACGAAGCTGACCTCGGGGACCTGCTCGCTCAGGAACCGCTCGATGTCCGGCAAATCCTTCAGGCGCGGCGCGACGTAGTAGACCTGACCGCCACGGTACTTCTCGCGAAGCAGGGCCTCGCGCACCGTAACCGGATCCCAAGGCAGGACGTAGGTGCGCACCGCAAGACGGTCTACTGGCGGGGTGGCGATGATCGACATCTCGCGGATGCCTGTCAGCGCCATCTGCAGAGTCCGCGGGATCGGCGTCGCCGTAAGCGTCAGCAGATGCACGTCGGCCCGCAGGGTCTTGAGCTTCTCCTTGTGCTTGACCCCGAAGTGCTGCTCCTCGTCGACGATCACCAGACCAAGATTGCGGAATCCGACCTGCTCGCTGAGCACGGCGTGGGTCCCGACCACGATCTCGATCGACCCTTCCCTGAGCCCGGCGCGGGTCTCCGAGGCCTCCCTCGCCCCGACCATGCGCGACAACTGGCGCACCTTGACCGGCCAGCCGGCGAAACGCTCCGAGAAGGTCTTGAAGTGCTGGCGCGCCAGCAGGGTCGTCGGGGCGACGATCGCCACCTGCTGCCCGGACAGGGCCACGACGAAGGCTGCGCGCAGCGCCACCTCGGTCTTGCCGAAGCCGACGTCGCCGCAGATCAGACGGTCCATCGGCTGGCCCTTGCCGAGATCCTCGAGCACATCACCGATGGCGTTCAGCTGGTCCTCGGTCTCCTCGTAGGGGAAGCGGGCGCAGAACTCGGCGAACAGGCCCGGCGGCGGGGTCACCGCCTCGATTTCTCGCAGGGCGCGCTGGGCCGCCAGGGCGATCAGCCCCTCGGCCATGGCCCGCAGCCGCTCGCGCGCCTTCGCTTTGCGCGCCTGCCACCCGGCCCCGCCCAGACGGTCCAGCAGAACACCGTCCGAATCTGCCCCGTAGCGCGTCAGGAGATCAATATTTTCAACAGGAAGGAAGAGCTTACTTTCACCCGCATAGAGAATTTCGAGGCAGTCGTGCGGGGCGTCCTGGATCTCCAGGGTGCGCAAGCCCTCATAGCGGCCGATCCCGTGGTCGAGGTGCACCACCAGATCACCGGTCGTGAGGGCCGAAGCCTCGGCCAGGAAGTTCGACGCGCGCCGCTTCTTGCGCGGCCGCGCAAGCCGGTCGCCGAGCATGTCGGCTTCCGAAATCACCGCAAAACCCTCGGCGACGAAACCATGCTCGACCGGCAGGACCGCGCGCAGGCAGAGGGCCGGCGGGGCCGCCAGCACATCCTGCCAGTCGCGTACCGCCACGACCGGCTCCAGCCCATGGTCGCCGAGCATGGCCGCCAGACGCTCGGAAGATCCCTCGCTCCACGAGGCAAACAGCACCCGACGCCCCTCGGCCTGCAGGGCCTCGGCGTGGCGCGCCACCGCCTCGAACAAGTTGACGCTGTCCAGGGCCCGCTCGGCGGCAAAGCTGCGCCCCGCCTGCCCGGCCGTCGGACCAGCCGCCTCCGCCGCCGCGAAGGGTGAGAACCGCCGCACCGGCCGCCCGGCCAAGCTGCCGTGCCAGGTCACCGCGTCGAGATACAGCTCTTCCGGAGGCAGGGCCCGATACGCTTGCCCGCCCCTGGCGCGGGACGCCTCGGCGCGGGCCTCATAGGCGTCGGCGATCATGTCCCAGCGCTCGGCGCGGGCGCTCTCGATCTGGTAGTCGAGGAAAACCGGTGCATCGTCCGGCATATAGTTGAACAAAGTGTCCAGCCGCTCGTAGAGCAGCGGCAGGAAGTGCTCGAAGCCCTGCCGCCGGGCTCCCTCGCTCACGGCAGCGTAGAGCGGATCGTCCGCCGGCGCGCCGAAGCGCTGCAGATAGCCGGTGCGGAACCGGCTGATTGCCGCGGGGTCGAGCAGGGCCTCCGAGACCGGCGTCAGCTCGACGGCGGTCAGCTGGCGCGTGGAGCGCTGGGTTGCCGGATCGAAGGCGCGGATCGATTCCAGCTCCGCCCCGAAGAGGTCTAGGCGCACCGGCTCCTCGAACCCCGGCGGGAAGACGTCGATAACGCCGCCGCGCACCGCATACTCGCCGCGGTCCGACACCGTCGAGGCCCGCACATAGCCGTTACGCGCAAAATAGGCTTCCAGCGCCGCCGTATCGAGCTCGCCGCCGACCCGCGCCGAAAAGCCTGCCCCGCTGGTCACATCCCGCGACGGCGTGCGCTGGGTGGCCGCCGCCACGGTGGCCACCACAAGCAGGGGCTTGTCGTCCGCCCGCTGGGCCAGCCGGGCCAGGGTCGCCATCCGCCGCGCCGACACGCCGACGGTCGGACTCAGCCGGTCATAGGGCAGACAGTCCCATGAGGGATATTCCAACACTTCAATGTGGCTGGCGAAGAATCCGAAGGTCTGCACAAAGGTGTTGGCATGCGCCTGGTCGCGGGCGATGAACAGGGCCGGGCCGCCGCGGACGGCCAGCACTTCGGCCACAGCGAGGGCGTCCAGCCCCTGCGGCCGGCCGGACAATTCGAGATCCCGTCGCTCCATCACCGGTCCGCCGCCGTCCATCAGCCGGCCCCGTCGGCCACCGCTGCCGCCACATGGGTGCGGACATAGGCCTGCAGCCGGGCCATCAGCGGCGAGTCATGCTCGGGCGGCGGGGTGTCGCGGCCGATGATCCAGCCATAGCTGTACTGGTCATCGATATCGAGCAGGGCCTCGAAGGCGGCGAGCTCCTCATCGCCGAGCTCTGGCCCGACCGAGTCGGCGAACGGCCCCATGGCCATGTCAGCCTCGCGGAAGCCGCGCCGCCAGGCGCGGAAGCGAATGCGGTCCAGCCGCGTCTTGGGGGTCATGGGCTCTGCGGTCACGTGGCGGCCAGGGCTCTGCAACGGGGCGATCCCATAGCGTTCCCTGTGGCTGTACGCCAGCTATGCTGGGCGCGACATGCGGCCCGAGATTCTGTTTCCCCTGTTTGCGCCGGTCGACCGCCTGAAGGGGGTCGGCCCCAAGGTCGCGCCCCTGCTGCACAAGCTGGCGGGGCCCCTGGTGCGTGATCTGCTGGCGCTCGCCCCGACCGGCGTGATCGTGCGGCGGCGCACCACCTCGGCCGAGGCGGTCGAGGGCGAGACGGCCATCTTCGAGGTGGTGATCGACCGGCTGATCCGCCCCGGCCGGCCCGGCGTGCCGATCAAGGTGCGCGCCTCGGACGACAGCGGCTTCGTCCACCTGGTCTGGTTCCATGGCTCGACCAACCATATCGAGCGGCTGGCCCCGCCGGGCGAGCGCCGTCTCGTCAGCGGCAAGGTCGAGCGCTTCGGCGGCGAGGTGCAGATCCCGCACCCGGACCATATCATCCCGCTGGAGCGGGCCGAAGAGTTGCCGATCGTCGAGCCGGTCTATCCCCAGACCCAGGGGCTCACCAGCCGCCAGATCCGGCGGCTGGTCGAGTCGGCCCTGGCCCTCGCCCCGGAACTTCCGGAATGGCAGGACCCGGCGTGGCGGGCGAGACAGGGCTGGCCAGACTGGCGCGCGGCCCTGCTGGCCCTGCACGCGCCAACGGGGCCGGCCGAGCTGCTGCCGGAGGCCCCCGCACGGGCGCGTCTGGCATTTGACGAGGCGCTGGCGCACCAGCTTGCGCTGGCGCGGCGCCGGCGCTCAAGGCAGGTCGCCGCCGCGCCGCGGATCGTCCCGGGCACCGTCTCGGAGGCCCTGCTGGCCGCCCTGCCCTTCACCCTGACCGGGGCCCAATCCAGAGCCCTGGCCGAGATCCGCGCCGATCTGGCCTCGGGCGAGCAGATGGGCAGGCTGCTGCAGGGGGACGTCGGCTCGGGCAAGACCGCGGTCGCCGCCCTCGCCCTCGCCGACGCCGTCTCCAGCGGTTTCCAGGCGGCGCTGATGGCCCCTACCGAGATCCTCGCCCGGCAGCATGCCCTGAAGCTGATCCCGATGTTCGCCGCCGCCGGGGTCGAGGCCGTGCTGCTTACGGGCCGGGACAGCGCCGCCGAGCGCCGGGACACCCTCGCCGCCCTCGCCGACGGCCGTGCCGCCCTGGCCATCGGTACCCACGCCCTGTTCCAGGAGGCGGTGACCTTCCGCAACCTCGGCCTCGCGGTGATCGACGAACAGCACCGCTTCGGCGTGAGCGAGCGCCAGCGGCTGCAGGCCAAGGGAGATCTGGCCACGGGCGGGGTGCACCTGCTGACCATGTCAGCCACGCCGATCCCGCGCACGCTGGAGCTGACCCAGTACGGCGACCTCGATGTGTCGCGGCTCCACGAGAAGCCGCCGGGCCGGACCCCGGTGACCACGGCCGTCCTGCCCCAGGCCCGGATCGGCGACGTGGTGCGGCGCCTCGGAGCCGCCCTCGACCGCGGTGCCCAGGCCTACTGGATCTGCCCGCTGGTGGCCGAAAGCGAGGCCGTTGACCTCGCCGCGGCTGAAGCGCGCGCCGCGGACCTGACTCGCGCCCTCCGCCAGCCCATCGGCCTCGCACATGGCCGGATGCCCGGGGCGGAGCGGGCTGCGGTCATGGACGCCTTTGCCCGCGGGGAGCTGCCGCTGCTGGTGGCCACGACGGTGGTGGAGGTGGGCGTCGATGTGCCCAACGCCAGCATCATGGTCATCGAGCATGCCGACCGCTTCGGCCTGGCCCAGCTGCACCAGCTGCGGGGCCGGGTCGGGCGCGGAGCCCGGGCCAGCGCCTGCACCCTGCTGTATGGCGGCGAGGATGCCGGACTGGGCGAGACGGCGCGGGAGCGGCTGGAGATCCTGCGGGGCACCGAGGACGGTTTCGAGATCGCCGAGGCCGACTTCCGCCTGCGCGGCGGCGGCGACCCGCTCGGGCTGCGCCAGAGCGGCTTCCCGGCCTATCGCTTCGTCGACCCGGTGCGCCACCGCGCCCTGATGCAGGCGGCCTTCGACGACGCCCGGCTGATCCTCGCCCGCGACCCCGACCTGACCAGCCCCCGCGGCGCGGCGATCCGGGTGCTCGAGCACCTGTTCGACTGGCGGCCGGACCGGCCGGGGGCGGACTAGGCTCCGGACTCATTAAAGGAATTCACAGGGTCTCTTTGATCTGATTCACTGGTGGCAGGAGGGGCCTGTCATGAGCGATCTGCTCTGGCTGACGGATAAGCAGATGCGGCAGATAGAGCCGTATCTTCCGCTGTCGCACGGCATTCCACGGGTGGATGACAAGCGCGTGCTGATGGGCATCATCTTCTTGATCCGCAATGGTCTGGACTGGCGTGATGCGCCCAGGGACTACGGGCCCCACAAAACGATCTACAAGCGGTTCATCCGCTGGAGTCGGCTGGGTGTGTTCAACCGGATCTTCGCTGAACCGTCGGCCAAGGGGCCCCGGCTGGAGCGATTGATGATCGACGCCACCCACCTGAAGGCCCACCGGACCGCGGCCAGCCTGCTCAATAAGGGGCTCTTCCCCGACGTATCGGACGAACCGGGGGCGGGTTGAACTCCAGGCTCCATGCCGTGTGCGACGGCCAGGGCCGGCCCCTGGTCATGCTTTTCTCCGAAGGCCGGATGAGTGATTACAAGGGTGCCGCCCTGATGATCGACGCCCTGCCCAAAGCCGGGGCCATGCTGGGCGACCGGGGCTACGACGCCGACGGGTTCCGGGCCGCCCTGATCCCGCGGGGCATCATCCCGTGCATCCCTTCAAAGGCCAACCGAAAGGTCCAGATCGATCACGACCGAACCCTCTATCGCCAGCGCCACAGGATCGAGAATATGTTCGGCAGGCTCAAAGACTGGCGACGAATCCACACCCGCTACGACCGATGCGCCCACACCTTCATGTCCGCCAACGCCATCGCCGCTACCGTCGCCTTCTGGCTATTTCTGGCTATGACCAATGAGTCCTGAGCCTAGACGCCCAGGATCACGACCCCGGCCATGAGAAGGGCCGAGGCCGCCATCAGGCTGGCGGCCAGGAGCACCGGCGCGGCCGAGGCCGCGGGTTCCGGAGGCTGCAGCAGCGCACGGGCTTCGGCCAGCAGGCGGCGGGCGGAAATCTGATCGGCCATGGCCGCAGCTTCACCGCCAGCCCTTAAGGAAACGCCAAACGCCGCGCCCGCTTGGCGGGAGGCCCGGGCCCGCCTACAAGCGCCGGCATGATCCTCGTCGTCGATAACTACGACAGCTTCACCTACAACCTCGTCCACTACCTCGCGGAACTGGGCGCGGAGACGCACGTCATCCGCAACGATGACCTGACGGCCGCCGAGGCGCTGGCGCTCAGGCCGGAGGCGCTGCTGCTGTCGCCGGGGCCCTGCACGCCGAATGAGGCGGGCATCTGTCTGGACCTGATCCGGAACGCCCCGGAGGATCTGCCGATCCTCGGCGTCTGTCTGGGCCACCAGGCGATCGGCCAGGCCTTCGGCGGCAACGTCATCCGGGCCAAGGCGCTGATGCACGGCAAGACCTCGCCGATCCATCATGAGGGAGAGAGCCTGTTCCGCAGCCTGCCCAGCCCGTTCACCGCGACCCGCTACCACAGCCTCGCCGTGCGCCGGGAAACCCTGCCGAACACCCTGAAGGTCACGGCCTGGACGGCTGACGACGAGATCATGGGATTGATGCATCACGCCCGGCCGATTCACGGGGTGCAGTTCCACCCCGAGTCGATCGCGACCGAGCACGGCCACGCCATGCTGGCCAACTTCCTCGACCTGGCCGGCGTGCGCCGCCTCACGGCAGCCTGAGCCGGCCGTGTCGGACGCGCTGAAGCCGATCCTCGCACGGCTCGCCGAAGGCCGCAGCCTGGAGGCGGATCAGGCCCGAGCCTTTGCCGCGGCCTGTCTGGCCGGCGAGGCCACCCCGGGCCAGGTCGGTGCCGCCGTCACCGCCATGCGCGTGCGCGGCGAGACGGTCGAGGAGATCGCCGCCTTCGCCGAGGCCATGCGCGCCGCCGCCGCCCGGCTGGAGACGCCGTTCGGGGTCATCGACACCTGTGGCACCGGCGGCGACGAAGCCCACACTTTCAACATCTCCACGGCGGCGGCGATCGTCGCCGCCGGGGCCGGGGCGAAGGTGGCCAAGCACGGCAACCGGGCGCTGAGCTCGAAGTCCGGCTCCTCGGACGTGCTTGCGGCGCTGGGCGTCAATCTGCAGGCCAGCGGCCGGCAGGAGATGGCGGCCCTGACCGAGGCCGGCATCGCCTTCCTGTTCGCCCCCTCGCACCACGGGGCCATGCGCCACGTGACCCCGATCCGGGCCGAGCTGGGCTTCCGCACCGTGTTCAACCTGCTGGGGCCGCTCACGAACCCTGCGGGCGCGCAACGTCAGGTGATGGGCGTCTACGACCCGCGCCTGCTGGAGCCTCTGGCCGAGGTCCTCGGCCGGCTGGGCGCGGTACGCGCCTGGACCGTGCACGGTCAGGGTCTCGACGAGCTGACCACCACGGGCCCCAGCGAGGTCGCCGAGTGGCGCGACGGCAAGGTGACCCGCTTCTCTGTCACTCCCGCCGATGCCGGCCTGCCGACGGCCCGGCTGGAGGACCTGCGCGGCGGCGACGCCGAGACCAATGCGGAGGCGATCCGCCATTTGCTGGCCGGAGAGCGCGGGGCCTATCGCGACGTGGTGCTGCTGAACGCCGCGGCGGCGCTGCTGGTGGCCGATCTAGCACCCGACCTGCGCGCCGGTGCCGAGCTTGCCGCCGCCGCGATCGACGACGGCCGCGCCGCCCGGGCGCTTGAGGGCCTCGTCGCGGCCAGTCGCCGTGTAATTGAGGAGCCTTCGTCGTGACGGACGTGCTGGCACGGATCGCCGGCTACAAACGCGAAGATGTGGCGGCGCGCAAGGCCGTGACCTCGCAGGACGCGATCGAGGCCCGCGCCGCGGCCGCGGACGCCCCGCGCGGCTTCCGCCGGGCCCTGATCGACCACGCCGCGCCCGGCCGCCCGGCCCTGATCGCCGAGATCAAGAAGGCCAGCCCGTCCAGGGGCCTGATCCGCGCCGACTTCGATCCGCCGGCGCTGGCGAGGGCTTACGAGGCCGGCGGTGCCGCCTGCCTGTCGGTGCTGACCGACGGCCCCAGCTTCATGGGGGACGACGCCTATCTGGGGCAGGCCCGCGCCGCGACCGCCCTGCCCTGCCTGCGCAAGGACTTCCTCGTCGATCCCTGGCAGGTGGCCGAGAGCCGGGCGCTCGGCGCGGACTGCATCCTGATCATCCTGGCCATGATCGACGATTCGCTGGCGGCCGAGCTGCTGGCCGAGGCCCGCCGATTCGGCATGGATGCCCTGATCGAGACCCACGACGAAGCCGAGATGGCGCGCGCGGCGACGCTGGGCGGCGATCTGGTCGGGGTCAACAACCGCTCGCTGCGGACCTTCGAGGTCGATCTGGCCACGACCGGCCGCCTCGCCGCCCTCGCCCCGCCGGAGGCCCTGCTGGTCGCCGAGAGCGGCATCTTCACCCCCGACGACGTCGCCGAGGTCGCCCGCACCGGCGCTGCGGCCATCCTCGTCGGCGAGAGCCTGATGCACCAAGCGGACGTGACGGCGGGGACGCGGGCGTTGCTGGCCTCGGCTCAGGCCGCCAGCGAGCGCTTGACGAACGGCGCAATCACGCCCAGCGCGCGATCAACATAGGCGGCCTTTTCACCTACGGGCGCGACATAATGGATGGCCGCCTCTGCATCCTCAAGCGAGGCCAGTCGCGCTATGGTCCAGGCCGCGAGATACACCGACGCCAGGCATCCCCCCGCAGTCGCGACGTTCAAGTGGGCCACGAAGGGCGCGTCCAGAACCTCAATCCCGGCCTCAATGACCCACGGCTTGGTGGTCAGGTCGGTGCAGGCCGGCAGGGCACCGATCAGACCCAGTCTGGCCAGCAGGAGGGTCCCCGAACACTGGGCCCCGATCAGCTGACGCGTGGGATCAAGCGCAATACGCGCCATCACCTCAGGATCAGAGGCTACCTCACGGGTACGGATGCCGCTGCCGATCAGTACCGCGTCGGCTTCGGCGGCGAACTCAAGCGGCTCCTGTCGCCGGATCGTGACGCCGTTCATTGAGGTGACCTCTGTCGTCGGCGCAGCAATGCAAGCCTCCCAGCCCAAGCCCCGCATCCGGTTGAGAATTCCGGCGGCGATGAAGGAATCCAGCTCGTTGAATCCGTCGAAGGTGAGAATGGCGACGCGCACAGCAGGCTCCCTGATCACGCGGTCTCCCTAGGTCGGGACGCTCGCAGCGGATCATATAGGACCGCCCCCGGGCGACCCGCACGCGGGATTTTTTACGGCTCGCGTTAAGTTGACATTAGGCAAGAACACTTACAGAACATCGCAAACAGTTCACGCCTTGTTCTGGAAGGTTTCCGCCCGATGCTCACGCGCAAGCAGCACGAGCTCCTGATGTTCATCCATGAGCGCATCAAGGAGACAGGCGTGTCGCCCTCCTTCGACGAAATGAAGGAGGCGCTGGATCTGGCGTCCAAGTCAGGCATCCACCGGCTGATCACGGCGCTGGAGGAGCGCGGCTTCATCCGCCGTCTGGCGCACCGGGCCAGGGCGCTGGAGGTGCTGAAGCTGCCGGACCAGGCCACCGCCGGCGCGCCGCGCGGGGTGGCGGGCTTCCGGCCCGACGTGATCGAAGGCGGCGGCCGCAGCCGCCCGGAACCGGTCGCCGAAGCGGCCAATGACGTGCGCGACCTGCCCCTGCTGGGCAAGATCGCCGCCGGCACCCCGATCGCCGCCATCCAGCACGAGCGCGACCGTCTGCCGGTGCCCGAGGCCATGCTGGGCGCGGGCGAGCACTATGTGCTTGAGATCGAGGGCGATTCGATGATCGAGGCCGGCATCCTCGACGGCGACATGGTGGTCATCAAGCGCGTCGACAACGCCGTCTCCGGCGAGATCGTGGTGGCTCTTGTCGAGGGCGAGGAAGCCACTCTCAAGCGCCTGCGCCGGAAGGGCCAGTCGATCGCCCTGGAGCCCGCCAACCGGGCCTATGAGACCCGCATCTTCGGCCCCGACCAGGTCGAGGTGCAGGGCAAGCTGGTCGGCCTGATCCGCCGGTATCACTGAGCTTCGGGGGCGCGGCTCCACGGCCGATCCCCGCGGAGGTCGGCGACGCGCAGCGCGCGCCAGCCGTCCGGAGCACGCCACAGCTCCACCGCCCCGCCGCGCGCCCAGTCGCCGCCGTCCAGCACGAGCCGGCCGTCGCAGTCCGCGGGCAAGGCCGTGACCACCGCCCGCACCGCCACCACCTCCGCCGCGGCGCACAGCTCGGCGAGGCGAGCCGCCGTCGGGGCCCGCCGCGCCCACGACAGGGCCAGCGGGCCGCCGCCACTCGGCAGACAGCTGGTCCGGTCGCAGACCCAGAGCGCCGGATCGCGCGGCTCAATCTCCACGCCCCGCCGCCGGCTCCAGACATCGACAGCGAAGCTCCCGGGGGCACCGCGCGCCAGGCTGGCCTGCCCTTCGGCCACGATGGCGGCCGCCCCGACGCCCTCGCTGATCCACAGGTCCGGCGTCTGCGCCCGCGGCCACAGCAGCACGGCGCAGGCGAGCGGCAGCCCGGCCCAGCGCAGCGGCCCGCGCCACAAACAGATGAACAGCACCCCGAGGAAGGCGGCCGGCAAGGCTGCAGTGGGGGCGCTGGGGATGGTCACGACCGCGCCTGGAAGGCCGGCGATCCAGCCTCCCACAGCGAGCATGGCGTCAATCCCGACCCCCGCCGCCCACAGGAAGGGCGCGCCGAGCCCGAGGGGCTCCAGAACCGCCCCGAGCGCCAGCATCGGCATGATAAGGAAGTCCGACAGGGGCGCGACGATCAGATTGGCCAGCAGGCCGAACATGGCCGTACGGTTGAAGTGCTGCATGGCGAAGGGGCCAGTAGCGGCCCCGGCCACGAGGCTGGCCATAAGGGCGATGAGCAGCCAGCTCCCGGCGCGCTGTACGATGGCGATGGGCAGGGGCACGGAGATCTCGGCCGAGCGTCGCGGCCAGGCCTCGGCCAAGGCGACGAGGGCGGCGGTGGCGGCGAAAGACATCTGGAAGCCCGGGGTGACGATGGCCTCGGGCTGCAGCGCCAGCACGGCCACGGCGGCGACGGCGAGGGCGTGCATGCTGATCGCCTTGCGATCCAGCAGGATAGCCAGGAAGGCGATGCTGGCCGTGATCGCAGCCCGCTCCGCCGGCGGCGGGGCCCCGGACACGACCAGATAGGCCCCGACCGCGGCGAGGCCGAACGTGGCCGCCGCCTTCTTGCCATTGATGCGCAGCGCCAGCGGTGGACAGGTGGCGATCAGCAGTCGGGCGAGGAAGAAGGAAAAGCCACCGACCACGGCCATGTGCAGGCCCGAGATGGAGAGGATATGGGCCAGACCAGAGACTCGCATGGTCTCGACCTCCTGCGGGTCGAGCCAGGTCTCGTGGCCGGTCACCATGGCTGCCGCGACCCCGCCGGCGGGCAGGCTGACGCGGGCGACAATGCGCTCGGCGAGAGCGTAGCGCCGGGCGTTGATCCACATCTCTAGACGGAGGCGCGCCGGCGGCGGTGAAAGCGATGCGGACCGCGGCAGAGCCAGCCCGTAGGCTACCCCGCCAAGTCCCTGGAACCAGGCCACGCGGCCGAAGTCATAGGCACCCGGGCTGGCGGGGCCCGGCGGCGGATTCAGCAGGGCCGGGACGCGGATGGCAGTCCCCGGCGGCGCCGGCGCGCCGTCCCGCAGGGTCAGGCGCACGCGGACGGGTGTCGCCTCCGGGGACAGGCCGGAGATGCGGACCGGGGCCAGCAGAATGCGGGCGGCACCGCTGGTCCCCGGCCCCTCGACGTCCACCACCCAGCCCTCGATCCAGACTGGCCCGCCCATCGCAGGCGCGACCGGCGCGGCGACACGGGCGCTGCGTCCATCGGCCAGTGCCAAACCGGATGCTAGCGCTGCGACCAGCAGCAGGAGAAGTGTCACGGCCCTCGGGGCCCCGCGCCGACGCGCGACCAGCCAGCCGACCACGGCCATGAGCGCCGCCAGCGTCAGCGGCCAGCCCGGCGGATCGACCGACAGGGCGAACCAGGTCGCGGCACCGCCGCCCAGCGCCACCGGAGTCCACAACCGCCAACGATCGGACTGGCGCGCGACCTGGCCCGACAGCCATGCTGCCAAGCGCTGCACGAGGCTGGGCACCGGCCCGTCGGGGGGTATAAGGGCCGACCGGGCCGCTGAGGGCCCTTCGCTTCCGGACGCCATGACCTCCCCCGTCGTCACCCGCTTTGCCCCGTCTCCCACCGGCTATCTGCACATAGGCGGCGCCAGAACGGCGTTATTCAACTATCTTTACGCGAAAGGGCGTGGCGGGCGCTTCCTGCTGCGCATCGAGGACACCGATCGTGAGCGCTCCACCGAGGCGGCGGTGAAGGCGATCTTCGACGGGCTGGAATGGCTGGGTCTGACCGCCGACGAACCGCCGGTATTCCAGTACAGCCGGGCCGACCGCCATCGCGAGGTGGTTGCCGACCTGCTGGCGCGGGGTGCAGCCTATCGGGACTATCTCTCGCCTGAGGAGACCGGGGCCCTTCGCGATGCAGCGCGGGCCGAGGGACGGACCTTCGAGTCCCCGTGGCGCGATCGTGATCCGGCAGAGGGCGACCCGACGCTGCCGCACACTGTCCGCTTCCGCCGCCCACTCGACACGCCCGTCGTCGTCGAGGATGCCGTTCAGGGCGACGTGCGCTGGGAAAGCACCGCGCTGGACGATCTGGTGCTGCTGCGTTCGGACGGGGCCCCGACCTACAATCTGGCCGTGGTCGTCGATGACCACGACATGGGCGTGACCCATGTGATCCGCGGCGACGATCACCTCAACAACGCCGCACGTCAATCATTGATTTACGACGCCCTTGGTTGGGCCCGGCCGGTGTTCGCCCACATTCCGCTGATCCACGGGCCGGACGGAGCCAAGCTGTCCAAGCGCCACGGGGCCCAGGCAGTCCACGAGTATGCGGAGATGGGCTATCTGCCCGAGGCCATGCGTAACTATCTGGCTCGGCTGGGCTGGGCCCACGGCGATGCGGAGCTGTTCAGCGATGAAGACGCCCAAGCCTGGTTCGATCTGACCGGCATCGGCAAGGCCCCCGCCCGGCTCGACTTCGACAAACTGGCGCACGTAAACGCCCACTGGCTGCGCCAGGCCGATGACGCCCGGCTGGTCGCCCTGACCTGCAAGGCCCTCGCGCGCGCCGCCCAACCCGCGGACACCATGGTGGCGACACGGCTGGCGGCCACCGTCCCGATGATCAAGGATCGCGCGCGGACCGTGCTGGACCTGGTGGACCAGAGCGCCTTCGCACGCGCCGCCCGCCCCCTGGCCCTCGATGAGAAGACGCGAGGCCAACTGGTCGGTGAGGCCCGCGACCGGCTGTCGCGTCTTATCCCCGTGCTGCTCGACCTGCCCGACTGGAAGCCCGCCGCACTCGACGCGGCGCTCAAGGCCTTCGCCGAGACCGAAGGCGTCGGATTCGGCAAGATCGGCCCGGGGCTGCGTGCCGCCCTGACGGGGGGCCTGCCCTCCCCCGATCTGGGCAAGACCCTGTGCGCATTGGGGCGGGCAGAGTCGCTCGGACGCTTGGATGATGCGTTGCAACAGACTAAGTGATCACCATCAACACAGACGAGCGATGTCCGGTCGCCGCCGTTTCAGACCCGGAACCTTTCAGGGGGCCAGATGACTTACCAGACCAAAACCGCCGGCTCGGCGACCCTCTCCTACGCGGGCAAGACGGTGGACCTGCCGGTGTTGTCCGGCACGACCGGTCCGGACGTCATCGACATCCGCAAGCTCTACGGGGCCACCGACGCCTTCACCTTCGATCCCGGCTTCACCTCGACGGCCGCCTGCGAGTCGGGACTCACATTCATCGACGGCGACCAGGGCACGCTGCTGCACCGCGGCTATCCGATCGACCAGCTGGCCAAGCATTCGAATTTCGTCGAGGTCTGCCACCTGCTGCTGCACGGGGAGCTGCCGACGGCATCCGAGTACGCCAGCTTCGAGCGCGGCATCACCATGCACACGATGCTGCACTCGCAGTTCGACCGCTTCTTCGAAGGATTCCGCCGCGACGCCCACCCGATGGCCATCATGGTCGGTACCGTCGGGGCCCTGTCGGCCTTCTATCACGACAGCCTCGACATCCATGATCCGGTCCAGCGCAACATCTCGGCCATCCGCCTGATCGCCAAGATGCCGACCATCGCCGCCCGCGCTTTCAAGTACTCGGTCGGCCAGCCCTTCATCCACCCGAAGAACGACCTGAACTACGCCGAGAACTTCCTGCGCATGTGCTTCGCCGTGCCGGCCGAGGAGTATGAGGTGAACACGGTTCTGGCCCGCGCCATGGACCGTATCTTCATCCTGCACGCCGACCACGAGCAGAACGCCTCGACATCGACGGTCCGCCTGGCGGGCTCGTCGGGGGCCAATCCGTTCGCCTGTATCGCCGCCGGGATCGCCTGCCTGTGGGGGCCCTCGCACGGGGGTGCCAACGAGGAGGCTCTGAACATGCTGAAGGAGATCGGCTCGCCGGAGAAGATCCCGGAGTTCATCGCCGGGGTGAAGGACCGCCGCTTCAAGCTCATGGGCTTCGGGCACCGGGTCTACAAGAACTACGACCCGCGCGCGAAAGTCATGCAGGAGAGCGCCAACGAGGTGCTGGCCGCCGTCGGCGACTCCAACGACCCGCTGTTCCAGGTCGCAAAGGAGCTGGAGCAGGTCGCCCTGAACGACGAGTACTTCATCGAGCGCAAGCTGTATCCGAACGTCGACTTCTATTCCGGGATCACCCTGTCGGCGATGGGCTTCCCGACCACCATGTTCACCGTGCTGTTCGCCCTGGCGCGCACGGTCGGCTGGATCGCCCAGTGGCAGGAGATGATGGCCGACCCGTCGCAGAAGATCGGCCGTCCGCGTCAGCTGTACACGGGCCCGACCCGGCGAGACTATGTGCCCGTCGAGCGCCGCGGCTGAGACGCCCGCCTCACAGCCAACAAAGAAAACGCCAGGGTCAGGGACCCCGGCGTTTTCGTGACCGACTTGCGCCGAAGCGTGCAAGGCGTCTCAGGCACCCTCGACGACCAGCTTGCCGGCCGACTCCTTGCCGGTGCGGCGGTCGCGCTCCAGCTCGTACGACACGCGCTGGTTTTCATTCAGGCTGCGCAGGCCAACGGCCTCAAGGGCGGTGATGTGGACGAACACGTCCTTGCCGCCGTCTTCCGGCTGGATGAAGCCGTAGCCTTTGGTCGGGTTGAACCACTTAACGATTCCAGTCGCCATTTCGGATCTCCACACGGCGTTCGCCGCCGGGACGACCCCGGACGACGTGTCGGTTCTGAATGGATCGGCCGGAAAACTCGTGCGTGCGCAGAGAGAACGGGGCGTTACGCACAGAGATCGACGTCGCCCCTATAGGCGGGTCGGCTCCGGAAAGCAAACGGTGTGTTCAACGAGGGCGCGCACCCAGAAGACCCAGCACCGCATCTGCGGCCACATCCGACGGATTGCCCCCCCCTCGCCCCATCAGGTCAAGCGCCGCGGTCTGCTGCGCTGTCTGGGCCGCCCGCGCCGCGGGGTCGGCCAGCAGCCGGCCGACCTCGGCCGCCATCTTCTCCGGCGTCGCGGCCGCCTGGATCAGCTCGCGAGCGATTTCGGCGTCGGCAGCGTGATTGAACAGGGTAGCGTACTTGCCCGTGAAAAAGGGCTTCATGATCGCGTAGCTGACGGACCCGAAGCGATAGCCAATGACCATCGGCGTCCCCGCCAAAGCCAGCTCGGTGGAGACGGTACCGCTGGTCGCTAGCGCGACCGTGGCCGCCTTCATGGCCGAATACTTGTCCGCTTCGCTCACCAAGTGGACGCGGAATGGCCATGCCGCAATCCGGGTGCTCACGTCGTCCGCCACCGTGCTGGCGGCGACCACAGCCACAGCCAGCGACGGGGTCTCGGCCAACAGGCGTGTGACCGCTCCCTCGTACACCGTTGTCATAAGCCGGATCTCGGCAGGCCGGCTGCCCGGCAGCACCAGCAACAGGGGCGCATCCTCCGGTATGCCCCGGGCCCTGCGAAAGCCCTCCGGATCAGCGGCGCTCATGTCGACATGGAGCGCCTGGGATCCGACGACCGTGGTCTTCAGCCCTTCGCGCTCGAACCACGGCGCGTCGAAGGCGTAGAGCGCCAGCAGATGATCCACCGCCGCCGCCAAGGTCTTCGCCCGGCCCGGGCGCGAGGCCCAGACTTGCGGGCCGACGTACTTGACCAGCGGCGTCTGCGGCGCGGCCGCCCGGATCGCCTTGGCCACCCGGATGGTGAAGCCCCAGCTGTCGATGAGAACCACCACATCGGGCCTCTCGCGCGCGGCCAGCGCCGCCGTCTCGGCCACCCGCCGCTTGACCCGGCCGTAGGCCTTTAGCCCCTCGATCCAACCCAGGATGGACAGCTCGGCAATGTCGAACGGGCTCGCGACACCCTCGGCAGTCATCCGCGCACCGCCCACGCCGACGAACCGGACGCCATCCCCGAGACGGCGCTTCAGCGCCGCCGCCAGCCCGGCCCCGAGCGCATCGCCCGAGGCCTCCGCCGCGACCAGCATGACGGTCAAAGGCACGCTCACCGCGCTTCGCCCCAGACGAACAGGCCCAGCCGGTCGGCGGCGGCCACCATGCCGTCGCGGTCGAGCAGGATCAGATGCCCCGCCACACCCCCGATCCCGGCCAGGCCGGCGGCAGCCGCCAGCTCGACCGTGCGCACCCCCATCACCGGCATGTCGACGCGCAGGTCCTGGATCGGCTTCGGTGCCTTGCCGAGCGCGCCCTTACGCGCATCCGCGGTTCCCCGAAGGTCAGCGGGAAGCCGCGCCGTCCGCTGAAGCATGGCGTCGGTGCCCTCCTGGGCCTCGACCGCCAGCACGAGGCCGTCGACCACGACCGCCCCCTGCCCGATATCAAGTTCTCCCGCCTTTTCCGCCACATGAAGCGCCTTCCTAAGATCGGCAAGCTGCTCCGGCGTCGGCGTCACGCGACCGAGGGTGCCAGCCGGCAGGGTCTCGCCGCCGAGCAGGTCATCCGCCCCGGCGATGGCGTAGCCCTCGGCTTCGAAGATCGACAGGATCTTGCGCAACAGGGCGTCATCGCCCTTCGTCGCCGCCGCGATGATCCCCGGCAGCAGGGCGGCACCCTTCAGGTCGGGCTTCAGGCTGCGGAAATCCGGACGGGCGACGATGCCGGCGAAACAGACCACGCCGCAGCCCTCGCGCTTCAACGCCGTGAGGATGGCCCCGATCTCGGCCATGCCCAGTTCAGCGCCAGGCCAGCGCGCCATATGTGGATCAGCGAAGCCCTTCAGCCGGATCACGAACAGGTCGCGTCCCTCTTCGTCGCAGCGCGCCGCGATGCGCAGCGGCAGGTCGCCCCCGCCGGCGATCAGGCCCAGACGAGCGGAGGCCCCGCTCATTCGCCCGGTAGGCAGAGCGGCCGGCGCGAGTCCTCGCGGATGAAGGCGATGATCTCGCCGATCTCCGGCAGGTCGCCATAGGTCCCGGCCGTCCGGTCGATCCGGTCGGCGAAGATGCCGTCGCCCTCGAACAGGTCGCGGAAGGCCGCCAGCAGCCGCCGGATCGCGTCCTTGTCGTAGCCCTTGCGTTTCAGGCCGACGAGGTTGAGCCCGTGCAGGCGTGCGTGGTTGCCCCAGACCGAGCCGTAGGGGATCACGTCCCTGGTCACGGCGGCCAGGCCGCCGACGATCGCCCCCTGCCCCACCCGGCCGTTCTGGTGCACGGCGCACAGGCCGCCGAGGAAGACCCGGTCGCCGATCCGGGCGTGGCCGCCAAGGGTGGCGTTGTTGGCCATGACGACATGGTCGCCGACCACAGCATCGTGACCGATGTGCGCGCCGGTCATGAACAGGTTGTTCGACCCCACCCGCGTGACGCCGCTGCCCTGGGGCGTGCCGCGGTTGAAGGTGGCGTGCTCGCGGATGACGTTGCTGCTGCCGATCTCGAGACGCACGGGCTCACCCTTGTAGCCATTGTGCTGCGGGTCGCCGCCGATCACCGCGAACGGGTGTACCACCGTCGCTGCCCCAACCGAAGTGTCCTGCTGGACAACGACATGGCTGACCAGATGCACGCCGGCACCGAGCTGCACACCGGGGCCGACGATGCACCAGGGACCGATCACGACATCGGCCGCCAGTTCGGCACTGGCGTCGATCTGGGCGCTGGGGTGGATGGCCATGCTCAGCTCACCGAGGCCTCGACGGTGACGGCCATGGCCATGAACTCGGCCTCGGCCGCCAGCTTGCCGTCGATGAAAGTCTCGCCACGGAACTTGAAGGTGTCGCCACGGGCCTTGATGACCTGTACCGCCATGCGCAGCTGGTCGCCCGGCCGCGCCGGCTTGCGGAAGCGCACGCCGTCCATCGACATGAACATGATGACCTTGTCGGCGACAACGACATCGAGCGACTTCGACATGAGCAGAGCCCCGGTCTGGGCCATTGCCTCGACGATGAGCACGCCCGGCATGACCGGGTCGATCGGAAAGTGCCCGGGGAAGAAGGGTTCATTGTGGGTGACGTTCTTGATGCCGGTGATCGACGTCGCGGGCACAAAGTCCTCGGCCCTGTCGACCAACAGGAAGGGATACCGGTGCGGCAGCCGCTGCATGACCTCCGCGTAGTCGATCCTGCCCGTGTCCTCAGCCATGCCCGTCCGTTCCGCCGCGAGTCTTTGCCTGCGCCTGTTTGGCCAGCCACACGGCTTCACGCAAGGATTGTCGCAGGGGCTTGGCCGGATAGCCGGACCACGTCTCCCCTGCCGGGACGTCGGCCAACACGCCAGCACCACCTGCGATGCGCGCGCCCTCGCCGATGGTGATGTGGTCAGCAATCCCGGACCGGCCGCCGAACATTACGCCGTCGCCGACGGTCACGGACCCGGAAACCCCAGTGTGGGCGGCCATGAGGCAGAAGCGCCCGATGCGGCAGTTATGACCAATCTGGACCATGTTATCGATCTTGGTGCCCTCACCGATGACCGTGTCATCATAGGCCCCGCGGTCGATGCAGCTGTTGGCACCGACGGTCACCTCGTCCTGCAGGATGACACGTCCAAGCTGGACCACGTCCAGGGGGCCGGCCGGTGATGCAGCCGCGCCGAAGCCGGCCTCGCCGATGCGGGCACCTGACAACAAGGTCACCCGGTCTCCGACCAGGGCGCAGAACAGGCTGACGTGGGCCCCGATGCGGGCGTCGCGGCCGATCTGGACGCCGGGCCCGATCACGGTTCCCGGGCCGATGAGACTGCCACGCCCGATGCGCGCACCCTGGCCGAGGAAGATCCCGGGGGCGAGACGCACACTGTCATCCTCGCAGACCTCGTCGGGCCTCGCGGCCTCGAGCGCCGGCAGGGCCTGAAACAACCGCGCGGCGGTCCTTGCCCACAGCCCTTGGGGAAACCGGCTGACGATGACCGCCGCTGCCGCCGGCGCGCGCTCGACCATGTCCGGTGCCACGACGACCGCCGCCGCGCCGGTGACTTCCAACCTGGACGCCAGGCGCCGGTCGGAAAGAAAGGCGAGATCGCCCGGGCCCGCCGCATCGAGCGGCGCAACCCCGGCGAGCGAGGTCTCGCCGCCCCGCACCACCTCGCCCCATTCGGCCGCCGCCTCGACGACCGTCAGGGGTTGGGCCTGCGCGAAGAACCGCCGGTCGGGCACGCGGGCCTTACTGGCCCTGCAGCTCGGCCGGGACCGCCAGGCGGCTGAAGCTGAGCGTCGGCAGGGCCCCATTCAGGCGCTGGATGACGACGTCCGAAACGTCGATCGCCGGGTTCATCACATAGACGCTCTCGCGGTCCAGCAGCAGGCCGCAACCGCGCTCCTGGTAGACAGTGACGATGATCGGGTCGACAGCCTGGGCAATGGCCTGCAGCTGCACCGCTCGAGTGTAGCGCAGTTCGGCGTCGCGCTGCTGTTCCAGTTGCTGAGCCTCCTGCAGGCGCTGCTGCAGCTGCTGACGGCGCTGCTGCATCTCGGCCGCCGGGATCGAAGCCTGACCTTGGGCGAGGGCCTGCGCCTCGGTCTCAATCGAGGCGGCGTAGGGCTGAAGCTCGCCGCGCACTTCCTCGAACAGCCGCTGCATGCCGCTGTTCAGGGCCTGGCCGGCGGTCGACTGTGAGATCACCCGCTCGTTGTGATAGACGCAGACACCCGGAATCACCGGACCGGGGTTGGCAGGGCCCGCCGTCTGGGCCGAGGCGGCGCCGGCAGCGAGGGTGGCGAGCGCCGCGAGGGCGAGGGTCAAGGTCGTCTTCATGTGACATGTCCGGCGTGGCCGGTTCCCTTAGAACTGGGTCGAGGTGGAGAAGCGGAAGGTTTCCGACTCGTCGTAGTCTTCGCTCGACAGGATCTGGCTGAGGTCGAAGCGGATCGGGCCCATCGGCGAACGCCAGTGGATGCTGAGGCCCGCGGAGGCCCGCAGCGAGGTGTCGTCGACGATGTTGGCGTCGCGGACGCCACTGCTGTTGACCGTGTAGCGATCGTCGAGACCGCCGAGCGTGCCGACGTCGGCGAACAGCGAGGTGCGGATGCCGTACTGCTCCGGCAAGCCGTTCGGCACAGTCAGTTCAGCCGTGCCGACGACATAATAGTTGCCGCCCAGAGCGTCGTTTGTGGCGAGGTCGCGCGGACCGATGCCGGCCGTCGCGAAGCCGCGGAAGCTGTTGCCGCCCTTGAAGAAACGGTCATTTATGCGGACCGCATCGCCATTCCAGCCCGAGACGTAGCCGGCCGAACCCTGCAGGCTGACAACCCACGACGGGGTGATACCCCAGAACCAGGCACCCTCGACCTCGCTCTTGACGTAGTTCACGTCGCCGCCGATGCCCGCGAAATCCTGCCGCAGGCTGGCGGTCCAGCCGCGCGTGGGGCGGACAGGATCGTTCCGCTGGTCAACGAAGACAGTGTAGCCGGCCGACGAGTTGAGCGACGCCCCGACCTGCTCGCACAGCGCCCGCGAACCCTGGCCGCTGCAGTAGCCGCGAGGCACGATGATCTCATCGCCGCGCAGGAAGTAGCGGGCACTGAAGAGAGTATAGCGGTTGAGCGGATAGGAGAGGCGCAGACCGCCACCGGTCGAGCGATAGTCGAACGACGATTCCTGCTGGAAGTCGTAGCGCGAATGGAACAGATCCCAGCCGGCGCGCAGGTTGCGGCCGAGGAAGCGCGGCTCGGTGAACCGGAAATCGATCTGCTGGCGCAGCGAGCCCCACTCGACCCGCGCCACCACGTTCTGGCCCCGGCCGCGGAAGTTCCGTTCGGAGATGCCAAGGTTGACGACGAAAGAGTCCACCGAGCTGAAGCCGGCACCCACGGACAGTTCGCCGGTGGGTTGTTCGGTGACCGTGACGTTGAGAACGCTGCGGTCCGGTGCCGACCCGCGTGCCTCCTCGATCTCGACCTCCTCGAAGAAGCCGAGTGCGCGCAGATTGTTACGCGACAGGTCCATCAGGCGGCGGTTGAATGCGTCCCCCTCGACCAGCAGTAGCTCGCGCCGCACGACCGGATCGACCGTCCGGGTGTTGCCAACCACATCGATGCGCTCGACGTAGACGCGCTCGCCCTCTGTGACGTTGAACACCACGTCGACCGTGTCCGTCTCCGGATTGGCGCGATAGGTCGGGTTGATCTCGACGAAGGCGTATCCGGCCGATCCCGCCGCAAAGGTCAGGGAGTCCACTGCATCCTCGATACGGTCACTCTGGTACAGATCGCCGGTGCGGATCGGGACGAGCGCGCGCAGGAACTCCTCGTTCAGGCGGTCGCTGGTGGTCTCGACGGTGATCTCGCCGAAGTCGTAGCGATCGCCCTCCTCGACAGTCAGGGTGATCCCGAAGGAATCGTTGTCCGGCGAGAGTTCGGCAACAGCCGACAGGATGCGGAAATCGTAGTAGCCGCGGTTGGTATAGAACTTCCGCAGCTGCTCGCGGTCGTAGTCGAGCCGGTTCGGGTCGTAGTTGTCGTTCGACGAAAAGAATTGCCACCAGCGCGAGGTCTTGGTCACCATCACCTCACGCAGGTCACCATCCGAAAAGGCCTCGTTGCCGATGAAGGTGATCTGGCGGACCCCGGTTTGAGGCCCCTCGTCGATCTCAAAAACGACATCGACGCGGTTCTGCTCAAGCTGCACCAGCTTCGGCGTGACCGAGGCCGAGATGCGCCCCTGTAGCCGGTACAGCTCGACGATGCTCTGCACATCCTCCTGCCCCCGGGCGCGGGTGAAGATGCCGCGCGGCTGCAGCGTCACCTCCTCGCGCAGCTTGTCCTCGCGAACCGCGCTGTTCCCCTCGAACACCACCTGGTTGATGATTGGGTTCTCGACGATGTCGATGATCAGGTCACCGTTCGGCTGGACGCCCATCTGCACGTCGGCGAACAGGTCCGTACGATAGAGGGTGCGCACCGCCACATCGAGCGTCAGCGGCTCGACCACGTCTCCGGGCTGGATCGGCAGGTAGGACAGTACCGTCGACGGGTCGATCCGCTGGTTGCCCCGCACGAAGATGCGGTTGACACGCGCCTGCCGCTCGGCCTGGGCGGGCGCGGTGCCGGCGCTGGCCTCCTCCCGGGACATCGGGGTGACCTGGGCCAGAGCGGTGCCTGCCGCAGCCACAAGGGCGGCGACACTGACGCAGGCGCCCAGGTGGAGTGCAGCGCGGGAAGGGGATCGGATCATGCGGTCTACCATCGGGGGCTGGCGTTGGCTCAACTGGCGAGCCCGCCGAGGAAACGGAACAGATCCATCTTCTGCAGATCGTTCCAGGTGGCGAACAACATCAAAGCCGCGACCAAGGCAAGACCGACGCGGTATCCGGCCTCCTGGACAGCGGCGGCAACGGGCTTTCCGGCCACAGCTTCGTAGCCATAGAACACCAGATGCCCGCCATCGAGCACAGGGATCGGCATCAGATTGATGAAGCCGATGCCGATCGAGAGGATCGCCGCGAACTGCACCAGCGTGAGGAGCACGTTCAGCGCGGTGAAGACCGGGTCGGGATTGGCGCTGACCGCCCGGTCCGTCAGGGCCCCCGAAGCCTTGGCGATCCCAAGCGGGCCGCTCAGCTGGTCGCCGCTTTCGCGGCCGGTCAGGAGCCGGCCGAGATAGTGAAGGGTCGTGCCGATCACATCGCCGACTTCCTGCACCCCGCGACCGACAGCGGCCGGCAGATCATAGCGGATGAACCGCGTCTCTCCGGGCAACGACCCCAACTGCAGGCCGATGCGCCCAACAGTGACGCGGCCGGCGATCGGATCCTGCTCAACCGTACGGGTCGGGGTTGCGATCAGCTCGACCGACTGTCCGTCACGCTCGATCTGGAAGGCAAGAGGCTCGCCGGCGTTGAGACTAACGATGCGGACCATCTCGTTGGCGTCCTCGATCTGGCGGCCGTCGATGGCGACGACAAGATCCCCCGGCGCAAATCCGGCGGCGGCCGCCGCGCCGTCGGGCGAAACCCCGGCGACGCGCGGAGGGCTTACCTGGACCCCCAGGGCGCTGAACAGGACGGTGAAGATCAGCACCGCCAGCACAAAGTTGGCGAACGGTCCGGCGGCGACGATCAAGGCGCGCTGCCAGACGGGCTTGAAATGGAAATAGTCGCTGACGGCCCCCTCGCCCTTCTCGCGGGCGATCCGCTCGCGCAGCTGGTCAAGACCCCTGCGATCCGGCACGCTGGAGGCATCGAGGTCACCGGCAAACTTGACGTAGCCACCGAGCGGCAGCCAGGCGAGGCGCCATTCTATGCCATGACGGTCGCGCCGGCTCAGGATGGCCCGGCCAAAGCCGATCGAGAATCGGTCGACCTTCACGCCGAAGGCGCGGGCGGCCCAGAAGTGTCCGAGCTCATGGATGGTGACGATGACCGTCAACACCAACAGGAACGGTACGACGTAGATCAGGGCCTGTCCCAGGACGTCCAACATGCGCGCCGATCAACTCCCGTCCGTCAGGCCGCAGCCGCCATCGTTGTGATGACGGTCTCGGCGGTATCCCGGGCGACAGCGTCAACCCGGAGCGCCGCCCCGCAGGCGTCCTCAGCGCTGAACTCCACCTCTGCGCCGCACACCCGTTGCAGGGTTTGATCGACGACTGCGGCAATATTGAGAAAGGCCAGACGCCGGTCAAGGAAGGCGCGCGCGGCGGCCTCGTTGGCCGCGTTGAACACCGCCGGGGCGACCCCGCCGGCCTCCAGCGCCCGGCGCGCCAGCGCCAGCGCCGGGAAGCGCTCGACATCGGGGGCTTCGAAGGTCAGGCGACCCAGGCGCGCGAGGTCGAGCTTCGGCGCGTCCCACGCCGCCCGCCCCGGCCAGGCCAGGGCGCAGGCGATCGGCGTCTTCATGTCCGGCGGCCCCATCTGGGCGAGGGTCGAGCCATCAATCATCTCCACGAGGCTGTGAATGATCGACTCCGGGTGGACCACAACCTCGATGCGGTCCGCTGGCAGGTCAAACAGATAGGCTGCCTCGATCATTTCGAGGCCCTTGTTGGCCATGGTGGCGCTGTCGACCGAGATCTTGGCCCCCATACTCCAGTTCGGGTGCGCCACGGCCTGCTCAGGGGTCACTGTCGCCATCTCCGCCCGCGTACGGCTGCGGAAGGGACCTCCCGACGCGGTCAGGATGACCTTGGCCACCGTCTCCGGCCGGTCGTGCGGAAACACCTGGAAGATCGCCGAGTGCTCGGAGTCCACGGGGACCAGCCGACCGCCGGCAGCATCGACGCGAGCGCGCAGGGCGGGGCCACAGCAGACGAGGCTCTCCTTGTTCGCCAGCGCGAGGGTCGTCCCGGTCCCGGCCGCGGCCCAGGCCGAGCGCAGGCCAGCGGCACCGACAATGGAGGCCATCACAAGATCGGCCGGACGCACAGCAGCCTCGACAAGGGCATCCGCCCCCGCGGCGACCTCGATCGGCTCCCCGGCGAGCGCGTCGCGCAGTTCCTGCAGCCGCGAAGTATCAGCCGTTACCACCAACCGGGGCCGCCAGCGCCGCGCCTGCCCGGCAAGCCGGCCGATGTTGCCAGCGCCGGTCAGGACCTCGACCTCGAAGGGTTCACCGCCGGCTGCCTCGATGGCCGCCATCACCTCGAGGGTGGAGACGCCAACCGATCCGGTAGCCCCGAGGACGGAAACTCGACGTGCGGCCCTCATCCGATCTGGCCCAACTCAATCACGAACCGCCCGCCGGCGATGACGACAATGGCGAACATGAGTCCGTCTACCCGGTCGAGCAGGCCGCCATGGCCCGGGATGATATCGCCGGCGTCCTTGACCCCGAAGCGCCGCTTCAGGGCGGACTCCCAAAGATCGCCGGCCATGGCAGCCGCGCCGCCGGCCAGCCCCAGCAACGCCCCGGCAATGACACTGTCGACGCCCGAGGGCAGGGCGGTCATCAGGGCTCCGGCTACCGTACCGGCGGCAAGACCGCCGATGAAGCCCGACCATGTCTTGTTCGGGGAGAAGCGCGGCCAAAGCCGCGGCCCCCGCAGCAGCGAGCCGGTGATGAACGCCGCAATGTCCGCGGACCAGGTCACGGCGAAAGCGAGGGTCACCCAGTAAAACCCCTCGGCGCTGGTCCCGTCGCGCAACCAGACGAACAGGACGGCGGGCCAGCCTATATAGAGAACGCCGTAGGCAGCGTCGGTCGGCGAGCGACCGAGTCGCCACGCAAGAAGGCCCGCGATGACGGCCGCCGCCACCATCACCAGCAGGCCGGAGGACAGGCCCCCGAGATAGGTTGCGGTGACAGCGGCCAGCAGGGAGACGGCGACGGCGGCCAGAATCGCGCGCCACCCGGCCGGCGCGCTCATTCGCGCCCACTCGTACGCCAGCAGGACGCAGACGAGGGCAACCACCGCCACGGTCCAAAGGCCGCCCAGCCAGACGGCGAAGACGGCCACCGGGGCCATCACCAGGGCGGAAGCGGCGCGTGGCCCGATGTCGCCGATCCGCCCCGGCATCAGCCAGCCGCCAGCACGGGCTGAGCCGGCCGGCCGCCGAACCGTCGATTGCGACGACGGTACTCGGCCACGGCGGCCGCGAGCGCCTCCGCCCCGTAGTCGGGCCAGAGCACGTCCTGGAACACCAGTTCAGCGTAGGCAGCCTCCCAGAGCAGGAAGTTGGACAGCCGCTGCTCGCCTGATGTGCGCACGATCAGGTCCAGCGGCGGCGCCCCCGCCCCCGACAGGCCGGCGGCCAGATCGTCCTCAGCGACCTCGAAGCGGCCCTCGCGCGCCGCGCGATCGACCAGCGCCTGCGCGGCGTCGACCAGGTCGGCCTGGCCGCCATAGTTGAAGGCTACCTGAAGCCGGAAGCGATCGTTGTGCGCCGTGCGCTCTTCGGCACGGACGACAATCCCGGCGATGTCGGCCGGCAGGCCGGTACGACGCCCGAGGATGCGCACCCGCACGCCTTCGCGCTCCAGGCGCTCGAGATCGCTGGAGACATAGGCGCGGACGAGGCCCATGAGGTCGGAGACCTCCTCGACGGGCCGCCGCCAGTTCTCGGTCGAGAAGCCGAATACAGTCAGGCAGCGGATGCCAAAGTCGGGTGCCGCCTGCACCGTCCGCTTGAGCGCCTGGACGCCCTCACGATGCCCCAGGGTCCGGGGCGCGCCCCGCCGCTCGGCCCAGCGGCCGTTGCCGTCCATGATAATGGCGACGTGCGCTGGCCCTTCCGGGCCGGCGACGCCGGGGGCGTCGGTCATTGCTTGCATTCCCGGGCGCTCAGGTCCCTCAGACCTGCATGATCTCGGCTTCCTTGACCTTTAGCGCCTCGTCAATGCGCTTCACGGCGGCGTCAGTGTCCTTCTGGACCTCGGCCTCCATCTTCTTCTGCTCGTCCTGGCTGATATCGCCAGCCTTCTCGGCCTTCTTGAGCTCGTCGTTGGCGTCGCGGCGCACGTTGCGGACGGCTACCTTCTGCTGCTCGGAGTACTTTGCCGCCAGCTTGACCAGATCCTTGCGGCGTTCCTCGGTCAGGGGCGGAATCGGAATGCGCAGCGTCTGGCCGTCCACGACCGGGTTCAGACCGAGACCGGCCGAGCGGATGGCCTTTTCGACCGACACCACCATACCCTTGTCCCAGACGCTGACCGAGATCATGCGCGGCTCGGGCACGCTGATCGCCGCCACAGCGTTGAGCGGCGAGGTCGATCCATAGGCCTCGACCATTACCGGCTCCAGCAGCCCGGCATTGGCCCGGCCCGTGCGCAGGCCGGCGAACTCTTCCTTGAGCGCCGCGACCGCCTTGTCCATGCGGTCGCGATAGGTCTTCAGGTCGGGCTTGGCCATCAGCGTATCTCTCATATCGTCGTCTCTTGGGTCGGCGGATCAGATCAGGCGGCAGGAGTCGCCCGAATTACGGTGAAGGCACCCTGACCCAACAGCGTCTTGCGGAAAGAGCCCTTCTCGCGAATCGAGAACACCACAATCGGAATGCCCGAGTCACGCATCAGGGCGACGGCCGAGGCGTCCATCACCTTGAGGTCACGCGCGAGGACATCCTGATAGGTCAACTCGTCGTAGCGGGTCGCCGTCGGGTCCTTCTTCGGATCGGCGGTGTAGACGCCGTCGACGCTGGTCCCCTTCAGCAAGGCGTCACAGCCCATCTCGGCGGCACGCAGGGCTGCCCCGGAGTCGGTGGTGAAGAAGGGCGCGCCCACGCCAGCGGCGAAGATCACCACACGCCCCTTCTCGAGATGCCGGAGGGCGCGGCGTCTTACATAGGGCTCGGCGACGGCGTTCATGACCAAGGCGCTCTGCACCCGGGTCTGGACTCCGATCTTCTCCAGCGCAGCCTGCATGGCGAGAGCATTCATCACGGTCGCCAGCATGCCCATGTAGTCCGCCGAGGCACGGTCCATATCGCCCGCCGCCTTGCTCAGGCCGCGGAAGATGTTGCCGCCGCCGATGACCAGGCAGATTTCCACGCCCTCCCGGGCCACCTCCGCCACGGCCTGTGCCACCTCGGCGACGGTCTTCATGTCGATGCCGTAGGCCTGATCCCCCATGAGGACCTCGCCCGACACCTTGAGAAGGACGCGCTTGTATCGGAACTCGCTGGGCGCGTCGGGCATGGGGCATCCATTGGCAGGCGGGAGGCACCGGAATCGGCTGCTCCTTATAGACGAAGGGCGCGCCCGGCTTCAAAGCCCGGCGCGCCTGTCCTCCCCATCCCTCGATGGAGAGGTTGGATCGTTGCGCCGCAGCGAGGCGGAGGGGTCTCTCCACAGCGAAAATGGTCCTCGGGCGCGCCTGAAGGCGAGACCCGGCGCGGGATCCCCCTCCCCATCAGGACGGGGAAGGAGAGCACTTCCGTCAGCCCTTGGTCATCGAAGCGACTTCAGCCGCGAAGTCCGGACCGTCGACCTTCTCGACGCCTTCCCCCAGAGCCATACGCACGAAGCCGGTCAGTTTCAGGCTGGCGCTGCCGAGGCTCTTGGCCGTGTCGGCCACCAGCTGCTCGATGGTCTGGTCCGGGTTCATGACGAACGGTTGCTTGGACAGCACCACGTCCTTCTGGAACTTGGCGATCTGACCGTCGACGATCTTCGCGATCATATTCTCCGGACGGCCCTCTTCCTTGGCCTTCTCGATCAGCACCGCGCGCTCGCGCTCGATGGCGGACGGGTCGAGGTCGTCAGTATTGAGCGACAGCGGAGCCGTGGCGGCGACGTGCATGGCGATCTTGCGGCCGAGATCGCGCAGTTGGGCCTGGTCGCCCTCGCCCTCCAGCGCCACCAGCACGCCGATGCGGCCCAGCGACGGGGCCACCGCGTTGTGGACGTAGGAGGCGACGACGCCCTGGCTGACGGACAGGCGCTGGGCCCGACGCAGCTGCATGTTCTCGCCAATCGTGGCGATCAGGTTGGTGACCTCTTCCTGCACGGTCTTGCCGTTGGGCAGGGTCGCCGCATTGACCGCCTCGGGACCGTCGTTGCCCAGCGCGACCTCGGCGAAGGCCTTGGCAGCGTTCTGGAACAGGTCGTTGCGGGCGACGAAGTCGGTCTCGGCGTTGAACTCGATGGCGGCAGCGGTCTCGCCGGTTCCCGCGGCGCGCGCGGCAACGGCCACGAGGCCCTCGGCGGCAACCCGGTCGGCCTTCTTGGCGGCCTTGGACAGGCCCTTGGCGCGCAGCCAGTCGATCGAGGCCTGGAGGTCGCCGTTGTTCTCGGCCAGCGCCTTCTTGCAGTCCATCATGCCGACGCCGGTCTTCTCACGCAGCTCCTTCACGAGCGCGGCGGTGATCTCGGCCATGTGTGTCTCTCCTGAATTCGGGTCTTGTAGCGGAACGGCCGGGCCGGAGCCGGGCCGTCAAGGGGTCTGCGGCGTTCGATAAAGGCCCTGTGCGACAACCGTCTCACGACGAACGTCACACAGGGCCCTTCCGGATTCGGTTCTGTCGGGCCCCGAAGGACGCGGCGGATCAGCCGGCGGTCTCTTCGGTGGCGACGGCCTCGGAGGCAGCGTCGGCAGCCAGGAGTTCCTCGGCGGCACCTCCCGCGCCGGCCGGTGCCGGCTCGGCGGCGGTCGGCCTGGCCTCGCGCAGGGCGGGCTCCACCGGAGCCTCCGAGGCACCCAGGTCGATGCCCTGGGCAGAGGCACCGGCGGCCAGACCGTCCAGCACCGCATCTGCGATCAAGTCGCAGTAGGTCTGGATGGCGCGGGCGGCGTCATCGTTGCCAGGGATCGGATAGGTGATGCCGTCCGGATCGCAGTTGGTGTCGACGATGGCGATGATCGGGATGTTCAGCTTGCGGGCTTCCTGGATCGCTATCGCTTCCTTGTTGGTGTCGATCACGAACATGATGTCGGGGATGCCGCCCATGTCCTTGATGCCGCCCAGCGAGGCTTCCAGCTTGTCGCGCTCGCGCTGCAGGCTGAGCAGCTCGCGCTTGACGCGGCCCTCGCCGCCGGCTTCCAGTACGGCGTCCAGTTCGCGCAGACGCTGGATCGAGCCCGACACCGTCTTCCAGTTGGTCAGGGTGCCGCCGAGCCAGCGGTTGTTCATATAATATTGCGCGCAGCGCTTGGCGGCCTCGGCCACCGGATCGGCGGCCTGGCGCTTCGTGCCGACGAACAGCACGCGACCGCCCTTGGCGGCCACTTCGCGCACGGCGACCAGCGCCTGGTGCAGCAGCGGCATCGTCTGCGAGAGGTCGATGATGTGGATGTTTGAGCGCACGCCGAATATGTAGCGCTCCATCTTCGGATTCCAGCGGTGGGTCTGGTGGCCGAAGTGTGCGCCGGCTTCCAGCAGCGTGCGCATGGAAAATTCAGGCAGAGCCATCGATCGTCTATCCTTCTTCCGATCAATCCTGGCGCGGACGGTAAAAGGCCGGAAGTCCGGCCCTCGGAACGGAGCAGCCCGGGATGTCTCCCCGGGAGCCCCACGCCCGCGAGCGAAGTGGGCCGACCGTCTAGGGAACACGCCGTCGAAAAGCAAGCGTCATCGTTCTGTGGCGACACGACTGCGGAACGCTGTTACTTTTCCGTCGGAGGATTAACGAATGTCCATTCGCACCACCAGCCTTTCCCTCGTCGTGCTGCTGATCGCGGGTGTCGCTGGCGTCGCCAGCTCGCGCCAGCCCGCAACGCCGCGGCTCGCAGCCAGCCTGACCGGCCTGCCCATGACGCCCTCCGCACAGCAGGATCTGGCCGCTGCGCGGCAGGATCCGCTAGCCGAACGACTGCGTGGCGTTCTCGGCCAGACGCCCGAAGGTCGCGGGAAACTCGCCGCAATCGCCGGGTCAGACGTGCCTGTTCTGGGCCCCGCGGACCCAGGGCTGCTGCAGGGGGCTGCCTTCCTCGACGGCGAGCGCCACTACATGCTGGTGATCGAGCAGCCGGGCCGCATCATCGAGATCTACGGGTCGACCCAGGCTTTCCAGGCTCCGGTCGGTGCTGGCGACGTCGGCTCGACCGCTATCCCGACCGACCCGAACGCGCCGGGCACCGGAGGGTCGCCCCGGGCGACCCCGGGTGCCCTGCGCACAATGGTCCGCGCGCAGACCGCGGACAGGCCGCAGAATGTCCAGGTCGAACGGACCGAGTATGGCGTCGACGTCGCCTTCAGCCGCTATGGCGCGGTCTACAGCGTCAGCTTCATCTGCGACGCCCCGAATGGCGTCAGCTGCAGCGAGGCCGAGGCGACGGCGTTCGCGGCCGGTCTCGTGCTGCTGGGCGGGGGTGCCTGATGCGCCGCCTCGCCGCCGCCGCCGTCCTGCTCATGTTGACCGCCTGCGCCCCCGGCGGGTGCAGCGGAACGGGCGCACCGATGGCCCCGGCCGAGCCGGACACGGCTGCGCCTCCGGCGTCCCCTCCCGGACCGCCGGCCCCTGAGCCGGTCACCTGGCCGCACGAGCCCGCCGGAGCGCTGCATCCTGGCTCGGGCAGTGGCGCGACTGATCCAACCCTGTGGGCCGGCGGCATGCGCTTTCCACTGGAGTCCGGACCGGCTTACGCCAATTCCCAGGTGTACGGCTACGGCGGCTGGCAGGCGCCCGGCCCGGGCGGTCAATGCGATCCTCGCAACTACGCTTACCCGTGGCGCGACAATTTCTGCGAGACTCGCTCCTGGTCCAACAGCAAATGCCCGGCCGGACGCGGCCACCAGGGCCAGGACATCCGTCCCGCCACCTGCGAGAAGAAAGTCCACTGGGCCGTCGCTGCCGAGGCGGGGCGGATCAGCTCAATCGGCAGCTACACCCTCACCCTGCTGGGAGAGTCCGGACGGATCTATCGGTACCTGCACCTCGACATGGCGGAGGTGAACGCCCTGTTCCCGACACAGGCGTCACGGGCCGTCACCCGCGGCCAGAGGATCGGTCGCGTGTCCGACGACTTCGGCGGCAACGCCACCACCATCCACCTGCACTTCGAGATCAAGGCACCAGTGACCGACGGGGAGACGGCAGCCGTCATCTTCGTGCCGACCTACACGAGCCTCGTGGACAGCTACTCCCGACTGCTCAACGCCGCGGCCTGAGCACGACAAGATGCACGCCACTCAACGGGGTGGCAGCCAGGGGAGCATGCGCCGCAGCACATTGTCCCGGTCAAGAAAGTGGTGCTTCAGCGCCCCGGCGATATGCAGAACGAGCAGCACATAGAGCACCTTGGCCCCGTTCTCGTGCATCTGCATGAGGGCCCCGGCCAGCTCGCGATCCGCCGGCAGCGGCAGCAGGGGCCAGTTGAACAGGCCGAACCAGTCGATCGGCCTCTGCGCCGCCGAGGACGCCGCCCAACCGCCAAGGGGCAGGCCGACAAGCACCACATAGAACAGCGCCTGGGTGATGCGGGCGAGGTAGCGTTGCCAGCCAGGCGTGGTCGCCGGAAGCAGTGGGGCCGGATGACGCACACGCCACAGCAGCCGGATCAGGGTCAGCACCAGAATGCTCAGCCCACTGGCCTTGTGCACCTCGATGAAGGTGCGGGCGACGGGGCCCTCGACGGAGTCGGCGGCGAAGTAAAGCCCGATCTGCAGCAACACCAGAATGGCGATCCCCCAGTGCAGGGCAATCGCCACGGTCGAATACCGGTCAGCAGATGCAGCCATCGGATCCTTCTCCCAGCCATGGGCCAGAGCGGCAGCTTGCCCCATGCGGCAGCATCCGCCAAGCCCGCCCCTTGCGCCTCGCCGGAGGGCGCGGCAGTGAGGGGGCAAGGCAAATGGACCCGAAGACGGGGCCGAGCTCAAGGGAGCCTGTCATGACCTATCGCGCCCCCGTCCGCGATCTCGCCTTCAGCCTCGAGGCCGTGGCCAGGATCGACGATCTGGCCGCCACCGGTGCCTTTCCCGATTACGACCGCGACGTCATGGCTGCTGTGCTGGAAGCGGCGGGCCAGGTCGCCGAGACGCTGCTGGCCCCGCTGAACCGTGTCGGCGATCAGCAGGGCGCGCGTTACGCCGATGGCGCGGTGACGGCGGCACCCGGCTTCGCCGAAGCCTATCGCGACTTCGCCGCCGGCGGCTGGACGGGCCTGGCCGCCTCCCCCGCCCATGGCGGTCAGGGGCTGCCCAAGGCGCTGGAACTGGCCGCCTTCGAACCGGTGCACTCGGCCAACATGGCGTTCGGCCTGTGCCCGATGCTCAGCCTCGCCGCCATCGAGGCGCTCGAGGCCCACGGCGACGGCCGCCAGAAGCACCTGTACCTGACCCGACTGATCTCGGGCGAGTGGACCGGGGCCATGTGCCTGACCGAACCCCAGGCCGGCTCGGACCTCGGGGCCCTGACCACCCAGGCCGTCCCCAAGGGCGACGGGACCTACAGCCTGACGGGCCAGAAGATCTACATCACGTGGGGCGACCACGACGCCACCGACAACATCCTGCATCTCGTGCTGGCGCGCCTGCCCGACGCCCCGCCCGGCCCCAAGGGCATCAGCCTGTTCCTCGCCCCGAAGGTGATGGTCAACGACCAGGGCGTTCCCGGTGCCCGCAACGCCTTCCGTCCGGTCGGCATCGAGCACAAGCTCGGCATCCACGCCTCCCCGACCTGCGTCATGGCCTATGAGGGAGCGACGGCCGAGTTGATCGGGCGCCCCAATGAGGGGCTCGCGCACATGTTCACCATGATGAATGCCGCGCGGGTCGCCGTCGGCGTCGAGGGCGTGGCGATCGCCGAACGGGCTTACCAGCAGGCGCTGGCCTATGCGCTCGACCGCCGGCAGGGCCGCTCCCCCTGGACCGGCGAGACGGGCGCGCCGATCTTCGACCACCCTGACGTGCGCCGCACACTGTCGGTGATGAAGGCGCGCATCGAGGCCGGTCGCGGCATCTGCCTGTCCACCGGCGTCGCTGCGGATCTGGCGAGACATTCAGCGACCGAAGACGAGAAGCGGTTCTGGAAGGGCCGCGAAGACCTGCTCACGCCCATCGCCAAGGCCTGGTCGACCGACATGGGGGTCGAGGTCGCCTCCCTGGGGGTGCAGGTGCACGGCGGCATGGGCTTCATCGAGGAGACCGGCGCGGCCCAGCACTATCGCGACGCCCGCATCGCGCCGATCTACGAGGGCACCAATGGCATCCAGGCCATGGACCTCGTCGGGCGCAAGCTCGGCCAGGACGGCGGCGAGGCGGCGCGCGCGGTGATCGCCGACATGACGGTCTCCCTCGGCGAACTGAAGCATGTGTTCGAGGGCAAGCCGGTCGAGCGCTTCGCGACGGCGGTCGAGGCGGTGCGCGACGCCACCCTCTGGTTGCTGGACCGCAAGTCGGATCCGGTCGCCGCGGACGACGTGCTCGCCGGGGCGGACGCCTATCTGAAGCTGATGGGCGACGTGATCGGCGGCTGGATGCTGGCCAGAGGTGCAATCGAGGCCGCGCGCCGGCTCAAGGCTGGCGAGGGCGACCCGGCCTGGCTGGAAGGCAAGCTGGCCCTGTTCGAGATCTATGCCGCGAACGTGCTGGGTCACGCCTCCAGCCGCCTGGCGGCGATCGGTCAGGGCGGCGGCCTGCTGCGCCGGATGACGCGCGAGGCGCTCGGGGCGACCTGACCTACTCCGCCGCTCCGGCGTCGTCCGGGTCCTGGCCTGCATCCAGAAGAGCGATGGTTTCCCGCACGAAACGGGCGTGGGCTACGACGGCCAGGCCCAGGGTCTGGCCGCCGACCTCCACCGCCTGGGTCAAAACCCCACCGATGAACGGGTGCTCCGGCGTCGGCGAGTCCGGACGACGGCGCGCCGACGGACTCCAGAACACCGGGCCGCCCGAGTTGCCGGGAAAGACGGCGAAGTCGAGCAGGAAGGTCGGATAGGCGTCCACCGGCGCCACCGGCCAGGACGCGACCTTGCCGACCCGCAGGATCGGAAAGCCCGCCCGGTTGGCGGACAGGCCCTGTGGAAATCCAAGGCTGTAAAGTTCGTCGCCCGGCCCGACGCCAAGCCGGTCGAAGGTCGCGCCGTCGGCCAGCCAGCCGATCGGCATGGCGGCGGCGGCGAAGGCGGGCGGGGGCTGAATCGCCATGACGGCCACGTCCTGTAGCGGATGTTCAACCCAGAGCGGCCGGCCCTCGACACGGATATCGACCATCTGCGGATCGAACCGCCAGGCACCTTCCGGCGAGGCCACGCGCCAGCCGATGCGCATCTGGTCCGCCGGCATCCGGTCGAGAACGTGACGGGCCGTGACCAGCAGGATGCGTGGCGCGCCTGCGGCGTCCTGGTCTGCGATGAGGAATCCCGTGCCAACGGTACGGGCACCGTCCGCCAGCGGCTGATCGAGCATCACTGTGGCGTTGATCATGCCCAGCGTCAGGTCCCACGCCGGCGCTGGCGCGGCGTCCAGCGGACGGACGACCGGCGGCGCGTCCTGGATCAGGGCGGGATCGAACAGCACGCAGCCACCATCTCTGTCTGTCAGCGCTTTCATTTGACCGGCGGCGCGCTCCCGCACAAGGTGCCGCCGCTGTTACAGAGGACCGCCCCCATGAACCGCCGTCAGTTCGTACGGACTACCACCGCGCTCGCGGCCGTCGCCGCCACGCCTGCCCTCGCCCATCAGACCGGAGCCTCGATGCCTGTCCCGCCTGTCGCCAAGAAGGTTCCCGTGCGTATCGAGCAGTTGGGACGCGTCCGGGTCGACGACTATCAGTGGATGAAGGACGACAACTGGCAGGCGGTGCTACGCGACCCGAGCCTGATCAAGGCTGACGTCAAGGCGCACCTTGAGGAGGAGAACGCCTATCGAGAGGCGCTGATGGCCTCGACCATGCCGCTGCAGGAGCAAATGTTCGAGGAGATGCGCGGCCGCATCAAGGAGGACGACAGCTCGGTCCCCTCCCCCGACGGCCCGTGGGAGTACTATCTCCGTTACCGGATCGGCGACCAGCACCCGCTGTACTGCCGTCGCCCGAGAGGTCTGGAAACGGGCGAGCAGGTGCTGCTCGACGCCAACGCCCTGGCCGAAGGCAAGGCCTATTCCGAGGTCGGCCAGGCCAGCGCCAGCCCGGATCACGCCCTGTACGGCTACTCCGAGGACGCCCAAGGTTCGGAGTTCTATCGCATCTTCGTCAAGGATCTGGCGACCGGTCAGCTCGTTGGAGAACCGATCGAGTCGGCCTACGGCGGTTTCACCTTCTCGCCGGACAGCCGGTGGATCTTCTGGACCAACCGCAGCGAAAACGGTCGCCCGGACAAGATTTTCCGCCGTCCGGCCCGAGGAGGCGAGACCGCGCTGGTCTATGAAGAGCTGGACGTGGGGATGTTCATCGGGGTCGGCCGATCCTCCGATGATCGCTTCATCCTCATCGGCATCGGCGACCAGGTGACGTCCGAGGCTCGCTACATCCCGGGCGATGCCCCGACCGCGACGCCGGCAGTGTTGGAAGCCCGCGTGGTGGATCGCAAGTACGACGCCGACCACTGGGACGACCGGTGGGTGATCCACACCAACGCCGACGACGCCATCGACTTCAAGATCGTCAACGCGCCCACCGCGTCGCCGGGCAAGGCCTACTGGACCGACCTCGTGCCGCACACGCCGGGCCGCTACATTGAGGGGGTGGCCCTCGTGAAGGACTTCATCGCCCGTCAGGAACGCGTCGACGCCAACACCCGCATCGTCATCCGCGACCGGGCCGGCCAGGAGCACGAGATCGCGGTCGATGAGCCCGCCTACGCCCTGTCGCTTGTCGGCGCGTCGGAATTCGACACCACGGTGATGCGCTATGGCTACAATTCGCCCTCCACGCCGACCTCGACGTATGACTACGACCTGGCGACCCGCACCCGCACCCTGCGCAAGGTGCAGGAGGTGCCGTCCGGCCACGACCCGGCCGACTATGTGGTCGAGCGGCTGAACGCGCCGGCCCCCGACGGCGAACTGGTGCCGGTCACGGTGCTGCGCCGTCGCAGCACGCCGGTCGACGGCTCCGCGCCGTTGCTGCTCTACGGCTACGGGTCGTACGGCATCCCCATGCCGGCGAGCTTCTCGACGGGACGGCTGTCGCTGGTCGATCGCGGCTTCATCTACGCCATCGCCCACATCCGGGGCGGATCGGACAAGGGCTGGAACTGGTTTCTGCAGGCCCGGCGCTTCACCAAGAAGAACACCTTCACCGACTTCATCGCCGCGGCCGAGCACCTGATCGCGCGCAACTACACCCGCGCCGGCCGCATCGTGGCCCAGGGCGGATCGGCCGGCGGCCTGCTTATGGGGGCGGTTACCAACATGCGGCCCGACCTGTGGGGCGGCGTGATCGCCCAGGTGCCGTTTGTGGATGTGATCAATACCATGAGCGACACTACCCTGCCGCTGACGCCGCCGGAGTGGCCTGAGTGGGGCAATCCGCTTGAGGACCCCGACGCCTACGACTACATGATGAGCTACAGCCCCTACGATCAGGTCAGCGCCCAGGCCTATCCGCCGATCCTCGCAACCGGCGGGCTGTCGGACCCGCGGGTGACCTACTGGGAGCCGCAGAAGTGGGTGGCGCGCCTGCGCCCGGCGACCACCTCGACCAATCCGGTCTTGCTGAAGATCAACATGGAGGCCGGTCACGGCGGTGCCTCGGGAAGGTTCGACTTTCTCAAGGAGATCGCCCACGATTACGCCTTCGCCGTCTGGGCGCTGGAGCGCAGCTGGGAGGGGGCCTGAGGCCGGGCGCGCGTCGGGCGGCCGACGCGCTGCCGTCTCACACCAGCGGCGGCTGGAGCCCCGGCCCGGGTGTCGGGTGAGGGCGCAACGGGGCGGGCCCAGGCCCCCCTCGCGCGAGCTGGCCTCGACGAACCGCACCACGCCGGACCTCGGGCCGGAGTCGAACGGTTTGCAGATCACGCGCAGCGCCCCGGTGCCGGACGCCGGACAGGATGCCGAGAGCCGCGCCCGGGCGCACCTTTCGACCGGCCTTGTCGGAGTTCATGGGAAGGAAGAGGACGCGGCCGGTGGCTGGGGAACTAGGACTCGAACCTAGAATGACGGTACCAAAAACCGGAGTGTTACCATTACACCATTCCCCAGCGGCAGGTCCGGCGCACCCGCCTCGGTGGCGGGAGGCGGTCAGATAGCTCAGCCCCCTGGCGCTTGCAACAGGTAGAAGCGGGCGAAATCTCACCCGCTGCGAAAAGGCGTGCTTGCGGCCTCCGGAGGCCGTGGCTATAAGCCCGCCTCCAAGTCGGAGTGTGGCTCAGTCTGGTAGAGCACTGCGTTCGGGACGCAGGGGTCGCAGGTTCGAATCCTGCCACTCCGACCATTTCTCCCGATCAGTCTTCCCCTTTTCCGGCGCAGTGTGCCGCCGCCGTGAGGCGGGCACCGGCCTGCTCGATCAGCCGTTGAGACAGGGCTCGCCGACGCGACGTCAGATCCGGCGACCCGGCATCATAATCGGCCATCAACCGCTCAACGAACGCGCCCGAACGAACCTCTGCCAGCACCTCGTCCATGGCCGCCCGCGAGGGCGCGCCGATCACCCGCGGCCCGGTCAGATAGGCACCGTATTCTGCCGTATTGGAGATGCGGGCGAAGGCACCCGCGGGGCCGAGCCGGTGCAGCAGGTCCGTGACCAGCTTCAGTTCGTAGAAGCACTCGAACCAGGCGACCTCGGCCGGATAGCCGGCCTCGACCAGCTTCATGAAGGCCGCGTCGACCAACTCGACCGTGCCGCCGCAGAGGACCACCTGCTCGCCGAACAGATCACTCTCGCACTCGGCGGCGAAGGTGGTCTCCAGAATGCCCTTGCGGCCGCAGCCCAGCGCCGCCGCATAGGACAGCCCGAGCGCGCGGGCGGCACCGGTGGCGTCCTGATGCACTCCGAGCAGGCAGAAGACCCCTTCCCCGGCCTCATAGAGCTCGCGAATGCGCGGGCCGATGCCCTTGGGCGAGGCGAGGATCACATCGATCTCCGGCCCGGGCGTCACCAGCCCGAAGCGCACCGACAGGCCGTGGGCGAAGATCACCGCCGCGCCGGGCCGAACGTTCGGCGCGATCTCCTCGCGCCACAGATCGCGGTGCGCCTCGTCCGAGACCATCACCGCCACGACGTCGGCACCCCGGGTCGCCCCGGCCGCCGTCTCCACCGGGAAGCCGTCCTCTTGCGCCAGGGCGCGGGTGCCTGAGTCGGCCCTAAGGCCGACCACGATGTCCGTCACGCCGGAGTCGCGCAGGTTGAGCGCGTGGGTGCGGCCCTGGCTGCCGTAGCCGATCACCGCCACCCGACGGGCGCGGATCAGCGACAGGTCACAATCCTGTTCATGGAAAACGGGAAGCGGCGGGCTCAGGGTCTCGGTCATGGGCGAGGATATAGCCCCAAACGCCGTCGTCGCCTTCCGGAAAGCCGCCGGCCCCGACATCCGGTTGGCGAAGGATGAAGCCCCCGACGCAGAGTCCGGCCGTCGCTTCAGGACTGTGCACCTCGCCACAATCGGGCGCGAGCGCCAGGCCGAATAGCTGTGGGTGAGCGAATCGGACGCCTGCCGGAGATGGCGAATCGGCGGCATGGTCTGGTCCCATGAAGGCCCACGTCGCCATGCCTGATCCGGCCGTCCACGCCGCCGCGCCTGCGGATCATCCGGAGCGGCAGTATCTGGCCCTGCTGCAGGATATCCTCGACACCGGCGTGCGCCGCGAGGACCGTACCGGAACCGGCACGCTGGGCGTGTTCGGCCGGCAGATGCGCTTCGACCTGGCCCGCGGCTTTCCGGTGCTGACCACAAAGAAGCTGCACCTGCGCTCGATCATCGTCGAGCTGCTCTGGTTCCTGCGCGGCGAGACCAACATCGCCTTCCTCAAGGATCACAACGTCAGCATCTGGGACGAGTGGGCCGACGCCGAGGGCGAGCTCGGCCCGGTCTATGGCAAGCAGTGGCGCAGCTGGACGGCCCCGGATGGGCGCGTCATCGACCAGATCAGCCGGGTCATCGAGGGCCTGAAGACCAGCCCGAGCAGCCGCCGGCACATCGTCTCGGCCTGGAACCCGGCCGATGTCGACGACATGGCCCTGCCGCCCTGCCACTGCCTGTTCCAGTTCTTCGTGGCCGACGGGAAGTTGAGCTGCCAGCTGTACCAGCGCTCGGCCGACGTCTTCCTCGGCGTGCCGTTCAACATCGCCTCCTACGCCCTGCTGACCCACATGGTGGCCGATGTGGTCGGGCTTGAGCCGGGGGAGTTCGTGCACACCTTCGGCGACGCCCACCTGTATCTGAACCACATCGACCAGGCCCGCCTGCAGCTGACCCGCGAACCCCGCCCCTTCCCGACGCTGACGCTGGCGAAGCGGGACGATCTGTTCGCCTATGAGCTCGCCGACGTTGCGCTTGAGGGCTACGACCCGTGGCCGCACATCAAGGCCGAGGTGTCGAAGTAATGGCGATGACCCTCGCCGGGCTGAAGGCTGACGTGCTCCGGATTTCAGACCTCTACGCCGCCCGCCACGGGATCGACCGGTCCGGCGACTGGGCGCTGCTGAAGCTCCAGGAGGAGCTGGGGGAGCTCACCGCAGAGCATCTGCGGGCGGATGGCCGGGCGCGCGGCGCGGCGGATCCCGAGGCGCTCGCGGACGAGGCGGCCGACGTCCTGGGCATGCTTCTGATCTACTGCGACAGCGCAGGCGTGGATCTGGAACAGGCTATGCGGCGCAAGTGGCTGCGGTGGCTGGAGCCTGCCGCGTGACCCGCCCGGCCCTCGTCCAGGTCGTCGCCCGCGCGCGCAACGGCGTCATCGGCCGCGACGGCGACCTGCCGTGGCGGCTGCGCTCCGACCTGCAGCGCTTCAAGGCCATCACCGTCGGCAAGCCCTGCGTCATGGGGCGGGCGACCTGGGAAAGCCTGCCGCTCAAGCCACTGCCCGGCCGTCTCAACATCGTCCTGACCCGGGATGAGTCCTACACGGCCAAGGGCGCGGTCGTGGTGCACAGCCTCACCGAGGCGCTGGAGATGGCTTGCGAGCAGGCGGCGGAGGACGGGGTCGACGAGGTCTGCATCATCGGCGGCGCCGCCCTGTTCGCGGCGAGCCTGCCCAAGGCGCGGCGGCTCTACATCACCGAGGTCGAGGCTGAGCCTGAGGGGGACGTCACATTTCCGCCCTTCGACGAGGGCGCGTTTGTCGAGATCGCTGCGGAGGCGCATGATCCGGGCGAGAAGGACGACCACGCCTTTGTCTTCCGCGTCCTGGAACGTCGCTGACACCGCGGACGACGCTGACCGAGGAGAGCCCGCCGTGCCCATCCTGATGCCGCCGGCCGAACTGCCCCCGCATTACTACGACCAGATCCGCGCCCAGGCCGCGGCGGTGATCGTCATCGATGTCGCCGCCGTCGAGGCGGGGCCGGCGAGACCGGGCGGCTACGCGACCTGTCAGGTTGAAGGCAGGGTCACGGCCGTGGAGCGCGGCGGCCAGCACACCGCAGGCCAGCCAATCCGGCTTGCAGTTCCGTGCATCACGCCCGATTGGGACCCCGTGCCGGGCCCCTGGCCGGGGTTCAGAATCGCGACCCTGTCGCGTACGGCCTCGGGCCGCGCCTGGCTGGACGCCGACGGACGTCTCGTGCAGCGAGGGTTCGACATCGTCACCCAAGCCTCGGGAGACTGAGCATGCTCACCACCACCGCCAACGACCTGCCCGGATACCGCATCGTCCGGGTGATCGGGGTGACCCGCGGCATCACCGTGCGCTCCCGCAACGTCGTGTCCGACGCCATCGGCGGCCTGCAGTCGATGATCGGGGGCCGCGTCGGGGCCTATGTGAAGCTGGCCGAGACTGGCCGCGCAGAGGCCTATGACGCCCTGCTGCAGCACACCCGCGAAGCTGGCGGCAACGCCGTCATCGCCTTGCGCTATGACGCCAATGAGATCATGCCCGGCATCACCGAGGTGCTGTGCTACGGCACCGCCGTGGTGGTCGAGCCCGTCTGAGCCCTGACCGGCGGCATGGCGTCTGTGCCGCACAGACGGTCCCACAGGCGGAAGTAGAGGCCGAAGTTGGTCTTCATGTGGGTGTGGTGCCGGCTGTGGTGCGTCGCGGTGATCAGCCAGCGCCCGACCGGGCCGCGCACCCACCGCTCGGGCCAGAGCTCCCAGCCGCAGTGGTTCATCACCGCCGTGGCGGTCATGAAGGTCAGAAGGGCCACCAGCACCCACAGATTGACCGGCAGGACGAACAGCAGCGCCGGAATGACCCAGGCGGTCAGGGCCGCCTCGGCCGGATCGAAGGCGAAACTGGCGAACGGACTGGGATCGCGCGACCGATGGTGCGCCGCATGGGCCCAGCCGAAGATGCGCCCGTCATGCATCAGGCGGTGCGTCCAGTAGTAGTGGGCGTCCTGGATCAGCAGCAGCAGCAGGAAGCTGGCCGGCAGCCACCACAGGCCGTACTGGCCGGGATCGAGGTAGATGCGGGTGCCGCCGGCCTTCCAGGCTTCCAGCACGATCGCCGCCGGCAGGGCGTAGATCGGCGTCGAGATCAGGGAATAGCGGATCTCGTGGCGGATCAGCCGGGCGGACGGACGGGTGGCGCTGAGCCGAACCCCGGTCCCCTTGCCCCGCCACAGCCAGGCGTGCACCGCCCCGGCCACCAGCAGGTAGCGGGCCCCGATGATCAGGCTCAGCCAGAGGGTGGTTACGAGAACGCCGGCGACGGTCATGGCCGGACGTTAGAGCGCCGCGGAAAGCGTGGCGAGGGGCGAGATCGCCACAAGGCGTCCTCGCCCCCGAATCGGATCAGGTCAGCTCGGCCATGTGGCGGCGGTCGAAGGCGGCCAGCTCGTCATGCCGGCCGTCGCGCACCTTCACCACCCAGTTCGGATCGGACAGCAGGGCGCGGCCGACGGCGATCAGGTCGAATTCGTCCCGCTCCATGCGGGCGATCAGCCCGTCCAGCGAGGCCGGCTGCGACCCGGCGCCCCCGAAGGCGGCGATGAACTCGCCATCGAGACCGACGGAGCCGACGCTGATGGTCGGCTTGCCGGTGATCTTCTTGGCCCAGCCGGCGAAGTTCAGGTCCGAGCCCTCGAACTCGGGCTCCCAGAAGCGGCGCTGCGAGCAGTGGAACACATCCACGCCCGCGTCGGACAGCGGCAACAGCCAGTCGGTCATCTCGTCCGGAGTCTCCGCGACACGCGCGCCGTAGTCCTGCTGCTTCCACTGCGACAGGCGGATGATCAGCGGGATGTCCGGGCCGAGGCCCTCGCGCACGGCCTTGACCACCTCGACGCCGAAGCGGGCGCGCTCGGCGATGGTCGGGCCGCCCCAGCGGTCGTTGCGGGTGTTCAGTCCCGGCCAGTAGAACTGGTCGATCAGATAGCCATGAGCCGAGTGGATCTCGGCGGCGTCGAAGCCAAGCTCGCGAGCCGCACGGCCGGCCTTGCCGAAGGCGGCGATGGTGTCGGCGATGTCTTCCTCGGTCATCGGCCCGTACTTCTGCTTGCCCGGCGCAACAAGACCCGACGGACTGTCGACCTTGCCGAACGGGGTCCAGTCCGGCCCGATGCCGCGGGCGGCTCCTACATGCCAGATTTGTGGCGCGATCAGGCCGCCAGCGGCGTGGACCTCGTCCACCACGGTCTTCCAGGCCGACAGGGCCTCGCCGTGGAACACCGGGACGTTGAAGTCATTGCGGGCGGCCGGGCGGTCCACCACCGTGCCCTCGGTGATGATCAGGCCCACCTGGCCCTCGGCGCGCCGGCGATAGTAGGCCGCGACATCCTTCGTCGGGATCCCGCCCGGGCTGAAGGAGCGCGTCATGGGGGCCATGACGATGCGGTTGGGCAGGGTCAGGCTCTTGACGTTGAAGGGGCGGAACAGGGTCTCGACGCTCATCGACATTCCTTGGGGCAATCCGGGCAGCGAATGGAACCGCCAAGGTGGCGATTGCCGTTGCCTTTGAAAACCCTCAGAGCCCGAGTTTTTCCACCAGCCTGTGGGCCATGGCGTCGAACCGGTCCGCGATCGGGCCCGACGCCATCGGTGCCCCGGCGTCTCCGGCCTCGCGCACGGCGGCGTCGAGCGGCAGCTCGCCCAGCAGATCGACGCCAAGGCGCGCCGCCTCCGCCGCCGCGCCGCCCTGCCCGAACACCGGCCCGATCATGTTCTCAATCAGACCCAGCGTGGGAATATTGACGCGCTGGAACAGGGTATGCGCCCGGCGCGCATCAGCCAGCGCCACCTCCTGCGGGGTGGAGACGATCACAGCGCCGTCCAGCGGCGTCTTCTGGATCAGGGTCAGCTGCACGTCGCCGGTGCCCGGCGGAAGGTCGACGACCAGGATATCCAGCGGCGCGGCCCCGGTGCCCCAGCGGGTCTGGGTAAGCATCTGTGTCAGGGCCTGCGAGGCCATGGGACCGCGCCAGATCATGGCGTCGTCGCCCTTCATCAGAAGGCCGACCGACATGGCCCTCAGCCCCCGGACCTGCAGCGGGACCATAGCCCCGTCGATATAGTCGGGCCGGCCGGAAAGGTGCAGCATGGTCGGAAGGCTGGGGCCGTAGACATCGGCGTCGAGGATCCCCGTCGACAGCCCGCATCGGGCGAAGGCGGCGGCCAGATTCACCGCCACGGTCGACTTGCCCACCCCGCCCTTGCCGCTGCCCACTGCCAGCACGCGGCGCACATGGGCCGGCCGCTCGGTAGCGACCGGGGCGCGGACGCGACCCTGATCGAGCGCCGCCGCAGACAGGCCCGCCTTGCGCGAAGAGGCCGCGGTCGGCGGTGCCTCGCTGGTCAACACCACCGACACCCGGACCATGCCCGGCAGGGCCTTCAGGGCCGCCTCGGCCGCGTCGCGCACCGGCGCATAGCGGGCCGCGTCCGCTACCGGCACCTCCAGCACGAAACCGGCGCGGTCGTCGGCGACCATCAGCCCCTGCACCATGCCGCTCGACACCAGCCCCTGTCCGGTGCGCGGATCAGGGATGGTCTCGAGGGCGGCGAGGACGGCGGCGCGATGGGGCAAGACAGGCTCCAGGGGCTTGCGGCGGCGGGGATCAGGGCTTCTATCCCTTGACCGGACGCGGTTTAAGCCCCCATGACGTCGCCCCTCATCACCCTGCTCGCCGGCCCGACTGCCTCGGGCAAGTCCGCCCTTGCCCTCGCCTGGGCGCAGCGCACCGGCGGCCTGGTCCTCAACGCCGACAGCCAGCAGCTGTACGCGGACCTGCGGGTGCTGACCGCCCGCCCCTCCCCGGCGGACGAGGCGGCGGCCGACCATGCGCTGTACGGCGTGGCAGACGCGGCAGAGGCCTGGTCGGTCGGCCGCTGGAGCCGGGCCGCCCTGCCCCTGATCGAGGCGGCAGCCGCCGACCAGCGCCCCGTTCTGCTGGTCGGCGGCACAGGCCTGTACTTCCATGCCCTGACCCGGGGGCTCGCCGAGGTGCCCGAGCCGGGCCCGGAGGCGCGCGGCGCGGCGGCGCAGCTGTTCGACACGTCAGGCGAAGCCGCCGTGCGAGCCCGCCTGCAAGCCGTCGACCCGATCTCCGCCGCGGGCATCGGCCCGCGCGACCGCCAGCGGCTGGTTCGCGCCCTGGCGGTGGCCGAGGGCACCGGCCGTGCGCTGAGTACCTGGCAGGCGGAGACCCGTCCCCTGCTAGCCCCCGACAGCTGGCGCGGCGGCGTGCTGGAGCCGGAACGGACAGACCTCTACGCCGCCTGCGACGCCCGCGCCGCCGCCATGATGGCGCAAGGGGCGCTCGACGAAGTCGCGGCCCTGCTGGCTCGCGGCCTGTCGCCCGAACTCCCCGCCATGAAGGCGGTCGGGGTGCGCGAGCTGGCCGGCGCGCTCCGCGGCGAGATTTCGCCAGAGGACGCGCGCACGCAGCTGCAGCGCGCCACCCGCAACTATGCCAAGCGCCAGCTGACCTGGTTCAGGAACCAAACATTCGACTGGCCGAGAATCGGGCCTGCGGGCTTGGAAGGCTGACGCGCCGCGCCTATATTAGTGGGGTCCGGGTTCGCCCGGACTATGGCGATAAACGCGCCTGCAATAAGCGGACCGGACCCGGGTGCGATTCCCGGCGGCTCCACCAATCTCTTCCGCGTTATCGGCGGGACTGTGCGGGGCCGACTAGCATCGACGGACGTGTAAAGAGGTGGCTTTCGCTCGTCCTGGCCCACCGTATCGGGCCATTTTCTAACTGCGAACGATAACTTCGCTGGTGAAGTCCGCCTCGCCGCGTAATGCGGTTCGGTTGATTTCGAACACTTAAGTCCCCGGGGTTCAGATCCCGGGGCGGGGCCCGGGGGTGCCTGGCAACAGAAGCCCCCACTTTCCCCCGTTGCGCCTGGCAGCAGACGCGCGGGACTTCTCCCGACAAGTCAGTTCGTGGCGACAGTTACCCGGGAGTTTTCCACACGCCGGACTCTTCGCCGCCCCGTCCGAAGATACCTTCCGCCGCACCGCCGGGAGGGGTATCTCTGGCCGCCCAAGGGTGAGGTTGGCATGGCGCAGGAACGGCCCCCGGTCGACGAGATGCATTACGAGGCGCTGGCGCAGGAGGCCCTGCGCGGCGTGATCCGATCCGCGCTTGATCGCGCCGCAGGTCCGCAAGGCATCCCGGGCGCGCATCATTTCTACATCACCTTCCGTACCGACGCCGAGGGGGTCTCGGTGCCCGAGGACATCCGGGCGAGGTATCCGGAGGAGATGACGATCGTCCTGCAGCACCAGTACTGGCACCTCGACGTCCGCGACGACGGCTTCTCGGTGATGCTGAAGTTCGGAGGCGCGTCCAGGACCCTTTCTACGCCCTACGCCGCCATTGTCCGCTTCTACGATCCGTCGGTGCAGTTCCTGCTGCAGTTCGAGCCACCGCCGCCGGTCCCCGCCCCGGCCGTGGCTCCGGCCGCTGATGCCGCCGCGCCGGAGATCGACGGGGACCCCGCCGACGAGGGGCCTAAGGTCATCTCGCTGGACCAGTTCCGGAAGAAGTAGGGCGGTTCGATGCGAGGGGTGGCGGCGATCCTGCTCATATGGCTGCTGGCGGCCCCGCTCGCTGCCGCCCAGACCTCACCGCCCCGGACCTCGCCCCTGGCCGACTGGCGCGCCGTGGTGATCGCCGGCGACTGGCGCGCCACAGATGGGCGGCCGATCCGCGCCTTCGACAACGCTATTCGTGATGTGGCCGCCGGCCTCGAGGCGCGCGGCGTGGGTCGGATCGACGTGTTTACCCTCCGCCCGGACGCCACACCCAAGGTTACTCCGGACGCAGCCCTCCTGCGCGCGGCGACCGCCCTCGGGACGCCTTCCGAACGGGGCGGGTGCCTTTTCTATCTGACCTCGCACGGCTCGACCGAGGGGGTCGTCTTCGGGGACGCGGCGCTGACTCCGGGCCAGCTGGCGATCCTGCTGCGCCGCGCCTGTGGCGAGCGACCAACCGTGGCGGTGGTCTCGGCCTGCTACTCGGGCGTCTTTCTCGGAGCCCTGGCCGCGCCCAACCGGATGGTGCTGACCGCCGCCCGTCCGGATCGCAACTCGTTCGGCTGCGGCGAGGACCAAGTCTATCCTTTCTTCGACGGCTGCCTCATCGAAAGCCTGCCGATGGCTCAGGACCTTCTCGATCTCGCCCGACTGACCCGGACCTGCGTCGTGCGCCGCGAGGCCGAGGAAGGGGCGATGCCGCCCTCCGAACCCCAGCTAAGGGTCGGCGCGACGCTGCAGCTGCTCGCCCCGACCCTGCGCTTCGCCCCGACCGCCCCCTGAACTTGCCACGGCCGGCCCTTGAGCCTAGAACAAACCGGCAACATTTGGAGGAAAGCCATGCTGACCGGAGGCTGCCACTGCGGCGCGATCCGCTACGAGACTGCGGATGAGGCGATTCATCACGCGCTCTGCCACTGCCTTGATTGCCGCAAGGCCTCGGGCGCTCCGGCGGTCGCCTGGGCCCTGGCTCCCGTCGAGCAGGTGCGCGTCACCGGAAACCCTGTCTGGTATGCTTCATCAGAGCACGGTCGCCGCGCCTTCTGCGGCCGCTGCGGCACGGGGCTTTTCTACACCAACGACTTGATCTTCCCGGGCCAGATCGACGTTCAAAGCGCGACGCTGGATGATCCGGACGCCCTCCCGCTGCAGGGCCAGATCCAGACGGCCGAACGCATCGGCTGGATGAAGCAGCTGGACCATCTGCCGAGCTTCGCGCGCTATCCCGGGGGGGCGGCGGAAGTCTGACGCGGCCAGACCCGGATCGTGATCCGCTCACGGTCCCCCGGGCGGCGCTCGACCACCAGCCGGGCGACCTGGGAGTCGTCGTGGAAAAGATAACCCTTTATTGAGTCCTGCAGGGCCTTGGCGAGGTTGTCGAGGTCCATCCACGGCGGATCGCCGACGTGCTCCATCACGATCTCGACCTCGTGGTCGCCCCATGCCGGCCTCGCGCCACGCCACTCCTTGCGCATGAACTCATAGACGAGGGGCTTGTAGTACTTGGCCTGGGTCGTCAGGCCGTCGATGGTGATCTCCACCGTCGCGCCAACTTCCCGCGCCCGCACCTTGCCTGACCCGATCCACGTCAACCGCGTCGACCCGCCCGGAGCCCCACCATGTCCCGATCCTCATGGCTCGGCCGCTTGTTCGGCCGTCGCCCCGTGCTACACCCCGCCCCCGTCGCGCGCCAAGCGCTCCAGCCAGCCGGAGACCCGCCCCCGATGACCGACGCCCGCGCCCACCGCACAGAGACCGACACCTTCGGCCCGATCGAGGTGGCCGCCGACCGCTACTGGGGGGCCCAGGCCCAGCGGTCGCTCGGCAACTTCCGCATCGGCTGGGAGAAGCAGCCCCTGCCTATCGTGCGGGCGCTCGGCATCGTCAAGCGCGCGGCAGCAGAGACGAACATGGCGCTGGGCCGTCTCGACCCGATGCTCGGCGCGGCCATCGTGCGCGCCGCAGACGAGGTGATCGAGGGCAAGCTCAACGACCACTTCCCTCTGGTGGTCTGGCAGACCGGCTCTGGCACCCAGTCGAACATGAACGCCAACGAGGTCATCTCGAACCGGGCGATCGAGATGCTGGGCGGCGAGATGGGCTCGAAAAAGCCGGTCCACCCCAATGACCACGTCAATATGAGCCAGTCGTCGAATGACACCTACCCGACGGCCATGCACGTGGCCTGCGCCGAGGAGGTCGTCCACCGCCTGCTCCCGGCGCTGGCGAAGCTGCGTAACGCCCTGAACGACAAGGCCGAGGCGTGGAAGGACATCATCAAGATCGGGCGCACCCACACCCAGGACGCCACCCCCCTGACCCTCGGCCAGGAGTTCTCGGGCTACGTCCAGCAGGTGACCAAGGGGATCGAGCGCATCGAGGCGACCCTGCCGGACCTGATGCAGCTGGCTCAGGGCGGCACAGCCGTCGGCACAGGTCTGAACGCCCCGGTGGGCTTCGCCGAGGGGGTGGCGGACAAGATCGCCCAGATCACCAGCCTGCCCTTCACCACCGCCCCGAACAAGTTCGAGGCCCTGGCCGCCCACGACGCCATGGTGATGAGCCACGGGGCCATCAACACCATCGCCGCCAGCCTGTTCAAGATCGCCAACGACATCCGCTTCCTCGGCTCAGGACCGCGCGCTGGCCTCGGCGAGCTGTCACTGCCTGAGAACGAGCCGGGCAGTTCGATCATGCCCGGCAAGGTCAACCCGACCCAGTGCGAGGCCCTGACCCAGGTCTGTGTGCAGGTGTTCGGCAACCACGCCGCCATCACCTTCGCCGGTTCGCAGGGCCACTTCGAGCTGAACGTGTTCAACCCGGTGATGGCCTACAACTTCCTGCAGTCCGTGCGCCTGCTGGCCGACGCGGCGATCAGCTTCACCGACAACTGCGTCGTCGGCATCGAGCCCCGAACCGACAACATCAGGAAGGGTGTGGAGAACAGCCTGATGCTGGTCACCGCGCTGAACGGCAAGCTCGGCTACGACGCCTGCGCCAGGATCGCCAAGACCGCCCACAGGAACGGCACAACCCTGCGCGAGGAAGCCGTCGGCGGCGGATATCTGACCAGTGAGGAGTTCGACAAGTACGTCCGGCCCGAAAAGATGATCTCGCCGGGGTGAGGCCGGAACGGGCCGTCATTCCCGCGTCGCAGATCTGGATGACCCTTGTTCTTCAATGCGGAGGACGCGATGCGGTTGGCTGTCTATAATGTCGAGAACCTGTTCGACCGGGCGAGGGTCATGAACCTTGAGGACTGGGCGGCGGGCAAGCCGGTCCTCGACCGCTTCTCCGAGCTCAACGCCCTGCTCGGCAAGGCTGCCTACGACCAGGCGGACAAGTCACGGATGGGCATCCTCATGACCGAGCTCGGACTCGGCAAGCAGGATCAGGGGCCCTTCGTGCTGCTGCGCCGCAACCGCAGCGGACTGCTGACCCGGCCCCGCACCGGCCCGCTGACGATCACCGCTGACGGACGGGCCGACTGGGTCGGTTCGCTGGAGCTGCGCGATGAACCGGTCAACCACGAAGCGGTCCTGAACACCGCGCGGGTGATCCATGACGTCGGCGCCGACGTCCTCGCTGTGGTCGAGGCCGAAAGCCGGCCGGCGCTGGCGGAGTTCAATCGGATCATGATGCCGGCGGTGGGCGGGACGCCCTATCGCCACGTCATGGTGATCGACGGCAACGACCCGCGCGGCATCGACGTCGGGCTGATGACCGGGTGGGACCATCGCATCGGCCGGATGCGCAGCCATGTCGATGACAGGGACGACGGCGACCGGCTCATCTTCTCGCGGGACTGCCCGTTGTTCGAGGTTTCCACACCGGGGGGACAGATCATCACGGTTCTGGTCAACCACCTGAAGAGCAAGGGCTATGGCAAGCCCGCCGAGTCGGACGCCTGGCGCCAGCTGCAGGCGGCCCGGGTCGCCGACATCTACAGGGAGCTGGTCGCCGCCGGACAGACGCATGTGGCGGTTGTGGGCGACCTCAACGACACCCCTGACAGCGCCGCGTTGCAGCCCCTGCTGGTCGCGACCGACCTTCGCGACATCGCCACCCTCCCCGGCCACGAGGACGGGGGCTATCCGGGTACCTACGACGCCAGCGCGGCCGGCAACAAGATCGACTACATCCTGCTGTCGCCGGCGCTGCAGGCCCGCACCCGGGCCTCGGGCGTTTTCCGCAAGGGCATGTGGCCGGGTGCCCGGGCGAAACGGTGGCCAGCCTATTCGACCATCCGGAAGCCGATGGAGGCCGCGTCAGACCATGCCGCGCTCTGGGTGGACCTCGACCTCTAGGCTGACGACGCCTGCGATCCAGGATCGCCCTTGCCCCGAGCGGGTGGCCGCGCCTAGCCTGCCGCCATGGCCGAGATCATCAATCTGAACCGGGCGCGCAAGGTGAAGGCGCGGGCAGCGGACAAGGCCAGCGCCGCCGCCAATCGCCTCGCCTTCGGCCGGACGAAGACCGAGCGCGACCAGGCGACTCACGCCGCTGAGCTTGAGCGCCGCCGGCTGGACGGGGCAAAGCGGGACGCGGACGACCCCGAGGCCGATTAGCCTTCCATCGCCGCCAGCGTCGGCGACACGCGCTTCATCAGCCCCCCCGCCCCGCGCTCGACGAACAGGGCGGGAAGACTCATCGCCTCGGCGAAAGCCGGGCCCTCGTAGGGCCCCAGGACATGCAGCGCCCGGGCCAGCGCCTGGGCGCGGAAACACGACGGATCGAGGACCGCCACACCGACCAGCCCATGCGAGATCCGCCGTCCGCTCGCGCCGTCAACCGGGGCGGGCGTATCCGGATCAAGCCCGCTTATGCCCAGGCCAAGGTCCAGCAGGGCGGCGACCAGTCGCGGCTCGGCAGGTTCGAACACCGGCCACAAGGGTGCCCACCACGGCTGGCCGTCCCACAGCAGCCCACGCCCGAGGGCATTGTCGCCGATGCGCACACAGGCCGCCTCAACCCCCGCCTCGCCCAGGGCCGCCATGACCTGATCACAGGCAACCGCCGCCGCCACATCGTCGAAATCCAGCACCGTCCCGCCAGGCTGGACCGCACCCTGGCCCGGCCGGTGCAGCCGGAATCCCTGCCAGCCAGAGACAGACCTTGGGGCCTTGAGGTCCGCCGCCTCGGGCGGGGTCAGCGACAGGTCGCGCCCCGCCGCGATCCAGAAGTCCGTGAGGGCTCCCAGCGTCGGATCCCAGCCGCCATTGACCTCGTCGGCGAGATCGAGGGAATCATTCAGCAGCGCCCAGAGCGGATCCGACAGCCGCCAGGTCCCCGGCGGGGCGGCGTTGAACCGGGTCAGCTCGGCGGCGGGCGAGCGCCGGTCGACCAGCGCCGCCACGGAGTCGAGAAGCTCTCCCACCCGGGCGCGGAACCGAGCCTGGATGGCCCCGGGGGGCGGGACCAGCCGTACCTGTCCGCGGACATCCTCGAACGTCCATACGAGCCGCCCCGTCGCCGGCCGCGGCGGCGCGGCGACGGGCGGGATGAAAAGGCGATCCTCGGGGGGCGCGTCGGGGCTCATGCCGCATCGATGCCCGCTCCCGGCGGCGGTGCCAAGGTCAATAGGTCAAGGTCAGGCCGAGCCGCAGGGTGCGGGGCGGCGCGAGGCTCTGCACGCCGTCGGCAGTAACACCCGCTGGTGCCTCCGCATCGAACAGGTTGTCCGCCGCCGCCCAGACCTCGGCCGAGGTCGATAATCGGTAGCGGGCGCGGGCGTCCAACGTTGTCGCCGCCGCGAGCACGCGGCTGTTGAGGTCGTCCTCGAAGCGCTGGCTTTCGTGGCGGCCATCCGCGGACAGGGTCAGCCGAGCCGTGGCGCGCCAGTCGGCTCCGAAGGTGACGCTCCATTCGGGCGCCTGGGCCGGGCGCAGCCCGGTCAGCTGTGGTGCCACCGCCCCGCCGTCGACCTCGGCGTCCGTCAGGGACGCGGCGCTGCGCAGCGACAGCGGTCCGAAATCGCGGTGCGCCGAAATCTCGACACCGACCGCCTCGATCCGGCCCGCATTCCGTCGCTGGCGCAGGACGCCCCCCGCCGGGATGAAACCGGCGACCGGGAAGGTCCCGGGCCCCTGACCGATGGTCACATTGGTGACCGGGTCGCTCAGGCGGGTCACGAAGATGGTCGCCGTCCAGCGCAGGGTGCCGTACCCCTCCAGACCGAGCTCGATGCCCTCCAGCCGCTCGGGCACCAGCGCCGTGTTGGCCTCGGTGATGTCATTGCCGACCCGGAACGGCCGGTGCAGCTCATTCAGGGTCGGCGGACGGAAGCTGGAGTAGGTCGCCAGACGCAGCGCCAGCTCCTCGCCCAGCTCGCGCCGCAGGGCCGCACGACCCGTCATCACCTCGCCCGAGCGGTCAGCAGGCTGCAGATCGAGCAGGGTCGCACCGTTGGCCAGATCAGTCTCGCGCCGCAGCGACGCCCCGAAGCTCCAGTGGTCAGCACGGATCCCGCCGACCAGTAGCCACGGCCCGCCACGCCAGGCGGCGTCGATGTAGGCTCCGGTCACCGCACTTTCGCCACCGGCCAACCGACCGCGGGTGAAGCTCCCGCCCATGAAACGGAACAGCTCCCGCGTCTCGCCCTCGAAGCGCCGTGCGTCCAATCCCGCCTCTACCTCCCAACCCGCCCCCGTCCGGCGACCGGTGACGGTCGCGCCCCAGCCGGTCGCGGGGCTGCCGTACTGCACGGAGGCCGGGGTGGTGGTCGACCGGTCGGCCGCGATGGCGGCGAAGCGGTTGGCAAGGTCGCTCTCGTGCCGCCATACCAGGACGCGGAAGCCGGGGCCGCCCGCATCCGGAAGCCGCGCCGCCGCCAGGCTGAGCAGCGTGCCCTGCACAGCCGAGCCGACGTCGGCCAGTCCTCCGCCGCGGGTTTCGTCATAGAGCCCCGCCCGGGCGGCGATCACCGTCCCCCGCGGCCCTGGACCCTCAAGCCGCACCGCCGCGCTGCGGCTGCTGTAGTCGAGGGGGACATCGGCTGCCCCGGCCCGAGTGCCTCGAACCGCGAGATAGCCGTCGCTCTCCTCGGCGGCGACGGCCGCCACGACGCGCAGCGGCCCGGCCATGACGCCGCCCGAGGCAACAGCGCGCCGGCCGCCGTCCTCGCCGGCCGACAGGCCGAGCACGGCACCCTGGTCGCGCTCGGCCAGCCGGATCACCCCGGTCAGGGCTCCGGCCCCCCATGGCCCGGAGCCGCCGCCCCGCACCAAGTCAACTCCCTGCAGGCTCTCCGGCGGAACCTGGGACCAGATCACCCAGCCGCCGAAGGGGTCATTGAGCGGGACGCCGTCCAGCGTGACGAGCGTCCTTCCGGCACCCGAGGGAGCTATGGCGCGCAGGTTGATCCCCTGGGTGGTCGGATTGGCGGAAAGGCTGGTGGTGCGCCGGAACAGCGAGACCGCCGGGACCTGCCTCAGAGCCTCATCCAGCCGCGGGTTGCGCGCCAGATCGCCCGCGTCCAGCCGGACCCGGGCAAAGGCCACCTCGCCGGCAGCTGAAGGCAGACGAGCGCCGGTGATGACGACCTGTTCGACGGTGGGCGTGACGAGCGGGACGGGGGGCGGAAGGTCCTGGAACATGAGCGGTCCCTAACGGACCCGGCCCGGAAAGGCTCCCCCCCAGTTGGTCGCGGCTGCATCGCTGGCGGTCGACGCCCCCTCGCGGCCTGCCTCCAGCTATTGCCCGGCACCCGGCCGGACCTGCAGGCTGCTCTCAAAATCCATGAATATGTCGATCAATTCCGGCGCGCTCGGCGGCGTCGATCGCGGTCCAAACCGGTGTTTCCAGAAACTGATGATGTGCTGAATGGCTCCGAGCTGCTCCCCAAGCGAGTCGAACAGGCTCGGCGCTCTCAGAAGGAAATCCCGAAAAATCAGGGGATCGCCCCGATCTGTCAGTCCGGAGTAGGCCTCCTCATAGACACCGAGGGTTTGGCGTGTTTGCGCCCAACACCCCTTCAGAAGCTGCAGGAGCACGGCCCTGCCGCGCTTCAGGTACTCCCTCGCCTCACCATCGACCGGACCGACCGGCTTGACCGTCTCAAGACCCGCAATAACCAGCGCAAGCTCGCCAGCGATGTTGGAGAGAGACCACTTGAAGTAGAGGAACCCCTTCCAGCAAAACAGACCTTCCTCATACTCCTCGGGGCTAAGCCGCAGAACCGCACCCAGGCCGAGAAGTCTTTTCCCACGCGAGTTCGATATGATTTCTTTAACAAGCCTCTCCGTAGATCCTGTTGCCGCTGCGTCGTTGCCAAGACTAAGACGCACCAAAGGTTCGATTTCTTCCCGAACGAAGTCATGCATCTTTGCCACGTCAGCATCGTTTATGGCAAAGTAGCATGATGCCGGCTCTATTCCCTCGCGTCTTAGTTGCTCTCGCAAAAGGAAGGGGTCGAGCGAGGGCAGGCGATCCAGAACCGCTAGCGTTCGCACATCAGGGTGATCAGGTGATATTCGGAAAACCTGCCTCAATACAGTATCATAGTCAGACTGACCAACAAATGCAAATCGCCCCCCTAGACTTAGGTCTACATGGTCGATCGGCATTATGATCTTGGTGGCAACTTGACGGGGCCCCCTAAAGAAATCTGCTTCATTGCGTCGCAAGCGATGTTTAACTAGAATGGATCTGTTCAACATCTCGCTCTGAAAGAAAGGATTTTCGCGCCATGACTTGTCTTTAGCGTGCCTTCTCGCAATTGCGAGAAGATTAAGTACTCGTGAAGTCGAGGCAGACCTTTCCAGACTGTCAAGATTTCTGACGGATCGGTCCGACATGGCTCTCTTTTTGGCCTTCCAGTAATCATGCGCTACAGTTGAACTGGATCAGCACGCTTCAGACCGCCACAGGGCGTCACACAGCACACGCAAGCGCCAGTTTGCCTACCACACTCCTGTGAATCATCGATTGATTGCGCCGCGCCGGGCCCAGGCAGCGTCGCCCACGGGCGTGCCGCCCCTTTCGACGCCAGAGGCAGGTCAGCCCGGCGATTAATGATTCACCAAACCACACTTTAACGGCCGATTCTCATATCTCCGATATCTCTTAATTTATAAGAATGGAGATTCGCCTTTGTCAAATCCCTGCTTGGCCTGCACGGTGGAACAAAGTTGCTGCCGCGAACTCAATGGCCTCAAGCTAAACGATAAAGAGTTCCGTCGACACTTCGCGGGAAAAAGTGACCGCCTCAAGATCTCCCGGAAAGGCAAGTTGTATGTAATTTATTCTCAGGGCTCACAACCATGCCCAAATTGGGATCAAAAATGTCAAGTTTATGAGACAAGGCCGATTGATTGCGACCTTTATCCATACACAATTGGAAGTGTTTTTGAAGGCAAAGGAGAGGTTTATGCAACTTATCACAGCCGAACAGAATGCCCTCTTTCGGATATTATAATAAGCTCACGGGAGAAAGCAGAGTCCTTGATTCATAGGTTTCTGAAAGATACATATGGGGAGGACTGCAGGACCACCGTTCGTTACGATGAAGGGGCGGCAAGGGTTTACCACCTTGCGCGCCGGGCCGCTTCGAGGGCGAAGAGAGCCCTGGCGGACTCACTCGGCCCTGATTGATTTCCACTTTCGGGCTCCCGTTTCAGGGCTGGATCGCGACCAAGGCAGTCAACGCCACAGGGGGCCGCTTTACATCTCCTGCGGTGAGCCGTAATCATCGTGAATTAGTATTACAACTGCGCATCGCCTGTTTATTGAAGACGTAAATGTCGGAGTATGTAATCAAATTCGTGCATGATATATTGCCGGCGCTATTGCAGGTACGGGTTATATACGGCCAGTGTTGTCTTCAGTAGGCGCATTGATCGCATATGCTCGGCGGCACCACACCCTCTTCAGTGTTTGACAACGCGCCAATGAACCTGGCCCACCACGCCCAACTTGGGCAGATTGGTCAGTTATCGGTCGAAGGCTGGCCCCGGCTTTCGCTCCGAAAAGGACGCTTGCGGGGACGTGCGTCAGGAGCAACGGGTAGCGTCCGTCCTTCCTGGCGATCCTGGACATCCGGCGACGGCTCTGCCCAGGCCGCATCCCGGGCTTGGCCATCACCCGTCGTCAGCCGGGGTCCTCCCCGGTCATTCTGCAAAATGGCCACCGCGCCTCGCGCCGAAGTCAAGGGGAGGCGTCGCCAGAACGCATGCCCTGATCATGACCGTTTCCAGATCTCGGAACTGGTCGTGCCGTCGGCGGTCGGCTAATGGCAAGTCACGGCAGGGAGCAGGGCCGCTCCTGACCTTGTCGGGTCGTATTCAAGCGGGCTGGATCGGCGCGGGATCAGTCTCGGAAGGCGACCCGCGCCGGTCGGACTCCAATGCAGGCCTGATTTTTCAACCTGTCGGATCCGGGAGATGTCCTCATGGACACCCTCTGTCCCATGGCCCTTTCCGAGAACGATGGTGGGTGATGTAGGGTTCGAACCTACGACCCGCTGATTAAGAGTCAGCTGCTCTACCAACTGAGCTAATCACCCGAACCGTCTTCGGCCCGGACGCCGGGGCATCGCGGGAGCGGGGGAGATAGAGGCGATCGCCCCAGGATGCAAGCGCTATTGATGCGTCCGGATTGCGGCTACGCTTCACCACGATCGGCCGTTGCGCCGCCAAGGGGGAGATCTGCCCATGTCCCGACGCGACCTGACCGGTGCCGTTGACTTTTCAGTGCTGGACCGTGCCACCGGCGGCGATGACGCCGTGGCGGAGGAGATTCTCGGCCTGTTCGTCGAGCAGACGGCGCTCTGGTCCCGGTTGCTCGACGCTCCCGACGCTCGGATCGACGCTTGCCACACCATCCGCGGCGCTGCCGCCTCGCTGGGCGCGCACGAGCTGGAAGCGGCCTGCGCCGCCGCCGAGGCTGACCCGACCGACCGGCGCACGGAAGGCGTCCGAGATGCGCTGGATCGGGCGCTGGGCGACGTCGCAGCGTGGCGACACGAACTCATTCTGCGCAGCCTGAAGAACTGAGCCCAGGTCGCGCCAACATGGCCGCTGTGCTCACAGCCAACCACATGGTGGTGATCCGGGCGACGCTGAGGGCCAGCGTTCCCAAGGTCCGGGTTCAGCCATGGCACCCCTGACCCCCTGGAACCTGATCGGTTGAGGCGGAACCGCTTCGCGATTCCGCCGCTGCCGCAAACTCAGACTCTCGCTTGAAACCGGTGATTTCGGCCTGGCGTCAATGACATCCGCGCCGCTTATCGCGGTTCCTGGGTGCGAGGAGCGTCACGGCAGATTCTCAGGGCACCACCCAGCCAGCGGCGCTCGTCCACGCAGTCAGGTACCGCGACCTCGACGCGCCGCGCGACCAGCGGTCTCCATTCGGCGATCGGCTCGGCCGCGGCGACGCAAGGGCCCCGGGCGTCGCGAACATAGGCTCCCCAGAACAGGGTGGTCACCCTGCCCTCGCAGGGCCGGGTGACCTTTGCCGACCCACGCTCCGGGACTTCGGCCAGGACAGCGGTTGATGCTGCGAGCGCTACGACGGCAGCCAGCACAGGACTGGCGACGACTTGACTCTTTGAGGCGAACAGAATGTTCATGGATTTGCTCCCAAGGGCATTGCGATGCGACAATCCATGAAGCGATGAGTGCTCCCACGCCACCGACGACGGATGAACGACGCTATGACGTGACGAATAGCGGCCGAGCCCGCGATACCTGGAGCAGCCGGATCGCGCTGCCGGCAGTAGTAACAGCCTGGGCGACAGTGTTTGTATTGCTGACGGCGCTTGCTTCGAGTGATCTCGGCTTGAATCGCGGCGCTCTGCTGGCTTTGGCGATCACCGGCACGGCAGCACTGACAGCTCACGCGGTAATGGCTGCGCACAGTCGGATCTTCAGTCCCTGGCGGTGGCCGGCGATGGCGCTGACGCTGCTTGTTTTTGCCAGCGTTGGCCACGCCTTGCTGGCGGGTCTGGGTATGAGCCAGTCATGGGGCCAGGATCTTCTGAACCACACGGTGATCTGCGGGTTCGCCCTCGCGATCCGGCTGGCCTGGGCCGGTTATCGAGCGCGAGAGGCGCTGGAGGGTGAGGTCAGGTTGCGGCAGGAGATCGAGCAGCGGCTGGAGTTGGCGAGATCAGCGACGGCCCGGCCGAACGGGCCGGTGCCCGTGAAGGTCGGTCATGGCCACGCTCTGCTGGATCCAACAACGGTAAGCCTGCTGGAGGCCGACGGCAACTTCGCGCGATTGCATACCGCGAAAGGCGAGATCTTCGCCTCGGAGTCCCTCAAGATGCTTGCGGCACGGTTTGCGCCTTACGGCTTCGTGCGCGTGCACAAATCCTATGTGGTCAACCGTGCCGTGGTCCGGGTCAGGAACAGCGAGTGGCTAGAGCTGGCGGACAGGCGACGGGTGCCTGTTGGCCGGGCCTTCCGGGTCGCGCTGGATTAGGTTCCGGGATCACAGGCCCCGTGCCGGAGGCGAGTGAAGGCCGGCATGACGCGCTGATCCTGCCGCTCGGTTGCCGTCGAAAATGGCCTGTGGCGTGATCCGCTACCCCTCCTTTCGACCGGCGCGCTGTGCGCGTCCGTAACGAGCTTGACCGCGCGCCGGGTGCCGTCGATCCCTCGCGGCTCGAGCTGATGCTGTGCAGCCGGAAGGGCTGAAGGCGGTGCCAACGTCCGATTAGCTGCCCGGCCGCCAACCTCGTGGCATGGTCATGCACCGCCACTCCCCGAAGATCGTCCGGGCCCGGCGGACCGCCCGCACCCCTCGGTTCGTAGCAGGGTTCGTCACCGTCGCCGCCGTCATCGTCACCCTGTCGCTGCCCGTCGCCGATTTGCGCCCGGCCCGGGCACAGAGCAGCGTCCCGGCAGACCGGTTCACCTGCGACGTGGCCCGTGTCACTGACGGTGACACCTTCCGCTGCGCGACCGGAGTTCGGGTGCGGCTGCACGCGGTGGCCGCCCGCGAGCTGGACGGGACCTGCGGGGCCAACCACCCCTGTCCCGCCGCCTCTGGTGCCGCAGCCAAGGCCGAGCTGGAACGGCTGATCGCCGGACGGGCCGTGAACTGCGCCCGGACCGGCGGAAGCTACGACCGCGTTACCGCCGTCTGCTGGACGCCGGCGCAGGTCGAGGTCAACTGCGCCCTGGTGCGGAGCGGTGTCGCCGTGATCTGGCCGCGCTACAATCGCCAGCGGCCGATCTGCACCTGACGCGCCTCAGCCTCGCGTGGCATCCCAGACGGCGAACTCGTGGGCGATGCAGCGGTCGATCAGGGTGCGCCAGACCGGCTCGGCGATGTCCGCCGAGAGGCCGGCAGGCGCGGCCGCGGCCAGCACCTTGGCCACCACATCCTCAATCCGGGCCATGTCGTGCACCGCGTCGCGCCCGGGCTTGATGCGGGCTGCAGCCTCCATGTAGCGTTGCCGCTCGGCCAGCAGGGTGACGAGCGCACGATCGAGGGCATCCACCCCGGCCCGCACCTGGGCCATGTCTGCACAGGCTTCCGGGGCCACGCGCGGATCGATCTGCACCGGTTCAGCCGACAAAGGCGCGCTCCAGCACATAGTCGGCAGGCTCCGCGTTCGAGCCTTCCTTCAGGCCGAAGCTGTCGAGCAGGACCGCGGTTTCCTTGATCATCGCCATCGAGCCACAGAGCATGACCCGGTCCGCTGCGGGATCGAATCCCTCAGGCAGGCCGAGGTCGCGGAAGTAGTCGCCCGAACGGATGCGGTCGGTGATCCGGCCGGGCGTAGAGAACTCCTCGCGCGTCACCGTCGGATAATAGGTCAGCTGGGCCTTCGCCTCGTCGCCGATCAGGGGGTCGTCGTGGATGCCGCCCTCGAAGAAGTCGCGATAGGCCAGGTCCGCCACGTGCCGCACCGTATGGCTGACGATGACCCGGCCGAAACGCGAGTAGGTCTCGGGATCGCGCGCCACGCTGAGCCAGGGCGCAAGCCCGGTGCCGGTGCCGATCAGGTGCAGCTGCTCGCCCCCTGCAAGGGCGTCCAGCACCAGGGTGCCGGTCGGCTTCTTGCCCATCAGCACCCGGTCGCCGGGCTGGATCTTCTGCAGGCGTGAGGTCAGGGGGCCGTCGGGCACCTTGATCGAGAAGAACTCCAGCTCCTCGGCCCAGCAGGGGCTGGCGACGGAATAGGCGCGCTGGATTGGCTTGCCGCCATCCTCGCCGGGCAGGCCGATCATGACGAACTCGCCGGAGCGGAAGCGGAAGTCCTCCGGCCGATCCACGGCGAAGCTGAAGAGCTGGTCGGTCCAGTGGTGCACCCACAGGACAGGCAGCTCGTGATGGGCACCGGGCTTGGGCGGGGGCGGCGCAGCGAGGGCGTCGTTCATGGCGACTCTTTAGGGAGGATGGCCGCGGGGGGAAAGACCATGCGGCACCCTGGCTGCTGTCGGCACCCTCGACGACCGCGGACGGCCCCGCTAGCGTGCCACCTCATGAAAACGCTCATGCTGGCCTCTCTCGCCGCCGTCGCCCTGCCCTGCGCCACCCTCGCCCAGACTGCGGGCGGCGACCCCGGCATCCTCACTCCCGAACGCGTGTATGCGGAGCCGGCGCTGGCCGGGCCTGTGGCGCGCGGCGTCAGCCTGTCGCCGGACGGGGACCTGGTCGCTTTCCTGCGCTCCCGCGATGACGACGTGAACGTGCTCGACCTGTGGGCCGCGCCGGTGACGGGCGGCGAGCCGTTCAAGCTGGTCGACGCCCGCGCCCTCGTGCCCGAGGCCGGCGAGCTCTCCGAGGCGGAAATCGCCCGCCGCGAACGCATGCGCATCAGCCAGCGCGGCGTCGTCGAGTACAGCTGGGACGAACAGGGTCGCCACATCCTCGCTCCACTGGAGGGCGACGTCTTTCTGGCCACCCGGACCGACGGCTCGGTGCGCCGCCTGACCGAAACCGCTGCCGACGAGATCGACGCCAAGGTCAGCCCGCTCGGCAACTTTGTATCCTGGGTGCGTGAACAGGACCTGGTCATCTACGATCTCGCCGCCGGCCGCGAGACTCCGATCACCACAGACGGCGACGGCGTCATCACCTGGGCCACGGCCGACTTCATCGCCCAGGAGGAGATGGACCGGGACACCGGCTACTGGTGGAGCCCGGACGAGCGCTATATCGCCATGCAGCGCACCGACGAGAGCCCTGTCCAGATCATCCCCCGCCTCGACATCGCCGGCGACGGCGCGACTGTGATCGAGCAGCGCTACCCGCGCGCGGGCCGTCCCAACGCCATAGTCGAGCTGTTCGTCCATGACCGGATCGCCAACCATCGCATCAAGGTTGATTTGGGGGCCAATCCCGACATCTATCTGGCGCGGGTCGACTGGTCGGCCGACGGCCGTACCGTCTTTGTCCAGCGTCAGTCCCGCGACCAGAAGACCCTCGATCTGCTGGCCGTCGACCCGGCCACGGGCGTCTCGCGGGTACTGACCACCCAGACCGCCAGGGCCTGGGTCGACCTCACCCACGACTTCCATCCGCTCGCCGACGGCCGCTTCATCTGGTCGTCGGAGGAGTCCGGCTGGCGGCACCTGTACCTTCACGCTGCCGACGGCAACGTGATCCGGTCGATCACGACCGGCGACTACGCCGTCAAGTCGCTGGACGGGGTCAATGCCGAGACCGGCGCGGTGTTCTTCACCGCCTCAATGCGCGACGGCCGCGAGTACCCGATCGAGCAGCAGCTGTTCCGCGCCAGCCTCGACGAGACCATCACCCCGGTGGAAATCACCCCGCGCGGCGGCTGGTGGAGCGCGGCCGTGAACGACTCGGGCACGGCCTATGTCGGCAGCTTCTCCAACGTCGACACCCCGCCCCAGTCGGCACTTTACCGGGCCGACGGGACCTTCGTGCGTTGGATCGAGCAGAACGCACTCGACGCCGACCACCCTTTCGCGGCCTTTGTGGCGCGCAAGCAGGAGCCGACCTTCGGCACACTTCAGAACGCGGGCGAGACACTGTTTTGGCAGATGACGACGCCGCCCGGCTTCGATCCGTCGCGGGAGTATCCGGTGGTGATGCAAGTCTATGGCGGCCCGTCAGGCGGCGGGGTACGCAACGCCTGGCAGCCGCCCACGACCCAGCTGCTGACCGAAGCGGGTTATATCGTCTTCCGCCTCGACAACCGCGGCGAGGGCGACCGGTCCGTGGCCTTCAAGACCGCCCTGCACCTGCGCATGGGCATTCCCGAGGTCGAGGACCAGGTGGCAGCCATCAACTATCTGCGCGGCCTCCCGTTCGTCGACGATGACCGCATCGCCGCCATGGGCTGGAGCTACGGCGGCTTTATGACGCTGCACATGCTGACCGAGCCGGCCATGGGCCTGACCTCGGCCATCTCGGGGGCTCCGGTGACCGACTGGAGCCTTTACGACACCCACTACACCGAGCGCTTCATGTCGACGCCGGAGGCGAATGCCGAAGGCTATGCCGCCTCCGATATCCTGACCCGCCTCGACAACCTGACCGGCCGGCTGCTGCTCATCCACGGCATGGCCGACGACAATGTCATCTTCGAGAACACCACGCGCGTGCTCAACGCCTTGCAGGAGGCCAGCGTCCCGTTCGAGACGATGGTCTATCCCGGTCAACGCCATGGCATCCGCGGCAACGACAGGGGACTGCATCTGTGGCGCACCTATCTCGACTTCCTCGACCGCACTATCGGCACGCGCGCCGCGGACTGATCGCGGCGGCGGCTCTCCTCGCCGGGACGACCGCAGCCCCGGCCGTCGCCCAGACGGCGGCAGCGCCGGCCCCGATCCGCTGCGCCGGACTGGACGGAGCCGTGGCGGAGATGTGCATTCGGGACGTGGCCACCACCAACGCCGTGCTGCGCTGGGCAGACGTCAACCCGCCCGCCTGGGATGGCGCTGGCGTAGCGGGCATGCCCATCCTGCTGAAGGACAATATCGAGACCCGCGACATGCCGACCACGGCGGGGTCGATGGCCCTGCTCAACAACGCCCCGGGCCGCGACGCGCCCCTGGTCGCGCGGCTCCGCGCGGCTGGCGCGGTGATCCTCGGCAAGACCAACCTGTCCGAATGGGCCAACATACGTTCCAACAACTCGATCAGCGGCTGGAGCGCGGTCGGGGGCCTGAGCCGCAATCCGCACGCGCTTGACCGCAACACCTGCGGCTCCTCCTCCGGCTCCGGGGCAGCCGTGGCCGCGGGCCTCGCGCCGGCAGCGATTGGCACCGAGACCGACGGCTCCATCACCTGTCCGGCCTCTGTGAACGGCATCGTCGGCTTCAAGCCGACCGTTGGCCTCGTCAGCCGCACCCATATCGTGCCGATCAGCCACTCACAGGATACCGCCGGACCGATGACCCGGACCGTGCGCGACGCAGCGGCGGTGCTGGGGGCCATCGCCGGCAGCGATCCGGCTGACCCGGCCACTGTCGAGGCCGACGCGCGGCGGGTCGACTATGTCGCCGCTCTCGATGCTGGCAGCCTGCGCGATGCCCGCATCGGGGTGATGCGCTTTATCACCGGCTACACGCCAGGGACCATGGCGCTGTTCGAGCAGACCCTGCAGGCCCTGCGAGACGCCGGAGCCGAGCTGGTCGAGATCAGCGAGGGCCCCAACCGGAGCCGGATCGGCCAGGCCGAGTTCGAGGTGCTGCTGACCGAGCTCAAGGCCGATCTCAACGCCTATCTGGCCTCCACCGACCCGGCCCAGGTGCCCACCCGCACCCTGGCCGAGGTGATCGCCTTCAACGCTGCCACGCCGCGCGAGCTCAGCCTTTTCGGGCAAGAGCTGTTCCTGCAGGCAGAGCGCAAGGGCGGGCTGGACAGCCCGGCCTACCTCGAAGCGCGTGAAACCTCGTTCCGTCTGGCGGGGCCGGAAGGCATCGACCGGCTACTGGCCGCGTACAATGTAGTAGCCTTGATCGCCCCGACGACCAGCCCGGCCTGGAGTATGGACGTCGTCAACGGAGACAACTCCCTCGGCTCGGCAAGCCAGCTGGCGGCGGTCGCCGGCTATCCGCACCTGACCGTGCCAATGGGCTTTGTGCAGGGCCTGCCGGCCGGGCTCAGCTTCATCGGCGCGAAGTGGGACGACGCCCGCATCCTGTCGCTCGGCTATGCCTTCGAGCAGGCCACCCGCGCCTTCCGGCCCGCTGGTCTGGCGCGGTCCGTCGATGTGATGCCGGAAACCGCGCCGCTGCTGGCGCCGCTGAACTGACGGGAACCGGCCGGGCCGGCAGGGGTTTTGCGGCCCATGCTGATCCGGATGGACCGTCGCTCCTGACCGAGCTCATCGCTAAACAGCTGCGCCCTGTTGATGTCGGCCGGCGTGCTGGCGATGAAGTGGCGCTTCGGAGCGACGGCGGGCAGCTAGGCCGTCTTCGGTGCCCGCAGCAGCAGGGCCTGCCCGGCCAGCACCAGCCCGAGCCCGAGGAAGGCCAGAAGCCCGAAGCGGGCCCCCTCGAACACCACGGAGATCCCCATCGCCAGCGGCGGCGTCAGAGCCGAGATGTAGGAGGCCATAGCGTAGCCTCGCGCCCGCGCCAGCCAGAAGTAAAGTCCGAAGGCCACGACCGAGCCGAGCACCGAGAGGTGCAGCAGCGACAGGACATAGGTCCAGCTCGTCTCGAAGCCGAACGGCGTCCTGGCGATCAGGGCGTAGATGAGCAGGAATCCCACCCCGTACGCCATGGCCCAGCCGGTCATGGACAGGACGCCCCCTCCGGCCTGCTGACCGCGCCAGGCGAACAGGTTACCGATCCCGGCGGCCAGAACGGCGAGCAGGGCGAGACCCAGACCGACCAAGGCGCGCGCCTCCATCTCGGCGCGCATCAGCTCCGCACCGAACATGGCCACGACGCCCAGCAGGCCGAGGAAGGCCCCCAGCCAGGCCAGCCGCGCCGCCTTCTGACGCAGGATCAGCCGGAACAGGGCGAGGTTGAGGAAGGCGAGGCCGGCGAACACCACGGCCACCACCGCTGAGGCGATCCGCTCCTCAGCCCAGTAGACGAAAGCGTAGTCAATGGCGAAGGTGAACAGCCCCTGCCCCGCCGCCGCCAGATGCTGGGCCGGCGTCAGCTTCAGCGAGCGACCGGAAAGGTGGCAGAACCCCAGCAGCACGAGGGCCGCGAGTCCAAAGCGGTAGATGATGCTGGCGATCGGATCGACCGCGCCCAGCTGCAGGGTGATGGCGTACCAGGTCGTGCCCCAGATCAGGGCGCAGACGACCACCGCGCCGAGCGCGAGGGAGGACGGGACGGATTTCATGGACTCAGGGACTCGAGGATACGCGCGACCGACCATTGACGCGGCCGGTAGCACGCCGCGGCACGGCCGTCGCCTCACAGCCTCTTCCGCCGTGTTTCAGCCGCCGCGGAGCCGCAGGCCGAGCCGGGTCTCCGGGGAGACGCGCTGGTAGATCGTCGGCGCGGTCAGGCGCAGCCGGTCCCGAGCGGCGTCCAGCGGCACGGCGAACAGGTCCTCGTAGTCGAGCGCCGGGAGCCACGCCGCCTTGCGCCCCAGCCCGTAGGCCTGCAGCACCGCGCGGCGGGCCGGGACGGACCGGTTCTCGCGCTGAATCTCCCGCGCCGCGCCCCAGCCGATGAAGGCGAAGCCGAGGTTGCCGGTCTGCGCGTAGGAGAAGGCCACCACGCAGGCCTCGCCCAAAGCATCCGTCTCATAGCCGGTCAGGATGTGCCAGATATCGTGGACGTCGCGGATGCGGCGCGAGTACCACATCACCGGATGCGGCAGGTCGACGGCGTCCGGTGCCACCTTGCGCGCCTCATCGGCCAGACCTTCGGCGGTGAACCCTCGTGCCTCGCGGAAGGCGCGATAGGCCGCCCCGACGGTGCCAGGCCCGAACTGCGCCAGCCACGCCGGATCATCGAGCTTCGTCGCCAGCTCTGAGCGCAGGAACGCCTGCCGGCCGCCCTCCACAGTGCCGATCATTCGCTGGTAGCCGCGGGCGATCGACCCGCCAGACAGGGCGCGCATGATCTCGAACACCTGGGTGGTGTCCTCCTTGTCGGCCAACAGCCGACGAAAGGCGTGGAAGGCCTTGAGCGGCTGGATCGGCGGCGCTCGGAAGGGAGTCAGGGCGGCTTCCACCAAGGTCATGCAGGCATTGTAGCGCGGCGGGGCCTCTGCGAGAACAGAATTCAATGCTGAAAAAACGCTCCTTCCTGCTGGCTGGCCACGCCACCTCGGTCGCGCTTGAGCTCGAATTCTGGGCCGTTCTGGACCGGATGGCCGAACAGACGGGCGAGAGTCGAGCCGGTTTCATGGCGCGGCTCGATGCCGGGCGCGGCCGGCGGCCGCTGGCCTCAACCTGTCGACTAGCGGCGCTCGCCTGGATTGCCGGCGGCAGTCCTTCGCCGAAGACGGATTGACACGCCCTGCAGTCGGCTCATCCTCCTTTCAGGCGCGACGCACAGCGCCGGGAGAGCCGCCATGGTTGACCGCAGACTGCTGGCCTCGGGAGTGTTTGGCGGGTTAATCGCCATGGGGCTCGTCGGAGCGGGTGCCTTCATTGGCTCGGGGATCGTCAACGCCCAGGTCGGGAACCGGCAGGTGACGGTGCGCGGCCTGGCGGAGCGGGACGTGGTCGCTGATCTTGCTGTGCTGAACCTGAGCTTCCGGGCGGCCAATGACGACCTGCCGACGGCTCAGGCGAAAATCGACCGCGACCTCGCCCTTGTTCGCACCTTCCTCACCCGCCAAGGCTACCCCGAGGAGGCCGTGAGCATCGGCAGGCTGCAGGTGCTCGACACGCGCGCGCGGGAGTACAGCTCCGGCGACAATGTGGTGCGTTTCATTCTGACCCAGTCGGTGACGGTGAGGACCACGGACGTCCAACGGGTCGCCCAGACGGAACGCGCCCTAAACGACCTCGTCCGCGAGGGCGTGCAGCTCGACTTTTCGGCACCGACCTACGTCTTCACCCGACTGAACGCGGTGCGGCCGGAGATGATCGCCGAGGCGACCGCCTCAGCCCGGTCCGGTGCCGAGCAGTTCGCCCGCGACTCCGGGACCACGCTGGGTCCCATCCGCCAGGCCACCCAGGGTTCGTTCGAGATCCTCGCGCGCGAGGATCTGGACAGCGAACCGGCCGCGCTGAACAAGCGGGTGCGCGTGGTCGCCACGGTCAGCTACCAGCTGCGCTGAGACTAGCGCTGACATCCGCGCCCGTGCCCCTTATGTTCCGGGCATGAGTCTCCCCGACGCGCCCGCCCCCCGCCTTTCAGACCTCGCCCGCGCGAAGCCGCAGCCGTCGGCCGTCGACTATCTGGCCGGGCTGAATCCCGAGCAGCGCCGCGCGGTGGAGACCACCGAGGGGCCGGTGCTGGTGCTGGCCGGCGCGGGCACCGGCAAGACCCGCGTCCTGACCACCCGGCTGGCGCATATCCTCGCCACCGGTCAGGCCCGGCCCTGGGAACTGCTGGCGGTCACCTTCACCAACAAGGCGGCGCGCGAGATGCGCGAGCGCATTACCCACCTGATCGGCCCGACCGCGGAGGGCCTGCGCTGGCTCGGCACCTTCCACGCCATCGCCGCCCAGATCCTGCGCCGCCACGCCGAGTTGGTCGGGCTGAAGTCGAGCTTCACCATTCTTGACACCGACGACCAGGAGAGGCTGCTCAAGCAGTTGCTCGAGGCCGACAACATCGACACCAAGCGCTGGACCCCGCGCTCGCTCGCCAGCCAGATCGACCACTGGAAGAACCGCGGCTGGACCCCGGACAAGCTGCCGCCCGGCGAGGATTTCGCCAACGGCAAGGGCCAGCGCCTGTATGCCGCCTACCAGAGCCGCCTCGTCACCCTGAACGCCTGCGACTTCGGCGACCTGCTTCTGCACAACCTCACGATCCTCTCGCAACATGCCGATGTCGCTGAGGAATATCGTCGTCGGTTCCGCTACATCCTCGTCGACGAGTACCAGGACACCAACGTCGCCCAGTACCTGTGGCTGCGGCTGCTGACCTCCTCGACCGGCAACGTCTGCTGCGTCGGAGACGACGACCAGTCGATCTATGGCTGGCGCGGCGCCGAGGTCGACAACATCCTCCGGTTCGAACGCGACTTCCCTGGCGCCGCCGTCGTCAGACTCGAGCGTAACTACCGCTCGACAAAGCATATTCTGGGTGCCGCCTCTGGCCTGATCGCGGCCAACCGCGACCGGCTGGGCAAGACCCTGTGGACCGAGGACCAGCCGGGCGAGAAGGTCCAGGTGCGCGGCGTCTGGGACGGCGAGGCCGAGGCGCGGCTGATCGGCGACGAGATCGAGACGGCGCGCCGGGCCGGCTGCAAATACAAGGATATGGCCGTCCTTGTTCGCGCATCCTTCCAGATGCGTGCGTTCGAGGAGCGCTTCGTCATGCTGGCCATCCCCTATGCGGTGATCGGCGGGCCGCGCTTCTTCGAACGGGCCGAGATCCGCGACGCCCATGCCTATCTGCGGCTGATCCAGTCCGAGGACGACGACCTCGCCTTCGAGCGCATCGTCAACACCCCCAAGCGCGGGGTCGGCGACACCTCGGTGCAGAAGGTGCTGCAGATCGCGCGCGCCCAGGGCGTCTCGGCCATGGCCGCCGTCCGCGCCCTGATCACCTCCGACGAGCTGCAGGCGCGCACCCGCACCGCCCTGTCGACCTTCGTGCGCGACCTCGACCGCTGGCGCGCCCTCGCCGGCAACGCGCCGCACTGGGAGCTGGCCGAGACGGTGCTGGAGGAGAGCGGCTACACCGACATGCAGCGCGCCGACCGGACGTCGGGCCAGACCCGGCTCGACAACCTCAAGGAGCTGATCCAGTCGATGCAGGCCTTCGACAGCCTGTCGGCCTATCTGGAGCATGTCTCGCTGGTGCTCGACCTCGACCGTGGTGCCAGCGAGGACGCGGTGCAGATCATGACCCTGCACGGCGCCAAGGGGCTCGAATTCCCGCTCGTCTTCCTGCCGGGCTGGGAAGAAGGCGTCTTCCCCAGCCAACGCTCGATCGACGAGAAGGGCGAGAAGGGCCTCGAGGAAGAGCGCCGTCTGGCCTATGTCGGCGTCACCCGGGCGCGGGAGGAGGCGCGGATCAGCTTCGCCGCCAACCGTCAGGTCTACGGCCGCTGGACCAGCCAGCTGCCCAGCCGCTTCGTCGACGAACTGCCGCACGACCATGTCGAGGCGCGCAGCGAGACAGGCTACTACGGGGCCCAGCCCGGCCTGCGCGAGGCCCGCAGTCGCTGGGACGAGGCACCCAGCTTCGGTTCCGGCTACGGCTCGCCCGGCTGGAAGCGCGCCCAGTCCTTCACCTCGACCCAGCCGCCCCGGCCGGCCCATGCCCGCCATACGGTGATCGAGGGCGAAGGGCGGCTGATCGCCACCGCCGACCCGGCCGCGGCCGCGGGCTGGTCCCGTGGAGACCGGGTGTTTCACCTGAAGTTCGGCTACGGCGCCGTGCGCGCCGTCGAGGGCAACAAGCTGGTCGTCGCCTTCGACAAGGCCGGCGAGAAGAAGGTCATCGACACCTTCGTGGAGAAGGTGGCGTGAAGGCGGAGCTCTGCCACCTCATGGGCACCGCCAGGCTGGGAAGCACAGCGACTTCATAACCCCCGCCCGATCGTGATAAGCTTCCGCAATGGCTGACGGCGCACTCCGGATCACGCTCGGCGTCTACGCTGCCGCCAAACTGGCGGCCAAGGCGCGCGCCTTGGGTGTTTCGCCCGAGGACTTGGCAGCCGCCCTCCTCGGCCAGGAACTGTTCGATCGCGAGGATTTCACCTGGATCAACGGCGACCCTCGCATTCAGACCAGTGCTCCGGCCGACCTTGAGGGCGCGTGCGACTGGGATGCGGTCCGGCCGGAGGTCGTGGCGCTGATCGACGAGACCTTCGGCCCTGAATGAGGGTCAGGCTGACCTCGGCGGCTCAGCGGGACCTGTCCGCTCAACTCGCCTGGCTCAAGGACAAGGTGCCCAAGGCAGGGCGACGGGCCGCCGAGGCGATTGTCCGATCCCTTGATCTGCTCGGAACCTTTCCTGATCTTGGGCCGTCGGTTCGTTTCGAGGTCCGCGAGCAAGACGTCCGCTTCAGCACATTCGGCTTCTTGATTGAGTACGAACGGCATCCGCAGATGATTGTCGTCCGTCGCATCTCTCACGGCGCCCAGCTTCGCGGGACGCTTCCCTAACCGTTCCTTAAGCGACGCCGCGCACCGTCGTGACGTGCCCCTCGACCCGACACCTGTAGTCCAACAGGCCGCCCCCCCTTGGTGGGAGCAGGCCGCTGCGGGCTTCGTGGTGATCATGCTGACCGGGGCCTTCGTCGGACCGGTGTTCGCCCCGAGCCAGGAGGAGACGCCGATCCTGCGGCTGGTCTGGCTGCCGGTCTTCGCCATCATCGCCGGGCTAGCGCTGCGCCGCCTCGATCGCATCGTCAGGGCCTGGCCGGCCATCCTGTTGCTGGGCCTGACCGTCCTGCTGGCCTTCGCCTCGAAATGGTGGTCGATCGACGCCGCCACCACGCAGCGCCGCGTTATCGCCCTGACCATGGCCGGGGCCTTCGCCCTGTATCTCGGCAGCGTCTACCGCGGGGTCGCCCTGCCCCGGTTGCTGGCCTGCGCTGGTCTGGTCATGGCCGTCGGCAGCCTGGTCTTCGTGCTGGCCTTCCCCCCCATCGGCATCCACCGCGACGTCAACGACGGCCTTTGGCGGGGCATGTGGTACGAGAAGAACCAGATGGGCCAGGTCATGGTCTGCGTTGCCGTGGCCGCGGCTGCCTGGCTGTCGGTCGCCGACCGGCACTGGCGGATCGCGGCGATCACCTTGGTGCTGGCGACCTTCCTGATGATCATGAGCCAGTCGAAGACCTCCCTGCTCTGCTGGCTGATCGGGTTCGGGCTGGTCGGAGCGGTATGGGCCGCGCGGCAAGGCGGTGCGGTGCTGGGCGTTCTCACCGTCTGGGGCGCAACCTTCGCCGCCATCGCCGTCGGTGTCGGCTTCCTGCTGGGAGGACCGGCCATCCTCGTTGCCCTCGGCAAGGACCCGTCGCTGACCGGCCGAACCGAGATCTGGGCCGCCCTGATGGACATGGTCGCCGAGCGCCCGTGGACCGGCTACGGCTACGCCGCCTTCTGGACCCGCACCTCCGTGCCCGCCGACATCATCCAGGCACAGACCGGATGGCTGGTGCCGTCCGCTCACAACGGCTGGATTGACCTGCTGGTCCAGGTCGGCTGGCCCGGCGCGGTCCTCGTCGGCACCATCCTCCTTATCGGCTTCGCCGCGACGGTCGCCCGGCTGAGCACGTCCGGTCTTGTCGAAGGCGGCTTCAGCCTGGCCTACCTGGCCATCGTCGCAACTCTCAGCCTGTCGGAGTCGGTGCTGATGCACCACCAGGATCTGGCGTGGGTGATGGTGCTGGCGATCGTCGCCCGGTCAACGATGCTGCAGGGCTATCCGTCCCCGGCTGCGGTTGCACCGGACCGCCGCCCGGCCTACCAGACCCCCTCCCGAATCGCCGCATTGTCTGGTCATGGCCAAGCCCGCCGAAAGTCCGTCCCTGTTCGACCTGCCCTCGGTGGTGCCTTCCGCCCAGGCGGCTGAGGCTGCGCCTGCCCCCGTGACTGAACCGGCGGCCCCTGTCCCGACGCCGGCACCTGCTGCAACTCCTCCTGCCTCCGCCAGGGGTGGAGACTACTCCGCCTCCTCGATCGAGGTGCTCGAGGGGCTTGAGCCTGTGCGCAAGCGGCCGGGCATGTACATCGGCGGCACGGACGAGCGGGCCCTTCACCACCTGTTTGCCGAGGTGCTGGACAACGCCATGGACGAGGCGGTCGCCCGACATGCGAAGCGGATCGAGGTCCATCTCGACGCCGAGGGGTATCTGGCGGTCCGCGACGACGGCCGCGGCATCCCGGTCGATCCGCACCCCAAACACCCGGGCAAGTCGGCCCTCGAGGTGGTCATGACCGTGCTGCACTCCGGCGGCAAGTTCTCGGGCAAGGCCTACGAGACCTCCGGCGGCCTGCACGGCGTCGGCGTCTCGGTCGTCAACGCCCTGTCCGAGCGGCTGGAGGTCACCGTCTGGCGCGACGGAGCCGAGTGGCACCAGGCCTTCTCCCGCGGCCATGTGCTGGGCCCGGTCGAGCAGGTCGGTCCGTCGAGGAAGCGCGGCACCCTCGTCCGCTTCCGACCGGACGAGGAGATCTTCGGCGTGGGCGCGGCCTTCAAGCCGGCGCGCCTGTTCCGCATGGCCCGGTCCAAGGCCTATCTGTTCCGCGGCGTCGAGATCCGCTGGACCTGCGCCGTCGAGCGGATCACCGACCAGACTCCGACCGAGGCGGTGCTGCACTTTCCCGGGGGTCTCGCCGACGCCCTCGCCGAACGCATCGGCGAGGTCGAGACGGTCGCCCCCGCCTTCGCCGGACGTGTCGAGCGCCAGGGCGAGGCGGGCGCGGTCGAATGGGCGGTGACCTGGACCGCCGCCGGCTTCGGCGAGGCGGACGGGTTCGTCAGCTCCTACTGCAACACCGTCTCGACGCCCGACGGCGGCACCCACGAGGCCGGCTTCCGCGCGGCCCTGGTCAAGGGACTCAAGGCCTATGGCGAGCTGACCGGCGAGAAGCGCGCCGGCCTGATCACGGCCGAGGACGTCATCGCCAACGCCGGCGCCCTGATCAGCGTCTTCATCCGCAATCCCGAGTTCCAGGGGCAGACCAAGGACCGGCTGTCCTCGCCGGAAGGCCAGCGGCTGGTCGAGCAGCTGCTGCGCGACCCCTTCGACCACTGGCTGACCCAGAGCCCGAAACAGGCCAACAGCCTGCTCGGCTTCATCATCGAGCGGGCCGAGGAGCGGCTCAAGCGGCGCAAGGACAAGGAAGTCCAGCGCGCCGCCGCCACCCGCAAGCTGCGCCTGCCGGGCAAGCTGGCCGACTGCGCCCGTCAGGCGGCCGAAGGCACCGAGCTGTTCATCGTCGAAGGGGACTCGGCCGGCGGCTCGGCCAAGCAGGCGCGCGATCGCAACACCCAGGCCATTCTGCCCCTTCGGGGCAAGATCCTGAACGTCGCCTCCGCCACCGCCGACAAGCTGCGCCAGAACCAGGAGCTGTCGGACCTGGCGCTGGCGCTGGGGGTGCAACCGGGCAGCCGCTTCCGGCTCGAGGACCTGCGCTACGAGCGCATCGTCATCATGACCGACGCCGACGTCGACGGGGCCCACATCGCGGCGCTGCTGATCACCTTCTTCTACCGCTCCATGCCCGAGGCGATCCGCCAGGGCCGTGTCTTCCTCGCTCTCCCGCCGCTCTACCGCATCCAGGCCGGGGCCCTGTCGGAGTACGCCCGCGATGACGCCCATCGCGACGAGCTGCTGGCCACGGTCTTCAGGGGGCGGAAGGTCGAGATCGGCCGCTTCAAAGGCCTCGGCGAGATGATGGCGTCCCAGCTGAAGGAGACGACCATGGACCCGAAAAAGCGCACCCTCGCGCGGGTCACCTTGCCGGCTTCCGAGGAGGAGATCGAGGATCTGGTCGAACGTCTGATGGGCCGCAAGGCCGAGGCCCGCTACCAGTTCATCCAGGAAAACGCCCGCTTCGCCGCGGCGGACCTCGACGTCTGACGGTTCGGCTCAGCGCCCGCGCACCAGCTGGTTCGTAACGCGTCGGCCCAGCGGATCACGCGAGGTCCAGCGCGCCTCGACGTCTCCCTCGATCATCGGTGTGCAGAAGCGCCGGACCATCAAGAACGACGGGGTAATGTCGTTCAGGCAGATGCGGTCGCCCTCAACCCGCCATCGGCCCGAGATCTCGCGCCCGCTGGAGAACAGGGCCCGGTAGCGGCCGTCCGGCTCGAACCAGTGGCGCACCCAGCCACCGTCGGGATACTCCGACACGACCGTATTGCCGAAAGCCGGTGCCAGATCCGTTAGCGCCAACGCAGGTGCCGCCAGGGCGACGCTCGCCGCCGAGAGCCCGGCCAGAGCCAGGGCGCATGCCACTGATCCCATTTATTCAGCCTCCCTCTCCCCGAGACAACGTTAACATATGTTCATGATCCGCCAAGAGGCATCCGTCGCGAGGAATACTTGACTTTTGCGTAGGGGCTTCTCTATACGCCGACAGCCTTTGGGACAGGATAGCGATTCGCGCCGCCCGCACGCCCCCGGACAAACGGGCGGTTCCGACAGGCCGGCAGGGCGTTCCGAAGCGCGGAATGTCCGTGGATCCGTTTCTCGTCCCGAAGGACTACATGACCGAATTCTCCAACCTGGGTCTGTCTCCGACGACCCTCGCCGCCGTGGCCGCAACCGGCTACACCATCGCCACCCCGATCCAGGAGCAGGCCATCCCCGTCGCCCTCGCCGGGCGGGACGTGCTGGGCATCGCCCAGACCGGCACCGGCAAGACGGCCGCCTTCACCCTGCCGATGATCGACCGGCTCCAGTCCGGCCGGGCCCGGGCGCGCATGCCGCGCGCCCTTGTGCTGGCCCCGACCCGCGAGTTGGCGGACCAGGTGGCCTCCTCCTTCGAGAAGTATGCCAAGGGCACCAAGCTGAGCTGGGTGCTTCTGATCGGCGGCGTCTCCATGGGCGACCAGGTCGCGGCCCTGAACAAGGGCGTCGACGTCCTGATCGCCACGCCAGGTCGGCTGCTTGACCTTTTCGAGCGCGGCAAGATGTTGCTGACCGGGGTCGAGTTGATGGTGGTCGACGAGGCTGACCGCATGCTCGACATGGGCTTCATCCCGGACATCGAGCGCATATTCAAGCTGACCCCGCCGCGCCGCCAGACCCTGTTCTTCTCGGCCACCATGCCGCCGGAGATCACCCGGCTGACGCAGCAGTTCCTCAGGGACCCGACGCGGATCGAGGCCTCGCGCCCGGCCATGACGGCGGACACCATCACCCAGTTTGTGGCACCCGTCCCCTCGTCCGATCCAAAGGCCAAGCGCGAAGCGCTGCGGGCCCTGATCCGACGTTCCGAGGTCAACAACGGCATCGTCTTCTGCAATCGCAAGTCGGAGGTGGATGTCGTCGCCAAGTCCCTGAAGAGGCACGGCTTTGATGTCGCGCCGATTCACGGCGACCTCGACCAGTCCGTGCGCATGAAAACGCTCGCGGCGTTCCGCGCAGGCGAGCTCAAGCTGCTGGTCGCCTCGGACGTCGCCGCGCGTGGCCTCGACATCCCCGAGGTCAGCCATGTCTTCAACTACGACGTCCCGCACCACGCCGACGACTATGTGCACCGCATTGGCCGTACCGGTCGGGCCGGCCGATCGGGCGAAGCCTATATGATCATCACGCCGGCGGACGAGAAGTCCTACGACAAGGTCCTCAAACTCACCCGCAAGATACCCGAGACCCTGACGCTGGAGCCATTGGCAACCATGGCGTTGCCGGAGCGGGCAGAGCGGGACAGCCGCCGCCGCCGTGAGCGGACATCCCGCGTGGCGGAGATGCCGGCCGAAGCGGCTGTCGCGCCCGCCGCGGTCATCGCCGCCATACCGGCCAATGACACCGATGACGCACCCTGCCGGCGTGATCGTAACCGGGCGCGCCGCGCCCCTGGGGATCTTGGCCTCGCCGGGCCTGCCCCGATCAAGTCGGCAGCCTCGGCCCCCATAGCCCACGAAACTGATCGCCCGGCGCGTACCACGGTGCCGCGCGAACGGGGCGGCGGGCGCGGCGGGCGCCCCGCCCCCGGATCGACTGCGGTGCCCGTTGGACGGGGCTTTGGCGATGATGTCCCCGCCTTCCTGCGTCGCCCGGTGCGAATTCGATCCTGATTTCGACGTTCGATTAAGGTCGCGTTAGGCACCGCGATCTAGGCTCCACGCAAGGTCCCTTGGGGAGCTTTGTGTGTCGAACAGACGGATCGAGACGGCAATCCGGGGCCCGCAGGCTTACGAGCTTGCTCGTCGGGCGCTCGAGCAGATGCAGGCGGCCGGCGTCTGGCCGACTCCGCTCAACTTCGAGCTCTGGCTTCATTACGTCGGGGATCCCCAGGGGGCGCTCGGTCAGGAGATCGGGCGTCTGCTGTCGAACCGTCAGCCGTTCAGTGAGGCGGCAGCGGAAGACCTCGCAGCGCGCTACCTCTCGCTTACCCGACTTTCGGATGAAATTTGCGACGCCGGGGCGGTGCTCAACCGCGAACTGAGCACGGTCTCCCAAGTCATCGCCGACGCCCAATCCTCGCAGAAGGCCTACGGGGAGACGCTTGCCGTGGCCTCGAACCAGATCGAGACTGCCGAGGCGGCTGACGGCCTCGCCTCGGTCGTGCGCTCGCTCTCGGCAGCCACCGAGAAAGTGGGCGGCGAGACTGCTGCGCTGGACAGGCGCCTTGAGGACTCAGTGCAGGAGGTGTCGCGCCTGCGCGCGCACCTCGAACTGGTCCGACGAGACGCCATGACAGACGCCCTAACCAGTCTGGCCAATCGCAGGGCTTTCGACGAGACGCTGGAGCAAGCCTGCGCCGAGGCCGGCCGCAGCGGCGCGCCACTGACGCTGGCGGTGATCGATATCGATCATTTCAAGCGCTTCAATGACACTTGGGGCCACCAGACCGGCGACCAGGTGATCCGCTACGTCGCCAGCGTGCTGGGGCGTATTGCCAAGGTGCCGCGCACAGCCGCCCGCTATGGTGGCGAGGAGTTCGCTCTGATCTTCCCGGGCGAGACACCGGAGGTCGTAGCCGACGCCCTCAATCAGGTCTGCAAGGAAATCGCTTCCCGGCAGCTGCGCCGGCGCTCGACCAACCATGACCTCGGCACCGTCACCGTATCTGCCGGTTTCGCCAGTCTGCGGGCCGACGAAGCACCCACCGCCCTCATCGAGCGCGCCGACCAGGCTCTCTACGCCTCCAAGAGGGGCGGCCGCAATCGCGTCACCGATGCCCGGCTGCTCGACGGTCAGCAAGCCGCCTGAGGGCGACTGGCGGATGCGTAGCCTGGCCTTCAACTTCGCCTACTGGGTCCTGTCGATCGGCTACGGCCTTGCGGCGGCCCTGGCTGCGCTCGTTCCGGGTCGACGCCCGACCAGCCGGGTGATCCGCCAGTATGTCCGCCGCATGGTCCAGGCCATGCGCCTGCTGGCCGGCATCCGCATCGAGGTGCGCGGGCGCGAGCGGCTGCCGGAGGGTGCCTATATCCTGGCATCCAAGCACCAGAGCTGGGGCGACGGATTCGCCACCTACGACCAGTTCGATGATCTGGCCTTCGTCACCGGTGACCACCTTGAGAAGTTCCCGCTGCTGGGCACGGTGCTGCGCAAGCTGGGAGCCATCGTCGTCAACAACTGCGGCGGCCACCGGGCCCGTGAGGCGCTCAAGGCTCGCGCCGCGGACGCCCACGCCGAGGGCCGACGCATCCTGATCTTCCCCGAGGGTAACCTGGCGAAGGTCGGCGAGAAGTTCCGCTACCGCTCGGGCGTCTGGCACATGGCGCGTGACTTCGACCTGCCGGTCGTCCCCGTGGCCACGAACCTTGGTCTGTTCTGGCCGCAGGAAGCCTTCGAAAAGCATCCCGGCACGGCCACGCTGGAGTTCCTCGACCCGATACCGCCCGGCCTGCCGAAGGGCACATTCCTCGCCCGTCTTGAGGCGGCGATCGAGACCCGCACCGCCGAGCTGGTCGCCGAAGTCACCGGCCGTCCGGTCATCGCCGCCCTGCAGGTGCCCACGCCGGAAGATGTCCGCAGAGGGGCCGTCACCCCTTCCGAGGCCTGAGGGGTTTCCTCGACGCCTTACGAACCGCCGCCTCCATCGCACCCCGCGCCCAGCGCACCGCCTCGTCCGGATCGTCCAGCGCCGTGTCGGGCAGACTCCAGTAGGCCATGGTCATCATCCGCCCGTCCTTGCCGGGATAGGTGAAAGGGAGGGCACCGGCCGCGCGAAGCTCGGGCTCATTGAGATCGTCCACCTTGAGCCAGACGACGCCGTCATCGAGCAGGGCAAAGACCAGGCCGTCGGCATACACTGCGGCCCCGCCGAACATGCGCTTGATGGTGAGCGGTCCCAGCGCAGCGAAGTGTTCCTCGACCCAGGTCCCGAAGTCCGGATCGTAGGCCATCGGTCAAGCCCCGGTCGCCGGGACGATGGTGACGCTCTCGCCGCAGCCGCAGGCGTCGGTCTGGTTTGGATTGCGGAACATGAACTTCGACGCCAGCCGGTCGGTGACGTAGTCGATCTCCGTGCCGATCAGGAACAGCACGGCCTTCGGTTCGATCAGGACGGTGACGCCCTTGTCCTCGACCACCTCGTCGAAGGGCTCGACCGCCTCGGCATAGGCGAGGGTGTACTCCTGCCCGGCGCAGCCGCCGTTCTTCACCCCGACGCGGAGGCCGACGTAAGGCCTGTCAGCCGCCTCCATGATCTCGCGCACGCGGCTGGCCGCCGCCTCGGTCAGGGTCACGACCTTGGGGCGCGGACGACGCGGACGAGGGGTGGCGGCGAGCTCGGACATGGGAGGGCGATTCCGGATCAGAACATGTTCAGCGCGAGCTTGGCCTCGTCGCTCATCTTCGAGGCGTCCCACGGGGGATCAAACACCAGATTGACGCGGACGTCGCCAAGGCCGTCGATCTTGCGCACCGCCGCCTCGACCCACCCCGGCATCTCGCCGGCCACCGGACAGCCCGGCGCGGTCAAGGTCATGTCGATGACCACGTCGCGGTCGTCCGAGACATCCACGCGATAGATCAGGCCGAGCTCGTAGATGTCGACCGGGATCTCCGGATCGAACACGGTCTTCAGCGCCGTGATCATCTCGTCGGTCAGGCGCGCGAGCTCGCCTTCCGACAGGGCGCTCTTCTGCGGCGCGTCCCAGCTGTCGGCGAACTCGGGGCTGTCGGTGATGGCGTCGGTCATGAGCTCAGGCGAAGAAGTTGCGCGCCTTGATCAGCGCGTCGACGAAGGCGTCCGCCTCCTCCAGGGTGTTATATAGGGCGAAGGACGCGCGCGCGCTCGAACCGACGCCGAACCGACGCGCCAGGGGCTCGGCGCAGTGCAGCCCGGCCCGGACCGCCACGCCGTAGCGGTCCATGATCTGGGCCACGTCGTGGGCGTGGGCCCCCTCGACCGTGAAGGTCAGGATCGCCCCCTTCCCCTCCGCTTCGCCCAGCACCTTCAGCCAGTTCAGCCCGGACAGCCGCTCGCGCGCATGGTCGTAGAGCGCCCGCTCGTGCGCGGCGACGGCATGCCGGTCGAAGCGTCCGAACCAGTCCAGTGCGGCCCCCAGGCCAATGGCCTCAAGGATCGGCGGGGTGCCGGCTTCGAACCGGGCCGGCGGCGGGGCGTAGGTCACCCCCTCCTCCGTCACCGTCTCGATCATCTCGCCGCCGCCCTGCCACGGCGGCAGGGCCTCCAGCGCCTCCGAGGTCCCGTAAAGGGCCCCGATGCCGGTGGGGCCGTACAGCTTGTGGCCGGTGATCACATAGAAGTCGCAGCCCAGCGCCTGGACGTCGGGGACGCAGTGCACCGCGCCCTGGCATCCGTCGATCACTGTCCGGGCCCCGGCGGCGCGCGCGAGGGCGGCGATCTCCGCGACCGGATTCACCGTGCCCAGCACATTGGACATGTGGGTGAGGGCCACTACGCGGGTGCGCGGGCCGATCAGGGCCTTCAGCGCCGCCATGTCCAGCGCGCCATCGTGGAGCACCGGCGCGAACCGCACCACAGCACCGCGGCTCTCGCGCAGCATCATCCACGGCACGAGGTTGGAGTGGTGCTCCATCTGGCTGACGACGATCTCGTCGCCGGGCTGAAGGCGCGCGCCCAGACCGTGGGCCACCAGATTGACCGCCTCGGTGCCGCCCTTGGTGAAGACGATGTTGGCCGGGCCGGGGGCGTTCAGGAACCGCGCCACCGAGGCGCGGGCCGCCTCGAACGCCTCGGTCGTCTCGTTGGCCAGGGTGTGCAGGCCGCGGTGGACGTTGGCGTAGCTGCCCTCCATCGCCCGCGTCAGGGCGTCGATCACCGCCCGCGGCTTCTGCGCCGAGGCGGCGTTGTCGAGATAGACCAGCGGCCGGCCGTTCACCTGCCGCGACAGGATCGGGAACTGGGCCCGGATGGGAAGCGGGTCGAAGCCCGGCACTCCTCCCCCGCTTGCGGGGGAGGGGGACCCCGAAGGGATGGAGGGGGACTGCAGCTCCAGCGTCGAGGGACTCCCCCCTCCACCATGCTGCGCATGGTCCCCCTCCCCCTGCGGGGGAGGAACGCTGGCAGCCGTGTTCACAGCCGTTCCGTCGGCCATGCCCTCACCACCTCTCGTGTGCCCTCGTGGTCGATCCGGTCGACGACCTCCATCAGGAAGGCCTGGGTCAGCAGGGCCCGGGCCTCGTCGGCCGGAAGGCCCCGCGACTGCATGTAGAACAGCGCCTGCTCGTCGAGCGCGCCGATGGTGTTGCCGTGGGCGCACTGTACCTCGTCGGCGTAGATGATCAGCTCGGGCTTGGCGTCGACCTCGCCGCGCTCCGAGAGGATCAGGGCGTGATGGCCCATGCGGGCGTCGGTGCCGTCGGCCCCGCGCTCGACCACGATCTTGCCCTGGAAGACGCCACGGGCGGTATCGCGCACGGACCCCTTGGTCAGCTGGCTGGTGAGGCCGTCGCGACCGGCGTGGGTGACCACGCTGGTCAGGTCGGCGTGGCGCTCGCCGGTCAGGGCGTAGAGCCCGTCCAGCTGCACCGAGGCACCCTGCCCCGGATGCCGCACATGCGTCTCGAAGCGCTGCAGCTTCGCCCCGGTGGTCACGGTCGTCTGGTGGAAGGTCGCGCCGGGGGCCAGCGCCACCTCGGTCCGCACAAACGACAGAGCGTCCGCCGCGTCCTCGCCCAGCACCAGACGCGTACAGATCGCCCCCTCGCCAAGCGTGATCGTCAGCCGGGCATTGGCGACATAGCCGGCGGCCTGCCCTTCGTGGCTCTCCAGCAGCAGCAGCGAGGCTCCGGGCGCGACCTCGATCGCCACCGTGGCCTGGTGGCCCGTGCCGTCGCTGGTCGAGACGAAGCGCAGACGGCGCGTGGCCTCGCCCGTCACAACGATCCGATCCGCGCCGCGACCATTGACGACGGCCACCTCTTCGCCGCCGAGGCTCGCGAAAGGCCCACCCGGCGCCGCATCGCCGGCTGGCGACGGCGGCGGTGCCTCGCGCAGCAGACGGCGAACGTCGGTGTACTTCCAGACCTCCTCCCGCCGCGACGGGAAGGACGAGGGATCGCGGAGGTCGATCAGGGCGCTCACGCCGCCGCCGGAAGGAACTTGTCGTAGCCCTCCGCCTCCAGCTCCAGCGCCAGCTCGGGGCCGCCCGAAGCGACGATGCGGCCATTGGCCAGCACATGCACCCGGTCCGGTCTGATGTAGTCGAGCAGCCGCTGATAGTGGGTGATCACCAGCATGGCCCGGTCCTGTGAGCGCAGCGCGTTGACCCCGTCGGCGACGATGCGCAGGGCGTCGATGTCCAGACCGGAATCCGTCTCGTCGAGGATCAGCAGCGACGGCTCCAGCAGGGCCATCTGCAGGATCTCCATCCGCTTCTTCTCGCCGCCGGAGAAGCCCACGTTCAGGGGCCGCTTCAGCATGTCGAGGTCCATCTTCAGGGCCTTCGCCGCCTCGCGCACGCGCTTGAGGAAATCCGGGACCGACACCTCGTCCTCGCCGCGCGCCCGGCGCTGGGCGTTCAGGGCCGTGCGGATGAAGGTCATGGCCGGCACGCCGGGGATCTCCAGCGGGTACTGGAACGACAGGAACACCCCCGCCGCGGCCCGCTCGGCCGGCTCCAGCGCCAGCAGGTCCTCGCCCTTCCAGGACACGCCGCCCTCGGCCGCCTCATAGCCGGGCCGCCCGGCCACGGCGTAGCCGAGCGTCGACTTGCCCGCGCCATTCGGCCCCATGATGGCATGGACCTCGCCCGCCGGGACGTCGAGCGTCAGGCCCTTGAGGATGGGGGTGTCGTCGACAGAGACGTGGAGATTGGAGATGGAGAGCATGGTCAGACTTTGCAGTTGTTCAACTGCGCCTCGGTCAAACGAAGGGCAGCAAGATTGACGAGGTCCTGCAGCACCCGCGCTGATAGGACTGACCCGGTTTGGTGTTGCGGACTTGCCGAACGGCCATCAGGCCCAACGACTGTCCCGACCAGCGGGGCGTTCTCGCCCCAGTTTCGTTCCCAAGGCTTGCACTCGTCCTCTCCGCTTTCGCAGGGTGGAGCTTGCAAAGTGAAGCCCGGGGGTGGTGGCGCAGAAATGCCGGACATAACAGCGGAGGAGTAGGCAGCAGCCTGAGCGTGTTGGACCTGAAGCCGACAAGCAGCCATGACGGCGTCTCGGGCTATTTCAAGGTCGTCTGAACGCGCAAACTCGTAAGCCTTTGCATGAACGCAGGCGGAAGCTCGTTCAAACGCCATGGCTGCCGTGTCATTCGACGCGGATCCTGACATCTCGAAACTAGCCGCCGTCGGCACCGGAACACACGCGTCAGATGATTGGCCGCAAGCGCCAAGAGACGCCAGCCCAACCAAGTAGAGGGAGGCTCGTACGACGCTCACCCCACGCTCCCTTCCAGCGAGATCGCCACCAGCTTCTGGGCCTCGACGGCGAACTCCATGGGCAGTTCCTGCAGCACGTCGCGGACGAAGCCGTTGACCAGCAGGGCCACCGCCTCCTCCTCCGACAGGCCCCGCTGCTGCGCGTAGAACAGCTGGTCCTCGGACAGGCGCGTGGTGGTCGCCTCGTGCTCCATCTGGGCCGAGCCGTTGCGCGCCTCGATGTAGGGAATGGTGTGCGAGCCGCACTCTTTCCCGATCAGCAGGCTGTCGCACTGGGTGAAGTTGCGCACCCCGGTCGCCTTGGGGTGCACCGACACCAGCCCGCGATAGGTCGAGTCCGACTTCCCGGCCGACACGGCCTTGGCGATGATCCGGCTGCGGCTGTTCTTGCCGAGGTGGATCATCTTGGTGCCGGTGTCGGCCTGCTGACGTCCGTTGGTGATGGCAATCGAGTAAAACTCGCCCGAGCTCTCCTCGCCCTTCAGCACGCAGGACGGGTACTTCCAGGTGATGGCCGAGCCGGTCTCGACCTGGGTCCAGCTGACCTTCGAGCGGTCGCCGCGGCAGTCGGCGCGCTTGGTCACGAAGTTGTAGATGCCGCCCTTCCCCTCGGCGTCGCCGGGGTACCAGTTCTGGACGGTCGAGTACTTCACCTCGGCGTCGTCCAGCGCCACGATCTCCACCACGGCGGCGTGCAGCTGGTTCTCGTCGCGCATCGGGGCGGTGCAGCCCTCCAGGTAGGAGACATAGGCCCCCTCGGCGGCGACGATCAGCGTCCGCTCGAACTGCCCCGTGCCCGAGGCGTTCATGCGGAAATAGGTCGACAGCTCCATCGGGCAGCGCACGCCCGGCGGCACATAGACGAACGAGCCGTCGGAGAAGACCGCGCTGTTCAGGGCGGCGAAGTAGTTGTCCGAGACCGGCACCACGGAGCCCAGGTACTGCCGCACCAGGTCCGGGTGCTCGCGCAGGGCCTCGGAGATGGACATGAAGATCACGCCGGCCTTCGCCAGCTCGGCCTTGAAGGTGGTGACCACGCTGACGCTGTCGAACACGGCGTCGACGGCCACGCGCGGTGCGCCCTCGACCCCCGCCAGCACCTCCTGCTCCCGCAGCGGAATGCCCAGCTTCTCGTAGATGGCCAGCAGCTCCGGATCGACCTCGTCGAGGCTCTTCGGGGCCACCTTGTGCTTCGGCGCGGCGTAGTAGCTGAGCGCCTGGTAGTCGATCGGCGGATAGGAGACGGCGGCCCAGGTCGGGGCCTCCATCGCCTGCCAGCGCTCAAAGGCGGACAGACGCCATTCCAGCATCCACGCCGGCTCGCCCTTTTTGTCCGAGATGAAGCGGATGATGTCCGCGTTCAGGCCCGGAGGCGCGAACTCTTGTTCGATGTCGGACACGAAGCCGTGCCTGTAGCGCTCCAGCTCCGCAACCGTGTCGATGGTTTCCTTGACCGCGGACATGCTTACGCCAGTTCCTTCGAGCGCTGCGCGATCCGCACGCGGTGCTTCTCATATGTGGTCGCCCACGCCTCGGCGAAGCGCGACCAATCGTCTGCGGTGGTGCCCCAGCCGCCCGAGACGCGCGCGACCCCGGTGGCCAGCGGCGCCAGCCCCATGGCCAGCACCGTCTTCGACGGCTTCGTCTTGCCGGAGCTGCAGGCCGAGCCGGCCGAGATCATGATGCCGGCCAGATCCAGCGCGATCAGCTGCTGCGGGCTCTCCCAGTCGGCGACGGCCAGGAACAGGGTGTTGGGCAGGCGCGGCGCGCCCTCGGCGATGACCGTGGCACCGGCGGCCTTGACCCGGGAAGCCGCAGCGTCGCGCCAGGCCGCCTGGTCGCCATGGGCGGCCAGATCGCGGGCGGCGCAGGTCGCCGCCACGCCAAAACCGACGATGCCCGGCGTATTCTCGGTGCCGGCGCGCAGGCCGCGCTCCTGGCCCGAGCCATGGACGATCCGCACCGCCGAGCGGCCGGGGCCCAGCACCAAGGCACCCACGCCCTGCAGCCCGCCGAGCTTGTGGCCCGACAGGGTCAGGCTGTCTGCCTGGACCGCGCCGATGTCGACCGGGACCTTGCCGGCCGACTGGATGGCGTCGACATGCAGCCAGCCTTCGGCGGCGCCGACAAGGGCTGCGGCGGCCTCGACCGGCTGGATCGCGCCGCTCTCGTTGTTGGCGTGATGCAGGGCCACGAAGGCCCGGCCCGGCCGCGCCAGTGCTGCCTCCAGCCAGTCCAGGTCGACCACGCCGTGGCCGTCCACCGGCAGCACCTCGACCGGGCGGCCGCATACGGCGGCGGCCTCGGCGACGCAGGGGTGTTCGGTGGCGGACACGATGACCCGCTCACAGCCGGCCGCCAGGGCGCTGGCCAGACCCTGGGCGTTGGACTCGGTCCCCCCGGACGAGAAGATCACCGCCGTCGGGTCGGCCCCGACCAGCGCCGCCACCTGGGCCCGGGCGGTCTCGACTCGCGCTCGGGCGCGCCGGCCGAGGGCGTGGACAGCGTTGGGGTTGCCGCCCTCGTCGATCGCGTCGAGCACCGCGGCCCGCACCTCGGGGCGCACCAGGGCAGTGGCATTGTAATCCAGATAGACTTTCATGCCGCCGCCTCCGCGGTCAGGAGCGGCGACGCCGGGGCCCGACGCGTGCGGCGCTCGATCACATCCTCCAGCGAAACGCTGGACAGGTAGCGGTGGATCTCGTCGCCGAGGTCTTCCCATAGATTGTGGGTGATGCAGCGTTCGCCGCTGAGCATGCAGCCGCGCGGCGAGGCGTGGGCCTCGCAGCGGGTGGCGCGGATCGGCTCGTCCACCGCCAGCACGATCTCGGACACCATGGTGGTTCCCGCCGCGCGGGCCAGCCGGTAGCCGCCGCCGGGGCCGCGTACGCTGCGCACCAGCCCGGCCTTGCGCAGCCGCGCAAAAAGCTGCTCAAGGTAGCTGAGAGAGATTTCCTGCCGCGACGCGATCTCGGCGAGCGACACCGCCCGCTCGCCGCCACCGGGCACGCGCGCATGACGGGCCAGGTCGGCCATGGCCATCACGGCGTACCTTCCCTTGGTCGACAGACGCATGATGACCTCAAAATCCGTGCGCTGGGCGAAGCGGTCTGCTATGGCCCCCGGCTTCGGACCGGAGGCCGGTGCGCAGCCGGGACTTAGAAAGTCCCACCCCTGCGGTCAAGTATTCTCCGGGCCGTTCGGCCGAGATTGAACAGGATTTCCGCCCGCCCATGCCTGAAGTCATCCTGCCCGGCGCCTCCGGTCGCATCGAGGGCCGCTATTCCCCCGGCAAGCGTCCCAACGCCCCGATCGCCCTGATCCTGCATCCGCACCCCAAGGCGGGCGGGCACATGAACAACCCGGTGGCGGTCACCCTCTACCAGCTGTTCGTCAAGCGAGGCTTCGCCACCCTGCGCTACAACAGCCGCGGCGTCGGCAAGTCCCAGGGCGAGTTCGATTCGGGCATCGGCGAACTGGCCGATGCGGCCACGGCGCTGGACTGGCTGCAGGCCCAGAACCCGGCCGCCAGCCAGACCTGGGTCGCCGGCTACCAGTTCGGTGCCTACATCGGCATGCAACTGCTGATGCGCCGCCCCGAGACCGACGGTTTCATCTCGGTGTCGCCGCCGTCGAACATGTACGACTTCAGCTTCCTGGCACCCTGCCCCGCCTCGGGCCTGTTCCTGCACGGCACGGCCGACACCATCGTGCCGCCGGTCGAGGTCGAGCGCGTGGTCAACAAGCTGCGCGCCCAGAAGGGCATCGTCATCGACTATGACCTCGAGGACGGTGCCAGCCACTTCTGGCAGGACCATATCGAAGCCGTCGACCGTCGCGTCGGTGCCTATCTCGACAAGCGGCTGGAAGCCAATCCGGCCTGAGCCCCTGCGACGAAGGAGTACCGCGTGCCCCACGACAACATCACCATCGTGGGGGGCGGCGCGGGAGGGCTTGAACTGGCCGCGCGTCTCGGTCGCCGACTGGGCCGCCACGAGGGCCGGCGGCGAATTCGCCTGATCGATCGCTCGATCTTTCACCTGTGGAAGCCGAGCCTGCACGAGGTGGCGGCCGGGTCGCTGGACTCGCACCAGGAGGGGCTGTCCTACCCGCTGCTGGCCCGGCGCAATCACTTCAGCTTTGACTTCGGCGACCTCCAGTCCCTGGACCTCGCCGCCCGCACCCTGACCCTCGCCCCGATCCACGACGCCGATGGTGCGGAGCTGGTCGGCCGCCGCACCCTGCCGTACGGCGTCCTCGTGCTGGCCACGGGCAGCGGGGCCAATCTGTTCGACACGCCCGGAGCCGAAGCGCATGCCCACCGCCTTGAGGATGTCGCCGACGCCGAGGCCTTCAACGCCCGCCTGACAGCCGCGTTTCTCGCCGCCGCCCATTCGGACCAGCGGGTGCTGAGGATTGCCATCGTCGGGGCGGGCGCCACGGGCGTCGAGCTCTCGACCGAGTTGCTGGAGGGCCACGCGGAACTCTCGGCCGGCCTGACCGAGGACCAGCACTTCGCGCTTGACGTCACCCTCGTGGAGGCCGGACCCCGCATCCTCGGCGGCCTGCCGGACGCCGCGGCCGGCAAGGCCCACCGGACGCTGGCCGCGCGCGGGGTCAAGGTGCTGACGGGCGCCGCCGTCGAGCGGGTGCGGGCGGACGGCCTCGACACCGCCGTCGGGCCGGTTCCCGCCGACCTTGTGGTCTGGGCCGCCGGGGTCAAGGCTCCGCCGGAAAATGCCCGCCTCGGGCTTGAGGTCGGGCGGCTCAACCAGTTCGTCGTAGATGAGCGGCTGCGCACCTCGGCCCCGGACGTCTATGCGCTGGGCGACTGCGCCGAGGCGCCCGGCCCAGGCGGCCGTCCCGTGCCGGCCCGCGCCCAGGCGGCGGCGCAGCAGGCGGCGTGGCTGGCCCGCGTCCTTGCGCACCCGAACCGGGACCCCGGCCCGTTCGTTTACCGTGACCGCGGCTCGCTGGTCTCGCTGGGCGACCGGGGCGGCGTCGGGTCGCTGATGGGCAACCTGATCGGCCCGTCTTTCCTGATCGAGGGCCTGCTGGCCAAATGGGCCTACATGGCCCTGCATCTGGACCACCACCGCGCCATCATCGGCATCCGCCGCACCGGCCTGCTGGCCCTGTCACGGCTGCTGCACCGGCGCGTCACCGGGCGGCTCAAGCTGCACTAGTAGATCAGGAATGGCCGCCGGGCCTCGCGCCAGGCGGCCTCGTCGGCCCCGGCGATGGTGTCCAGATCTCCCGGCGTCGCCGCCGGGTCATCGACCCAGTGGCGCAGGGCCGGGCCGCCATTGATGGTGTCGATCGGCAGCTTGCCGAAGGCGTATTCGTAGGGGAAATCCCGCCACAGGTCGTAGTCGGGCCAGAGACTGCGGATGGCCTTGAAGCCCGCCGCCTGCACCCGCCAGGGCCGGAAGGCGGCGTGGTCATAGTGCGGCGCCTCGCAGTGGATCTGCACGCCGGAGCACAGCTGGCCGACATGCTTGTGGAAGGTCGGCTGGAACCACATGTCGCGCAGCACGCAGCCGGTCAGCCACTCACGGGCCAGCCGCTGCATCTCGGCGATGACCGCCCGGGCGTCGATGTCGGGGGCCCCGAACAGCTCCAGCGGCCGGGTGGTGCCCCGCCCCTCGGACAGGGTCGCGCCCTCCAGCATCACCGTCCCGGCATAGGCCCGCGCCATGCTCAGGTTCGGAGCATTGGGGCTGGGGTTGATCCAGGCCCGCTGGCCCAGCGGCCAGCCGAAGCCCGGGGCGGCCTCCGGGTCGTAGCCCGGCATCTCGATGACGCGGTAGTCGACGTCAAGCCGGAAATGGTCGATGAGCCACAGCCCCATCTCGCCCAGCGTCAGCCCGTGCCGCATCGGCATGGGGCCGGCGCCGACGAAGCTCTCCCAGCCCGGCTGCAGCGTCGTGCCCTCGACCGGCCGCCCGGCCGGATTGGGCCGGTCCAGCACCCAGACCGACTTGCCATGCTGCGCCGCCGCCTCCAGCACGTACAGCAGGGTCGTCACATAGGTGTAGATGCGGCAGCCGAGATCCTGCAGATCGACCAGCAGGATGTCGAAGGTGTCCATCCAGTCGTCGCGCGGCCGACGGACCTCGCCGTACAGGCTGAACACCGGAAAGCCGTGCACCGGATCGCGGTAGTCCGGACTCTCCATCATGTTGTCCTGCAGGTCGCCCTTCATCCCGTGCTGCGGGCCGAAGGCGGCGGTGATGGTCACGCCGGCGGCGATCAGGGCGTCGACCGCATGGATCAGGTCCGCCGTCACCGAGGCCGGATGGGCCAACAGGGCCACGCGCCGCCCCTTCAGCTGGCCCAGAAGCGCCGGATCGGCAAGCAGACGGTCGATGCCGAAGATCATGGGAGGTCCAGAACAAAGGAGTCGGGATGATGGAAGTCCGGCTTATCCGACGGATGCGCCAGCGCCCAGTAGGTGCGGGTGCCGTCGGTCGCCGCGATCACGGCGGACAGGCCCAGCCGCCGCGCCCCGGCCGGCAGCTCGATCGTGGCTTCAAGGGCGACGTAGTCGTCGCCGCCGTCGAGCCCCTCGACCACCGCGACCTCCGCCGCCTCGGCCATGTCTGTGCGGTAGCCGCTGAAGCCATAGGAGGCCCACTGGCCCGAGGGCGACAGGTTGAACTCGCGATAGCCGTCATCGGTGCTGACGAAGGCCTCGAAGCAGGTGTGCTCCCAAAGCGCATCGCCCCGACCCGGCGCCGCGGCCGCCGGCCAGGCCACCCCGCCCGGATCGCCCTCGGCCATATAGCGCAGCCACAGCCGCAGGCCGTCTCGCGCGATCTCGACATGAAGGGCCCGGATCGGCCCCGCCGCACTGGACGGGTGGGGATGAAGCGTGACGTGCATGGAGGGTCCCCCGGTTCGCTCCGGCATCCGTCCGTGCTACACGCCGCCTCCTCCCCACGCCAAGCCTGCTGACGCCATGACCGAGCCCGTCTTCAAGTCCGACTTCCTCAAGACGCTGCAGGCGCGCGGCTACATCCACCAGATCACCCATCCGGAAGAGCTGGACGCGGCGGCGGCAGCGGGCGTCGTGGTCGGCTACGTCGGCTTCGACGCCACGGCGAAGAGCCTGCATGTCGGCAACCTGATCTCGGTCATGATGCTGCGGCGGCTGCAGCAGGCCGGCGGCAAGCCGGTGGTGATCATCGGCGGCGGGACGACCAAGGTCGGCGACCCGACCGGCCGCGACAGCTCGCGACCGCATCTGACCGACGCCGACATCGCCGCCAACATCGCCTCGATCCGGTCGGTGTTCGAGATCTTCCTGACCTTCGGCGACGGCCCGACCGACGCGATCCTGATCAACAACGACGACTGGCTGTCGCAGTACGGCTACATCCAGTTCCTGCGCGAGTACGGCACGCATTTCACCGTCAACCGGATGCTGGCCTTCGACTCGGTCAAGCTGCGGCTGGAACGCGAGCAGCCGATGACCTTCCTCGAGTTCAACTACATGCTGATGCAGTCGGTGGACTTCCTGGAGCTCAACCGTCGCCACAACGTGACCCTGCAGATGGGCGGCTCGGACCAGTGGGGCAACATCGTCTCGGGCGTCGACCTGGTGCGCCGCGTGGACCAGAAGGCCGCCTTCGGCCTGACTACGCCGCTGCTGACTACGGCGTCGGGCGGCAAGATGGGCAAGACCGCCCAGGGCGCGATATGGCTCAACTCTGACCAGCTGTCGCCCTACGATTACTGGCAGTTCTGGCGCAATGCCGACGACGCTGACGTGGGCAAGTTCCTCAAGCTGTTCACTGACCTGCCGCTGGACGAGATCACGCGGCTGGAGGCCCTTGAGGGTGCGGAGATCAATGACGCCAAGAAGGCCCTCGCGGACGCCGCCACAACGATGCTCCACGGCGGCGGGGAGGCGCGCAAGGCGCGCGCCACGTCGGAGAAAGCCTTTGAATTGGGCCTGGCCACAGCCGACCTCCCGACAAGGCAACTTCTCTGGGTCGGCACGACCGAAGAGCAGGAACGCAACGAGGGCAAGGCCTTCGATCGGAGAAGTGCAGAGGCGCTGCTGAAGGCGTCAGAGCTCTCTCCCTCGCTGGGACAAGCCCGCAAGAAGATCCAGAACGAAGGCGTCTGGATCAATGACGAGCTTGTTCGCGATCCGTCCAGAACGTTCGGCCGAAATGAAGCAGATGCAGTGGTTACGGCATTCCGGATCCGTCTCGGAAAACACGGTCGGATTGTGTTGGTGAAACCCGTCTGAGCTCTCCACTCGCCCGCGCCAAGCAGGGCCCCAGGGGATACACGGGCGATGGGTTCGGACGCCAGCGGTCACCGGACAGCCTGATCCTGAGCCACGCGGCCTAGACTGCCGTGAGGTCGCTCCCGAACCGTCGCCGCGCCTCGCCCTCGAAACAGCCGATCAGGGCCGCCACGGCGCGCTCGAAGTTGGCGTGCAGCATGGTGTCCAGCAGGCGGCTGCGGAAGGCGAAGTCGATCATGAACTCCAGCCGCGTCCCCTCGGGGTGCGGGTGAAACTCCCAGCGGTTACGCAGGTGCCGGAACGGCCCGCGGATCAGCCCGACCTCGACCGAGGGCCCGGCTCGATCATGGCGCACCCAGGTGGCGAAGCGCTCCCTCAGGAAGGAGAAGCCGACCGAGGCTTCCGCGTCGAGCAGGTCGGTGTCGCCCTCGGTGCGGGCGTTCCAGACGCGCATCTCGATCACCCAGGGGACGAAGTCCGGATAGGCGCGCACGTCCGCCACCAGCCCGGCCAGCTGGTTGGGCGCATAGGGCAGGAGGCGGGTGACGCGATGGACGGCCAAGGCGGAAAGGTCAGCGCGCCGCGGACAGCCGGGCCGCCCGCGCCGCCTTGAGCCGGGCGAAGTCGTCGCCGGCGTGGTGCGAGCTGCGGGTCAGCGGACTGGACGACACCATCAGGAAACCCTTGGCCCGGGCGATGGCATCATAGGCCTTGAACTCGTCCGGGGTAACGAAGCGATCGATCGGCGCATGCTTGCGGGTCGGCTGCAGGTACTGGCCTATGGTGATGAAGTCGACCTCGGCCGAGCGCATGTCGTCCATGACCTGCATGACCTCCTCCCTGGTCTCGCCGAAGCCGACCATGATGCCGGACTTGGTGAACTGGTTGGGGTCGCGCTCCTTGACCATCTGCAGCAGCCGCAGGGAGTGGAAGTAGCGGGCACCGGGGCGGATCTTCAGATAGAGCCGCGGCACGGTCTCCAGGTTGTGGTTGAAGACGTCGGGCTTCGCGTCGATCATCACCTCGGCCGCGCCGTCCTTCCTCAGGAAATCGGGCGTCAGGATCTCGATGGTGGTGGCCGGGGCCTGGCGGCGGATCTCGCGCACCACCTCGGCGAAGTGGGCGGCGCCGCCGTCATGCACGTCGTCACGGTCGACCGAGGTGATGACGACGTGGTTCAGGCCCAGCTGGGCCACGGCCAGACCGACCTTGGCGGGCTCTTCGGCGTCCAGCGGCTGGGGCAGGCCCGTCTTGACGTTGCAGAAGGCGCAGGCCCGGGTGCAGGTATCGCCCATGATCATCAAGGTCGCGTGCTTCTGGCTCCAGCACTCGCCGATGTTCGGGCAGGCGGCCTCCTCGCAGACCGTGTGCAGGCCCTTTTCGCGAACAATCGCCCGGGTGACGTTGTACTGGCCCGAGCCGGGGGCCTTGACGCGCAACCAGTCCGGCTTGCGCAGCACGGGACTCTCCGGCCGGTTGCGCTTCTCCGGGTGACGAAGGTCCGCCGGGCGGGCCGCGAGCGTGTCAATCAGGGTGACCATTTCGCCCGGTATGTCGGCGTTTCCGGGCGCGTTGGCAAGCGCGCGCCCCTGCCCCCCTGGTTCACGCGACGTAACGCGCCTTTTCATCGACCCGGGCGCTGGCTAGGGTCTGCGGGCTCAAGCAATAAGGCTGCGCGACACGCGGCCGCGGAGGAACGATTGCGCGTACCGCTGATGGACGGGACCCCCGCCACCGTGTTCGAGGCCCTGATCGAGGCCCGCAACCGCTTTGGCGACAAGGAGATCCTCGAGGACCAGGACCGCAAGCCCCTGACCTACACTGGCCTGATCCGGGCCGCCTTCGTGCTCGGCCGCAAGATCGCGGCCATCACGGAGCCGGCCGAGCGGGTGGGCATCCTGCTGCCGTCGTCGATGGGCGTGGTGGTCACCTTCTTTGGCCTGCACGCCCACGGCCGCGTACCGACCATGCTCAACTTCACCGCCGGTGAGCGCAATGTGAAGGCGGCGATCCAGACCGCCGGCGTGCGTAGGGTGCTGACCGCCCGCCGCTTCATCGAGCAGGCCAGGCTGGAGGACCTGGTCTCGGCCATCGGCGAGGTGGCCGAGGTCGTTTGGCTCGACGACGTGCGCACCACCATCGGCATCGCCGACAAGCTCTACGGTCTGATGGCCGGCATGATGCCGCGGCGCTTCCTCGTTCCGACCACGCCAGACAGCCCGGGCGTACTCCTGTTCACCTCAGGCAGCTTCGGCGCGCCCAAGGGGGTCGTGCTGACCCAGTGGAACCTGGTGTCGAACACGCGCCAGGTCGGCCAACACATCGACCTCAAGCCGGAGTGGGTGATGTTCAACCCGCTGCCGACCTTCCACTGCTTCGGCCTTACCGGCGGGGTGCTGCTGCCGATCCTGCAGGGCATGAAGGCATTCGAATACCCCTCGCCGCTGCACGCCAAGCAGATCGTCGAGCTGCTACCCCAGACCAAGGCCTCGATCCTCTTGGCCACCGACACTTTCCTGAACCAGTACGCCCGCGTGGCGGGACCTGACGATTTCGGCACCCTGAAGTTCGTGGTCGCCGGGGCCGAGCGCGTGCGCGACGAGACGCACCACCTGTTCAACACCCGTTTCCACGGACTCAAACTGCTGGAAGGCTACGGGGCCACCGAGGCAGCGCCGGTGGTGGCGGTCAACCACCCGGACCGCAATCGCCCCGGCTCGGTCGGCCAGATCCTGCCCGGCATGGAATGGCGGCTGGAGCCGATCGAGGGCATCGACGAGGGCCAACGGCTCTATCTGCGCGGTCCGAACGTGATGGCCGGTTATCTGGACCCCGAGGACCCCGAGCGGCTCGAGCTGCTGGAGGGAGGTTGGCACGACACCGGCGACATCATCGACCTTGACCCCGAGGGTTACATCGCCATCCTCGGTCGGGCCAAGCGCTTCGCCAAGATCGGCGGCGAGATGGTCAGCCTGGCCGCCGTGGAGGGATTGGCCTCCGCCGTCTGGCCTGAGGGACGCCATGCCGTGGTCGCCGTGGCCGACACACGCAAGGGCGAGAAGCTGGTGCTGGTCACCGACCGCAACGACGCCGAGGTGGCCCGGTTGGCCGAGTGGGCCCGAAGTCACGGCGCGCCGGAACTCGCGGTGCCCAAGAAGATCGTGAAGGTGGCGGAACTGCCGGTGCTCGGCACGGGCAAGACCGACTACGTCACCATCCAGCAGCTGGTGGAGATGGACCGGGCGGCCTGAGCCGCCCGGCGGAAAGATCAGCCGAACTGCTTCCTCGCGAACCCGGCGATATGGCGACCTTGGAAGCGGGTGCCGTCGGTCTGGTCGAGGACGTTGCACAATTGCGACGACGCCGTGCAGAAACGGGTGCCGGTGCCGGTGCCGATGATGATGATGATGATGGCGTCTTGGTGCTCCAGCACATCGACCGTAGCGATCGGCGCGGCCTGATCCAGCTTGTAGCAGCTCTGCCGCGCGACCTCGTCCGGCACGAGTTCGGGGACGCGGCGCAGGTCGGCGGTCACGCCCTCGACCGGACGCGCCCCTCCCGCCACCGCCTCGGCCATCGGTTCGCTGAGGCCGTAGGCGAAATGATCCGGCACCAGATCCTTCGCCATGCCGGCGTCCTTGGGGAAGGCCCGTCTGACTGTAACAAACTCGGTTGCCATTTAGACTGGCCGACGCGTGTCGCAAGGGGCCCGGTGTCGCGCATCTCAGGGGCGGACGCGAGCGTAGAAGGCGGGATCGCCAGGCACGGCCTGTCCCCGGCTGATGCGGAAGCGGTGCTCGATCACCATGGCCTGCTGCTCGATGTTCAGATCGCGCCAGCGGCAGGCCGCGTGCACCGGATAGCGATAGGCTGCGGCGTCATCTCCCGCCTTCAGCTTGGCCACCGTCAGGCAGACTCCACCTTGTGCCTGCAGCACATGGGTCAGCTCGTGCACCAGCACCGCCTGGCGCGCCAGCGGGGCCTGCGACAGGTCGGGCGTGAGTGTACGGGCCGGCCAGATGATCCAGTCGAAATGGCCCCAGCGCCCGGCCACGAAGGCGCGGCGCAGGCCCGGCAGCGCCAGCAACCGCACGCACGACAGGCTCGGCGCGGGCCCCAGCGCCGTCCGCGCCAAAGCGCGCTCCCCGGTCGTGAGGGGCCGCCCTGGGCTCATGGCGTGGCGACCTCCCCCTCGCCCACATACTCCCAGTGCCAGGGCTCGTAGACATAGGGTACGAAGCCGAAGCGCCCGGCGTTGCGCACCAGCCAGCGGTAGGTGGCTCCCTGGCTCATGTGCCGGCGGCTGTCGGGGTGGGTGGAATCGACGCCCAGTCCCTCGATGTGACCGACGTAGAGGTCGACCGCCGCCCCCGTGCGGTGCGGCGAGCAGACGGCCCGGCGCAGGCCGTCGCAGTTCCGCTCGGTGACGCAGCGCGCCGCATCCGCATCTGGATCGCGGAAGCCGGAGAAGATCTGCAGCAACTCGGGATCAGCGGCGATCTCGGGGACCTCCGCCCGCGCCGCCGTGACCATGCGCCGGTAGGCGTCGAGGGTGTCGCGCCGCAGAAGCCGGGTCAGCCGGTCCGCGTGCTCCTCCTCGGCCACCAGATAGCCGAGCTCACGCAGCGGCGGTGGATCCGGACAGATATGTGCCAGTCGCGCCATCACGAATGGCCGCCGCTCCTGCCACAGACCACGGAACACCTGGAAGGTCGCCGGGTCAAACTGGCCCGTGGCCGGCAGCTGGAAGCGGGTCTGGAAGGCCGCCAGCTTCGCGGCAAAGGTCGGGCTCGACGGATCGCACTGCGTCTCCAGCTCATGCTGGATCAGAGGCGCATAGGCCAGCCAGCCGTACTCCTCGCGATCGAACGGAGTCCAGACGAGCCCGAAGACCGACGCCCCATTGCCGGTCGCCGCCGCGACCCAGACATCGGACCCCGCGTCGCAGATTTCTTCCGCCCGGACGGTCGGCGCAAGCGCGAAGCCTGCCAGCGCCGTGGCGACCGCCAGGGCGACACAGCGGATGCGGGACGGGACGGACAGGCGTTTCACCCGCCAAGGAAGCCTGAAGCCGCGCGCCGCTGCAACCGCCCGCTCGCGCGGCATCGCCCGGCGCGGCAGGATGCAGCCTGGCCGACTCAGCGGCCGCCTGTCCGGATCGCCCATGTCCGCCGCCCAGAGACCTGCCCAGACCCATGGCCAGACCCATGGCCAGACCCCGGCCCAGACTTCCGGCCGCCGCCCGAACCGTGTGCTGGCCGCCTTCGCCGCGAGCTGCCTGCCCTATGCGGCGCTGGGCCTGCCGGTCTACGTGACCCTGCCGGAGTTCTACGCCAGCCACATCGGCGTGTCGCTGGCGGCGGTCAGCCTGATCTTCCTGCTGGTGCGTCTGGCCGACATCGTCGTCGATCCGGCGCTGGGCCTGCTGATCGATCGCACCTCGACGCGCTTCGGCCGCTACCGGGTATGGATGGCGGCGGCGGCCCCGGTGCTGATGCTCTCGGTCGGCCTGCTGTTCCTCGTCGAGCCGGGTGCCGGAGCCGGCCACCTCGCCCTGTGGCTGGTGGTCATGTACCTCGGCTACTCGATCAGCCTGCTGTCCCAGACCAGCTGGGCGGCGGTGCTTTCGCCGGACTACGACCAGAGGTCGCGCATCTATGCCTGGTGGCAGGCGGCCAACATCCTCGGCGTGCTGGCGGTACTCCTGATCCCGCCGATCGTCCAGGCCACCGGCCGCGACTATGTCGAGGCGGTAAGGGCCCAGGGGTTGTTCATCATCGCCCTGCTGCCGATTGCCCTGGTCGTCACCCTGCGCTTCACGCCCGAACCGCGCGGCGTCGCGCCGCCGCCCCACGGCGGGCTTAAGGCGACGCTCGGTCTGATCGCGAAGCCGGTCCTGCGCCGCCTCCTCCTGAGCGACCTGCTGCTGGGTGCCGCCCGCGGCCTGATCGGGGTGCTGTTCTTCTACTTCTTCGAACAGGCGCGCGGCTTCGAGCGCGACCAGACCTCGCTGATGCTGCTGGTCTATTTCGTCGCCGGGCTGGTCGGCGCGCCGGTCTGGGCCTGGCTGGCCACGCGCATCAGCAAGCACCGGGCGCTGGCGGTGGCCAGCCTCTATTTCGCCGGCAGCTTCGCTGCGGCCACCCTGCTGGTCCCCGCCGGCAACTTCCCGGCGGCCATAGCCGCCCTGTTCGGCGTCGGCCTCGCTTTCGGTGCCTCGGACCTGCTGCTGCGGGCCATGATGGCCGACGCCTCGGACGCCATCCGGCTGGAGACGGAGGCCGACCAGACCGGCCTGCTGTTCTCCATCCTCAACGCCACCTCCAAGCTGGGCTACGCTTTCTCGGTCGGTGCCTTCGCTGTGCTGGAGGCTATCGGCTTCGACCCGGCCCCGGGCGCGGTCAATACGCCCGAGGTGATCCTCGGCCTGCAATGGCTGTTCATCGCCGCGCCGGTGGTGCTGCTGGCCCTGTCGGCGCTCGTGCTGCGCATCTATCCTCTGACGCCCGAGCGGCACGCCGAAATCCGCGCCCGCCTCGCCGCCCGCAACGGAGCCTGAGCCATGTCCGCCCCCCTCGATCGCCTCAAGGCCATCATGGTGCGGCTGCGCGACCCCGAGCGCGGCTGCCCGTGGGACGTGGAGCAGACCTTCGCCACCATCGCCCCCTACACCCTGGAGGAGGCCTATGAGGTCGCCGACGCCATCGACCGCGGTGACTTCGACGACCTGAAGAGCGAGCTGGGCGACCTGCTGTTCCAGGTGGTGTTCCACGCCCGCATGGCCGAGGAGCAGGGCCTGTTCGCCTTCGACGACGTGGCCACGGCCATCGCCGACAAGCTGGAGCGCCGCCATCCGCATGTGTTCGGCCCGGAAAACACCCGGGAGGCGGCGAAGGCCGACGGAACCGCCCAGAAGCTGCGCTGGGAGGACCTGAAGGCCGCCGAGCGTCAGGCCAGGGCCCAGACGGGCGTGCTGGACGATGTGCCCGTCGGCCTGCCCGCCCTGCACCGCGCCGCCAAGCTGACGAAGCGCGCCGCGCGGGTGGGCTTCGACTGGCCCTCGACCGACGAGGTCTTCGCCAAGCTGGAGGAGGAGGTCGGCGAGCTGAAGGCCGAGATCGCCGCCGGCGACACCGCGAAGGCTGCGGAGGAAATGGGCGACCTGCTGTTCGTGGTCGCCAACCTGGCCCGCAAGCTGGGGATCGAGCCCGAGGACGCCCTGCGCGCCGCCAACGCCAAGTTCGTGCGCCGCTTCCACTTCATCGAGGCCGAACTGGCCAAGGCCGGCCGCACCCCCGACCAGTCCGACCTGGCCGAGATGGACGCCCTGTGGGACGCGGCGAAGGGCGCGGGTCTCTAGCGTCCACCGAGATCACAACGGCCACAGCGAGATCACAGCGACCACGACGGGACCTGTGCATCGGCGCGCGCGCAGCGCCATTCTCTGTCCTCAGGGGCAACAAGGCGACTTTGGCGCAGCTAGCGAAGTCGCTGCGCCCGTTGTGCCTTTCGTTGTGCCAGCTGTGATCCCTTGATCGACACAGAGCACTCGGCGGGGATCGGCGCAGAGGCCCCTCCACCGCTTCGCGGTCCCCCTCCCCACTCCGTGGGGAGGAAAGGAACGCCTACCTGAACTTCCTCAGCCCCCGCGGGCCCTGGCGGCCGGCGGCGGCGCGCTTGCCGAGCCAGTCCTTCCAGTCGGGCCAGTTGCGCCGGCGGCCGCCACCATCGACCCACTCCGGCCCGGTTTCGGCGTCGAACACGGCCACGTCGGCCAGGCCGCCCTGCTTGAAGGCCTGCAGCTTGACGCCCTTGCCGCGGCCCATCTCGGGCAGTTCGGAGAGCGGGAAGATCAGCGCCTTGATGTTGTCGCCGATGGTGGCGACGTGGTCGCCGGTGACGCGCAGCAGGGCCAGCATCTCGCCGTTCAGCACCTGCTTGCCGCCGCGCTTCTGGGCGATGAGGTCATCCTCCGGCGCGACGAAGCCGTAGCCGGCCTTGGAGGCCACCAGCACCTTCGCGCCCGGCTGGTGCGCCAGCACCCCGACAATCCCGGCACCCTCCTCAAGATCGATCATCAGCCGCAGCGGCTCGCCGTGGCCGCGCCCGGACGCCAGCTTGTCGGCCGGCACGGTGAATACCCGCCCGTCGGTGGCGGCGATCAGGATCCTGTCGGTCGTAAAGGCCGGAACCAGCCAGCCCAGCTGGTCGCCCTCCTTGAACTTCAGCTCGGACGGGTCATCGACCTTGCCCTTGGCGGCCCGGATCCAGCCGCGCTCGGACAGGATCACGGTGATCGCCTCGCGCGGGATGAAGGCCTCTACAGGGGCCAGACCCGAGACATCCACCGGCTGGCCGATGGTCGTGCGACGCGGCGAGATCAGCGCCTTGCGCACGTCGTCCAGACCCACCGAGATTAGCTTCGACTGCTTGGTCGGGGAGGCGATCATCGCCTTCAGCCCCGCAAGTTCTTCGGATAGGGCCTTGAATTCAGTCTCGATCGCCATCTCCTCCAGCCGCGCCAGCTGGCGCAGCCGGGTGTCGAGGACGAAGTCGGCCTGCAGCTCGGTCAGGCCGAAGCGGGCGATCAGCACCGCCTTCGGGTGCTCCTCCTCGCGGACGATGCGGATCACTTCGTCCAGATTGAGGAAGACGATGCGCAGGCCTTCCAGCAGGTGCAGGCGCTTCTCGATGCGCTCGACACGCCACTGGCCGCGACGGATCAGCACCTCGCGCCGATGGGCGATGAAGGCTTCCAGACAGGCCTTGAGCCCCAGCACCCGCGGCGTGCCCGTTCCATCCAGCACGTTGATGTTGATCGGGAAGCGGATCTCGAGGTCGGAGAGCTTGAACAGGCTCTCCATCAGCACCTCGGGCTCAACCGTGCGGCTGCGCGGCTCCAGCACCAGGCGGATGTCCTCGGCCGACTCGTCGCGCACATCGGCCAGCAGGGGGGCCTTCCTGGTCTCGATCAACTCGGCCAGGTCGGCGATCAGCTTGGACTTCTGCACCTGGTAGGGGATCTCGCTGACGACGATGCGCCACAGACCGCGGCCGAGGTCCTCGGTCTCCCAGCGGGCGCGCAGGCGCACCCCGCCACGCCCGGTCTCGTAGGCCTCGAGGATCGAGGCGCGACTCTCGACGGCGACGCCGCCGGTGGGGAAGTCCGGGCCGGGCACGCGCTCGACCAGCTCGACGGTCGTAGCCTCGGGATTGGTCAGCAGCAGCTGGCAGGCGTCGATCAGCTCGCCCGCATTTTGCGGCGGGATCGAGGTGGCCATGCCCACGGCGATGCCCGAGGCGCCATTGGCCAGCAGGTTGGGGAAGCCGGCCGGCAGGACCACCGGCTCCTCGTCCTGGTCGTCATAGGTGGGGCGGAAGTCGACCGCGTCCTGGTCGATGCCCTCAAGCAGTAGCTGCGCCGCCGGCGTCAGCTTGCACTCGGTGTAGCGCATGGCAGCGGGGTTATCGCCGTCGATGTTCCCGAAGTTGCCCTGGCCATCGACCAGCGGGTAGCGCTGCGAGAAGTCCTGGGCGAGGCGGACGAGGGCGTCATAGATCGAGGCGTCGCCGTGCGGGTGATAGCCGCCCATCACCTCGCCGACGACCTTGGCGCACTTGCGCGCCGCCGCCTGCGGGTTCAGCCGCATCTGGTGCATGGCGTAGAGGATGCGGCGGTGCACCGGCTTGAAGCCGTCGCGCACGTCCGGCAATGCCCGGTTGGTGATGGTCGACAGGGCGTAGGCGAGATAGCGCCGGGACAGCGCCTCGCTGAGCGGCTCCTCGACGATGCGCCCGCCCTCGGGCGTGGGGGTGTGAACGGTCATGGCCCTGCGAATCGGCTGGTTCGAGGCCGAAGTCTAGAGCCTCCTGCCCGCCGACCGGGGTCACACGGTCAGATCGGCGATCCGGATGGGCTGTTCGAGGTGAACCGCGCCGTCAACGCCGCAAATCTGCGCCAGCAGCGTCGGCGCCTCGCCGTCCCAGCCGAGGGTCAGCAGCCCGAAGTTGGGCTCGCGATAGACCTCGCCGACCCGCAGGGCGTTGGGCGGCGTCACCGGCCAGGTCTCGGTCAGGCCCGAGGAGGTGATGTCCCACAGCGGATAGGGCGTGTTCACGTCGAGGCGCGAGACCTCGCCGTAGTGCGTGTCCCCCGACAGGCACACAAGTCCGTTGGCGCGGCGATCGCGGATCGCGGCGATCAGCCTCTGGTGATCGTGGGCGAAGTTGATCCAGCCTTCCCAGCCGGCGAAGTCCGCCACGACCTGAAGGCTGGAGGCCAGCAGCCGCACCTCGGCCGGAGCGGCGAGCTGCTCCTCAAGCCAGCGCCACTGCGTCTCCCCCAGCTGGGTCGCGGTCAGCTCGGGATTGCGCATGTAGGGACCGGGCGTGCTTTGTCCCGCCTCGGCCCGGGCCTCGACCCAGGCGTCATAGTCCTGCCCGCCCAGCTCCAGCGGGACCAGCCGGGTGCGGTTCCAGCGCAGGTCGGGCAACAGGATCTGCACCCGGCACCCGACGGGGCCGAACACCAGCGAAGTGTAGATCCCGTCTCTCGTCCAGCGGGGGCTGTCGGCGGGCTCGCCGAAGAAGTCGAGAAACTGCCGGCGGCTCTCCTCCTTCATGGGATACACGGCCCCGGCGTCATTCTCGCCGTAGTCGTGGTCATCCCAGGTGGCGAGGATCGGCACGGACTCGCGCAGCCGCCGGAAGCCTGGCTGGGCCGCGAGTTCGGCGTACTTGCGCCGCATGACCTCAGAGTCGCGGGTGTCGAGATAGACGTTGTCGCCGAGGAAGATGAACAGGTTCGGCTCGGCCGCCAGCACCGCATCCCAGATCGGCTGGGGCTTGTCGCTGCGCGCGCACGAGCCGAAGGCGATGCGCGTCAAGGTCCGGGCGATCACGCGGTCCGGCGCCGCGAGGGCCCCGGTCGCGCCTGCGGCGAGCCCTGCCCCGACCGTTCCGGTCATCAGGCCACGTCTGGAAAGCTGGCTCATGAGGGTCTCCCTCCTCGAAAGCCGAAACGGGGCGCGCCCGGAAGCGCGCCCCGCAGGTTGCAGCCGACCGTCGTCTAGAAGCGGCGACGGACGGTGACGAAGGCCTGACGCGGCGCGCCCGGCAGGAAGGTCTGGCGACCGGCCGTGTTCTGGAACCCGCCCGACCCGACGGTCGAGATATGGTCCTCGTCCAGCAGGTTGGTGACGTTGACCTGGATCTCGGTCCCGTCCAGCCAGCCGCCGGTGTCCGTGAACCGGTATCCGCCCGTCAGTTCGAAAAGGGTGTAGCCGTCGACGCTCTCGTCATTGAGGTAGCTGGAGAAGCGCTCGCCGGTGTAGGCGGCCGCCAGGGTGCCGAACAGGGCACCGTCGTCATAGGACAGCTCGGCGCGGAAGAGGGGTTCCGGCGTGTTCACCACCGTCTTGCCGCCCGTCGCCGCGACCAGCACGCCGGCCCCGTCGATGACGTCGTCCTCGTAGGTCGAGTCGTTGTAGCTGAACGAGCCGAACGCCGACCAGGCATCGTCGAGGGTCCAGACCGCCGCCGCCTCGAAACCGCGCGAGGAGACCGAGCCGACGTTCTGGATCCCCGAGCCGAGGCCGAGGATCGGCGACCCCAGCGACACGCCGAGCAGGCGGTCCTCGAAGTCGACGTTGTAGATGGCCACCGAGCCCTGCAGCTGGGCGGCGCGGAACCGCCAGCCCGCCTCAATCGTCTTCGAGCTCTCCGGCTGCACCGTGTTGCGCAGGGCGGCGAAACCCGCGGCCGAGGCCGAGAAGGGCCCGCCCGTGTTCGAGGACTCGAACGCCCGGATGTTCTCCGAATAGGACACGAACAGCTGATGGTCGGCGTTGACGTCGTAGGTCGCGCCCACTTGCGGGAGGAAGTTGTCTTCCGCCTTGATGGTCCCGGTCTTGTTCGGGCCGGTGACGGTGCGGGCGGTGTTCTCCACGGACAGCGACTTGAAGCCGCCGAACACCGTCAGGGCCTCGGTCACGGCCCAGGTGTCCTGGACGTAGAACAGGCGCGTCTCGGTCTCGAAGTCGTACTCCCACTGGGTGAAGAACGGATTGCGCAGGAACTCGAGCGAGCTCCGGGTGTTGGCCGCGCGCGCCAGGCCGTAGAAGCGGCGGGCCTGGTTGAAGTCGTTCGTCTCCAGCCAGAAGCCGGCCTCGAGCGCATGGGCTCCGAGCGCCAGGTCAACCGAGCCAAACGCACCGCGGCGCTCGATCTCGTACTCGGTGGTGCGGACCGAGATCGGGCCCGGGGCCGAGATGGCGGCTCCGTTCTGGTCCGGAGCGCCGGCCGGGGTCGGCACATAGGGCGTCCACCACAGACCCTGGCCCTCGTTGTTGTGCCCATAGCCGGTGAGCGAGACCGAGAGCGCGTCGGTCAGCGGTTAGCTGAAGGTCAGCGCTCCAAGGGTGTCGTCCCGCAGGCCGGAGGCGTCGAAGTAGGCGTCATCCACCGTTGCGATCGGGGCCGGATAGACAGTGCCGGCGGCCGCATTGCTGATCGGGGCACCCGTGTCGCCGCGGTTGTTGCCGATGTCAGCGATCCGGACGGCGAGGGCGTAGTTGCCGGAGATGTTGTCGAAGTCACGACCCAGACGCGCGATCTGCTCCAGCGACATATCCTGATAGTCGTTCTCGCGACGCTCGGAGCGGTTCAGGAAGCCGGTGATCTCACCGCGGCCGACCGGCTGAACGAAGCTGAAGTTGATCTGGCTCTGCTGCTGCTCGCCGACGCCCTTCCACTTGTCCATGCCGGAGTCGACCACCGACAGGCTCAGAGCCGTGCCGGCCGGACCGAAGGCGCCAGTGTCAAGACGGGCGTAGCCGCGCAGGGTCGACTCGGTCCCGAAAGTGCCGGCTACATCAAGACCAAAGCTCGCCGCCGGGCGGCGGCTGATGAACTGGACAGTGCCGCCGAGGTTGCTGCTCGAAGCGGTCCCGAGCGCGCCCGAGCCCTGGGCCACGTCCACCCGGCCGACGTTCTCGGAGATGATGGCGCGCGAGACGTGCAGGCCGTTGTGGTTGCCGTAGCTCATGTCGCCCAGCGGCACGCCATCCAGCGTGAAGCCCAGCTGGTTCTGGTTGAAGCTGCGCAGCACGATGCGCGCCGACCACTCGTAGGCGCCGAAAGCGTCCGCCGACTGGAAGCTCACGCCCGGCAGGCGCTCGATGGCCTTCAGCGGACTGGTGCCCGGGGCCTCGACGGAGATCGCTGCCGCGGTGATGGAGGCCTGCTGGCGGCTCTCGCCCAGACCGAAGACAACGATTTCCTCGACCTCGACGACCGCGTCGGGGTCGGACGGGCCGCTCTGGGCCACGGCGACGCCGGCGGTACCGAGCACGCCGGTCAGCGCAAGGGCGAGCGTCGATGCGCTCGCGGTGAAACGATGAAGGTTCATAATCGCCCCGTCTCTGTCGGCCGCAATTGGCTCGGAGCGCGCGTAGGACGCCGATACGACGCGGCAGCCACAGGACCGCGAACGACCCGTGACACGGACGGTGCGCCGCCGCATTTCGGCCTCGCCGTGGCCTCCCGGCAACGCTGGCGGGCTCAGAGCCGCCCCGCCTCGCCCAGCTTGTCGATCATCCACACCCGGGCGGGCGGCAGCGGCCGGTTCAGCACGTGGAAGACGTTGCGCTCAAGGAAGTGGCCGGTCAGGGCCAGCCCCGCGCCCACGTCCCCCTCCCCGAGTCCGGCCTGAGTTCCGAGCAGGAAGGGCGGCAGGTGCAGCAGGCGGTCGGCGTAGGGGGCCCCGGCCTCGCGGCTGACGGCACGGCCGGTGCGTGGACTGACCCAGGCGAGATCATCGGTTACCCCCGTGGCACCGCACCTGCTGAGGTCCAGCCCGAACCCCAGCGCCTCCAGCAGGCCCGACTCGAAGCGGACGAACACCGCGGGCCAGACCTCGGGGATGGCCAAGGCCGCCATCAGGGCCTCGAAGCCGTAGAAGGCCCCTGGATGTGGCTCGCGCTCCGGCAGGGCACCCTGGGCCACCGCGGCCGCCGCAGCCAGGCCTGTCAGGGCCAGGGGATCGTCGAACAGCGCCGCCGGCCCCTCCCCCACAGGCTCGAGGCGGGCACCCCCGAGCTGCTCCGCGGTGCGGGCGCGGAAATCGGCCGCGACCCGTGCTCCCGGCTGGAGAAAAGGCTTCATGCGCCGGGACGCTCCGCCCGCGACATAGGCCGCGACCCGCCCATGACCCTCGGTCAGCAGATCGACCACGGCCCCCGTGTCGCCATGCGCCCGCGCCCACAGCACGAAGGCGTCGTCCTGGAACTCCATCACGGCGTGGCGTCGCCGCGGATCACCTCGACCACGGCCCGCGCCCGGTCATTGGGAACGGCGAAGCTCAGGACATATTGCTCGATCTTCCAGCCGTCGTCGGTGAGGCGCAGCACGCCCGAGCCACGTGTCTCCCCATAGCTGGTGTTGATGAGCCGCTCCTCGAACCAGGCGATGCAGCGGCACGGGATGTCGGCGACGGTGATGGTCCGGTCGGTGGCCGGGTAGGACCAGCCGCGCCCCCGGGCGAACACCGGCTCGGCGTAGACGCGGAACTGCTCGAGCGTCCAGTGCTCGGTCGCATCGGTCCCGACGAAGCGGGCGTACGGGGTGAACAGGGCGAAATAGGCGTCCCCGTCAGCGGCGGATGAGGCCGCGTCGAGCGCGTCGAGCACCGCCGCCACCTCGACCTCGGCGGGGTCCGGCGCAGCCTGCAGGGTGATGGCGAGGGCAAGGGCGGCGATCATGCGGACAGCCTAGGCCGCCGCGGCGGTCAGCGGAAGCCGGGGATCGGCAGGCCGAGGGTCTCGGCGAGGGCCTGCTGGGTGATCAGCAGTACCTCGTCGCGCTGATGGTAGGAGTTGGTCAGCACCACCACCGTCACCTCGCTGTCGGGGTGATAGGTGACGAGGTTGCGAAAGCCGGACCAGCTGCCTGTGTGATAGATCTGCTGACCGGGCACTGCAGGCGAGACACGGCTCCCGAGCTCGCCGATCGCGAGACCGTAGCCCCAGTCGCGCCGCCGCATCGCGCCGGCGGACACATGTCCCGAGGTCATGGCGGCATGGCTGTCGCGCGACAGGACGCGACCGTCATGCAGGGCGCGCGTCCATATAAACATGTCATCGAGATCGCCGGCCAGGGCCCCGGCCCCGACCACGATGCTCAGGTTCGGCCGGGTCTGCGGCGTCAGCCCTGCCGGAAAGAGCGCGTGACCGGTAACGACATCCCGGGCCGCCTCGCCCTCTCCATAGCCGATGTTGAGGTTGAGGGGCCGGAAGAAGGCCTCCTCGAGGAAGGCCATGTAGGGCCGGCCCGAGGCCCGCTCGACCACATCGGCCAGCAGATTGTAGGCGGCGTTGTCGTAGCGGACCTTTTCGCCGGGCGCGAACTGCAGGCCGTAGGTTGCGGAGTCCGCGGTCAGTTGCCGGAGGGCCCTGGGTGTGACCCGGGCCTGGCCCCAGCCGGGTCGCGCCATCAGGTCGGGGATGCCCGAGGTATGGGTCAGCAGATGGTCGAGCCGAATCTCTGCCCACGCGGCCGGACAGGGCTGGATCCAGCGGCACACCGGATCGTTGACCTTCAGCACCCCCTCATCCTGCAGCCGCAGGATGGCCGCGGCAGTGAACTGCTTCGACACCGAGGCCAGCAGGAAGCGGCTGTCGAGCTTGAGCGTCTCGCCCGTGCGGACGTCGGCCAGGCCATAGACCTGGCGGAACAGCACCTGATCGCCGCGCGCGACCAGCACCCCGCCCATGAAGCCCCGGGCCGCCACCGTTTCCAGCCGCGCCGCCAGGAAGGGGAGCTCCGCCTCGGCTGTCAGGGGCGGGCGCGCCAGCGGGGCTACAGCCGCGGCTGCGGTGGTCGCTGGAGTGACGCTGCGCAGGCCGAGGGCAGTGCCTGTCGCGGCCATGACGGCGAGCGCGATCAATGGTAGCAGCCAGGTGCGCCGCCCCCGACGCGGCACCTCGAACATCAGACGTCGTAATCCAGCCCGAACTGGGCGTAGAGGGCGCGGCTCTCCTGCCAGCGCGGATCGACCTTGACGGTCAGGAAAAGGTGCACCGGACGGCCAAGGATCTCGACCAGATCCTCGCGCGATTTCTGGCCGATCCACTTCAGGGTCTGCCCGCCCTTGCCCAACACGATCGGCCGCTGGCTGTCGCGCTCGACATAGACGGTCTGCTCGATCCGGGCCGAGCCGTCTGGTTTGTCGTCAAACGCCGTGGTCTCGACCGCCGCAGCATAAGGCAGCTCTTCGTGCACCCGCAGATACAGCTTCTCGCGCGTGATCTCTGCCGCGAGCACGCGCATGGGCACGTCGGCGCTTTGGTCCTCGGGATAGAGCCAGGGCCCCTCGGGCATCAGACCGGCGAGGCGCGCGCGCAGGTCCTCGACTCCATCACCGCTGGCGGCCGAGATCATGAACACCTCGTCGTAGACACCGCTCTCGAAGAGCCGCTGCGATAGGCCCAGCAGGGTGTCGCGCCGCAGGCCGTCGATCTTGTTCAGGGCAAGAATAGCCCTGGCCCCGTTGGCTTTCAGCGTTTCGATGATCGAGGCGGTGTCCTCGGCCGAGCGGCGGTCGGCGGCCGAACCGGCGCGGTCCCCGGCCGCCAGCTCCGCCTGGGCGTCCACCAGATGCACCACCGCGTCGGCCTCGCCGGCCCCGCCCCAGGCCGAAGCGACCATAGCCCGGTCGAGCCGGCGGCGTGGCTTGAAGATGCCGGGGGTGTCAACCAGCACGATCTGCGCCTCTCCCGCCTGCGCGATGCCACGCACCGGGAAGCGCGTGGTCTGAACTTTTTGGGTGACGATCGAGACCTTCGACCCGGTCAGCCGGTTTACCAGCGTCGACTTGCCAGCGTTGGGCGCACCGATGATGGCCGCGAAGCCGGCGCGTGTCGGGACGTCTGCTTCGGTCAAATCAGGCCTTCACGCTTGAGCAGGGCCGTGGCGGCCGCTTTCTCCGCGTCCTGACGTGATCGCCCCTCGGCGGTCAAGGGCGGATAGCCTTCCACGGCTGCCTCGACGGTGAAGGTCGGGGCGTGATCCGAGCCCGTGCGCCCGAGGATCCGGTACTTGGGCAGGGGCAGGGCCTGCTTCATGGCCCATTCCTGCAGGGCAGACTTGGGGTTCACAACCGCGCGAGGCGGCGGGCTGTCGAGCATCTCGGCCCAGGCCGATTCGAACGCGTCGCTGGCCGCCTCCAGCCCGCCATCGAGGTAGAGCGCCGCCAGCACCGCCTCCATGGCATCGCCCAATGCTCCCTCACGCCGCCGACCGCCGGACTTCGCCTCGCCGGGAGACAGCCGCAGAGCCGCGCCGATCCCGAGTGCCTCGGCGGCGCGGGCGCAGGCCGGCTTGTCGACCAGCGCATGCAGCCGCGCCGACAGGTCGCCCTCGTCCGCCTCGGGATAGCGGCGCATCAGGCTTTCGGCAGCCAGCAACCCGAGTACCCGGTCGCCGAGGAACTCCAGCCTCTGGTTGTCAGGCGGCGTGCGCGTCCCCTGCCCCGCGCCCTCGCCCACGCTGGGGTGGGTCAGCGCCTGCTCCAGCAGGGCCGGCGTCCGGAAAGAGTATCCCAACCGCCGCGTCAGGGCCGCGACGGCCTCGGCGCGGAGGTTGATCATGCGCCTAGTTAAGGGGCTTGAAGAACCGGCTGGGCCGAAGGTTGGCGAACCAGCTGACCGGGTTCCAGAGCGAGGCCCCCGGCGTCCAGGAGAACAGGATGATCTCCGCCTTGCCCACCAGGTTTTCGTCCGGCACCAGGCCAACACCGTTCATCTCGTCGACCCGGCTGTCGATGGAGTTGTCCCGGTTGTCGCCCATCATGAAGTAGTAGCCGAGAGGCACCTCATAGATCGTCGTATCGTCAAGCTCGTTGCCGGGGCCGAAGTCCTGGATGATGTAGCTGCGGCCGCCCGGCAGGGTCTCGCGCAGCTGCACAGTGTCGCGCGGCCCGAAGACGTCCCGCACCACCTCACGGCTGATCTCGCGGTTATCCACCGGCTGGCCGTTGAGGTGCAGGCGGTTGTTGATCACCTGGATACGGTCGCCCGGCAGGCCGACGACGCGCTTGATATAGTCGGTGCGATCGTCGCGCGGCAGCTTGAACACGACGATGTCGCCGCGCTTCGGCACCCCGCCGAACAGCCGGTTGTCCCCGAGCGGCAGGTTCACCGGCAGGCCGCTGGAGAACTTCGAGTAGCCATAGCTCCACTTGGAGACGACGATGTAGTCGCCCTCATAAAGATTTGGCTCCATCGACGCTGAGGGAATTGTGAAGGGCTGGAACAACAGGGTGCGCAGTACCAGCGCGATCAGGAGGGCGAAGACGACGGTCTTGATGATCTCGAGCAGCTCGTTGCCGCCATCCTTGTCGCCCGGCGAGGCCTCGCCTCCGTCGCCGAGACGCCGGTCGCCGTCGTCGAAAGGGATGTCGCCGTCATCGCTCCAGACCTTGCGACGGTTGTCGGCGATCGGCGCGGCGGCCACCGGATCCGGCAGGGGTGCCGGCGTCGCGGGCGCTTCGGACACCGCCTGGCTGGACGCATCGCTGTGCTCGCTCTCGAGCGCGTCGGGCGTTCCGGCGACCGGATCCGGCGACAGCCCGTCCTCGTTCAACGGCTTCTGCGCGTCGCTCATGCCTCGTATCGTCCCCCGGGCCGCGTGATCGCGGTCTGTACCGCCAGAGCGGTATAGCCTCAATATGACAGGGGCAAGGCTTCGATCACCACGAAGGCGAGCGCATAAGGGTGTTCATCCGACAGCGTCAGGTGAATGCGAGCCTCGCGCCCGGCCGGCGTCAGCCTCGCCAGATGCGCCGCCGCCGGCCCGGTGAGGTGCAGGGTCGGCTGGCCGGTCGCGAGATTCACCACCCCCATGTCGCGCCAGTAGACATTCCGGCGCATGCCGGTGCCCAACGCCTTGGCGCAGGCTTCCTTGGCCGCAAAGCGCTTGGCGTAGCTCCAGGATGCGTCCGGCTTGCGATCGGAGCGAATCCGCTCGGTCCCGGTGAAGCAGCGCTGCTTGAACCGCTCCCCGAAGCGGGCGAGCGAGGCCTCGATGCGCCGGATGTCGGTCATGTCGGCACCAATGCCGATGATCACGCCATCGGCTCCGCCGGCCGCGCCGTATCCATGAGCTCGCGCATGCGGGCAATCGCCGGACTGAGGCCGACGAACACCGCCTCGCCGATCAGGAAATGGCCGATGTTGAGCTCCACAACCTCGGGAATGGCCGATATCGCGCCGACGGTATCGTAGTCGATGCCGTGGCCGGCATGCACCTCGAGGCCAAGGGCGGCCGCGCGGGCGGCACCGGCCCGCAGAGCCGCCAGCTCCTCGGTGGCAGCGTTGTCATCGCCCTCACGGAACGCGTCGCAGTAGGCCCCGGTGTGCAGCTCGACCACGGCCGCTCCGGCGCGATGGGCGGCGTCGATCTGGGCCGGGTCGGCCCCGATGAACAGCGACACTCGCGACCCGGCCTGGCTCAGCCGGGCCACCATGGGCGTGATCCAGTTATGGCCGCCAACCACGTCGAGCCCGCCTTCGGTCGTCCGCTCCTCACGCTTCTCGGGCACGAGGCAGACCGCATGCGGCCGGTGCGTCAGGGCGATCGCCAGCATCTCCTGGGTCACTGCCATCTCGAGATTGAGCGGCCGCGCCTGGGCCCGCAGCAGGGCGGACAGCGCGTCGATGTCCGTATCCGAAATGTGGCGCCGGTCCTCGCGCAGATGCGCCGTTATCCCGTCGGCCCCCGCCGCCAGGGCGATCTCGGCCGCACGCAGCGGATCGGGATGGGTCCCGCCCCGCGCGTTACGCACGGTGGCGACGTGATCAATGTTGACACCGAGGCGCAACGGAGCCGGCATGGTTACCCCTTCTCCAGGCGACGGCTGCCAGGGTCCTCGACCGGCAGGGCGGCCAGCTCGGGGGGCAGGGCGTCCGCCGACCAGGCCGGAACATCCAGGGTGGCCAGCGCCACCAGCGGCACGCCGACGTCGGCGCGACCGCCGGAGCGATCGACGATGCAGGCGGCGGCCACCACGTCCCCGCCGGCAGCGCGGATCGCCGCGATGCACTCCCGCGAACTGAGGCCGGTGGTGACAATGTCCTCGACCATCACCACCCGCTCGCCGGGCTCGACGTGAAAGCCGCGGCGCAGACGGAATTCTCCGCCCTCGCGCTCGACATACATCGACCGGACGCCAAGGTGACGGGCCGTCTCGTACCCGGGAATGATACCGCCCACCGCCGGCGAGATGGCGACATCGACCGCACCGACCCGGGCGATGACCTTGGCCGCCAGGGCACGGCACAGGCGCTCGCAGCGGGCGGCGTCCATGAACACGAGGTTCTTCTGCAGGAACACCGGGCTGTGCAGCCCCGAGGACAGCACGAAATGCCCCTCCCGCAAGGCACCGGCGGCGCGGAACTCGTCAAGCACATCATCGGAGGACATGACTGCCTCGTACACCATCTGTGCGGCGCTCCGCGACCCCGTGCTGTCGCCGTGTCGATGCGGCTCAGCCGATATCCTCGCCCGGCTGCACGCCCCGCCGCTGGATTTTTTCCCACGACTCCTCGGCAGTCTCGGCGAAACAAAACAGCTGGAGATCGGCAGGATTGATCATGCCGTGACGGATCAGGGCATCGAAGTTGATCACCTCGCGCCAGTAGGCCTCGTCGAACAGGCAAACGGGGATGGGCGGTGCCTTGTCAGTCTGGCGCAACGTTAGCAGTTCAAACAGCTCGTCAAGTGTGCCGAAGCCGCCGGGAAACACCACCAGCGCATTGGCGCGCATAGCCAGGTGCATCTTGCGCATGGCGAAATAATGGAAGCGGAAGGTCAGCTCCGGCGTCGACCACGCGTTGGGCTCCTGCTCGTGCGGCAGGGTGATGTTGAATCCAATTGACGGCGCGCCGACATCGATCGCGCCCCGGTTGGCCGCCTCCATCACGCCCGGCCCGCCTCCGGTAGCGATGACGTTATCGTGCGGCCGGGCCCCGAGTGCTCCGCCGGTCCGGGACACCAGCCGCCCGAAGGCGCGCGCCTCGCGGTACCAGCGTCCCTGCTCGCCCGGTCCATCCTCGCGTACCCGGGCGCTGCCGAAGACAACGATGGTGGAGCGTACCCCCTGGGTGCGCAACGCCTCCTCAGCCTTGGCGTACTCCATCAGGAAGCGCACGCCGCGCATGGAGTCCCCGAGCAGGAAGTCCTGGTCCAGCGCCGCGAGTCGGTAGGCGGGCGACGCCATCTGCGGCGCGTTGGAGCGGGGCTCACTCACCCTTGGCGCGCTCGACGGTGTCGATGGAGGGGTTGGCCCGGAGGGCGGCGATGATGGCGGTGGCGTGCTTGAGATCGGACACCTCGATGTCGAGATCGATGTCGAAAAAGTCCTGCTGCCGATGCTGCAGGGCGAGATTGAGAATGTTCCCGCCGGCCTCGCCGATCACCGTCGCCACCTGGCCCAGCACGCCTGGCGCGTTGCGCATGGTGGCGCGCAGGCGCGTCCGCGCCAGCGCGCCCTGCTCGGCCTCGGCCGTCCATTGCAGATCCTGCCAGACGGCGTCGTCATCGGCCACGTCAGCCAGACGCTGGCAGTCGATGGTGTGCACCGTCAGCCCGGCACCCGGCTCGAGAATGCCGACGATGCGGTCCCCCGGCAGCGGCGAGCAGCAGGCCCCAAAGTGAATCGACACGCCCGGCGTCAGGCCGCCGCCGCGAACGAACAGCCGCGCCGCCTCGTCGACCATGCGGCGACGCTCCGGCGCTGCGCTGGTGACGGAACCCTTGAGCTGCGGAAACAGGCTCTCGACCACGCGCACAGGTGCCACCTGGCCCCGCCCCATGGCCTCAAACAGCTCGTCCTCGCCGGCGATCGCCAGGGTCTCGAGTGCTGGCTTGAGCGCTACATCCGCCAGCGACTTGCCCACTCGTCCGAGGGTTTGCTCCAGTGCCACCTTGCCAACCTTCTGGAACTCCGAGCGCTCCGAGGTTCGAATGTGTCGGCGGATGGCCGAGCGGGCGCGGCCTGTGACAGTCAGAGACCTCCAGTCCGACGGCACGTCGCGCTTGGCCCCGCGGATGATCTCCAGCACATCGCCATTCTGAAGCCGGGTGCGCATGGGCTTGAGCTCGCCGTTGATCTTCACCCCGACGGCGCTGTCGCCGACCTCGGTGTGCACCGCGTAAGCGAAGTCCAGTGGCATGGCCCCGCGCGGCAGGCTGATCAGCCTCCCCTTGGGCGTGAACACGAACACCTGGTCGAGGTACATCTCGAGCTTGGCATGCTCGACCCAGTCCTCGCCGCCCTCCCCATGCTCGATCACCTGCACCAGATGGCGAAGGTTCTGCAGCGGATCGCGTCCACCATCCAGCGCCATCTGCTCGCGGTCGAAACCGTAGGACTGGTTCTTGTAGCGCCAGTGCGCCGCCACCCCGTCCTCGGCCACGCGGTCCATGGACTCGGTTCGGATCTGCATTTCGATGCGCAGACCTCCGGGCCCGGCCACCGTCGTATGCAGCGAGCGATAGTTGTTCGACTTGGGTGTGGAGATGAAGTCCTTGAACCGCTCGGGCACCATCGGCCAGATGCGGTGCACGACCCCGAGTGCCCGGTAGCAGTCGTCCTCGGCCTCGACGATCACCCGGAAGCCAAAGATGTCGGCCAGGGACGAAAAGCCGACCGCCTTGCGCTGCAGCTTGCGCCAGATCGAGTACGGGGTCTTCTCACGGCCGAATACCCGCGCCGGGATGCCCGCCTCGGCCAGCACTCGCTCGATCTCGCGGGCGACCCCGTCGACCGCACCGCCATGCTCCAGCTTAAGGGCCTCGAGCCGCCGCGCAATGGCATCCCGAGCCGTCGGATTGAGGTGCTCGAAGGCCAGCTCCTCCAGTTCGGAGGCGATCGAGTGGATGCCGATCGACCGTCCGAGCGGCGCATAGACTTCCAGCGTTTCGCGGGAGATACGCTCGCGCTTCTCCGGCTTGACGTACTGCAGCGTCCGCATGTTGTGCAGGCGGTCGGCCAGCTTCACCAGCAGCACCCGCACGTCGCGGCTGATGGCGAGGATGAACTTGCGCAGATTCTCGGCCTGACGCGTGTGCTCGGCCTGCAGTTCCAGCCGGCTGAGCTTGGTGACGCCCTCGACGAGTTCGGCGATCTCGGCACCGAACATCTCGGCGATGTCGGACTTGGTCGCCGAGGTGTCCTCCACCACGTCGTGCAGGAGCGCCGTGACGATCGTCGCGGTGTCCAGCCGGTAGCCGGTAAGGATGCCCGCCACCTGGATCGGGTGGGCGAAGTAGGGGTCACCCGAGGCGCGCAGCTGCGACCCGTGCATCTTCATCGCATAGACGTAGGCGCGATTGAGCAATGCCTCGTCGGCCGTGGGATCGTAGGCCTTGACCGCCTCGATCAGTTCGAACTGGCGCATCACGCGGGAGGCGGCGGCGACACGCGCCCTCGGCGAGCTATCGCCGGCGGGCGCGGGGGCGGGCGGCGGGGGCTCGGCAGACCGCGCCGGAAGGACGGTGACGCCGGGGAGCGGCTCTGCCGTCAGTAGCGCTCCTCCTGGCCGCCGTCGCGATCGGACTGCAGCGCGCGGATCAGCTCCTGCTCGGCCATGTTCATGTGCTGGGGTTCGGCCAGCAGGGCGATGGTTTCGGCCTCGTCCTCGGCCTCGGTGCGCTCGTCGACGCGCTGCAGCGTGGTGATCAGATTCTCGCGCAGCTCGTCCGGCTGGACCGTGTCGTCCGCCAGTTCGCGCAGGGCCACGACCGGATTCTTGTCGTTGTCGCGGTCGAGGGTCAGCGGCGCGCCGTTGGTGATGTTGCGGGCGCGGTGACCGGCCAGCAGCACGAGGCCAAAGCGGTTCGGAACCTTCTCGATGCAGTCTTCGACGGTGACGCGGGCCATAAAGTCCTCGGAACGGGGAGAGAACAAAAGAAAATAGAGGAAGTCTGCCGTTGGCGCAACGGCTCCGCTGGACTCAGCTGATCAGCCGGGCGTCGGTCCCGACCGTGGCCGCCTTCGCCAGCGCGACGGCCGTCTCCCCCGTATCGGGATGCCGCCACGCCGGGGCGATCTCCGCCAGCGGCCCCATGACGAACCGGCGGTCGGCCGCGCGGGGGTGCGGCAGCAGAACGTCTCCGAACCGCCCGGCTAGCCGGCCATAGGCGATCAGATCGAGGTCGAGAGTGCGCGGGGCGTTTCTGGCGGTACGCACCCGCCCCATGGCCGTCTCCAGCCCGGCCAGCGCCAACATCAGGGCCTCCGGGCCCATCGCCGTCTCGACCAGCGCCACACCATTCAAGAACGGAGAGTCGGCCGGATCCGGCCAGGCCGCCGAGGCCCACCAGCCGGAGCGGCGCAATACCCTAACGCCGACCTCCGGCAACCGTGCCAGCGCCGCCTCGAGGCCCGTCACAAGGTCAGGCCAGCCCCCCTTGTCGTTGCCCCCGAGAGCGATCACCACCGCAGCGTCGAGCCCGGCGGGATCGTCTGGCGCGACGCTCATTTTTGAAGGCCATTGCCCCATGCATCTCTATCCGAACGACCGCCTCGCCGTATTCATCGACGGGGCCAATCTCTACGCCGCCGCCAGGGGACTGGCCGCCGAGCTGGATTTCCGGCGCATGATCGAGGTGTTCCGCGAGCGCGCCCGCCTCGTGCGCGCCTACTACTACACCGCCATCGTCGAGGGCGAGGAGTACTCGCCGGTGCGGCCGCTGGTCGACTTCCTCGACTACAACGGCTTCACCTTGGTGACCAAGCCGGTGCGGCGCTTCACCGACGCCCAGGGCCATACCCGCACCAAGGGCAACATGGACATCGAGATCGCCGTGGATATGCTCGGTCTGGCTGGCGACATTGACCATGCCATCCTGTTTTCAGGCGATGGCGACTTCCGCCGACTGGTCGAGGCGGTGCAGGCGAAGGGGGTGCGGGTCACGGTGATCTCCACCCTCAAGACCCAGCCGCCGCAGATCGCCGACGACCTGCGCCGCCAGGCCGACGCCTTCATCGACCTCGCAGATCTCCTCGAGCTGTTCGGCCGTCAGCGGGCCGGCGCATGACCCCCGAGGCTCCGCGCGACTGTCCCCTCTGCCCGCGACTGGTCGTCTACCGGCAGGACAACGCGGCGAAGGCCCCCGACTGGTTCAACGGTGCCGCCCCTTCATTCGGCGACCCGCAGGCGCGACTGGTGGTGGTCGGCCTCGCGCCCGGACGGACAGGGGCCAACCGCACCGGCCGCCCGTTCACCGGCGACCACGCCGGCGTGCTGCTGTACGAGACCCTGCTGGCCGCCGGCTTCGCGAAGGGCCGCTACGACGCCCGGCCCGACGACGGGCTGGAGCTCGTCGACTGCCTCGTCACCAACGCCGTGCGCTGCGCCCCGCCGGGCAACAAGCCCTTGCCGGTCGAAGAGGCGACCTGCCGGCCGTTTCTCCGCGACCGGCTGGTCGCCCTGCCCCGCCTGAAGGTGATCGTCACCCTCGGCGACGTCTCGAGGCGCAATGTGCTGAAGGCGCTGGGCCTGCCCGGCTCAGCCGCCCCCGCCGGCCACGGGGCCGAGGCCGATGTGGGGCCGTACCGCCTGATCAACAGCTACCACTGCTCCCGGCTCAACACGAATACGGGCCGGCTGACCCCGCAGATGTTCCGGGCCATCTTCGAGCGGGCGCGTAAGCTGATCGGCTGACAGGCTCACCTGAGGCGTTCGCGTCACAGGCGAAGCGGACCCTTGTGGCGAACGCCGCCTAACCCGGATCGGTCACAGCGTTGCAGCGTTGCACCGGCATGCATCAACTCATGCCGGATCACTGTCCCGCCTACTCCCCGAAGGCTTGCCGGATCACCTTCCGAGCACCGGCGTCGTCCTTGCCCTCGCTTCTTTCGCGGGGTTATGGGGGACGACGCGCCGCCGTCGCTCGAGACCTGCGGCCGCAGCGTCAGCCTGCCAGCTCCACCCGGTATCACCGATGCGCCATCCCTGCCCGCCGCGGCCACGGGCGGGGCCCTGGCCTGAGGCTCAGCCCAGGTCCTTCATCAGCCGGGCCTTGTCCCGCTGCCAGTCACGCTCGGCGGTCGCCTCGCGCTTGTCGTGCAGCTTCTTGCCCTTGGCCAGGGCGATCTCGATCTTCGCCCGCCCGGCCTCGTTGATGTAGAGTCGCACCGGGACAATGGTGCGGCCATCGCGCTGGACCGCCCCGATCATGCGGTCGATCTGGCGCCGGTGCAGCAGCAGCTTCCGCGGCCGCCGCGCCTCATGATTGAAGCGATTGGCCTGTTTGTAGGGCGGAATGTCGGCGTTGATCAGCACGATCTCGCGCCCTTCCACGGCCGCGTAGGACTCGGCGATGTTGGCCCGGCCGTCGCGCAGCGCCTTGATCTCGGTGCCCGTCAGCTGCAGGCCCGCCTCGACCACGTCCTCAAGGAAGTAGTCGAACCGCGCCCGGCGGTTCTCGGCGACGGTGCGGGCCTTGCTCTCCGCCATCAGACCAGGCCGACCCCGGCCATGGCGGTGGTGATAGCCGGACGGACGCCGGCGGCGCAAGGCAGGAGCGGCAGCCGCGTCTCCTCGGCGCAAAGGCCGAGCTGCGCCAGGGCGAACTTCGCCGGTGCCGGCGAGGCGTCGAGGAACATGGCCTTGTGCAGGTCGATCAGCCGCGCCTGCCAGTCGCAGGCGGCCTCCGCGTCGCCCGACACCGCGGCCTCGTGCAGGGCCACCATCGCTTCCGGGGCCACATTCGAGGTGACCGAGATCAGGCCTTGGCCGCCCTGGGCGAGGTAGCCCGGATAGCTGGGATCGTCGCCCGAGACCAGGGCGAAGTCGCCGGCGATGCGGCCCCGCATCCAGCTCACCCGCGACAGGTCGCCGGTAGCATCCTTGATGCCGACCACGTTCGGGTGCGAAGCCAGGGCCGCGACCGTGTCATTGGCCATGTCCACGCCCGTGCGGCCGGGCACATTGTACAGCAGCAGCGGCAGCTCAACGGCGTCGGCGATGGCGCGGAAGTGGGCCTCTAGGCCGGCCTGGGAGGGGCGGATATAATAAGGCGTCACCACCAGCGCCCCGTCAGTCCCCACGCTCTTGGCATGACGGACGAAGTCGATGGCCTGGGCCGTCGAGGCCGAGCCGCAGCCGGCGACGACGCGCACCCGCCCGGCAGCGACGCGGACGCAGGCCTCGACCACCGCGTGGCGCTCCTCGACAGTCAGCGTGGCGCTCTCACCGGTGGTACCGACCGGGGTCAGACCATGTACGCCCGCGGCGATCTGGCGCTCGACGAGGGCCTCGAACGCGGCGAAGTCCACCTTTCCGTTACGAAAGGGTGTGATCAGGGCGGTGATGACGCCCTTGAACAGTGGAGCGGGCATTGAGATGAACGGACCTGGCGGAGAAGGGCGATCGGTGCCCGGAACAAGGGCGCGGAAAGTAGGCACCCCCCGCCATGGCTGCAACAGGGATCGATGGGGTTCGCACAAGGCATGACGATCACGACACTCGCGGCGGCCATTGCCCTGCTGGCCCCGTCCCCCGACGCTGCCTTGTTGACGGGCGGGACTCCGATCGCGGTGCAGGTGGGCTATCAGCCTCGCGCCCTGTCCAGTACTGACGCTGCCGCCTTCCGGGAGGGCATCACGGCCGCGCGCGCCCGCGACATCCCGGCTGCCCGGGCCGCTATGGACCAGATCAGCGACGCCACGGCCCGCCGCCTTGTCCTCTGGGCCCTCATTGACACCTCGGGTGCCCAACTGACCCTCGCCGACCTCGCCCCGGCCAAGCGGGATCTCGGTGCCTGGCCGCGCGCCGCGTCGCGCCACAGCGACACTGAGGCAGCGCTGGATCGCGCGGGTGCCGATCCTGCCACGGTGCTGGCCTTCTTCAACGGCGCGCCCCCCGAAACCGCCGCCGGTGCCATCACCCTCGCCGGAGCGCTCGAGGCCAGCGGTCGCGTCGCCGAAGCCAGGGCGCTGATCCGCGACTGGTGGCGCACGCGCGCCTTCGACGCCCCGGTGCAGACCCGCATTCTCAGTCTCTGGAGCGGCTGGCTGATCCAAGCCGACCACGACGCTCGTCTGAGCCAGCTGCTACTGGGGCCGCACGGTGCGGCGACGCGAGCCATGGCCGGTCTCGCCTCTCCGGAGCGTCGCGCGGTGGCCGAAGCGGTGTTCGCCCTGCGTACCGCCTATCAACCTGACGCTATTGTCGCAGGGCTGACGCCCGCCCAGGCCGGCGATCCGGCCGTGGTGCTGGAGCGGGTGCGGCTGCTGCGCTCGGCCGGGCGCGAAGCCGAAGGTTTCGCTCTGCTGGCCGGCCTGCCCCCGGCCCCGACCCACGAGGCGGGCCAGAACACGCTGTGGAGCGAGCGCCGCAACTACTTCATCGACGCGCTGGAGCAGCGCAACTGGCAGGGTGCTTACGACGCCATGGCCGGACACGGCTTCCCTGGCGGCGAACGCAAGGTCGATGCAGAGTTCTTCGCCGGCTGGGTGGCCCTGACGAAGCTCAACGACACGGTGCGGGCGGAGGCGCATTTCGAGATCCTGCGCCAGTCGTCACAGACCTCGATCACCCAGGGCCGGGCCAATTACTGGCTGGGCCGGGTCGCGGAGACCCGGGGCGACGCGGCAGCGGCGCAGGCCCGCTATGCCGAGGGCGCGCGTCATATCCAAAGCTTCTATGGCCAGCTGTCGGCCGAGAAGGTCGGGATCACCACCCTGACCCTGCCGGCCGAAGTCGAGATCACAGACAACGACCGCGAGCGCTTCGAGAACCTCGAGCTGGTGCGCGCCCTTCGCATCCTTGGCGAGACCGGCGAGATGTCGCTGTTCCGGGTCTTCACCTACCAGCTCGACGACCAGCTTACCGAGGCCGCCGACTTCGCCCAGCTGATAGACGTGTCGAGGGCCTATGGCGATCAGTTCGCCTCCATGATGGCCGGGCGCGCCGCCAGCCAGCGCGGCATCATCCTGCCGGAGCGCCAGTACCCGATCCGCATTCCTGAGCAACGCCCCGGTTCGGCCGCCCTGCCCTTTACCCTCGCCATCACCCGGCAGGAGTCGAGCTTTGACCCGGCGGTCGTCTCGTCCGCCGGCGCGCGCGGCATGATGCAGTTCCTGCCGTCCACGGCCCAGGGCGTGGCGCGTCGACTGGGGATGCCCTATGCCCCCGATCGCCTGTTCGACCCGGACTACAACATGACGCTGGGCAGCTATCATCTCGGCGAGCTGATGAGCCGGTTCGGCGGCTCCATGCTGCTGACGACGGTCGGCTACAATGCCGGGCCGGCGCGGCCGCCCCAGTGGGTGGCGCGCTGCGGCGACCCCCGCGGCGGCCAGGTCGACCCGGTCGACTTCATCGAGTGCACTCCCTTCACCGAAACGCGCAACTACATGATGCGGGTTATGGAGAACCACTCGATCTACAAGGCGCGCCTTAACGGCGGCTCCGCGCCCCTGACGCTGTCGGCGGATATCGCGGCCGGGATGCCGGACGGCCCGAGACCCTACCAGCCCTGATCCCGCATCCGCGGCTCAGCTGCGGATCAGGCCCCGCTCCAGCGAAGCGAGAAGGGCGTCTACAAGCCGGTCGCGCTCGACCCAGTCGAAGTAAGGCTTGGTGATCACCAGCGACGCCAGCCCGTGCACGCCGGCCCACAGCACCTGGGCGGCGACCCGGGGATCGTCGTTGAGCCGCCCCACGGCAGCCACCGCCGCCACCTCGGTCTCGAAGCTGCGGTAGAGCTGGTGCCCCAGCGCCGTGGCCGTAGCTTCGGCCCCGCCGCGCGCCTCTGCCGGCCGCGTCAGATAGACAAGCCGGTAGGCGTCCGGATTGGCGAAGGCGAAGTCCAGATAAGCCCGCAGCATGCGTACCAGCCGCGTCTCGGGCGCGGCGGTCGTCTGTCGGATCCTCTCATTGGCCTCGATCAGCCGGGCGAAGGCAGCGCGGCAAATCTCGACGAGAATCTCGTCCTTCTCGCGGAAATGCAGGTACAGGGCCGTCGACGACAGCCCCACCGCGTCGGCGATCTTGCGGATCGTTGCGCCCTCATAGCCGTACTCGACGAACAGGCGCTGCGCCGCCGCCAGAATCTCGGCCCGGCGCTCGTGGCCTTCACCACGCGCCTTGCGGACCGCAACGCTCATTTGTGCGATTCCTCGAAGGACATTCGTCCTGCTTAGTCCCGTTCGTCAGGCTGCGCCAACTTGCCGACCCGGCATAACGTTGTTATACGCGATCAGGGGCTGAGCCGGGCCATGAAAAACAAGGAACACGGGCAAGTCGAGGCGGGCCCGGACCTGCCGCTGGAGGACAGCGCCCGCCGGCGCGGCCTGACCCGGGGCCAGGTTGTCGCCGTGGGAACCCTCGTCGCCGTGCTCCTGATCGGGGCTCTCGCCGCGCCCGGAACGACTGCGTCCGTGATCGTCTGGAGCGGGTGGGTTCTTTTCTGCTGGATGGCGGTCTTTCGCGCCGCCGCCTGCCTTCTGTCGCTCGTCCCAGCCCCGGTCAGTCCGGCACCCGCACAATGGCCGGCCTACACGGTGGTGGCCCCGCTGCGCGGCGAGGCCGAGGTGGTGGCTGGCCTGATCGCTCAGCTGGACGCGCTCGACTATCCGCGCGACCGGCTGCAGGGGCTGATCCTGGTCGAGCCGGACGACCCGGAGACGGTTGCGGCTGCCTTCGCCGCGCCTCGCCCGGACTGGATCGAGGTGCGGGTGGCCCCGCCGGGTGAGCCGCGCACCAAGCCCCGGGCGCTCAATGTCGCGCTGGGCTGGGCCACGGGCGCGCTGATCACCGTCTATGACGCCGAGGATGCACCTGACCCGGGCCAGCTGCGCGAAGCTGCGGCCCGCTTCGCCGCTGCCGACCGCACGCTTGTCTGCCTGCAGGCCCCCTTGCGCATCCGCACCCGGGGCGGTGCCCGTGAATCCTTCGTGCACGGCCAGTTCGCAGCCGAGTACGCCGCCCTGTTCGAGATCCTGTTGCCGGCGCTGGCGCGGCTCGGCTGGCCCTTTCCGCTGGGTGGCACCAGCAACCACTTCCGGGCCGAGGCGCTGCGCCGCGCCGGTGGGTGGGACGCCTGGAACGTGACCGAGGACGCCGATCTCGGCTTCCGCCTGTGGCGGAAGGGTTATCGCCTTGGCGTCCTGACCCTGCCAACCTGGGAGCCGCCGCCCGCCGATGTCGCCGCTTGGGTGCCGCAACGGACCCGCTGGCTGAAGGGCTACATGCAAACCCTCGGCGTCCAGCTGCGTCATCCGCTGGCGCTGGGCTGGCGCGGGATGCTGGCGCTGACCTTCACCCTGATCCAGACCCTGCTGGCGGCAGCGCTCTATGCGGTGACCGCGGCGTGGACCGTCTGGCTGCTGGCGCTGTGGGTCGTGACGGGACTGCCGCCGCTGGCCCCGTTCGGCGGCTTCGTCACCGTGGCTGCGGGGATCATCAGCGCCTGGCTGGCCTGCGCCGTTGGCTGTCGCCGAGCCGGGCGCCCCTATGGATGGAAGCTGATGCTGAGCGCGCCAGGCTACTGGGCGCTGCAGAGTCTGGCGATGGCGCACGCCGTGGTCCGGCTGGTGCACCAGCCCTTCGCCTGGGACAAAACCCCGCACGGTCTTGCCGATGTTGCGGTGCATACCAGGGCCGCGCCACTGGACGAGGGCCCCGCCCCGGCGCTAGGCGGAGCCGGTGCCCCAGCTCGCCGACTTCCCGTCCCTGCTCACCACCCGCGCGTGGGAGGATTACGCGCTGCTCGACAGCGGCGGCGGGCGCAAGCTTGAGCGCTACGGCCGCCATACCGTCGTGCGGCCGGAGCCCCAGTGCTTCTGGTCCCCGCGCAACCCGGCCGCCTTCGACGCCGCCGACGCCGTTTTCGACCCGACCGACGAGGACGAGGCCGGGCGCTGGCGCTTCGCTCGCGGCGCGCTGGACACCTTCCCGCTGCGCTGGGGACCGACGCGCTTCACCGGCCGCTTCACCCCGTTCCGGCATCTGGCCTTCTTTCCCGAGCAGGCGGCCAACTGGGCGTGGATGAGTGAGCGCGTCGCGCGCCGTCCAGGCCTGAAGGTGCTCAACCTGTTCGGCTACACCGGCGTCGCCAGCCTTGCGCTCGCCGCCGCCGGGGCCGAGGTCACCCACGTCGACGCCTCGAAGAAATCGGTTGGTTGGGCTCGCGAAAACGCCGAACTGTCCGGCCTCGCCGACCGCCCGGTCCGCTGGATCGTCGAGGACGCGCGCAAGTATGTGGCGCGCGAGGTACGGCGCGGTAGCCGCTACCACGGCATCGTGCTCGACCCGCCGAAGTACGGCCGCGGCCCGACCGGCGAGGTCTGGCGGCTGTTCGAGGACCTGCCCGGCCTGCTGGCGGACTGCGCCGCGCTGCTGGCCGATGACGCGGACTTCCTGCTGCTCAACGCCTACGCAGCTCGTATCTCGGGCCTGTCGCTGGCGCACCTGATGGCCGGTGCCCTGCCGGGCTGCGCCGGCCGGATCGACTGGGGCGAGCTGGCGCTGGAAGAGGACGGTCCCGATCCGCGCGCCCTTGGCCTCAGCTTCTTCGCCCGGTGGTCGGTGTGAGCGCCGCCTCCCCGGATCGGCTGATCACCTCCCTGACCAATGACACGGTCAAGGCCGTCCGCGCCCTGCACATGCGCAAGGCGCGCGAGGAGACCGGCCAATTCCTCGCCGAGGGCCTGAAGTTCATCGGCGAGGCGCTGGATCAGGGGCGCGCCCCGCGCCGGCTGCTGGTCGGTCAGGACGCACGCCCGCATCCCCTGCTCGACCGGGCCCGCGCCGAGACCCGCGCCGCCGGCGGCGAGGTGGTGATGGTCACCCACGCCATCCTCGAGAAGATCAGCCGGCGGGAAAATCCGCAGACGGTGCTGGGCGTGTTCGACCAGGCCTTCAGCCCGCTGGCGGCGCTTGACCCGACATCGGCGGCCTGCTGGGTGGCGCTGGAGCAGGTACGCGACCCGGGCAACCTCGGCACCATCATCCGCACTGCGGACGCCGCCGGCTGCGGCGGGGTGATCCTGATCAGCGACTGCGTCGACCCGTTTTCCGTGGAAGCCGTGCGCGCCACCATGGGCTCAGTCTTCGCCGTGTCGATCAGCCGGACCAGCGTGGACGAGTTCCTCGCCTGGCGGGCCGGCTGGCCCGGGTCGGTGATCGGCACCCGGCTGGACGCCATCGTCGATCACCGCGCCGCCGCCCTGAAACGTCCGGCCCTTATCCTCATGGGCAACGAACAAGCCGGCCTGACCGACCGGCTGGCCGCCACCTGCGACGTCAACGTCAAGATTCCCATGCGCGGCCGCGCCGACAGCCTGAACCTGGCCGTGGCCACGGGGATCATGGTCTACGCTGCGACGGAAGGGCTTTAGCTTCCGCGCGGCTTGGCCCGGGTGGTGGCCTTGGCCTCGGCGGGGTTCTCTGGCCAGGGATGGCGCGGGTAGCGGCCGCGCATCTCGGCGCGCACCTCCTTCCACGAGCCGCGCCAGAAGCCCGGCAGGTCCTTGGTCAGCTGGATCGGGCGCCGCGCCGGCGACAGAAGGGCGAGGGTCAGGGGCGTCCGCCCGCCGCCGACCGTAGGGTGCACGGTGACGCCGAACAGCTCCTGCACGCGGATGTCGACCCGCGGCCCGCCCTCGGCGGCGTAGTCGATCGCTGCCGAGCCCAGCGGCGTCTCCAGCCGCGCCGGTGCCAACCGGTCAAGGTCGCGGACCCGGTCCCATGGCACGAGCGCGCGCAGGCCCTGCTCCAGCGCGGCGTCGGTGATCGCGTCCAGTGCCTGCACCGACTCCAGCAGCGGCCAGAGCCAGACCTCGCGCGCCTTCAGCAGGCCCGCATCGGAAACCTCCGGCCATCCCTCGTCGAGCGCCGCGAGAAAGGCCAGCCGCGCCCGCAGCCCGGCCGCCCGCTGACCCCAGCGCAGCCCCTTCAACCCGTCGCGCCCGACCTCGCCGCGCAGGGCCGCGGTCACCTGGGCGCGGTCGGGCGGCCCGACCACCGTCTCCTCCAGCACCAAGGCACCGACGCGCCGCTGGCGGCGCAGCTCCAGTCGGCCGCCGGGGGTTCGGACAAGTCGGTCCTCGACTTCCGCCCGGTCCATCAGGACTGCCGGATCCAGCGGTGCCGCCAGCCGGATGCGGTCACCGGTCTCGCCCCCGGACAGCTCCGCAACCGCCAGCCACGGCACCCGCGCCAGCAGGTCGGTCGACTCAAGAAACGCTCCGCGACCCGAGGCAAGGAGCACCTCCCCCGGTCTACCCCGCGCCCGCGCCACCCGCTCGGGGAAGGCCGCGGCGATCAGGGCCCCGGGATCAGCCGCACCGCCAGTCCCGCCCCCCGCCAGCCGGGCCCAGCGGTCCGCCAGCTTGAGCGCGTCGCGCGCGCGGGGGGAGCGATCCCGCTCCAGCGCCGTCAGCCGCTCCGAGAGGTCAGTCGCCGTTCCGCCCAGCCCCGGCTCGCTTAGCAGGGCCGCGATCCGCGCTCCGGTCAGGGCGTCGCCCTCGGCCGCCGCGGTCAGCACCAGATGGCCCAGCCGCGGGCCGAGGGGCAGCTCCGCCAGCTTCCGCCCGTGCGGCGTCAGCCGCCCCTCCCCGTCCAGCGCCCCAAGCCGGGTCAGCGCGGCCCGGGCCTCGGCGAAGGCCCCACGCGGCGGAGGGTCCAGCAGGGCCAGTCCCTCGGCCGAGGCTGAGCCCCAGCGCGCCAGATCGAGCGCCAGCCCGGTCAGGTCGCTATCGACGATCTCGGGCGGCTGATGGCCGATGAGGCCGCGGGTCTGTTCCTCGTCCCACAGCCGGTAGCAGACCCCCGGCTCGGTCCGCCCAGCGCGCCCGCGGCGTTGCTCGGCCGAGGACCGGCTGACCCGCACTGTGGCCAGGCGCGTCAGGCCGCTGGCCGGCTCGAAGCGCGGCACGCGCGACAGGCCGCTGTCGATCACCACCCGAACCCCCTCGATGGTCAGGCTGGTCTCGGCCACGGAGGTGGCCAGCACTACCTTGCGCCGGCCGGGCGGGGCCGGCTCCAGCGCCCGGTCCTGCTCCGCCTTGTCGAGCGCGCCATAGAGGGGCGCAATATCGACCGCCGGATCGCGCAGACGCTCGGCCAGAAGGCGCGCGACCCGGTGGATCTCGCTTTGCCCAGGCAGGAAGACGAGCAGAGAGCCGGTATCCGCCGCCAGCGCCGTCTGGATGGCCCGGACCACGGCGACCTCCAGTCGCTCGGCCGGGTCACGCCCAAGATAACGGGTCTTGACCGGATACATCCGGCCCTCGGCGGCGATCACCGGCGGCCGGTCCAGCAGACTGGCCACCGCCTCGACGTCTAGGGTGGCCGACATCACCATCAGCCGCAGGTCGTCGCGCAGCGCCGCCTGGCTCTCCAGCGCGAAGGCAAGGCCCAGGTCCGCGTCCAGGCTCCGCTCGTGAAACTCGTCGAACAGCACCGCCGCGACACCCTCGAGCGAGGGGTCGTCTAGAATCATGCGGGTGAATACACCCTCGGTGATCACCTCGATTCGCGTGGCCGGGCCGATCCGGCTCTGCAGCCGGGTGCGATAGCCAACCCTGCCGCCGGGGGCCTCGCCCAGCGTCGCCGCCATGCGCTCGGCCGCCGCCCGCGCCGCCAGCCGGCGGGGCTCCAGCAGCAGGATTCGGCCGTCGCCGCGCCAGGGGGCGTCGAGCAGCACCAGCGGCACGACCGTGGTCTTGCCGGCCCCGGGCGGCGCCGCCAGCACCGCCGTGTTGCCCGTCGCGAGGGCGGCGGTCAGCGGCTCGAGGACGTCATGGATCGGCAGGCGCATGGCCCGCACCTGCCGCAAGGGCGCGCGATTGTCACGCGGCCCCGGCCGCTGGCGCCGCGGTCACAGACGCGAGGGGACGCCTTCACCAAGTGAAAACCAAGTTGCCACCTTTCCGCCATCTGGCTAGCGTCCGCGGCTGAAGGCGGTCCGGGAGGGACCGTCGCGTATCGAGGTAGAAATTCCATGTCAGCAGAAGGCCTTGGGCCTCGGGGGAACCGTCTGTTCCTCAGGAAGTCGATCGCACAGATCCAGAAGGAGGCCGCAAAGAGCGAGCTGAAGCGGACCCTCGGGCCGCTGAACCTGATGAGCCTGGGCATCGGCGCCATCATCGGTGCCGGTATTTTCGTTCTGACCGGACAGGTCGCGTCGGCCCACGCGGGTCCGGCGATCATGTTCTCGTTCGTGCTGGCGGGCATCGCCTGCGCCCTTGCCGGCCTGTGCTACGCCGAGCTGGCCTCGACCATGCCGGTCTCGGGCTCCGCCTACACCTATGCCTATGGCACCATGGGCGAAGTCTTCGCCTGGGTGATGGGCTGGTTGCTGGTGCTGGAGTATGGCGTCGCCGCCGCGACCGTGGCGGTCGGCTGGTCGGGCTATGTGGTGTCGATCCTGTCGGATTTCGGCATCAGTCAAAGCCTGTTCCCGACCATCCAGTTCGCCGGCGGAGAGGGACCGAACTGGGCCACGCCGCTCGTGCAGTATGTCCAGGGTGCCGCAGGAGCCAGCTTCCCCCTGACCGGCACCTTCAACCTCGTGGCCGCCCTCGGCATCGCCGCGGTCTGCAGCCTGCTGGTGCTGGGCATCTCGGAATCGGCCAACATCAACAACGCCATCGTGGTGCTGAAGATCGTGGTGCTGCTGACGTTCATCGGCGTCGGCATCGCCTACATCGACCCGGCCAACTGGACGCCGCTGATCCCGGCACAGGGCGACAGCTGGGACCAGTTCGGCGTCGGCGGCATCTTCCGTGGCGCGGCCATCATCTTCTTCGCCTACGTTGGCTTCGAGGCCGTCTCGACCGCCGCCGCCGAGGCCAAGAACCCGTCCAAGGACGTGCCCGTTGGCATTCTCGGCGCCCTCTTCGTCTGCACCCTGATCTACATGGCCGTCGCCGCCGTCATGACCGGCGTAGTGCCCTATCTGGAGCTGGCCTCGCCGGCCCCGATCGCGGTCGCCATCGACCGTATGGCGCTGACCTGGGCTGACATCCCCGTCGCCTCGGCCGAGGGCGGCCAGTTGAACCTCGTCAGCTTCATGATCAAGATCGGCGCGATCACGGGGCTGTCGTCGGTGATGCTGGTGCTGGTCTACGGCCAGACCCGCATCTTCTACACCATGGCCCGCGACGGCCTGCTGCCCAAGGCGTTCGCGGTGGTCCACCCGAAGCTGAAGACCCCGTGGGTCGGCACCATCCTGCTGGGCGTCCTGATCGCCACGGCGGCGTCGTTCCTGCCGATCTCGATCCTCGGCGACCTAGTGTCGCTGGGCACGGCCTGCGCCTTCGCCATCGTCTGCTTCTCGGTGATCATGCTGCGCCTCCGCCACCCGGAGATGGAGCGTCCGTTCCGGGTGCCCGGCGGCATCGCCACCGCCGTCGCGGGCATCCTCGCCTGCCTCGGTCTCGCCGGCCTCAACTTCTGGCCGATGATCCAGCACGCGATGGACGACAATCCGCTGCCGCTGACCATCCTCGCCGCCTATGCCGCCGTCGGGGCGCTGATCTACGCCGCCTACGGCTACTGGCACTCGAAGCTGGCGAAGGGCATCGACATCACCGAGGACACCGCCCTGGCCTCCCCGGCCGAGGCCCTTGGCGGGAAGGTCGACAACGTCAAGGAAGACTGAGGCAAGCCGCCGCCGCAAGGCGAAAGGCCCGGGGGCGACCCCGGGCCTTCTTCTTTCAGCGCTGCGCCCGCGGCGCGAGCGGTAGCGCCACGAACGATGGTGCGGATGAGAGGACTCGAACCTCCACGCCTTGCGGCGCTGGAACCTAAATCCAGTGCGTCTACCAGTTCCGCCACATCCGCGCGAGGACGGGTCTAGGGGCTGGGCCCCGCTCCGTCCAGTCGTTCCGCCAGCAGGGGCGGCAGCAGCCCCGGCAGGTCCTCGGCGACCAGCCCCGGCCCGAAGCGGCGCGCTGCCTCGGCATGCAGGCCCACGGCCGCGCCGGCGGCGTCGAAACTGTCCATCGACTGGGCCAGCAGTCCGCCGATCATTCCGGCCAGCACATCGCCGCTTCCCGCCGTGGCCAGCCAGGAAGCTCCGCCCGCCTCGATCCGCAAGCGCCCGTCCGGCGCGGCGACGAGGGTCCGGTCGCCCTTCAGCACCACGACGCAGCCCAGCGTCGCCGCCGCCTCGACCGCGGCGGCCTCGCGACCGACGCGCTCCAGCCATCCCGGGAACAGCCGCTCGAACTCCCCGGCGTGCGGGGTGACCACATCATCCCGGTCCAGCCCCTGCGCCAGTTGCTCTGCGCGGCCGGCGAACACCGTCAGGGCGTCGGCATCGAGCACCAGCGCAGCGCCCGTCCGCTCCAGCGCCGCCATGTTGAGTACGGTCGCCTCGTCCACCCCGGCGGCCGGGCCGATCACCACAGCGTCCATGGGCCCGGCGAGCCGCTCCAGGTCGAGCGGATCGTGGAAGACGTCGAGCATCACCGCTTCCAGCGTCGGCGCCAGCACCGGTGCCGCGTCCGGCGGACAGAGCACCTTCACCAGTCCGGCCCCGATCCGCAGGCCGGCGCGCGCGGCCAGACGCGCCGCCCCCGTCCGCAGGGGGCCACCGGACACTACCCCGAGTCGGCCGCGATTGTGCTTGTGCGTAGCCGCGCCCGGCCGCGGCAGGTTGAGCGCGGCGAGGTCGATCGGCAAGGGCGTCGCGAGGCCCGTCATAGCGTCTGTCCGTCTACGATCATGGCGATTTTACAAAAGCCTCTTGCGTTATGCTGCAATGCAATGTCCCTTTGCTTCCCGAGCCGGGGACGCGCTGTGGGCGCAGGGGATCGGGGCCGCCATGAAGAAGATCGAAGCCGTCATCAAACCCTTCAAGCTCGATGAGGTGAAGGAGGCGCTGCAGGATATCGGCGTGCAAGGCATGACGGTCCTCGAAGCCAAGGGCTACGGCCGTCAGAAGGGCCACTCCGAGCTCTACCGCGGTGCCGAGTACGTGATCGACTTCCTGCCGAAGATCAAACTCGAGGTCGTGGTTCCCGACGATCTCGCGCCTGCGGTCGTCGAGGCGATACAGGCCGCCGCCCGTACCGGCAAGATCGGCGACGGCAAGATCTTCGTGTCGACGGTGGATGACGTGATCCGCATCCGCACCGGCGAGACCGGCCCCCAGGCCGTCTGACCTTCAGTTCCGGCCGTCGCCCCAGGGGGCGGCCGTTTCTTTAGCCTCCCCCAAACGAACAGGACCCGAGAATGAGCGCGGCCGAAAAGATCCTCAAGGAGATCAAGGAGAAGGACGTCAAGTACGTCGACCTCCGGTTCACCGACACGCGTGGCAAGCTGCAGCACGTGACCTTCGACATCGACCTCGTCGACGACGACTTCCTCAACGAGGGGACGATGTTCGACGGCTCGTCGATCGCCGGCTGGAAGGCCATCAACGAGTCCGACATGCTGCTCAAGCCGGACCTGAAGACGGCCTACATCGACCCCTTTTACCAGCAGACCACCCTGTTCCTGTTCTGCGACGTGCTGAACCCGGACACCGGCGAGCCCTACAATCGCGACAGCCGCTCGATGGCGAAGAAGGCCCTGGCCTTCGTCCAGGCCTCGGGCGTGGGCGACCAGGTGTTCTTCGGCCCCGAGGCCGAGTTCTTCATCTTCGACGACGTGCGCTGGTCGACCCAGCCGCACAACACCTTCTACGCCTATGACTCGACCGAGCTGCCGGCCAACACCGGTGCCGAGTACACCGAGGGCAACATGGGGCACCGCCCGGGTCCGAAGGGCGGCTACTTCCCGGTCAACCCGGTCGACTCCTGCCAGGACCTGCGCGGCGAGATGCTGGCGGTGATGAAGGACCTCGGCCTTGATCCCGAGAAGCACCACCACGAGGTGGCGCCGGCGCAGCACGAGCTGGGCCTGAAGTTCTCGGACCTGCTGACGATGGCCGACCGCCTGCAGCTCTACAAGTACGTGATCCACAACGTGGCCGCGGCCTACGGCAAGTCGGCGACCTTCATGGCCAAGCCGATGTTCGCCGACAACGGCTCGGGCATGCACGTGCACCAGTCGATCTGGAAGGACGGCAAGCCGCTGTTCGCCGGCGACAAGTACGCCGGCCTGTCGGACATCTGCCTCTGGTACATCGGCGGCATCATCAAGCACGCCAAGGCCATCAACGCCTTCTCCAACTCGACCACCAACAGCTACAAGCGTCTGGTGCCGGGCTATGAGGCCCCGGTGAAGCTGGCCTACTCGGCCCGCAACCGCTCGGCCTCGATCCGGATTCCGTGGGTGCACAGCCCGAAGGCCAAGCGCATCGAGGCCCGTTTCCCGGACCCGATGGGCAACCCCTACCTGACCTTCGTCGCCCTGCTGATGGCCGGCCTCGACGGCATCGAGAACCGCATCGATCCGGGCGCCGCCGCCGACAAGAACCTCTACGACCTGCCGCCGGAAGAGCGCGGCTCGATCCCCGAGGTCTGCGGCTCGCTGCGCGAGGCGCTGGAGAACCTCGACAAGGACCGCGCCTTCCTCAAGAAGGGCGGCGTCATGGATGACGACTTCATCGACAGCTACATCGAGCTGAAGATGGAAGAGGTGGCGCGGCTGCAGCTGCACCCGCACCCGGTCGAGTTCGACATGTACTACAGCTGCTGATCGGTCAGGTCGGCATCGAACAGAAGCCCCGGACGGTCCGCCGTCCGGGGCTCTTTGCTGGGCCTTGCGATGTTGCCCGTCGGAAAACAGGGGGCGGCATGTCCGCCTTGGGTGGGAAGCGGACATCCAGGTGATACTCTCGCGGGATGCTGACGCTCTCGATCACAGGCTTCGACGGCGATCCCCAGATCGTCTCCGACATTCTGGATATCGAGCCGACGTGTGTCGTACGCGCAGGCGACCTGATGCGTTCTGGGCGCGTCGCGACGTGCAATGGTTGGTGGCTTGAAGCCGGTGCAGATCGTCTCGCGAGTGGGGCCGATCACGACGATGCAGTGAAGAGTCTCGTCCGCGCAGTACGAGGGCGCGCTCAAGCGTTTCAGTCTCTACGCGAGCGCGTTCGTCCCAAACAGATCACGCTTTACGGTGGCCTGTATCACCAGGGCGATAGCCAATGCGGCATCTGGCTGGATGCGGAGGACATGCGCTGTCTGGGAGAGTGTGGGATCGCGTGGGGCTTGGACGTGTTCGGTGACGAGCACTGAGCGTCACCCAAGGGTCGAAGCGGACGTTCCCGGCTCGTCAGGCGGCGCTAATCCCGTCGGCCGCATCGGCCTTCGCGCGGCGCAGTTCGATCAGCCGGACGCACCAGATCGACACCTCGTAGAGCAGCACCAGAGGCACGGCGAGCATGATCTGGCTGATCGGGTCCGGCGGCGTCACGATCGCCGCCACCACCACCACCGCGACGATGGCGTAGCGACGGCCCTCGGCCATCACGCGCGACGAGATGATGCCGGCCAGCCCGAGCAGGGTCATCACCACCGGCAGCTGGAAGCACAGCCCGAAGGCCAGCAGCAGCGCCGTGACCAGATTAAGATAGTCAGACACGCGCGGCAGCAGCTCGGCCGACACGCCGCCGCCGACGATCTGCTGGCTCAGCGAGAACCACATCACGAACGGCAGCATGACGAAGTAGACCAGCGCCGCCCCCAGCAGGAACAGCAGGGGCGACGTCACCAGGAACGGCAGGAAGGCCCCGCGCTCGTTGCGGTACAGGCCCGGCGCGACGAAGCGCCAGAGCTGCCACGCCAGCACCGGGAAGGCGACGAAGATCGCGCCGAAGCCGGCCAGCTTCATCTTGGTGAACAGGATTTCCAGGGGAGCGGTGTAGATCAGATTGACCGTCTGGCCATCGACGGCCGGGATCTGCCGCAACCCCGCGGTGGCGAAGATCAGGTCGAACGGGGACACGGCGGAGTGCCCCCCGCCCGCCTCCTGGTGGAAGGCGGCGGCGGCCGCGAACGGCTTCACCAGGAAGATGTAGATCGGCTCGGAGAAGGCGAAGCAGAGGATGAAACCGAGCACGAAGGCGACGACGCAGACGATCAGCCGCCCGCGCAGCTCGATGAGATGATCCATCAGCGGCGCGCGCGACGCCTCGATCTCGGCCTCGTCCCGATCGGTGCGACTCATGATCCGGGCGAGCTCCTGCGGCGCCTTGCGGGCGCGGCGCCGGCCGGCGGCGTCTCGCCCGCCGCCGTCGGCTTCGGCGTGCGGGTTCGTTTGGCCTTCGGGGCTGCGACCGGCTCAGGCGCGGGGGCGGCCGCCGGCGCGGTTGCAGCGCCGGACGGGACCGGCGCGGGAGGCTGGGCGAGCGACGCCGATGTCGGCGCGGCGATCGGGGCGGCGGGTGCCGGCAACGGGCGCTGCAGATCGTCCTGGATGTCGCGGAAGGTCGCCTCCGCCTCGGCCCCGAGCGGCACCAGCCCCTGACCGCGCCGCAGGGCCTCGACCTCCTTGCGCAGCTCGTCCAGTTCCGACTGGCGCGCCATCTCGTCGAAGCTGGCGCGGAACTCGCTGGCCATGGCGCGCGCGCGCGCCATCACCCGTCCCACCTTGCGCATGAGCAGGGGCAGGTCTTTCGGCCCGACGACGATCAGCGCCACGAGACCGATTACAAGGAGTTCAAAGCCGCCGATGCCGGGGCCGAGGCCGCCCATGGATGCTGGATCTTTCCCGCTGGAGGGACGCGCCGGATCAGCGCTTCAGCTCGTCCTTCTCGGGCTCGGTCCGCGGCAGCGCGCCGGCGGCCGGCGGCTCGACCGCGCCCTTGTCCTCGTCGCCCTTGAGACCATCGCGGAACGCCCGGATGCCCTTGGCCGCATCGCCCATCAGACCGGACAGCTTCCCGCGGCCGCCGAACAGGAGCAGTACGACCACGACGACGATGACCCAGTGCCAGATGCTCATGGCGCCCATGGCGAACTCTCCTCAGGCGGACGACGCTCGTCCGCATCCCTGTCTTGCACCGCATATAGGCCAGCGGATGGCGACGCGCCAAGGGACGCTGTAGTCACGCCGCATGAGTCCCGGCCTGACCCACGTAATCATCCACACCGACGGCGCCTGCAAGGGCAACCCCGGCCCCGGCGGCTGGGGCGCGATACTACAGGCGGGTGCCGGACGCGAGAAGGAACTCTGGGGCGGCGAGCCCCTGACCACCAACAATCGCATGGAGCTGATGGCGGCGATCCAGGCGCTGGAAACGCTGAACCGGCCCTGCCGTGTCGATCTGCACACCGACAGCAAGTACGTGATGCAGGGCATCACCGAATGGATTCGCGGCTGGAAGGCGCGCGGCTGGCAGACGGCGGACAAGAAGCCGGTCAAGAACGAGGACCTGTGGCGTCGGCTCGACGCCGCCCGCGCCCGTCACGAGGTCAAGTGGCGCTGGGTCAAGGGCCACGCCGGCCACGTCCTCAACGAACGGGCCGACGCCCTGGCCAACCGGGGGATCGAGGACCTGGCCTAGCCGGCGACCACCTTCAGGACCGAGCCGTCGGCGGCCGTGACCGTGACCCAGGCGCCGACGGGCGGCTCGCCAGCGCTGATCTCCGCCTGCCACTCGGCGCCGGAGATGAAGACGCGCCCGACGCCGTTGACGAACGGCTCGACCACCCGCGCCTGCTGACCGACGAAGCGCACGTCGCGGGCGTTGATGTCAGGCTCGGCCGCCGGGTTGGCCTTCAGGACGAAGCGTCGCGCCAGCAGCGTCAGCACCACCGTCACGACCGAGAACACGGCCACCTCGAAGGCCGGGCCGAAGGTCAGCCCCACCACGGTCAGGACGGCGACCACCCCCGCCGCGGCGGCCGGCCAGAGCAGCCATTCGGTGGTGAAGGCCGCCTCAACCGCCAGCAGGGTCACGGCGACCGCCAGCCAGATCCAGAACGGCTGGGCGGCATAGATGTCGGCGAGCGTCTGCATGGTCAGGTCACTCCGTCACGGGCACGCCGCCGCGGGGACGGCGCGGGGCCACCGGCGTGGCCGCGGACGGGGCCGTCGGCGGCGGGCTGGCCGACCGCGGCGAGCCCTGCTGATCGCGGGCGAGCCCGACCAGTTCGCCGATGCCGGCGATGGAGCCGACCAGGGCCCCCATCTCCGACGGCACGATGACCGTCTTCTGCTGCGGGCTGCGGGCCAGTTCGGCGAAGGCCTCCACATACTTCTGGGCGACGAAGTAGTTGATGGCGTTGACGTCGCCGCGGGCGATGGCCTCGGACACCATGGCCGTGGCGCGGGCCTCGGCCTCGGCCTCGCGCTCGCGGGCCTCGGCGTCGCGGAAGGCGGCCTCCTTGCGCCCCTCGGCCTCGAGAATGGCCGACTGCTTGGCGCCCTCGGCCCGGGCGATCGCCGCCTGCTTCTCGCCGTCCGCCTCGGTGATCACCGCGCGCCGCTCGCGCTCGGCCTTCATCTGCCGCGCCATGGCGTTGGTGATGTCGACCGGCGGGGTCAGGTCCTTGATCTCGATGCGGTTGACCTTGACACCCCACGGCTCGGTCGCGGCGTCGATGACATGCAGCAGCCGGGTATTGATGCTGTCGCGCTGGCTCAACACCTCGTCGAGCTCCATGGAACCCACCACGGTCCGCAGGTTGGTCATGCACAGCTGCGAGATGGCGTAGGGCAGGTCGTCGACGCGATAGGCGGCCTTGGCAGCGTCCATCACCTGGATGAAGACGATGCCGTCGACCTTCACCATGGCGTTGTCCTTGGTGATGACCTCCTGGGTCGGGACGTCGAGCACCTGCTCCATCATGTTCATGCGGCGGCCGACGCGCTCGACGAACGGCGTCAGCACGTGGATGCCCGGGTTGAGGGTCTTGGTGTACTTGCCGAACCGCTCGACCGTGAACTCACGGCCCTGGGGCACGATCTTCACCACGCTGAACAGCAGGATGAAGGCGAGGATGACCAGTGCGATCGCGAAAACGCTGAAGAAGTCCATCTGCATCTCCCTGTCGTGCAAGATGCTAGGGCCGCACGGCTCTGCTCGCCAGCAAAACCGGACGTCGCCTCATGAACTCGTCGTCATCTTCACGGCGGCGCGGATGATACGCCGCGTCTCGTCCCAGGCGATCAGTTCATCAATCATTGATAACGGTTGGAAGGCGGCCGCCGCGGCGTCGTCCCCGGCCACCGGTTCGCCCGAGCGCCAGCGCGCGGCGAAGTCGATCAGGACGTAGTGCCGGCCGGCCTCGGGAAACAGGCCGTCGACGACGTCGATCAGCCCCAGAAGCTCGGCCTCGACCCCGGTCTCCTCGCGCAGCTCGCGCAGGGCGGCAGCGCGCGCCGTCTCCCCCGCCTCGATGCGCCCCCCGGGCAGGCTCCACTCCCCCACGCGCGGCGGGGCTCCGCGGCGGATCAGCAGCACCTCATCGCCGCGCAGGCAGACGACGCCGACGGCGGGGACGGGCGTCAGGTTCGACATGGTCACATCAGTTGGTCCATCTTCACCCCACATGCTACATTTCCGGCATGTCCACGACGATGAACATCGCCGAAGCCAAGGCGCATCTGTCTGAACTCGTCGCCCGCGCCGAGGCCGGCGAGGAGGTCCTTATCGCGCGGAACGGCAAACCGGCCGTCAGGATCACGCCCATCGAGCCGCAGCGGAAGGCACCCCGGCGATTGGGCGCATGGGAACATCTGAATCTCGACATCCCCGACAGCGTCTTCTTCGACCCGGACCCGGACCTGGAACAGGCGGCAGAGGGCAGCCGCATCTTCCCTGGCGAGCCGTGAGGCTCCTGCTCGATACGCACGTCTTCGTCTGGGCCATGGGCCAGGTCTGGAGGCTGCCCGCGCCGGTCGCCGAGGCGATCCGGAATCCCGACAACGACGTCTTTCTCAGCGCCGTGTCCGTCTACGAGATCGAGTACAAGCGGGATCGCGATGCGTTCCTGAGGCGGTTGCCGGTCGATCTGCTTCCCGCCGCCGAGGCCCTGCCCGCGGCTTGGCTACCGATCGACCCCCGTCATGCGGCCAGCGCCGCCCGGCTTGATCGAGACCATAAAGACCCTTGGGACAGGTTGATCGTTGCGCAGGCGATGGTTGAGGGCCTCGTGCTGGTGTCTGCTGACGTAACGCTGAAGAAATTCGGATCGGAGATCCTTTGGTGACCGCGCCCTCCCCCGCCGCCGTCGACGCCCTCGCCGCCGCCCTGCCGCCCGGCAGCTGGACCCGAGATCCGTTCGAGATCGCCCCCTCGCTGAAGGAATGGCGCAACCGCTGGACCGGCGAGACTCCGCTGCTGCTCCTGCCGCGCTCAACCGAAGAGACCGCGCAGATGGTGCGCCTGTGCGGCGAGCTGGGCGTGGCCCTGACGCCCCAGGGCGGCAACACCGGCCTCGTCGGCGGCCAGATCCCGCACGGCGAGGTGCTGATTTCCACCCGCCGGATGCGCGCCGTCCGCGACGTGGCCCCGCTGGACGACGCCATGGTCGTCGAGGCCGGCGTGACCCTGCTGGAGGCGCAGCAGGCCGCCGCGGGCGCCGACCGGCTGTTCCCGCTCAGCCTCGCCGCCGAGGGCACCGCCACCATTGGCGGAGTGATCTCGACCAACGCCGGGGGCACCGCCGTGCTGCGCTACGGCATGATGCGCGACCTGGTGCTGGGGCTGGAGGCGGTCCTGCCCAACGGCGAGATCTTCCACGGCCTGAAGCGGCTCAGGAAGGACAACACCGGCTACGACCTCAAGCAGCTGCTGATCGGGGCCGAGGGCACGCTGGGCATCGTCACCGCCGCCAGCCTGAAGCTGTTCCCGGTAATGCGCTCGCGCGCCACCGCCATGGTCGGGCTGGAGACGCCCCACGCCGCCATCGAGCTGCTGGCCCGGGCCAAGGCCGAGACCGGCGGCGGGGTCGAGGCCTTCGAGCTGATGAAGCGGCTCGGCATGGAGTTCGTGCTGCGCCACATCCCCGACACCCGCCAGCCGCTGGACAGCACCCCGCCCTGGTATGTGCTGATCGAACTGGTCTCGGGCGAGCCCGGCGCGGCCGAGGCGGCGATGGAGCGGCTGCTGTCCGACGCCTTCGAGGCCGGTCTGATCATCGACGCCGCCATCGCCCAGAACGCCGCCCAGCGCGCCGGCTTCTGGAAGGTGCGCGAGGAGCAGTCGGCGGCCCAGAAGCCCGAGGGCGGCGGCTGGAAGCACGACGTCTCGGTGCCGGTCAGCCGCATCGCCGAATTCCTCGACGAGGCGACGGCGGCGGTCGAGCGATTCGCCCCCGGGGCCCGGGTCTCGGCCTTCGGCCACGTCGGCGACGGCAACATGCACTACGACATCCTGTGCCCGCCCGGCGGCGACCTGCAGGCCTTCCTCGGCCAGTGGATGGAGGGCTCGCGCGTGGTCCACGACGTGGTGGCCACCTATGACGGCTCGATCTCGGCCGAGCATGGGCTCGGGCGGCTCAAGACCGACGAGGCGCGACGCTACAAAACGCCGGTGGAGATCGCCGCCATGCAGGCCATCCGCGCCGCCCTGGACCCGCAGCGGATCATGAACCCGTCGGTGCTGTTCTAGGCAAGGGTTTCGGCGGGCGGCGGCAAAGTCGCGTTTGCATCGGCGGAGCGAGACGCTATCTCCCCCGCCATGCTGATCGTCCTGTCCCCCGCCAAGCGCCTCGACTTCGACCCGCCGGGCGTCGCGCTGCCGCGCACCACGCCGCGCTTCGCCGATGACATCGCGACCCTGGCCGAGACCACGCGCAAGCTCAGCCGCGCGGACCTGCGCCGGCTCATGTCGATCTCGGAGAAGCTGGCGGACCTCAACCGCAAGCGCTTCCAGGCCTTTGACCCGGACGTGGCCGCCGGGACGACCCCGGCGGTGCTGGCCTTCGCCGGCGATGTCTATGAGGGGCTGCGCGCTCGCGACCTGGATACGGCCGCGCTGGGCTGGGCCCAGGACCGGCTGCGTATCCTGTCAGGCCTGTACGGCCTGCTGCGCCCGCTGGACGTCATCCAGCCCTACCGGCTTGAGATGGGCTCCCGGCTGAAGACGAAGCGCGGAGCCAGCCTCTACGACTACTGGGGCGACCGTATCTCGGCCCAGCTGAACGCGGACACAGAGGGCCATGCCGACCCGACCCTGGTGAACCTGGCCAGCCAGGAATACTTCGGCGCGGTCGATGCGAAGGCGCTGAAGCTGCCGGTGGTGACGCCCCAGTTCCGCGAGGCGAAGGACGGCGAGAGCCGTATCATCTCCTTCTTCGCCAAGAAGGCGCGCGGGGCCATGGCGCGCTTCATCATCGACGAACGGATCGAGCGCGCCGCCGACCTGAAGGCGTTCGACCGGGACGGCTACCGCTTCGACGCCGCCGCCTCGACCGAGACCGACTGGATATTCATCAGGTCGGGAAATCCTTGAGCCCGGTGGTGGCCAGGGGCATGATCAGCCGCTAGCCTGTCGCCCACAGCAGAAGTCCGGATAGCCCATGTTCCCCTGGTCCAGGCGCAGCGACGCCGCCCCCCAAGCCGACTCCGCCCCGCGCGCCCCCGGCGATCTGCGGGGGCAGGTCTGCGTCGTCTCCGGCTCCACCTCCGGCATCGGCCTGGCGCTGGCCCGCGCCGCCGCCAGCCACGGGGCTGATGTCGTGCTCAACGGGCTGGGCGATCCGGCCGAGATCGAGCGCACCCGGGCCGAGCTGGAGGCCTCCTGCGGCGTGCGCGTGCGCTACCACGCCGCCGACATGGCCCGCGGCGACGAGGTGGCCGACCTGGTTGCCTTCGCCCGTCACCAGCTCGGGCGGCTGGACATCCTCGTCAACAACGCCGGCATCCAGCACGTCGAGGCGGTCGAGACCTTCCCGTCCGACAAGTGGGAGAAGATCCTCGCAATCAACCTGTCGTCGGTGTTCTACGCCACGCGGGCGGCGATCCCGATCATGAAGGCCCAGGGCCGCGGCCGCATCATCAACGTCGCCTCGGCCCACGGCCTGGTCGCCAGCCCGTTCAAATCGGCCTATGTCGCCGCCAAGCACGGGGTGCTGGGCTTCACCAAGACGGTGGCGCTGGAAGTCGCGCGCGACAACATCACCTGCAACGCCATCTGCCCCGGCTATGTCGAGACGCCGCTGGTGAAGCAGCAGATCGCCGACCAGGCCCGCACCCGCGGCATCAGCAAGGACAAGGTGGTCGAGGACGTCATGCTGGCGGCCCAGCCGACCAAGAAGTTCGTCACCACCGAGGAGCTGGCCGGCCTGTTCCTCTATCTCGTGTCCGACCTCGGGGCCTCGGCCAACGGGGCCAGCTTCTCCATCGACGGCGGCTGGACCGCCCAGTAGGCGGAGACAGGAGGGGGCGTGCGGAACCCGTTCAGACGCCCCGATCCTCCGGCGCGCGCGCCGGTCTGCCTAGCCCTGCAGGGCGGCGGTGCCCACGGTGCCTTTCAGTGGGGCGTACTGGACCGGCTGCTGGAAGCCGATGTGCTCGACATCCGGGCCGTGACCGCCAGCTCCGCCGGCGCCATGAATGGTGCGGCCCTGATCTCGGGCCTCGCCGCTGATGGCCCCGAGGGCGGTCGCGCCGCCCTCGACAAGCTGTGGCGCGAGATCAACCAGTCCGGCGGCCGCAATGTCTTCGGCGACTCCAACATCTGGACCGCGGCCTTCGGCGGCGGCTGGCTGAAAGACAATCCGCTGTGGCGCGCCGGCGAGACCCTGGCCCTTTCGCTCAGCCCCTATGAGTTCAACCCGTTCAACCTGAACCCGCTGGACCGGGCCCTGAAGGCGGCGATCGACTTCGAGGCCGTGCGCGCTTCACCGATCCGCCTGTTCGTCGCGGCAACGGCAGTGCAGCGGGCCAGGTCGCGGATCTTCACCAATCCCGAGATCACCGACCGGGTGCTGCTGGCCTCGGCCTGCCTGCCGCACCTGTTCCAGGCCGTGGAGATCGACGGCGAGGACTACTGGGACGGCGGCTACCTGGCCAATCCGCCCCTGTGGCCGCTGTTCAGCGGGGATCTGCCGAAGGACATCCTGCTGCTGCCGCTTAATCCGTTCCGGCGGGATGAGACGCCGAGAAAGCCCGGGGAGATCGTCGATCGGCTGAACGAGATCGCCTTCAACGCGCCCCTGACCGCCGAGCTGCGGGCCATCGCCTTCGTACAGAAGCTGCTCGACGAGGGGCTGCTCAACGAGACCGCCCGCGGCCGCTACCGGAGATTGCTGATGCACGTCATAGAGGCTGACGCCTACCTCGGCCAGTTCACCCTCAGTTCCAAGTTCGACACCGAGTGGACCTTCCTGCTGACGCTGAAGGCGCGCGGACGAGAGGCGGCCGAAGCCTGGCTGGACAGCTGCCTGCCGGCCTTGGGCCAGCGCTCCAGCGTCGACCTGAAGGCCCGCTTCCTCTGAGCCTCAGTCGAGTCCGGTATCCTCGGGCAGCCCCAGCATCAGGTTGAGGTTCTGCACCGCCGCCCCAGACGCGCCCTTGCCGAGATTGTCGAGCAGGGCCACGAGCCGCACCTGGGCCCCGCCGCGGTCGCCGAACACATGCAGCCGCAGCTGGTTGGTGCCGTTCAGCCCCTCCGGCGTCACCCTGGCCATGGCCTCGCTGGTCTCCAGATCGGCCACCTCGACAAAGCGCGCCCCGGCATAGGCCTCGCTCAGGGCCCCGTGCACGACCTCGATGGAAGGCGAACCCGGCAAGGCCGACAGATGCAGCGGGACCTCGACCAGCATGCCCTGGCGGTACGCCCCGACCGCCGGGGCGAACAGAACCGGCGTCTCCAGCCCGGCGTGCTTCGTCATCTCCGGCACATGCTTGTGCTTCTGCGAGAGCCCGTAGACGCGATAGGGCGGCGCGTCGGTCCCGTCCTCGAACTCGGCGATCATCGCCTTGCCGCCGCCGGAATAGCCCGACACGGCGTTGACGGTCAGCGGCTGGTCCCGGGGCACGATCCCGGCCCGCACCAGCGGCGCGACCAGCGCCAGAAACCCGGTCGGATAGCAGCCGGGGTTCGACACCCGCCGCGTGCCGATGATCTCGCCGCGCTGGTGCGGGGCCAGCTCGGGGAAGCCGTAGGTCCAGCCCGAGGCCACCCGATGGGCTGTGGAGGCGTCGATCACCTTGACCTCGGGATTGTCGATCAGCCCGACGGCCTCCCTCGCCGCCTCGTCGGGCAGGCAAAGGATGACCAGATCGGCGCTGTTCAGCGCCTCGCGCCGCGCCTCCAGGTCGCGCCGCCGCTCGCCCAGCAGGATCAGCTCCAGATCGCGCCGACCCTCCAGCCGCCGCAGCACGTCCAGCCCCGTGGTCCCGGCCTCGCCGTCGATGAAGATGATGTGGGTCATGCCGCCGCTCCTAACCCGTCTCCTCTGTCCGGAGAAGGTGGCAGGCTCGCGGCACCTTTCCCTTCTCCCCTTGCGGGAGAAGGGAAGTAGAAAAAAAAGGGATCGATATATTTAGCTAGCCAACAATCGGTTGACGGGCCGATGATAGATCGGCTAGCTAAGTCTCATGACCGACAAGCCCGCGACCGTCAGCCTCTTCCAGTTTTTCCAGCGCATCCCTGACGAGGAAGCGGCGCGGATCTACTTTGAGCGCAACCGCTGGCCTGAGGGCGCTTCCTGCCCGCACTGCGGCAGTGTGTCGGTCGCGGAGGTCAAGAACCACAAGCCCATGCCCTACCGTTGCCGCGACTGTCGGCAGCATTTCAGCGTTCGCACCGGCACCATCCTCGCCGAAAGCCGCCTGCCGCTGCAAAAGTGGCTCATGGCCATCTACATGATGACGACGGCCCGCAAGGGGATACCGTCAACCCAGATGGCCCGCGAACTCGGCATCACGCAAAAGTCCGCGTGGTTCCTGTCGCAGCGGATCCGCGAGACGTGGCTGGGTCACGGCGGCGACATGGGCGGACACGTCCAAGTCGATGAAACCGATTTCGGCGGCAAAGAGACGAACAAGCATTCCAGCAAGAAGCTTCGCGCCGGGCGCGGGACCGTCGGCAAGATCGCCGTCATCGGGATCCGTGGCGAAAAGGGCGCTGTGAAGGCCACGCCGATTGCCGACACGAAGGCGGGCACCCTCAAATCCTTCGTTCGCAGCCACACCCCGCATGGCGCGACCGTCGTTACCGACCAGCACGCCGGGTACGTCGGCCTTGAGGGCGAGGGCTACCAGCACATTCGCGTCAATCACTCCGTCGGCGAGTACGTCCGCGACATGGCGCACACCAATGGCATTGAGAGCTTTTGGGCACTGCTGAAGCGCGGCCACTACGGCGTCTTTCACTACATGAGCGCCAAGCACCTTCACCGCTACGTGAACGAGTTCGCGTTCCGCCACAACACCGCTCAAGGCGGGACGATGGCCTTCATTGAAGAAACCGCTAGCCGGATGCTCGGCAAGCGCCTGACCTACAAGGAGCTGATCCGTGCCTAAGGACATTGAGCCGATTGCCGCCGACTTCGACGATGTTGCCCGCGCGATGACCCGCGCGGCGGATCCGCCGGAAAAGCCTTGGGAGGCGACACACCGAGGCATCCTGCCGATTGGCGGATTGCAGCTTGAGGTCTACGTCCTTGAGGACGGACGGCGCGTTTTTGCGAAGCGCGGCATGGCGCGCGCCCTGGGCCTGAAATCGGAAGGCGGAAACGCTTTTCTCAAGACCCTGAGCGGCAAAAAGCTCGGATCCGAAATCGGCGAAAACCTGCGGGAAAAGCTCGAAAATCCCATTGTTTTCAACGTCACCGGCGCGGATCCGGGACACGGGTTCGAGGCCGAGGTTTTGGTCGAAGTCTGTAAGGCTGTCGTCCGGGCGGACGATGCTGGGATCCTTCTGGTTTCGCAGAAGGGGATGGCGGCGCAGGCGCGGGCCATCGTCAATGCGCTAGCGAAGGTCGGTATCGCCGCCCTGATCGATGAGGCGACCGGCTATCAGACCGAGCGAAGCCCCGACGCCCTGCGGCTGCTGGTTCAGGCTTACATTGAGCAAGAGAAGAGGGAATGGGAAAAGGAGTTTCCCGACGACTTCTATCTCACCCTGAACAAGGTTTACGGCTCGGATCCGTACATCGCCAAGGCGAGTGGCGCGCTGGTGATCAACAAGCCGCAGCACTTCGGGAACTTCACGAACAAGTACGTCTACGGCCCCCTAGAGGACGGCGAGGTGCTCAAGGAGCTTCAACGGCTGAATCCGAAGGTCGATGCCACCGGTTCGCGGCGGCAGAAGCTCCACCAGTACCTAAGCAAGGGATACGGCCTCGAAAAGCTGCGCGAGCAGCGGCAAGAGGTTCTGACGATGCTCAAGCTGTCGGACGACATAGACGACTTCAAGCGGCTGTATGAGAAGCGGTTCGGGCCGCTGGACGCCCAATGGACGTTCTTCCCCGAGTTCCGTAAGCGCTGACCGGCCCGGATCCGCAGGTCTTCTGCGGATCCGGGATCTTGCGGCTAGCTGCGTATATAGATCCCAAAAAAAAGGCGCTCCGGGTTTCCCCGAAGCGCCCCAATAGAAAACCGTGCGAGACGGCTTAGCGCTTCGAGAACTGGAAGCTGCGGCGGGCCTTCGCGCGGCCGTACTTCTTGCGCTCGACGACGCGGCTGTCGCGGGTCAGGAAGCCGTGCGGCTTCAGGACCTTGCGCAGTTCCGGCTCGTAGTGGGTCAGGGCGTGCGACAGGCCGTGACGGATGGCGCCGGCCTGGCCCGACAGGCCCGAGCCCTCGACGGTGCAGATCACGTCGTACTGGGTGGCGCGGTCGGCCACGTTCAGCGGCTGGGCGACCATCATCTGCAGCACCGGACGGGCGAAGTAGGCGGCCACGTCCTTCCCGTTGACGGTGATCTTGCCGGTGCCGCGCATCACCCACACGCGGGCGATGGCGTTCTTGCGCTTGCCGGTAGAATAGGCGCGGCCGAGGGCGTCGATCTGCGGCTCGCGGGGCGCGGCGTCCTCGGCGGCGGCGGTCCCCATGCCCTTCAGGGCGTCGAAGCCGGTGGCGGTTTCGGTGGTGGTCACGTCGGTCATGCTCAGACGCTCCGGGTGTTCTTGGGCGAGGCCGACTTGAAGTCGATCGTCTCGGGCGACTGGGCTTCGTGCGGATGCGACGCGCCGGTATAGAGGCGCAGGTGCGTCATCTGCTGACGGGCCAGCGGGCTTTCCTTCGGCAGCATGCGCTCGACGGCCTTCTCGAGCACGCGCTCGGGGAAGCGGCCGTTCAGCTGCTTGCCGGCGGTCACTTCCTTGACGCCGCCCGGGTGGCCGGTGTGACGGTAGTAGACCTTGTGGGTCAGCTTGTTGCCGGTGAACACCACCTTGTCGACGTTGGTGACGATGACATAGTCGCCGCAGTCCACGTGCGGGGTGTAGTCGCCGCGGTGCTTGCCGCGCAGACGGTTGGCGATGAAGGTCGCGAGGCGGCCCACCACGACGCCCTCGGCGTCGATGTGGATCCACTTCTTCTCGACCTCGGCCGGCTTCAGCGAAGCCGTGGTGGTCTTCAGCATGGGTTCGGGTCCTGGGAGTGACAGGCGGACCGGGACACCGGACCGACGGAAGCGGCGCTGATAGAGGAGGACGAGCGCGGGGTCAACCGCAATCTGCGCCCCGCTTTTCGTTCACGTCGTTGATTTTATATCGCTTTATAGTTGCGGTATCAAAATACCGCGTCCGCTTCGCATAGGTTACGACGATTCCGCCCCCGGAACCGTCATGGTTCGGTGATGACCCTCCCCGGCAATCGGGGGCATAAGGCGCGCACCCTGAGGAGAGTCCCCATGCGCATCGATCGTCGCGGCCTGCTGAACACCGGTGCCGTCGCCTTCGCCTTTGCCGGCCTGGCCCGCAGTGTCGAGGCCCAGACCACCGAGACCTATGTCAACGAGGTCGAGGGCTATGGCCCGCTGGTGCGCGACCCCAACGGCCTGCTCGATCTGCCGGCCGGCTTCACCTACCAGATCATCTCCCAGAGCGGCGACACCATGGACGACGGGCTGTTCGTTCCGGGCCAGCCGGACGGCATGGCTTGCTTCCCGCTGGAAGGCGCGCGCGTGGCCCTGGTTCGCAACCACGAACTGCGCGGCCGCAGCGCCCTGCACCGCAACCTCGGACCCGGCGGCCTGCACGAGGAGCGCCTCGGCATGGTGGACGCCGGCAAGGCCTTCGGCACCTACAAGAATGGCCGCCCCCTGCCCGGCGGCTGCACTACCGTCATCTATGACCTCGCCACCCACCAGACTGTCAGCGAGCGCCTGACCCTGATCGGCACCTCGACCAACTGCTGCGGCGGCCCGACACCCTGGGGCAGTTGGCTGAGCTGCGAGGAAACCGACGAGACGCCGGCGACCGCCGATGTGGCCCAGGCCCACGGCTGGGTGTTCGAGGTGCCCGCCACGGCGACCGGCCCGGTGGACCCTGTGCCGCTGAAGGCCATGGGCCGGTTCGACCACGAGGCGGTCTGCGTCGATCCCCGCAGCGGGATCGTCTATCTGACCGAGGACCAGAACGACGGCCTGTTCTACCGCTTCATTCCCAACACGCCGGGCCGCCTGGCCGAGGGCGGCAAGCTGCAGGCCATGGCCCTGCACGGCCGGCCTGGCGCCGACACCCGCAACCAGGACCAGCGCGCCTGGAACGTCGGCGACTGGGTCGAGATCGACTGGATCGACATGGAGGATGTCGAGGCACCCGCGGGCGACCTGCGCCAGCGCGGCCACGCCGCCGGCGCGGCGCTGGTGGCCCGCGGCGAGGGCATCTGGTGGGGCGACAACGAGGCCTATTTGACCGCCACCTCGGGCGGTCCCATCCGCCGCGGCCAGGTGCTGCGCCTGCAGCCCAACCTCGACGGGGGCCCGGACCGACTGCAGCTGTTCGTCGAGAGCACGGACGAGAAGACGGTCAACATGGCCGACAACATCACCATAGCGCCCTGGGGCCATCTGGTGCTGTGCGAGGACAACTACTCGGACCGTATCCGCAACCACCTCAAGGGCGTCACGCCCGAAGGAAAGATCTACACGATCGGCCGCAACGTCTTCCACGGCAACGCTGAGTTCGCCGGGGCCTGCTTCTCCCCCGACGGCGAGGTGTTGTTCGTCAACATCATGTATCCGGGCATGACCCTGGCGATCAGAGGCCCGTGGACCTCGGTCCGGACATGAACCGCCGGGGCTGCGAGCGCAGCACCAGCCACAGGTTGACCGTCGCCAGCCCCAGCAGCACCGCCGCCCCGCCCTGGTGGGCCACGCCCAGCCATAGGGGCACCGACCAGATCAGGGTGAATATCCCGAGCACCGCCTGGGCCCAGACCCCGGCGGCGACGGCATAGGCCCCTGCCCCCGCCCCCTCGGCCAGCCGCCAGCGGTAAGCCTGCACCGCATAGACGGTGACGAAGGCCAGCAGCAGACAGGCGGTGATCCGGTGATTGAACTGGGTCAGGGCCTGGTCATGCAGGAAGGCGATGGCCCCCTGCGACCAGTCGACGGGCGGCAGCAGCGCCCCGTTCATCATTGGCCAGTCGGTGTAGACCAGCCCCGCCTTGCCGCCGGCCACCAGCGCACCCAGCAGGCACTGCACGAACACCAGACCCAGCAGCGCCGCGGCACCGCGGGCCCAGCCCGCTGGCGGCACATTGCGGGTCTCCCCGTGCCAGGCCTCCAGCGCCGTCCAGATGAGGGCTGCGAAGATCAGGAAAGCCAGGCCCAGGTGCGTGGCCAGCCGCTCCGGGGCTACGAGCACCCGCTCTGACAGGCCGCTCGCCACCATCCACCAGCCGATGAAGCCCTGCAGCCCGCCCAGCGCCAGCAGCGCCGTGGTGCGCCAGACGAGGCGGTCGGGCATTGACCAGGCTCGCCACGGCGAGGCCGGCGGGAGGAGACGCAGCAACATGAAGGCCGCCCACGGCAGGAAGAACGCCAGGCCGATGAAGCGTCCCAGCTGACGATGGCCCCACTCCCACCAGAAGATGAACCGGAACTCGTCCAGCGACATGCCGACATTGACCAGCTGGTACTGCGGAATGGCGCGGTACTTCTGGAAGGCCTCGTCCCAGTCGGCCGCGCTCAGGGGCGGGATGGCCCCCATGATCGGCTTCCACTCGGTGATCGACAGCCCTGAGCCTGTAAGGCGGGTCACCCCGCCGACGATCACCATGAGGAAGACGAGCGCGGCGACGCCCGCCAGCCAGACGGCGACGGGGCGGGACCGGTCCGGGGGAGTGAAGACGGGCATTCGACGCTCGGCGCTGGTACAGATATGCTCGGCCGCAGACGCGGCGACCGTTCCCATGGGCGATAGCGCCGCGCTAAGGCAAGATCGAGTCGGCGCGACATTCCTCGGCGTCGCAGCGCATCAGGGAGCGGACGCGGTGCAGTATGTGGAAGCGGGGGTCGTGGTCTTCGCGACCCTGGCGATCGCCTGGGCGGCGGACCAGCTGGCGGGGCGGCGCGGCGTCGGCCTCGCCACTCTCGTGGCCCTGACCGGGGCCGGTTGCGGCACCTTTCTGGCGGTGCGAGTGTTCGCCGTGGCGACCCTCGAAAGCTGGGGCTGGGCGCTGTGGAGCTGGGTCGGGGCGGTGGTGGCCCTGATCGCCTTCTTCCTGTTCCGGAGCAAGCGATGACCCCGCGCCTGCGACGGGCTATCGCCGCCGCGGGCGTGCTGGTCTTTCTGACGCTGTATGTCTGGGGCGTGATCTCGCTGTCGCCCTTCATCCCCGAGGTCTGGTGGGCCCAGCTGCTCTACTTCGGCATCGCCGGCACTGCCTGGGGCGTCCCCATCCTGCCGCTGCTGACCTGGGCCGAGAAGGGCGGGGAGTAGCGTGAACTCCGGCTTTCTGGCCGGGTCTGGGGGCAGGGGATCAGGGAAAATGGTCGGAGCGACAGGATTCGAACCTGCGACCCCTTGACCCCCAGTCAAGTGCGCTACCAGGCTGCGCCACGCTCCGAAGGGGCCCCCTATAGACGTGGCGTCGTCGCCTCGCCAAGCGAAAAAGCCGATCAGCGCGCCAGTGCCGTTTCCAGACTCCTGCGGGCCCGCTCAATCTGCTCCAGAACGTGCTGCAGCCGCCGGCGGCCGCTAACGTTCAGCGTCGATGCGGAAGTGGCCGCGACCGGTGGAGCCTCCCCCTCCAGCGCATCTTCGGGCGAGGTCTGGAACGCCAGAGCCGTCCCCGGATCGGCATAGCTGACGAGCCGCTTCAGCCCCTGCTCGCGGCGCAGACGCTGCACGCCCTTGATGGTCAGCCCCTCATCATGAAGTAACCGGCGCACGGCCTTCAGCACGACGATGTCCTGCGGCCGGTAGAAGCGACGTCCCCCCGCGCGCTTGAGAGGCTGTATGAAGGGGAAGCGGCCTTCCCAGAAGCGCAGCACGTGCTGGGGGGCCCCGACCTCTGCGGCCGCTTCGGAAATGGTACGGAAGGCGTCGGGGCTCTTGGACGCCATGGCGGTCAGGCCGCGCCGTTCGCGCCGTCGACCTTGCCCTTCATGATCTGCGAGGCGCGGAAGGTGATGACGCGACGCGGATGAATGGCAGCGGGCTCGCCGGTCTTGGGGTTACGGCCCATGCGGGCGCGCTTCTCACGCACCTGGAAGACGCCGAAGCCGGACAGCTTGACCGTCTCGCCCCGCTCCAGCGCCTCGACCATCAACTCGAGGATACGCTCCACCAGTCCGGCGCACTCCTGGCGCGACAGTCCGAGGGACTCGTGCACAGACTCGCACAGGTCGGCTCGCGTCACGTTCTGATGCATGGGCCCCTCCCTCGCGTGTCAGGCGCATTGAACGCCAAACCTGCGGGAAATCAAAGGGGCAAAAGGGTTACAGGCGAATCGCGCAGGCGCCCCAGGTCAGGCCGCCGCCCATGGCCTCAAGCATCAGCAGGTCGCCGCGCTTGATTCGCCCGTCCCGTATGGCCGCATCAAGCGCCAGCGGGATCGAGGCGGCCGAGGTGTTGGCGTGCAGGGCGACGGTCGAGATCACCTTGCTCTCGTCGAGGCCAAGTCGCTCACCGACACCCTTGATGATGCGCTGGTTGGCCTGGTGCGGCACGAACCAGTCAATCTCCGGAATGGTCAGACCCGCGGCCTCGGCGGCAGCGGTGATCCCCTCGGAGATGTTGACCACGGCGTGGCGGAACACCTGATTGCCGGCCATGCGCAGGTGACCGATCGTGCCGGTAGTGGCGGGACCGCCATCGACATAGAGTAGTTCGGTGCGGGTCCCGTCGCAGCGCAGGGCGAAGCCGAGGAGGCCCTGGTCGGTCTTTGTACCCTGCCCCGGCCGCGGCTCCAGCAAGACGGCTCCGGCCCCGTCGCCGAACAACACGCAGGTGGTACGGTCGGTCCAGTCCATCAGCCGGGTCATTTCATCGGCACCAATGACCAGGGCGCAGCGGGCATGATCCCGCGCCACGAAGCCGTCGGCGACGCTGAGAGCATAGACGAAGCCGGAGCAGACCGCCTGGACGTCGAAGGCGATGCCGACGGGACACCCCAGCTTGCGCTGCACGATCGAGGCGACCGCCGGGAAGGTCATGTCGGGAGTCGTCGTTGCGACGATGATCAGGTCGACCTCGTCGACGGTCCTTCCCGCGTCGGCGAGGGCACGACGCGCCGCCTCGACGGCCAGGTCGCTGGTCGGCTGGTCGTCGCGGGCCTTGTGCCGCTGGCGGATACCGGTGCGTTCCTGGATCCAGGCGTCGGAGGTGTCGACCAGGGCGGCCAGCTCATCGTTGGTCACCACCTGCTCGGGCAGGTAGCCGCCGACGCCGGTGACAGCGCTGCGCAGGGTGGAAGCAGCGGAACTCAAGAGGCGACATCCTCGGTCCGGGGAGCGGCCACGGCCGGCGCGAGCGCGGCCAGCCGGCCGAGACTCCGGCTGACTCGCTCGAGGTAGCCGCTGCGGCCCAGGTCGATGGCGATACGCACAGCATTGCTGAAGCCGCGGGCGTCGGCACCGCCGTGGCTCTTCACGACGATGCCGTTGAGCCCCAGCAAGGGGCCGCCATTGATGGCACCGGGGTCGATGCGACGGCCCATGCGCTTCAGCGCCGGCATGGCGATCAGCGCCCCGAGGCGCGCCTGCAGGTCAGACGTCAGCGTCTCACGCATCAGGGTCGAGATGAAGCGGGCCACGCCCTCGGCCGTCTTCAGCGCGATATTGCCTGTGAAGCCGTCGGTGACGACGACGTCGACAGTCCCCTTCGCGATGTCATCGCCCTCGACGAAACCGTGATAATTCAGGTCCAGACCACCCTGGCGCAGGATACGCGCCGCCTCGCGCACCTCCTCGTGGCCCTTGATGTCCTCGGAGCCGACATTGAGCAGGCCGATCGAGGGGCGCGCCACCCCGTGCACGGCCTGATGGAAGGCCTCGCCCATGATGGCGAACTCGATCAGCTGCTCCGCGTCGCTCTCGATGTTGGCACCGACATCGAGGACGGCAGTCACGCCCCGCAGGGTCGGCCAGCTGGCGACGATCGCCGGCCGCTCCAGCCCCGGCGCGGACATGCGCAGGATCAGCTTGGAAATCGCCATCAGGGCTCCGGTATTGCCGGCCGAGACGGCTGCCTGAGCCTCGCCCGTGCGCAGCGATTCGACCGCGTTCCACAGGCTGGAGCCCTTGCCGCGGCGCATGGCCTGGGCCGGCTTCTCGTCCATGGCGACGACCTTGTCGGTGTGCCGGACCTCGGACGCGGCCGCCACGGCCGGGTGGCGCTTGAGTTCGATCTTGAGTGCCGAGGCATCCCCGTGCAGCAGGAAGCGGACGTTTTGGTCGCCACTGCGTTTCAGGTAGTCCGCCAGACCCGGGATGACGACGGTCGGGCCGTGGTCGCCGCCCATGGCGTCGAGGGACAGGGTGATGGGAGAAATCACGCTTGAAGGGCTCCTGCGCCGGTCCAGCCTCAGCCGGGCGCGTCTCGAACGCGCCGGACGATACCCGGCGCGCGCCGGGATGCAAGGGAACGAACGTTAGGTCAACCTTCGCTGTCGCGGCGCGGCGTCAGGCGGGACAGGACGGCAAAAGGCGAAACCTCCGCCGCCTCGTCCGGCTGAACGAACACCGCCCCCGGCTTGCGCGGGAAGGGATCGAGGGCGAGGGCCAGATGCTCCAGCGCATAGGCCCACAGGTCGATGTGGCCGGCGACCCAGTCGGGACCGTCATGATTCGGGTCGATGTCGACCTCGCCGTCCACGGTCGGGGGCTCGCCCTCGAGCAAATCAAGGGAGAACGGCGCATCGATCCGGGTCGGCAGGGGCTCCAGCGTCACGCCGCACACCTGGTCGAGGTCAGCCTGGACCCGGCCGGACAGGTGCCAGCCCTCTCCTGCCGGCACCACGCTCACCTCCGCCGACAGGGCGCGCACGGCCCCGAGGCCGAGGTCGCGACGGACCGCCTCGCTGGCGGCGGCGTCGGCGGTGAGGCTGCGGCTCACGCCGGGGCCGATCTGGTTCAGCCGCAGGGGCTTGCTGGGAAGGGTCATGCCGTGATGTCGGCCCAGTCCGGGCCCGAGGGCAAGCCCCGAACCGGCTGGGCGGCCAGCCGCGCCCGGCTGGCGACGGCGTAGGCGGCGATCGCGGCGGCCCCGGGGGCATCGTCCGATTCGAACAGGTTGCGCGCCAGCGCCTCGGCCAGACCGTCGACGTCGCCGGCCCGCAGCGGTGCCTCATAGGCGGTCATCCGACCGTAAAGGGACTCGCCAAGCTTGCGCATCTTCCTGGCGATCGACAGGTCGCCGACGCCGAGCTCGCGCAGGGCATGGTCCAGCGCCGAGACATAGGTATCGAACAGGTCCTGGGCAGCGTCCGCACCCGTGGGCCCCTCGTCGCGCAGCCGCATCACCAGCAGCAGCACATGCAGGGTGTACAGCTCGAAGCGGGCGTCGATCCGGTCGGGGGCCCCGAGGGCGGTGTAGAAGGCCGCCGCGCGCGCCTGCTTGGCCGCCTCGGCGTACAGTTGCTCGATCGAGAGACGGACGGCACGGGGCCGGAACATGGATTTCAGCATCGGGTCCACGGCCCTCTTTCCGCCGTGACGTTGAACTAGGGCTCCGCAGGCGATAGGTCAAAGGTCCGAGGGATCCAGCGGCGCACGACCGCACCCACCAGAGGAACGGCATGGCTCGAATCTTCCCAGTCCTGACGGCGCTCGCGGCGGCGACGGCCGTGGCCGCCTGCGCCCCGACGGTCGGCCGCAACGGCTTCCAGCCGATCGACGTCATGCCGGCCGACATCCAGGCCGGAACCGACGACAAGTCCACCGTGCTGGCCAAGCTGGGCTCGCCGTCCACCACCTCGGTCTTCGAGGGCGAGAACGTCTGGTACTACATCACCCAGACAACCGAGCAGTACACCTTCAACCAGGCCCAGGTGTCCCAGCGGTCGGTCACGGCCATCACCTTCAATGCGGGTGACGACAAGGTGCTGGAGGTTCGCGAACTGGACCTCGAGGCGGGCGAGCAGATCGCCATGAACGCCCGCCAGACGCCGACCCGTGGTCGCCAGCTGACCATCCTCGAGCAGCTGCTCGGCAACGTCGGCCGGGGCCAGCTGCCGCGCACCGAAGAGAACGTCCCGGGCCAGCGCCGCCCCGACTGATCCGGCGCGGACCGCGCCGCGCGCACTACACCGGAAAAATCGCCCCGGAGGTCGCTCTCCGGGGATTTTGTCAGTGCAGCAAGCCCGCGTCAGACCGGCTGGGACGGCGTCATCTCCGGAACGTAGACGACGACATCGAACATCTTCCCGAGCGGAACCCTGAGCGGCAGTTTGAGAACCTGCACCGGCGTCGCCATCCAGCCCGGCCAGTCAAGCGTGTAGGGCATGGCCCGCCACGCCGCGCTTGCGTCATTGTCGGGCAGATCGCTCAGCGCCACCCAGTAGGCGCCAGGGTGCGCGCGAGAGAGAAGCGCCGCCGGTCGTCCATGCAGAACGTTCCAGGTGATCTCGCTTTGCGCATCCGTCGCGGCGGGCTGCTGCAAGGGGGGCAGCACGGACGCCACGGCGTTGAACCGCGCGGCTCCATACTCGACGGCCACCGCGCGGTAGGAGTCTCCCAGAGCCTCGCGCAGACGCGCCCCCGTGGGGACGTACTCGGAGCCGGACGGCACGCCGCCCGCCACATGAATGTTGTGAGCCCAGAATGCGCCTGCGCCCCCCGCGGGACCGTTCAGGATGTTGTCCGCCATGAACACATCGCGCCGCGAATAGTACTCCAGGATGGTCCTTTCATCGCCCGTGACATCGCCATCGGCGGTTTCGAGCTCGAAGGCCTTGAGGCCTTGCCAGGCGGTAAGCGCCGCATAACGGGCCTCCTCGGTTCCGGGATGGCGCTTAAGGGCGCTGCGGAGCGCCTCCAGAGCCGTCATCGCCGCCTGCAGCTGGGCCGAGGTCAACGACTTGATCAGCAGCGGGAACCTCAGCGCCTGCGCTTCAGTCGACACAATCGGGGCCAGAGGCGCCGCCAGCCGCCGGGCCTCATCGGGATCGAGCCCCCTCAGCGCCTCAAGGGCGAGCAGGGCGTCAGGCGCGGTCGCCTGACAGTCGATCCCGTAAATGCGCACCGGGGTCGCGGCCGTTCTGTTCCAGTCACGAAGCCAGCCGATCAGATCCGCCAGGGCGTGCGTCTTGTTGACCCTGAAGATGCTGGCGGTCCGCACGCGCTCGGCAGGGTCCCCGGCGTCGCCCTGGATGAAGGCGTCAAGTTCGCGGCCCCCATTGGCGTTGACCTCGAGGATAACCGTCTGCACGGCCCCCGAGCTCACCAGCCCCTTGATGATGGCGGCCTTGACGGCGCCATCCTCGTGACTCCCGTGGGTCGCTTCGCCAAGGCCGATCACGCGGGCACCGGCCATCGCCCGGGCGAACTCCGGACTCCACAGGCTGTCGGGCTGATCCGGTTCTCGTTGAGGCAGCCCGTACAACCCGAAGGCCGCCCCCCTCGACATGCAGTCAAGCTACAGTCGCCTTTCCGTCGACGTCTATCGTGCGGGCATGGGTCCCGCCGGGAGGCGTCGATACCGATCGCCGAAAATGCCACGGGCGCCCCGGCCATGCCTGACCGGAACGCCCGTCACACCTGCCTGCAACAGGATCAGACGATCTTGCCGCTCGCCAGCACCGCCAGCAGCAACAGGGCCACGATGTTGGTGATCTTGATCATCGGGTTCACCGCCGGACCGGCAGTGTCCTTGTAGGGATCGCCCACCGTATCGCCGGTCACCGCGGCCTTGTGCGCCTCGGAGCCCTTCCTGTGCACCACGCCGGTCTTGTCGGTGTAACCCTCCTCGATCAGCTTCTTGGCGTTGTCCCAGGCACCGCCGCCCGAGGTCATCGAGATGGCCACGAACAGGCCGGTCACGATCACCCCCATCAGCATGGCGCCCAGCGCGGCGAAGGCGTTGGCCTTTTCCGGCTGGATCAACAGCACGACGGTAAACAGGACGATCGGCGACAGCACCGGCAGCAGCGACGGCACGATCATCTCGCGGATCGCCGCCGACGTCAGGATGTCCACCGCCTTGCCGTACTCGGGCTTGACCTTGAAGGTCATGATGCCCGGGTTCTCGCGGAACTGGCGACGGACTTCGGCCACGACGGCCTCGGCCGCGCGGCCTACGGCCATCATCGACATGCCGCCGAACAGGAAGGGCAGCAGCCCCCCGAACAGCAGCCCGACCACAACGTAGGGGTTGGACAGGTCGAAGGCGACCGCGCCGAGGTCCGCGAAGAACGGATAGTCGCCCGGATTGGCCGAGAAGTAGCGCAGGTCCTCGGTGTAGGCTGCGAACAGCACCAGGGCACCGAGCCCCGCCGAGCCGATGGCGTAGCCCTTGGTCACGGCCTTGGTGGTGTTGCCCACCGCGTCGAGGGCGTCGGTGGAGACGCGGACCTCGGGCGGCAGGCCCGCCATCTCGGCGATGCCGCCGGCGTTGTCGGTGACTGGACCGAAGGCGTCCAGCGCCACGATCATGCCGGCGACGCCGAGCATGGTGGTGGTGGCAATGGCGATGCCGAACAGGCCGGCCAACTGGTAGGTACTGACGATGCCGACGATGATGATCAGCGCCGGGATGGCCGTCGACTCCAGAGAGACGGCGAGGCCCTGGATCACATTGGTGCCGTGACCCGAGACCGAGGCGTTGGCTACCGACTTGACCGGCCGGAAGCCCGTGCCGGTATAGTACTCCGTCACCACCACGATGGCGGCGGTGACGACCAGGCCGATGAGGCCTGACCAGAACAGGTTGATCGGCAGGATGATGTCGCCGGCCGTGGTCGTCACCGGACCGCCGATCAGGCCGTTGACGACGAACCAGAGGGCCCCGACCGACAGCACGCCGGTGACGATCAGCCCCTGGTAGAGGGCCCCCATGATGTTGTTGTTCTTGCCGAGGCGGACGAAGAAGGTGCCCAGGATCGAGGTCACCACGCAGGCGCCGCAGATGGCCAGCGGCAGCAGCATAAGGGCATCGACATAGGGCTGGCCGCGGAAGAAGATGGCCGCCAGCACCATGGTCGCGACCGTGGTCACCGCATAGGTCTCGAACAGGTCGGCGGCCATGCCGGCGCAGTCGCCGACGTTGTCGCCCACATTGTCAGCGATGGTCGCCGCGTTACGGGGGTCATCCTCCGGGATGCCGGCCTCGACCTTGCCAACCATGTCGCCGCCGACGTCGGCACCCTTGGTGAAGATGCCGCCGCCGAGGCGGGCGAAGATGGAGATCAGCGAGGCGCCGAAGCCCAGCGCCACGAGGCCGTCGATGACCTCCCGCCCGGTGCTTTCCAGGCCCAGGCCCTCGGTCAGGACGGCGTAGTAGCCGGCCACGCCGAGCAATGCCCCGCCAGCCACGAACAGGCCCGTGACGGCACCCGAACGGAAGGCGAGGTCGAGGCCTTTCGCCAGGCTCTGCGAGGCGGCCTGGGCGGTGCGGACATTGGCCCGGACCGAGATCAGCATGCCCGCGTAGCCGGCGGCTCCCGACAGGACGGCCCCGATTAGGAAGCCGATGGCGGCCCAGGTCCCGATCAGGAGCCAGGCGGCGATGAGAATGACCACCCCGACCATGGCGATGGTAGTGTACTGGCGCCGCAGATAGGCCGAGGCCCCTTCCTGGATCGCTGCAGCGATCTCGCGCATCTTTTCGTTGCCGGCGTCGGCCTTCATCAGGGCGACGGTCTGGATGGTGCCATAAAGCACCCCCAGCGCGCCGGCCGCGATGACCAGCCAGAGATATGACGTCATTGCGTTTTTCCAACCCTAGTTGCAGTTCAGCGCGCGGCCCTTGGCGCGGCGGGCGTGGATCGCCTCTTGTCCGCCTTCCGGTCCCCCCGTGCGCGAAGGACGCAAGATCGCGTCCATGGGGAAATGCGTCGAGACGGTGCCAAAAGCGCAGCGAGCGCGCAACGACTGATTGGGGTTGGGGTTCCGGCGGCTCAGGCGGGCCGGCCGAGGGCGGTCAGGCGGCGGGAGGCCGGACCCGGCGTCGCGGCAGCTGCGACACCACCTCGACGCGCGTGATCACCCCGCGGCCGAGGAGGCTGGTGGCCGCGGCGGTCAACACGCGGTTGACGGCGGCCGGATCAAGCCGGCTGTAATCGCCAGCCACCGTGAACGGGGTCCGATGGGCCGCCTTGACGAGAGCGTCGCGCAGATAGGGTTCCTTGAGCCGCAGCGGGGCCAGGTTGTGGTTGGGCGCGACGTGAAGTCGGACGCCGAGGAAGACGTAGTTGCGCACGCGGCCCTCAGCGATCACCGGCAGGCCGACGGACAGCAGGCTGATCATCGGCGGTTCGGACGAGCCGCCCCCGCCAGGCCCGCCGGCCATGGCAGGTCCGGCGACAGCGGAAACCGCAGCGGCGGCGATCAGGTCACGACGCTTCATGCCCGGCAAACTGGCACAACGGCCTTGCCAAACCGTTGCGGCGCGCCCGAACTCTCAGCCGTGACGCCAGCCCTGCCGTTCCAGGGGCAGGTGCCGGCCCCAGCGCGTGACGCTGACCCCCTCGCCATCCGTGACCCGGCCCACGGTGGTCAGTCGCAAATGGAGAGCGGCGGCCGCGCGCATCAGTTCCGCTTCCGCCGCGGGCGCGCAGGTCAGGACGATCTCGTAGTCGTCCCCGGCCGTGGCGAGAAAGGCCAGCGCCGCGTCGGGATCGGCGCGGCTGTCGACCCAGGCGCGCGCCGCGGCCGACAGCGGCAGGTGCCCGAGATCCAGCGCGATGGCCACGCCGCTCGCCGCTGCGATCCGCCCGGCGTCGGCCGCCAGCCCATCCGAGACATCGGCGCTGGCGTGGGCGCGCCCCGGCAGTGCCGCGCCGAACACGAGCCGGGGCTCCGGCAGCCGATAACGGGCAGCCAGCGTCTCGGCCAGCTCGCGCTCCAGTTCCAGCCGCCCTTGCGCCGCCTGCAGGCCGAGACCGCCATCCCCGATGGTCCCCGTCACCAGCACCAGGTCTCCCGGGCGCGCGCCGGCCCGGCCGACAATACCGTCGCGCGGTGCCCAGCCCAGCAGGGTCGCGCTGAACGAGGCTGGACCCGGGGTGGAGACGGTATCGCCGCCGATCAGGCCCAGCCCGAACGCCGCCTGGTCCTCCGCCAGTCCGGCGGCGAAGGCTTCGCGCGCGGGCCACCCGCAGCGTGATGACCAGTGGCAGGCCAGCAGATAGCCGAACGGCTCGGCACCCTTGGCCGCCAGATCCGAAAGGTTCACCCGCAGCAGCTTGCGCGCCACCAGGTCGAACGGATCATCGGGCAGGAAGTGCACGCCCTCGACGATCGCGTCCTTGGTCAGGACAAGATCGTGCCCGGGGCGGGAGGGCACGACGCCGACATCATCAGTGAGGCCCCGCCCCCAGACCGGATGGGCGAGCGGGCGGAACAGGCGGTCGAGGGTCCCGAACTCGTCCGTGGCGTCAACCGCGGGCATCGCGCGCGACCCCGTCCAGGGCAGCGTTGACGAACTTGGCCTCGGCCGGATCGAAGAAGGCCTTGGCCAGCTCGACATACTCGTTGATGACTACCTCGCGCGGGGCGTCGGGCTTGTCGCGCAGCTCGTAGGCCCCGGCCCGCAGCAGGGCCCGCAGGGTCGCATCGAGCCGCTCCAGCCGCCAGTTCGAGGCCAGCCGGGCACTGACGGCGGAGTCGATTGCCGCCTGGCTGGTCACCACGCCCCGGACCACGTCCGCGAACCAGGCCTCGTCGGCCTCGGCCAGCGGCTCACCCTCGATGTCCGCGTCGAAGCGATAGTCCGAGAACTCGCGGATCACCGTCTCGACCCCGGTGCCGGCCAGCTCCATCTGATACAGCGCCTGCACGGCCGCCAGCCGCGCTACGGTGCGGGCGCGACGCTCGCGCAGCGACAGATGCGGTTCTCGGCCACCGTGGCGAACGGTCTCGGTCGCCGCCAGCTGGGCCAGAACAGCCTTCAGGTCGCCCGGCTCACTCATGCCGCGCTCCCGCCAAGACCGACCCGCAGACGGCCGCGCAGTTCGATAAGGTCGACGCAGGCACGCGCGGCGAAGCCGCCCTTGTCACCCTCGCTGCGCCGGGCCCGGGCCCAGGCCTGGTCCTCGTCTTCAGTGGTGAGGATCCCGTTACCGATGGCCAGCCCCTTCAGGGCCAGCTGCATCAGGCCTGCCGCAGACTGATCGGCGACGATCTCGAAGTGGTAGGTTTCCCCACGGATCACGCAGCCCAGCGCGACATAGCCATCATAGCGGGGCGCGGTCGGATAGCGCCCGGCCTCCTCGGCCATGGCGATCACCGCCGGGATCTCCAGCGCGCCCGGCACGGTGACCACATCGACCTCGACGCCGCGCGCTTCCAGCGCGTCGCGCGCGCCCTCCAGAAGCGCGTCGGCCAGCTCGCCATAGAAGCGCGCCTCGACGATCAGGACGCGCGGGGGATCCTTCAGGATGGCTCTTCTCCGTCCATGTCTCGCCACCCGACGATCCGCAGGCCGTAGCCTTCGAGCGCGGTCGGCGCAGGTCGCGTGGAGCTCATCACGATCATGTCGCGCACACCCAGGTCCAGAAGGATCTGGGCACCGACGCCATAGGCCCTGAGCGAACGGTCCACAGCGGCGGGCTTGTCGGCCCCTGCGAGCCTTTCCGCAAGCCCCTGAAGGCCCGGATCGCGCAGAAACACGACAACGCCCGGGCCCGGCTCGCGGCTGATGACCTTCAGGGCGCGGGGGACATAGTCCTGCCGAGACTCCACATGGCCCAGCAGATCAGCGGCGAAATCGACCTGGTGCATGCGCACGAGCGTCGGCTTGCCCGGCTCGATCCGGCCCTTCACCAGCGCCACATGCTCGGTGCCCTCGATAACATTGCGGTACAGCATCAGGCGAAGCGGGCCGCCGTGCACGCTGTCGAACGGCGTCTCAAACACCCGCTCGACGAATCGCTCCGTGCGGCGACGGTAGGCGATCAGATCGGCGATGGTGCCGATCTTCAGCCCATGGAGCTGGGCGAAGGCGACCAGGTCGGGCAACCGGGCCATGGTGCCGTCGTCGTTCATGATCTCGCAGATGACGCCGGCCGGGGTCAGGCCGGCCAGCCGGCTGATGTCGACCGCCGCCTCGGTGTGGCCGGCGCGGACCAGCACCCCGCCCTCGCGCGCCACCAGCGGGAAGACGTGGCCGGGCGAGACGATGTCATCCGCATGGCGGGTCGGATCGACGGCCACCTGGATGGTGCGCGCCCGATCCGCAGCCGAGATACCGGTGGTGACACCGTCGCGCGCCTCGATCGACACCGTGAAGGCGGTGCCCATGCCGGCCCGATTCTCGGCGGCCATGGGCGGCAGACGCAGTTTTCTTGCCCGCTCGTCGGTCATGGCCAGACAGATCAGGCCGCGCGCGTGCTTGGCCATGAAGTTGATCTGGTCCGGCGTCGCGAACTGGGCGGGAATGATGACATCGCCCTCGTTCTCGCGGTCCTCGGCGTCGACGAGGATATAGGGACGGCCGTTTCGGGCGTCTTCGATGATGTCCTCGACAGGACTGATCGGGCTGTCGTTCATATTCGCCGCCGGCTGCATCTCAGGCCGTCTCCTGCCACCGCGCGAGATAGCGCGCGACCATGTCGATCTCGAGGTTCACCTGATCGCCAACCGCGAGCCGACCGAGGGTGGTGACCTCCCAGGTGTGGGGGATGACGTTGACGCCGAAGACCCGGTCCATGACGGCGTTCACCGTCAGGGACACGCCCTCGACGGTGATCGAGCCCCTGGGGGCGATGTAGCGGTGCAGCGGCACCGGCACCTCGATCTCGATCCGGTGCGAACCACCTTCGGGGATAATGGCGAGAACCCGCCCCAAACCATCGACGTGTCCGGAGACGATATGGCCGCCGAGCTCGTCCCCGAGCCTCGCCGCCCGCTCCAGATTGACCGCCTTATCCTCGCGCCAGGTACCGAGAGTGGTCCTCGAAAGCGTCTCGCTCGACACCTCGACCGCGAACCAGCCCTCGCCCTTCTCCACCACTGTCAGGCAGCAGCCGGCGTGGCTGATCGAGGCACCGAGGTCAATGCTTGCCACGTCCCAGGACGTCTCGACCTCATAGCGCCGGTCGCGGTCGGTCGCGGCGACGCGACGGATGCGCCCGACGTCGGTGATGATCCCGGTGAACATGTGCAAAGGGTGTCCTCAGTCGTGGGCCCTGACCCGCTCCAGTCGTTCCCACAGGTCGTCGTCGAGAAGCTCCGCCGCAAGGCGCCTGAACCGCGGCGCGTCAGACAGTCGCTTGAGCGCCAGCAGCCCGAGGCAGGGTCGCCCTTCGGCCCCGAGCAGCATGGGTGCCCGGAACCACTCTATGGCGTCGATCGCCCCGGCGTTGATGAAGGCTGCCGCCACCCGGCCGCCTCCCTCGACCAACAGGCGCGTCACGCCGCGCGCGCCGAGCTCGTCCAGCACCGCCTCGACTGCCGGCCGCCTCTGCTGGTTCGCGGCGACACGCATCACTTCAGCTGCTCCGACGGGGCGCGGCTCGGCGGTTGTCAGGATCAGGGTCCCGGGAACCGCCACCCGGGCGAAGTCCGGGGTACGCAGCTTGCTGTCCAGGATGACCCGCAAAGGGTCCCGACCGCCGTCCGGCAGGCGCGTGGTCAGGCGCGGATCATCGGCCAGCACCGTCTCGACGCCGACGAGGATGGCGTCCGAGGCCGCGCGCAGGCGATGCCCCTCCAGCCGGGCGGCCTCGCCGGTGATCCAGCGGCTCTCTCCCGAGGAGGTAGCGATACGGCCGTCCAATGACGTGGCGACCTTCCAGGTGACATGCGGCCGGCTCACGAGCGGTCGGTCTCGTCGAGGCCCTCGGCGTCCAGGAAACGGGCGAAGTCGCCGGTCTTGCGGAAGTCCTTGTAGACCGAGGCGTAGCGGACATAGGCCACCTCATCGACGCCCTTGAGCGCCTTCATGATGAAGTCCCCGACCACGCTGGACTGCACCTCGGTCTCGCCGAGGCTCTCCAGCTGTCGGGTGATGCGGCTGACCAGCTGCTCGACCTGCTCGGGCTGGACCGGGCGCTTGCGCAGGGCCACGTTGAGCGACCGTTCCAGCTTGTCGCGGTCAAACGGCGTGCGTCGGCCGTTGCGCTTGACGATCATCAGCTCGCGCAGTTGCACCCGCTCGAAGGTGGTGAAGCGCCCCTGGCAGTTCGGACATGATCGCCGGCGCCGGATGGCCGCACCATCGTCCGACGGCCGACTGTCCTTCACCTGGGTGTCAGCGTGGCCGCAGAAGGGGCACTTCATCGGCGGCTCAGCCGTAGATCGGGAAGCGGCGCGTCAACTCGCGCACCTGGCCAGCGACCTTCTGGACGACGACCGGATCGGCCTCGTCCGTGCCGTTCATGGCGTCAATCACATCGGAGATCCAGTGGCCGACCTGTCGGAACTCGTCCACGCCGAAGCCCCGCGTGGTTGCCGCCGGGGTGCCGAGGCGAATACCCGAGGTGACAGTGAAGGGTGCCGTGTCGAACGGCACGCCGTTCTTGTTGCAGGTCATCAGAGCATGATCGAGCTGGACCTCGGTCGCTTTGCCCGTGACGCCCTTGGGCCGCAGGTCGACCAGCATGACGTGGCTGTCGGTGCCGCCCGAGACGATCTTCAGGCCGCGCTCGACCAGCACGGCGGCCAGCGCGCGGGCGTTGTCGATCACCTGCTGCGTGTATTGCCTGAACTCCGGCTTCAGCGCCTCTCCGAAGGCTACGGCCTTGGCGGCGATGACATGCTCCAGCGGACCTCCCTGCAGCCCAGGGAACACCGCCGAATTGAGTTTCTTGCCCAACTCGGGGTCGTTGGAGAGGATCAGACCGCCGCGAGGCCCGCGCAGGGTCTTGTGCGTTGTGGTGGTGACCACATGGGCGTACGGCAGCGGGCTGGGATAGACGCCGCCGGCCACGAGGCCGGCATAGTGGGCCATGTCGACCATCAGATACGCGCCGACGGAGTCAGCGATATCGCGGAAGCGCCTGAAGTCGATGTGCCGCGAATAGGCCGAGGCCCCGGCGATGATCAGCTTCGGCTTCTCCGACGCCGCCATCTCGGCGACGTGGTCGTAATCGATCAGGTTGTCGTCCGCGCGGACCTTGTAGGTCACCGGCCGGAACCACTTGCCCGACTGATTGGCCGGGCTGCCGTGGGTCAGGTGCCCGCCGGCGGCCAGATCCATTCCGAGGAAGGTGTCGCCCGGCTGCAGCAGGGCGAGGAACACCGCCTGGTTGGCCTGGGCCCCCGAATGCGGCTGGACGTTGGCGTAGGTGCAGCAGAAGAGGGCCTTGGCGCGCTCCCGCGCCAGATCCTCCACGACATCGACGAACTCGCAGCCGCCATAGTAGCGCTTGCCCGGATAGCCCTCGGCGTACTTGTTGGTCAGGATCGATCCCTGTGCCTCCAGCACCGCCCGGGAGACGATGTTCTCCGAGGCGATCAGCTCGATTTGCTCTTGCTGCCGCTTGAGCTCGCTATGGATGGCGCGGAATATGTCCGGGTCAGCGCCCGACAGCTCGGTCTGGAAGAAGGCGTCATGGGTCAGCGCGGTCACGGCAGGCATCCCTGGCGGCGGGTTTGAGGGGCTGGCCTATCTACGCCTCCGGGCCCTTCGCCACAACATCTTGTGTCCGTAAACCGCGGGCGGCGCAGGGTGAACCACACCTGATCGCTTGACACGAGCCCCGGGCCGTCCGACCTCCGGACCATGAGTTCAACCGCCCCGATCGCCGAGCCCCGGCCGGTGCCTGCGCGCCCGCTGCTTCGGCGCATCTGGCGCGACTACCTTCAGCGCCGACGCGGGCCGCTGGCCCTGTCGCTGGTCTGCGCCGCCATTGTCGGCATCATGGCGGCGACGGTGCTGCAGTTGCTGGAGCCGGCCATCGACGGGCTGTTCCTCGGCCGACCGGTACAGATCTGGGGCCTGATCACCATCGCGCCCGCCCACGCCCTGACCCTGATCCCCCTGATCATCGTCGGTGCCGGCCTGGTCTGGACGATCGCAGCCCTGGGCCAGGCGGCGCTGGTCAACCGGATCGGCCACGGCATCGTCGGCGACATCCAGGTGCGGCTGTTCGGCTCCATGATCCGCGCCGACCTGGCACGGCTTCGGGCCGGCCACTCCGGCGGCTTCGTCTCCAGCGTGCTGTTCGACGCCAACCTCGTGCGGGAGGCCTTCACCAACGGGGTGGTCAACTATACCCAGCACGCCCTGACGCTGGTCGCGGTGCTGGCCTACATGGCCTGGAGCGACTGGCGGCTGACGCTGATCGTCTTCCTGGGTGCGCCACTGATCGCCTGGATCATCCGCCGCTTCGGCAAGCGCATGCGCAAGGCCACCACCGGGGCCATGGTCGAGACCTCGAACCTGTCGACGGCGCTGATGGAGAACCTCGACGGCGTCCGGGTGATCAAGATCGAGAACCGGGAAGCCGAGGAGGAGGCGCGCGTCGGCGAGGTCGTCGCCCGCCGTCAGCGACACGTCATCAAGTCGGCGGACAGCCGTGCCTTCGCCGGCCCCTTCTCCAACCTGGTGGCCATGATGGTGGTCGCAGCGGTGATGGCCTACGCCGGCTGGCAGGCGCGGCAGGGCGAGATGAGCGTCGGTGCCTTCGCCGCCTACATCGGCCTGCTGATGGCCGCCGGCCAGTCGCTGCGCCAGGTCACCAACCTGCAGACTGTCCTGTCCGAGGGCCTGACCGCAGCCCGCCGTCTGTTCGAGGCGCTGGACATCCAGCCCGAGATTCGGGCCCCGGCCGCCCCGGTCCCCCTGCCCCCCGGGCCGGTGCATGCCGCCTTCGAGGCCGTTGACTTCGCCTACGCCCCCAGCGGCGCACCGACTCTTTCGGGCGTCTCCCTGTCGATCGCGCCCGGCGAGACAGTGGCGCTGGTGGGCCCGTCCGGCGGCGGCAAGTCGACCCTGCTGGCCCTGCTGCCGCGCTTCTACGACGTCAGCGGCGGGCGCATCACGGTGAACGGCGTAGATCTGCGCGAGGTCAGCCTGACCGACCTGCGCGACCGCATCGCCCTCGTCACCCAGGAGCCCTTCCTTTTCGACGACACCATCGCTGCCAACATCGCCTACGGGCGTGCTGCGGCCAGTCCGGCAGAGATCGAGGCGGCGGCGCGGGCGGCGGCGGCGCATGACTTCATCACCGCCCTGCCCGAGGGCTACGAAACCCGGGTTGGCGAGGGCGGCATGCGGCTTTCCGGCGGCCAGCGCCAGCGCGTCGCCATCGCCCGCGCCTTCCTCAAGGACGCTCCGATCCTGCTGCTCGACGAAGCGACCTCCGCCCTCGACACGGAGAGTGAGGCCCTCGTGCAGGCGGCGCTGGAGCGGCTGATGCAGGGCCGCGCCACCCTGATGATCGCCCACCGCCTGTCGACCGTGCGCCGCGCCGACCGGATCCATGTCCTGGAGGCCGGCCGGATGGTCGAGGCCGGAACCCATATCGAGCTGGTCCGGCGCGGCGGCCTCTACGCCCGGCTGGCGCAGCAGCAGTCTCTCGACGGCCCGTCGCCGGCCGGGGCCCCGGAGCCCACCCCCGCATGAGGCCCCTGCGCAACCCGGTGATCCAGATGGTCCTGTCACACCTGCTGGCCGTCTGGATGCAATTCTGCTTCCGTACCCTGCGCTGGACCCATGAGCACCGGGCGCTGGCCGAAGCCGTGTGGGCTCAGGGCGGCGGTGCCCTGTGCGCCTTCTGGCATGGCCGGCTGGCCCTCGCCCCGGCCTGCTGGCCGCTGGACCGGGCCCAGCCGGTAAAGGGCATGATCTCCCTCTCCGCCGACGGCGAGTTCCTGGCGCGGGCCTTGGCGCTGCAGGGCATTCCGGCAGTGCGCGGCTCCTCGGCCAATCCCGACAAGGGCGACAAGGCCCGCGCCGCCGCCACCAAGGGGGGCAGCAAGGCGCTGCGCGACGGGCTGCGCCAGCTCAAGGTGGCGGCGCTGGCGGTCACGCCGGACGGGCCGCGCGGCCCGGCGGGGGTAATGGCCGAGGGCCTGCCGCTGCTGGCCAGGCTGTCGGGTGCCCCGGTGCTGTTCATCGGCCTGTCCTGCAGCCCCGCCATCCGGCTGGGCAGCTGGGACCGGGCCGTGCTGCCGCTGCCGTTCGGGCGCGGCGCCATCGTCTGGGACCGCGCCGACTTCCCCGAAGGCGCAGACGTGAGTGACGTAATCCCTGACTGGACCGCGCGGCTGAACGCCGTCGAGGCCCGGGCCGACGCCCTGACCGGTCTGCGGGACCGGCCGGGATGAGCCTCGCGCTCCATGCCTATCGCCAGATCACCGGTCTGCTGGAGGGGTTTGCCCCGCGTCTGCTCGCGGCCCGCGCCCGCGCCGGCCGGGAGGATCCGGCCCGGGTCGGCGAGCGGCTGGGCGCGGCGGGGCGGCCGCGGCCGCCGGGCCCGCTGGTCTGGCTGCACGGCGTCAGCGTCGGCGAGACCCTGTCGCTGCTGCCGCTGGTGGCAAGCCTTCAGGCGGACCGGCCGGACCTGACCTTGCTGGTGACCTCCGGCACCGCAACCTCGGCGAATCTGCTGGCAGAGCGCCTGCCGGCCGGCGTCATACACCAGTTCATCCCGGTCGATGGGCCACGCGCCGTCGCCGCCTTCCTCGACCACTGGCACCCGGCGCTTGGCGTGCTGGTCGAAAGCGAACTGTGGCCCAATCTGATCCTCGCCGCGCGCAACCGCGGCATCCCCATGGCGCTGGTGAGCGCGCGGGTCACGGAGTCCACCCACCGTAGCTGGCGGCGTCTGCCGGGGGCCGCGCACACCCTGCTGGGCGGGTTCGATCTGGTGCTGCCGCAAGACGCGGCGTCCGCCGCCCGGCTGGCGGACCTCGGTGCCCGCATCGACGGCGAGGCCAATCTCAAGCTGGCCGGTGATCCCCTGCCCCATGACCGCGCCGCCTTCGCCCGGCTGTCCGAGGCGATCGGCGACCGGGCCGTGATCGTCGCCGCCAGCACCCACCCGCACGAGGAAGTCTTCCTGCTGCGCGCCCTGTCGATCGTGCCGCAGGCTTTCTGTCTGGTGTTGCTACCCCGTCATCCCGATCGCGGGGCGGAGATCGCCGCCCTGCTGACGCGGGAGGGTCGCGCCCACGCGGTGCGGTCGCGCGGCGAGCCCGTGGACGCCGGCGTCGAGATCTATGTCGCCGACACCCTGGGCGAGATGGGCCTCTTCCTGCGGCTGGCCGACGTGGTGGTCATGGGCGGCTCGTTCGCGCCCGTCCTCGGCCGACCGGCGGTGGGCGGGCACAATCCGCTGGAACCGGCGAGGCTAGGCAAGCCGACGCTGTCCGGTCCGGACACCAGCAACTGGACCGCCGTAGCGGCGCTGCTGACCGCCCGCGGCGCGTTGCGCGTGGTCCATTCCGCGATCGAGCTGGCCGAGACGGTCGAGGCCCTGCTGGAAGATCCGGTCGAGGCCCGGGCCATGGGCGAGCGTGCGCGTCGCGCGGCAGCTGAGGCCGGAGCCAGCCTCGGCCGGCTGATGCAGGCGCTCACGCCCCTGCTGCCGCCGCCCGGCGGAGGCGAGCGGGCATGAAGCTGAACACCCCGCGCTGGTGGTATCGCCGAAAGCCTGACTACGCGCGCGTGGCACGCCTTCTGCTGCGGCCCTTCGGGGTCATCTGGGCGGCCGCGACCGCCCGTCGACTGACGCGCACAAAGGCGGTGACCGTCGGGGCAAGCGTCATCTCGGTCGGCAATCTGACCGTCGGCGGCTCAGGCAAGACGCCGGTGGCGCGCGAACTGTTGCGCCTGCTGCGGGCCGAGGGGATCGACGCCCACGCCCTGTCGCGCGGTTATGGCGGTCGGCTGACCGGCCCGGTCCAGGTGGACCCCGCGCGCCACGACGCCGCCGACGTCGGTGACGAGCCGCTGATGCTGGCCGGCGAGGCCCCGGCCTGGATCGCGCGCGACCGGGTGGCGGGAGCCCGCGCTGCCGTCGCCGCCGGGGCGGAGACGCTGGTGCTGGACGATGCCCACCAGAACCCGACGCTGAAGAAGACCGTCAGCCTCATTGTCGTCGATGGCGAGACCCGCGAGGACGAATGGCCGTTCGGTGACGGTGCCGTCTTCCCGGCCGGCCCGATGCGCGAGCCCTTCGTCGACGGACTGGCCCGGGCCGACGCGGTCATTATCCTACTGCCGACGGACCTTGCAGCGCCGTCGCCGGAGCTGCTCGCCCTGTTTGCGCAGAAGCCGGTGTTCCTCGCCCGGCTCAGTCCCGACGCCGGCCCGCCCTCCGGCCCGCTGATCGGATTCGCCGGCATCGCCAAGCCGTGGAAGGTCGAGCGGTCTCTGGTCGCCGCCGGGGCGGACCTGAAGGATTTCGCGCCCTTCCCCGACCATGCCGGATTCAGCGACCGCGACCTCGCCTTCCTCGCCGACCGCGCCGGCCTGTTCGGGGCTCGGCTCATCACCACCGAGAAGGACTGGGTGCGCCTGCCGGCGGCATGGCGTGACCGCGTCGTCGCCTGGCCGGTGCGGGCGCAGTTCGCCGACCCGGGCGGTCTGCTGACCCTGATCCGCGCCGCTTCCAGTCAGTCCTGACGGTAGATCCGGCCGCCGCGCATCACGAACCGCACCCGCTCCAGCTCGGTCACGTCGGTCAGGGGATCCCCGCCGACCGCGATCAGGTCCGCCGGGAATTCCGGGGCCAGCCGACCCGCCTCGCGCTCGATGCCGAGGTGTTCCGCCGCCACCACCGTGGCTGACCGGATGGCCTCCAGCGGAGTCATGCCGGCCTGCACCAGAAGGGCGAACTCCTGGGCGTTGTCGCCATGGGCCGAGACGCCGGAGTCTGTGCCGAAGGCGATGCGAACGCCGCCGGCATGGGCGCGGCGGGCCATGTCCAGCATCTTCGGGCCGGCTTCCAGCGCCTTTGCGGTCTGGGCCGGGGTCAGGAAGTTGTCGGGGCTGGATGCAACCCGCGACACGAAATCCCCGGCCAGCAGGGTCGGCACAAGGAAGGCCCCGCTCTGGCGGAACAGTCGGATGGACTCCTCGTCGAGATAGGTGCCGTGTTCGATCGAGTCGCCGCCGGCGCGCAGGAAGGCGTTCACCCCGTCGACGCCATGGGCGTGGGCCGTGACCCGCCGGCCCATACGGTGACCGGCCTCGACGATGGCCGCCAGCTCGGCGTCGGTAAATTGCTGCGCCAGACCGGCCGCCGTGTTCGACAACACCCCGCCCGTGGCGGTGATCTTGATCACATCGGCCCCGGCCCGCACCTGGGTACGCACCGCCCGCATGCAGTCCTCAGGCCCTGAGCAGACGCTCTCGGGCGACAGCAGGTGCATGATGTCGTCCCGGTAACCATTGGAGTCACCGTGGCCGCCGTGGATCGATACTGCGCGCCCTGAGGCGATTATCCGCGGCCCGGGCACCTGGCCGGCGGCGATCCCGTCGCGCAGGGCGAAGATGGCGTTGTTGTCGCCGCCTAGGTCGGCCACCGTGGTGAAGCCGGCTTCGAGGGTGATCCGGGCGAAGTGCGCCCCGGCGATGGCAAGGTCGGCCTCGCTGTCCGTCACCTGCATCAGGCGGGCGTTTGGATTCTGCTGTCGCGTAATGTGGACGTGGCTGTCGATCAGACCCGGCAGGACGAAGCGGTCGGACAGGTCCACGACCCGGCCGTCGGCCTCGCTGACGAAGCCGTCTCGGATCTCCACCACCCGCCCGTCCCGGATCACGACAGTTTTATCGCGCTGCACAACACCGATGGCGGGGTCGGCCAGCAGTCGCCCGGCATGGACGAAAGTGATTCCGGATTCCTGCGCGTTTGCAGTCGGTTGCACCGAAATGGCGAGACAGGTTGCAAAGACCCCGACGATCGCTGAAAGCCGCATGACGTTTCCTCCGTGGTTCACCCTATCCTATCAGCCCGGGCCGTTCCGCCAAGCCGCGCTTGCCAAGGGCCGGGCACCCCGGTCATGGATAAGGCCCCATTCACTGCACCCGAGGCGTTCCATGCGCTTGTCCCGACGCGGTCTGGTGCTCGGCGGCTCCCTTGCCCTGGCGGGGTGCGCCGCGGTGCCCCGCGCCCCGGTCCCCGCGCTTGCGACGGCGGCCGTCCCCGCCCCGGTCGTTGCGGAGGTTGCCGCCGTCGTTCCGCGCATGGAGGTGCTCGGCGACGTCGGCCGCCCGGTGGTCGATCCGCGCGGCGAGATCCGCAAGGTGCTGTTGGACCGGGCCCTGGCCGCACTCGACATTCACCATCACCGCCTGCCGCACCGCGACCGCATGTATCTGGTCGACTTCCGCAAGTTCTCGGGCGAGGCGCGGCTCTACGAGGTCGACATCGCCTCGGGGCAAGTGACGACCTTCCGCACGACCCACGGCCGCGGCTCCGATCCCGCTCACACCGGCTTCGCCCAGCGCTTCTCGAACGAGCCCGACAGCCACATGTCCTCGGTCGGGGCCTACGCCACCGCCGGGGCCAGCTGGGGGCCGCAGCAGGGGCCGAACGTCCTGCTCGACGGACTGGAGTACACCAACGACTTGGCGCGCGAGCGGGCCATCATCGTCCACGGTGCCGACTACGCCGACCCGGACTTCCTGGCGCGCGAAGGCAAGCTGGGCCGCAGCTACGGCTGTTTCTCGGTCGCCCACGCCGACCTGGAGCCCCTGCGTCAGCGCATGGGCGAAGGCCGTCTGCTGTTCGCCTGGAGCTAGCCGAGAGCCGGACCTCAGTCCCCGGCCTCTTCGTCCCGCGCCAGCGCCCGCCAGCCGATGTCGGTGCGGTGAAAACCGCCCGGCCAATCGATGGCCCGTACGGCGGCGTAGGCGCGGTCACGCGCCTCGGCCAGGTCGCGGCCCCGGGCGCAGACATTCAGCACCCGCCCGCCCGCGGCGACCAGCTGGCCGTCGTCGCGGCGTCGCGTGCCGGCGTGGAACACCTGCACGTCCGGGCCGAAGTCCTGATCGGCCCCGCGGATGATCGAGCCTTCCAGCGGGCTGTCGGGATAGCCCTTGGCCGCCAGCACCACGCAGATCACCGTGTCGGCGCTGAAGGCCGGGGCCGGCAGGCGGCCGAGATCGCCCCGGGCGCAGGCCAGCAGATAGGGGACGATGTCATCGGCCCAGCGCATCATCAGCACCTGGCATTCCGGATCACCGAAGCGGGCGTTGAACTCCACCACCTTCGGTCCGTCGGCAGTGGCCATCAGCCCGGCGTAGAGCACGCCGCGATAAGCGGTGTTTTCCGCCGCCATGGCGGCGATGACGGCCTCGACCACCTCGACCCGGACGCGCTCGACCAGCTCCGGCGTGAACACCGGGGCCGGCGAGTAGGCTCCCATACCGCCCGTGTTGGGTCCAAGGTCGCCGTCGAAGGCGCGCTTGTGGTCCTGCGCCCCGCCCAGCAGCATGGCGACCTTGCCGTCGCACAGGGCGAACAGCGAGCCTTCCTCGCCGTCCATGAACTCCTCGATCACCACTCGCGAGCCGGCCTCGCCGAAGCGACCGCCGAGCATGCGCTCGATCTCCGCCCGGGCATCGCGGGCGTCCGGGCAGATGGAGACTCCCTTGCCGGCCGCCAGACCGTCCGCCTTGATGACATAGGGGGGCCGGAACACCTTCAGCGCCGCGATGGCGTCGGCCGGCCGCTCGTAGACACCGAAGCCTGCGGTCGGGATATTGTGCCGCTCCATGAAGGCCTTGGAGAAGGCCTTGGAGGTTTCCAGCTTCGCCGCCCGGGCGCTGGGCCCGAAACAGGGAATGCCGGCCGCCGCTAGCCGGTCGGCCAGTCCCGCCTCCAGCGCCGTCTCGGGGCCGACGACGACGAGATCCGCCTTCATCTCGCGGGCGAAGGCGGCCAGCCGTTCGGCATCCGTGGCCTTGAACTCCGGCCGCACCTCGGCGTGGCGCGCCATGCCGGGATTGCCCGGGGCGCAGACCAGTCGCTCCACCAGAGGAGACTGGGCGATCTTCCACGCCAAGGCGTGTTCGCGCCCGCCCGAACCGACCAGCAGAATGTTCATGGCGCGGCAATGACGCGCGGCACCCGGGCGGTCAAGGCGGCGACGTCGGGTTTCACCCGCCGCCCGCGCCCGCTAGCATCCAGCAATGCCCTCCGACTCCCATGTCTTCGAAGGTCCGGCCGAACCGCCGGCGGCGGCCCGGGACAACAATCCGCCGCTGTCGATCTCCGAGCTGTCCTTCGCCCTGAAGCGGACGCTGGAGGACCGCTTCGGCCATGTGCGGTTGCGCGGTGAAGTGTCCAAGGTCAACCGGCACGGCTCGGGCCACGTCTATCTGACGCTGAAAGACGACAAGGCTGCCATCGACGGCGTGGTCTGGAAGGGCCAGGTGCGCGGCCTCGGCGTCCAGCCGGAAACCGGGCTTGAAGTGATCGTCACCGGCAAGATCACCAGCTATCCGGCGCGGTCTAGCTACCAGATCGTCGTCGAGACGATGGAAGCGGCAGGTGCCGGTGCCCTGCTGGCCCAGCTGGAGCGGCTGAAGGCGCGTCTGCGCGACGAAGGCCTGTTCGAGCCCGCCCGCAAGCGGCCCCTGCCTGCCTTCCCCACGACCATCGGGGTCATCACCAGCCCGACCGGCGCGGTGGTGAGGGACATCCTGCACCGGATCGCCGAACGCTGGCCCTGCCGGGTGATCGTGTGGCCTTGCGTGGTCCAGGGCGAGGTAGCCGCGGCCCAGGTGGCCGCGGCGGTGCGCGGCTTCGACGCCCTGCCGGCGGACGGCCCGATTCCGCGCCCGGACGTGGTCATCGTGGCCCGGGGCGGCGGCTCGGTCGAGGATCTCTGGCCCTTCAATGACGAGGCGCTGGCCCGGACGCTCGCCGCGGCGAGCGTGCCGATAATCTCGGCCGTCGGCCATGAGACCGACACCACCCTGATCGATTTCGTCTCGGACCGGCGGGCACCGACCCCGACCGGGGCTGCCGAGATGGCCACGCCGGTGCTGACCGATCTGGGAGCGGCCACGGCCGAGCTGGACCGGCGTCTGACCCGGGCCGCCGGACGGCTGGTGGAGGACCGACGAACCGCGCTGCGCGCCGCCTCACGTGGCCTGCCGCCCCGGCCGGAGGACCTGCTGGCCTTGCCACAGCAGCGCTTCGACCTCGTCGCCAGCCGCCTCGGTGCCGCCCTCGGGCGAAATGTGGCCGCACATGAACGCGACCTGCTGCGCGTGACCGCCCGGCTGACCCCCTCGGCGGCCGGACGGCAGCTGGGCCGGTCACAGGAGCGTCTGCAGGAACTGCATCGTCGCCTCGCGGTCGCTCTGGCCCGCGTTCCGAACCGTGAAGCCGACAGGCTGGCGCGCACCGGACGCCTGCTGGAGAGTCTCAATCCGGACAGGCCGCTGGACCACGGCTTCGCCCGCATCCACGCGGTTGACGGCCAGCTCGTGCGACGGGCGGCCGACCTGTCCGCGGGCGACAGTCTGCGACTGGTGTTCGCGGACGGTGCCCGGGCGGCGCGCGTCGAGGACGGGCAGCCGCCGAAGCCGCGGGAGCGACGTCCCGCTGCGGCCGCTACGAAGCCTTCCGATCAGGGACGGCTATTCTAGCATGGGCATTGGCGAGGTAGGGTGCCGCGATGACCGGCTCCCCCCCCGACGCCTCTGCCGAGGCCCAGCTGCATTATGGTGATGGCGAGTTCGTGGTCCTGCGCCCAGGCCGGCACGTCCGCTGCGCCGTGAGCGGCCGGATCATTCCCCTGGAAACCTTGCGGTACTGGAGCGCCAGTCGACAAGAGCCCTACGCCGGGCCTGACGAGGCTCTTTCGCGTCTCGGGCGTTTCTGAGCTACACCGCACCGAGAGGCACCAACATTCCAGCTTCGGCGGCCAAAGATTCGACCATGGCGGACCTGAAACCCTTCAAGATCCTCATCTCCGACGACAGCTCCCAGATGCGCGACATCCTGACGACCATGCTGAGGTCGGCGGGCGCAGAAACGATCCGCGAGACCATCGACGGGGCCGATGCGTACCGGGCCCTGGCGACCTTCCCGGCGGACCTGGCGCTGATTGACTTCAACATGGTGCCCCTCGACGGGGTGGCGTTCACCCGACTGGTGCGCAACAGCGCCGACAGTCCCAATCCCTTCATGCCCATCATCATGATGACGGGCCATGCAGAGCGCCGCCGCGTCAACGAGGCGCGCGATGCGGGCGTGAACGAGTTCGTGGTCAAACCCCTGACCGCCCGCTCGGTGATGGCGCGGCTGGAGGCCGTGATCCTGAGGCCCCGTCCGTTCATACGCACTGATGCCTACTTCGGGCCATGCCGCCGGCGGGTGAACCGGGCCGACTATCTCGGCCCCTGGCGCCGTGCGGAGGACCAGCGCTACCTTAATCTGGACTGATTTCGGTGAGGCAGGCGTACACCCGGTCGGGCCAGCGCCTGTGCACCCAGAACCAGTCGGCCGGGGCCTCGCGCACGCGATCCTCGACAAAACGCGTCACCGCCTGAACCCCGCGGCGGATGTCCTCGGCGCGGTCCCCGGACCCGCCTACCGGAATAGGTTCATGCACGGTCAACCGGAACCGAACGCCGGGCAGGCGCTGCACCGACATCGGCTGCAGCACCGTGCCATGCTTCAACGCCAGACGGGTCGGACCGGGCGCGGCGTTAACCGGATGCCCGAAGAACTCGACCTCGGGCCCCTCCGAGAACTTCTGGTCGTTCATCAGGGCCACGGACTCGCCGCGCGCCATCCCGGCCAGCATCTCGCGCGCGCCATCCGCACCCTTGGGCGCAAACAGGCGTACGCCATAGCGCGCCCGGGCGGCCCGGATCTGGGCGTCAACATAGGGGTTGTTGGCGGCGCGGTAGGTGATCTGGCACGGCACCCCGGCGGCGAGGATACAGGCGGGCATCACCTCGAAATTGGCCAGGTGCCCCGAGACGAACACCACCGGTCGGCCAGAGTCGCGAACCGCGTACAGCCGTTCCAGCCCTTCGATCTCGATACGCCCGGACGCCGGCGTGAGGCGGTCCATCACCGCCGTCTCGGCGAAGGTGCGGCCGGTCTGCTCCCAGGCGTCGCGAGCCAGCGTCTCCCGCGCCTCCGGATCCATTTCCGGGAAGGCCAGCTGCAGGTTGCCTATCACCGTCCGGTGCGTGCCTGTGCGCGGGCCGAGCGCGCGCAGCAGGCCGCCGCCGAAGGCCGAGGCGGCCTCCAGTCCGATCAGCCGCATCAGGCCGATGAACAGGGCGAAGCCAGCCGCCTCCAGCCGCCAGACCAGATCGCGCCGCAGGCCGGGCTTCACCATGCGATGGTAACGCCGCCGTCCACCACCAGGGTCTGGCCGGTCATGAACGTCGAGGCGGGCGAGGCCAGATAGACTGCCGCGCCGGCGATCTCGTGCGGCTGGCCGATACGCTTCAGCGGTGCCGGCTCGGTCACGGTCTTGAGGATCTCGGGGTTCTCCCAGAGGTACTTGGCGAAGTCGGTCTGCACGAGGCCGGGCGCGATGCAATTGACGCGGACATTCGACGGTCCCCACTCGACGGCCAGATTTCGCGCCAGCTGCATGTCGGCCGCCTTGGACACATTGTAGGCCCCGATCAGGGCGTTGCCGCGCAACCCGCCGATCGATGAGACGATGATGATCGACCCGTCGCGCCGCTCCAGCATCTGCGGTGCCGCCATCTGGATCAGCCAGTGGTTCGAGATGACATTGTTCTGCAGGATCTTGTTGAACTGGTCATCGGTGATCCCGCCCATCGGCCCGGCATATGGGTTCGACGCCGCGTTGCAGACCAGGATGTCGATCTTGCCGAAGGCGGCGTTGGTCTCGTCGACGAGTCGCTGCAGGTCGGCCTTCTCGGCGATGTTGGCCGGCACGGCGATGGCGCGGCCGGGGCCGTAGCGGGCGTTGATCTCGGCGGCCACCTCCTCGCAGGGGCCGGCCTTGCGTGAAGAGATCACCACCTGGGCACCATGCTCCGCCAGCCGCTCGGCGATGGCCTTGCCGATGCCGCGCGAGGAGCCGGTGATGATGGCCGACTTGCCGGTGAGATCGAAGAGCTGCATGCGGTGGCGTCCTTCCCTTGCGTCAATGAACCTCGGCGCTGGCGGCCGGGTGATTCTCGTCGGATACTGTCTCGAATCCTTCCGGGGAAGGCCCGACCGTCGTTGATGCGCAGTCTGATCCAGCTGTTCCTTTTTTGCGGCTACGTCTTTCTGTCCTTGACAGCGGGGGCCGCCCTGTGGCGCGCGGGCCTCGGCGGGGGTGCCTTCGTGGCCGGAGCGCTGGGGGCGATGGGTACGCTCGCCGCCCTGCATGCCCTCGTGACCCAGGCCTTGAGCGCCCGTGCCCTGCGCCGCGACCTCGACCAGCTGCGCGAGGCGCACCGGCTGCTGGCCGATGCGCTGGACGCCACCCAGGGGGCTGTCAGCGACCTCACCGAGGCCATCGAGAAGGGCGCCCTGACCCAGACCGAAACGCTCACCGGCGAGGTGCGCATCCTTGAGGACCTCGTCCAGCAGATGAGCGACTCGATCGAGGCGCGACTGGCTGTGGCCCCGCTTCAAGACCCGCGCAGCGCCGAGGGGCGCAAGCGCCAGCAGTCCAACGCCCTGCTGCAAACCGTGCACGAGGCCCTGACCGAGAACCGGGTGGATCTCTACCTTCAGCCTGTCGTCACATTGCCCCAGCGCCGGACCATCTTCTACGAGAGTTTCACCCGACTGCGCGACGCCTCGGGGCGGATCATGATGCCGGCCGAGTACCTGTCGCTGGCCGAGGGCGAGGGCCTGCTGCCGGCCATCGACAATCTGCTGCTGTTCCGCTGCGCCCAGATCGTGCGTCGGCTGTCACGTCAGGATCGCAAGGTCGGGGTATTCTGCAACATCTCCCTGACCTCGCTCGGCGACGAGACCTTCTTCCCGGAGTTCCTGGCCTTCCTCAGCCAGAACCGCGACCTCGGCCAGTCGCTGATCTTCGAGCTCGGCCAGGCCACCTTCGACGCGCGCGGTGCCGTCGAGGCGCGCAACATGGCCAAGCTGGCGGACCTCGGATTCCGCTTCTCGCTGGACAAGGTGCAGACGCTGGACCTCGACTTCGCCGACCTGCAGCGCTCCGATGTGCGCTTCATCAAGGTGGCGGCGGAGCTGCTGGTCGAGCAGCTGCTCGACCTCGACGGCGCGGCCCCCCTGCCCTCCATGCCCGACATCCGGGCAGCCGACTTCGCCGCCCTGACCGAGCGTTACGGCGTGCAGCTGATCGCCGAGAAGGTCGAGACCGAGCGTCAGGTCATCGACATCCTCGAGCTGGATGTGACATTCGGCCAGGGCCACCTGTTCGGCGAGCCGCGCGCGATCAAGGAACAGGTCCTGGCCGAGACTGATCCGCCCTCGGACTTCCTGCGCTCTACCCTGCGCAGCGCCGAGCAGCGGCGCCGTTACGGCTGATCTCGACCCGGTGGACGCGAGCACCTATCTGCGCCCCATGACCCAGCTTTCCGCCCTCGACGGCCTCGGCGTCATCGCCGCCGACTATGACATCCTGTTCTGCGACGTCTGGGGCGTGATCCATAATGGGCGCGAGTCCTGGTCAGAAGCCTGTGAAGCACTGACCCGCTTCAACGCCGGCGGCGGTCATGTGGTGCTGATCTCCAACTCGCCGCGGCCGGCCAGCGACGTGTTGGCCCAGCTGGACGCGCTCGGCGTGCCGCGGTCAGCATGGCGCGGCTTCGTCACCTCTGGCGACGCTACCCGCGCCGAACTGACCAGACGCGCGCCGGGACCGGCCTGGCTGATTGGGCCGGAGCGCGACGCGCCGCTCTACGCCGGCACCGGCGTCATCCCGACCGACGATACAGATACCGCCCACTTTATCTCGGTCACCGGACCGAATGACGACGAGGTCGACACCCCCGAGGACTACCGCGACCGTCTGGCCCCGGCGGCAGCGCGCGGGCTGGAGCTGATCTGCGCCAACCCCGATCGCGTCGTGCAGCGCGGCGACCGGATGATTTACTGCGCCGGGGCCCTGGCAGACCTCTATGAGTCTCTGGGCGGCCTGGTAGTCATGGCCGGCAAGCCCTTCGCCCGGATCTATGACCTGGCCCTGGCCGACGCGGGGCGGCTGGCCGGCGGACCGGTCGATCGGTCGCGCATCCTGTGCATTGGCGATGGCGTGGTCACCGATGTGCTGGGAGCCAACGGCCAGGGGCTAGACTGCCTGTTCGTGGCCTCGGGTATCCATGGCGATCTCGCCCGCGGCGCGGACGGTCGGGTAGACGTGGCCCGGGCCGAAGCCCTTCTCGCCGCTGAAGGTGCCCATGCCCGCTACGCCATGCTGGACCTCGTCTGGTGAGGCTCGCCAAGCGCCGCCCCGCCCGCTAAAGCCCGGCGATGACCGAACTCGCGCACGCGCATCCCTCCGGCGGCTATATCCTGGAGGAGCTCCACGTCGGCATGGCCGCCGAGAAGATCGTGGACGTCACCGAGGACCGCATCCGGCTTTTCGCCGAGGCCTCGGACGACTTCAATCCGGTCCACCTCGACGAGGCTTACGCCGCCCGCACCGCCTACCGCGGGCGCATCGCCCATGGCCTTCTCTCGGCCGCCTTCGGGTCCGCCGTGGTCGGCACTATCCTGCCCGGTGCCGGGTCGATCTATGTGTCCCAGACCCTCGCCTTCCACTTCCCGGTGCGCATCGGCAACCAGGTGCGCATTCGTATCACGGTCATCGCGGTTGACCCGGAGAGCGCCCGCGTCGAACTGAACTGCGAGGGGTTCGCCGCGGACAAGCTGGTGATGGACGGCATCGCCGTGGTGCGGGTGCCGCGACGCCGGAAGCCGCAGAATCGCTGAGCCCGCCGTGACGCGCCTGATCCGCTCGTGGAAGGACCTGCCCGCCGACCTGCGCGGCAGCGCCGCCGCGCTCGGGGCCTTTGACGGCGTGCACCGCGGCCACCAGGCGGTGATCGCCACGGCGGCGGAGGCGGCGGTCCGGCTGCAGCGGCCCCTGTCGGTGGTTAGCTTCGATCCTCATCCCCGACGCTTCTTCCAACCGGACGCCGCGCCGTTCCGGCTGATGACGCCGGCGCAGATGGTCCGCGCGCTGGAGCCGCTCGGGGTCGAGACCCTGTTCCTCCTGCCGTTCGATGCCGACATGGCGGCGCTCGGCCCGGACGCCTTCGCCCGCGAGGTGCTGGCCGACGGCCTCGGCCTGGCCCACGCCACCGTCGGCTTCGACTTCACCTATGGCAAGGGCCGCGCCGGGTCGCCGGAGTCGCTGGCCCGCGACGGTGCCGCGCTGGGCTTCACCGTCGGGGTCTGCCCGCGCGTCGATGATCCCGACGGCCTGAAACTATCCTCCAGCGCGGTGCGCGAGGCCGTCCACGCCGGCGACATGGCCCGCGCCGCCACCATCCTCGGCCGCCCCTTCGCCATCGCCGGCGAGGTGATCCATGGCGACAAGCGGGGCCGCACCATTGGCGTGCCCACGGCCAATGTCGCCCTTGGCGACTACATGCGGCCCGCCTACGGGGTCTACGCCACCCGCACACGCCTGCCCGACGGCCGGGTCGTCGACGGCGTCGCCAATCTGGGCGTGCGGCCCATGTATGCGCTGGAGACCCCGCTGCTGGAGGTCTGGCTGTTCGACTTCGACGGGGACCTCTACGGCCAGACGATCGAGACCGACCTGGTCGCCTTCCTGCGCGGCGAGGCGAAGCTGGACGGACTCGACGCCCTCAAGGCCCAGATCGCCCGCGACGCCGAGGCGGCCCGGGCGGCGCTGGGCTAGCCAGGCGGTTCAAGCCCCTCAACGCTTTCACCGAACGCCGTCCGAATTGCATGCTCAAGGGCGGGGATCAGGGTTTCGAAAACGCTCAGAACGTCGCCGTCCTTTGTGATGACCCGACGCGGCTCAGCGCCGGAGTTGTCGAACACATCGACCCGATCGGCCTGGCCGAGGTGCCATGCCAGCTCCCCGAAAGACCGGGTCCAACGGGATCGAATCCGATCCTCCGGTACATCGTGTCCTCCTTTAAGGACGCGAATTCTGACCCGCTCCACGTTCAATTGCGGATCGCTGAGGAAGACGAAGATCATGCGGACGACAAAGCCGCGCCGTTTGGCCTCAAGGACGAGCCGTCGATACTTGTCGGTCGAGGGGACCGTTTCGACCCCCACCGTCTGGTGGGCGTGAACAGAGGCGTAGAGCCAGTGCTCGATACGCTTCACAGCCTCAAGGTTGGCGTCCTGCTGCGGGAGCTGCTCCTGCCGCTCGATGCGGCTGGAAAGTTCGTCCGGATTGATGATCCAGATGGAACCCGCCGGCTCCTGCGCCGACATCATGGAGTAGATGGTGCTTTTGCCGGACCCGTTGGGACCGGCGACAATCCACAGGGTAGGCCGCCTATCGGGACTTCCGGACACCGGACGGCGTGCCAAGGATCGCCTTGTTGGCGCGACGGGCAGCCTCGACGTTCCGGGCGAAAACGTAGAGCAGATCCTCGCCAAAAGTAGGGCTATTCGCGTCGATTGTCCGAAGCATGACTTTTCCGCCGTCCAGCGTCGTGACCCGCTGGGTCGTCACGCCCTTCGGCTTGCGGCCAGGCCTGCTCCCGCCCTCAACGCGCTGGATCGTGATGTCTGTCATCGCATCCTCAATATCTGCTCTGAACGAGGCCCTGACAAGCTCAGCCGATCACCTCCAGCAGGCGCTCGGTCAGCGGCCGCTCGCCCTCGGGGATGACGTCGGCGACGCGCCACATGGGGCCTTCGCGTTCCAGCTTCATCACCTGGCGCACCTCACGGCCGTCGCGGGTGAAGACGACGCGGGCGTCGACCTGGTTCACCGCCGTTTCGGCGATCTCGACCGACTGCAGCACGATCTCGCCGTCCTGGCAGCCGCACACCGGATCGAAGTTCAGGAACGGAACCTCGCCGCCGGCCTTGCGGGCGTCGGCCCCGATCATGGCGTTGAGGGTGCGGCCGTACAGGGGCTCGCGTCCCGGCGGCGGGGTCTCGCCGGCCGGCAGCGGGCTGGCGGCGTCATAGCGGGCGAACAGGGCGCGCACGAAAGGCTCGGGCCCCTCCTCCCCGGCGCGATAGGCGGCCTGGCGGCGGTCAGCCGGAGCCGGCTCCGCCTGCTCCGCCGGCGCGGGGGCCTCGGCGGGCGGCGAGCAGGCGGTCGCAGCTACGGCGACCAGGGCGGCGGCGATCAGGCGCTTCATCAGACCCTCCACAATAGCCTTCTAGGCGTATCATGCAGCCGGGCCGGGCTGAACTCCCGTCGCACACCGCGACGGGGCTTCCACAGCCCGGCCGGCCAGTAGCCATGCAACGTCACCGGCTGTAGTCCGGAAGCATGGCCTTGAGAGTCTACATCCTCGGCGCGTCGGGAGCGGGCGTGTCGACCCTTGGAGGCGCGCTGGCGAGGGCGCTCGCCGTGCCTGCGTTCGACGTTGACGACTACTACTGGATGCCGACCGATCCCCCCTTCCGGATCAAGCGCCCCGTAGAAGACCGGATCCGGCGCCTTCAAACGGATCTGATGCTACCGTCGTGGGTGCTGTCGGGCTCATTGGATGGCTGGGGCGACCCGGTCGCTGACCTTGCCACCCATGTGGTCTACGTCGACACTCCGGCCGCCCTTCGCATCGCCCGGCTGCGCCAAAGGGAACAGGCGCGCTTCGGAGCCAGGATAGCTTGCGGAGGCGACATGCATGCCCACCACAAAGCCTTCCTCGACTGGGCGGCAACCTATGACACGGGGGATCAGCCAGGCCGCAGCCGCCCGCGACATGAGGCCTGGCTGGCGCAGCGGCCTGTTCCTGTTCTCCGGCTCGATGGCCGCAAGCCGCCGGACGCTCTTGTCCTTGCGGTTCAGGCGGCGGCGAGGGACGGGCAATAGGGCGGCTACGATCAGGCCAGACGGCCGCTTGACTCGAGCCCCGTTGCTGTCACTCCGACCCCGTCTCCCCGATCAGGGATGGCGCGGGCCCGCCGGCCTCTGCTAGAGGCACGGGCATGTTCGTGAGCATCCGCCTGATCGGGATTCGCCGCCCGGCGTAGCGCCTCCGGGTCCGCCCCGCGCTCGCCGGGACCGCCGCCCTTCCCGATTTCCGCGACCCGAGACACCCCATGGCCGACGCCGATTCCACCGCCCCCGCCCGCGACTTCCGCGACACCGTCTTCCTGCCCGACACGCCCTTCCCGATGCGCGGCGGCCTGCCCCAGAAGGAACCGCAGATCCTCGAGGCCTGGGGCGATCTCTACGCCGAGCTGCGCCGCCGCCGGCAGGCCGAGGGCGCGCCCCTCTATGTGCTGCACGATGGCCCGCCCTACGCCAACGGCGACATCCACATCGGCCACGCCCTCAACAAGACGCTGAAGGACTTCGTCGTCCGCAGCCGCTTCCTGCTTGGCTACGACGTCGACTTCGTGCCCGGCTGGGACTGCCACGGCCTGCCGATCGAGTGGAAGATCGAGGAACAGTTCCGCGCCAAGGGCAAGCGCAAGGACGAGGTCTCCAAGGCCGCCTTCCGCGTCGCCTGCCGCGAGTACGCCGCCGGCTGGATCGACGTGCAGCGCGAGCAGTTCAAGCGGCTGGGCGTGATCGGCGACTGGGCCAACCGCTACGCCACGATGGACTTCGCGACCGAGGCGGCCATCGTGCGCGAGTTCCATCGCTTCAAGGCTTCCGGCCAGCTGTACCGCGGCTCCAAGCCGGTGATGTGGTCCCCGGTCGAGCGCACCGCCCTGGCCGAGGCCGAGATCGAGTACCACGAGCACGTCAGCCCGACGATCTGGGTCAAGTTCCCGGTCACCGGGGCCACCGACGACCATCCGGACGACCTGCTGGCCTTCCGCCACGCCACCCCCAGCGTGGTAATCTGGACCACCACGCCCTGGACCATCCCCGCCAACCGGGCCATCAGCTACGGCCCCGAGATCGCCTATGGCCTCTACGAGGTCCAGGCGATGGAACAGGGCCTCGACTTCGAGCCTTGGGCGAAGCCGGGCGACCGGCTGATCGTGGCCGACAAGCTGGCGGAAGAGGTGTTCAGGGCGGCGAAGATCGCCACCTGGACCCGTGTCTACGACCTGAACCCCTCGGGGCTGGAGTGCGCCCACCCGCTGGCCGCCCTGCACCCCGGCTTTGGCTTCGCCGTGCCGCTGCTGGCGGGTGACCACGTCACCGACGACGCCGGCACCGGCTTCGTCCACACCGCCCCCGGTCACGGCGCCGACGACTATGAGGTGTGGAAGGCGCACGGCCACCACGAGGTGCCGGACACGGTCGACCCCGACGGCGCCTACTATCCGCATGTGCCGCTGTTCGCCGGCCTCAAGGTGCTGGAGACCGAGGGCAAGAAGACCGGCAAGTTCGCCGACGCCAACCCGGCGGTGGTGCAGAAGCTGATCGAGGCCGGGACCCTGCTGGCGCGCGGCCGGCTGGAGCACTCCTATCCGCACAGCTGGCGCTCCAAGGCGCCGGTGATCTTCCGCAACACCCCGCAATGGTTCATCCGCATGGATGAACCATTGAACTCCAGGAAATTGGGGTTCATCCGCATGGACAAGCCGCTGGGCGGCGATGACGGCGAGACCCTGCGCGAACTGGCGCTGAAGGCCATCGACGAGACCGCCTTCCACCCGGCCGGCGGGCGCAACCGCATCCGGTCGATGGTCGAGACGCGGCCTGACTGGCTGATCAGTCGCCAGCGCGCCTGGGGCACGCCCCTGGCCATGTTCGTCGACAGGCACACCGGTCAGCCGCTGAATGACCCCGAGGTCGACGCCCGCATCCTCAAGGCCATCGAGGCCGGCGGGGCCGACGCCTGGTTCGAGACGCCGGACGCCGAGTTTCTCGGCGTGCACGACCCGGCCCAGTACGAGAAGGTCGAGGACATCCTCGACGTCTGGTTCGACTCCGGCTGCACCCACGCCTTCACCCTGGAGGGCCGTGCCGGCAGCCGCTGGCCGGCGGACCTGTACCTCGAGGGCTCGGACCAGCACCGCGGCTGGTTCCAGTCCAACCTGCTGGAGGGCTGCGGCACCCGCGGCCGCGCGCCCTACGAGGCGGTACTGACGCACGGCTTCACGCTCGACGAGAACGGCGAGAAGATGTCGAAGTCGAAGGGCAACACCACCGACCCGGCGACCGTCATCAAGGAATCCGGAGCCGACATCCTGCGGCTGTGGGTGGCGCTGGTCGACTACGCCGAGGACCAGCGGATCGGGAAGCAGATCCTGCAGACCACGGTCGACGCCTACCGCAAGCTGCGCAACACCGTGCGCTACCTGCTGGGGGCGCTGAACGGCTTCGACCACGCCGAGCGGCTGACCGATCTCGACCAGTTCCCGCCGCTGGAGCGCTACATCCTGCACCGGCTGTGGGAGCTCGACGGCCAGGTGCGCCGCGCCTACGAGACCTACCGCTTCCAGGACGTGGTGCGGCCGGTGCTGGAGTTCTGCGCCGGCGACCTGTCGGCCCTGTACTTCGACATCCGCAAGGACAGCCTGTACTGCGACCGCCCCGACAGCCTGCGCCGCCGCGCCTGCCGCACGGTGATGGACGAGGTCTTCACCCGCCTGACCGCCTGGCTGGGCCCCCTGACCCCCTTCACCATGGAGGAGGCCTGGACCACCCGCTTCCCGGAGGCCGGCACCAACTGCGCCCGCGTCATCCCCGACACCCCGGCCAGCTGGGAGAACCCGGCCGAGGCGGCGCGGTGGGCGACCATCGACGGCGTGCTGGAGGTGGTCAACGAGGCGCTGGAGGCGGCGCGGCGCGACAAGCGCATCGGCGGGGCGCTGGACGCCTGGCCGACCGTCACCCTGCCCGCCGACGCCCTCGCCGCCTTCGAGGGGCTGGACGCCGCCGAGGTGTTCCGCACCTCGGGCGCGGAACTGGTCCCCAGCGAGACCCTCGCCGTCGAGGTCAACACCGCCGACCATCCGAAGTGCGCCCGCTCCTGGCGCCGCGTCCCCGACGTCGGCTCGGATCCCGACTATCCCGAACTCTCGGCCCGCGACGCGGATGCGGTGCGGCATCTGGAGGGGCGCGCCTGATCGCTCTCCTCCCCCGCGAGCGGGGGAGACGAGACCCGCCCGCGTGACGGCGCACCCTCTCCCTATGGGAAAGGGACGTCGCGCACGCCGCCCTAAAGCGGAATATTATCGTGCTTTTTCCACGGGTTCTCGACGTGCTTCGCCTTGAGCGTCCTTAGCGCCCGGATCAGCCGGCGCCGGGTGCCGTGCGGCATGATCACATCGTCGATGTAGCCCAGCTTCGCGGCGACGAAGGGGTTGGCGAAGCGTTCCTTGTACTCGGCCTCGCGGGCGGCCAGCGCGTCCGGGTCGCCGGCCTCCTTGCGGAAGATGATCTCGACCGCGCCCTTGGCCCCCATGACGGCGATCTCGGCGGTGGGCCAGGCGTAGTTGACGTCGCCGCGCAGGTGTTTGGAGCTCATCACGTCATAGGCGCCGCCATAGGCCTTGCGGGTGATGACGGTCAGCTTGGGCACGGTCGCCTCGGCATAGGCGAACAGCAGCTTGGCCCCGTGCTTGATCAGGCCGCCGTACTCCTGACGGGTGCCCGGCATGAAGCCCGGCACGTCGACGAAGGTCACCAGCGGGATGTGGAAGGCGTCGCAAAACCGAACGAAGCGCGCGGCCTTGCGGCTGGAATCGATGTCCAGAACGCCCGCCAGCACCTGGGGCTGGTTGGCCACCACGCCGACCGTCTGGCCATCAAGACGGCCGAAGCCGGTGATGATGTTCTTGGCGTAGTCCGCGGAAATCTCGAAGAAGTCCGCCTCGTCCACGACCTTCAGGATCAGCTCCTTCATGTCGTAGGGCTGGTTCGGATTGGCCGGGATCAGGGTGTCGAGACTGTCCTCGTCGCGGTCGGGGTCGTCGTAGCTGTCGCGCACCGGCGGCCGGTCGCGGTTGCTGAGCGGCAGGAAGCCGACGAGGCGGCGCACCTCGGCCAGCGCCTCAAGGTCGTTCTCGAAGGCGCCCTCGGCCACCCCCGACTTGCCGGCGTGCACCCGGGCCCCGCCCAGGTCCTCGTGGCTGACCACCTCATTGGTCACCGTCTTCACCACGTCCGGGCCGGTGACGTACATGTAGGAGGTGTCCTTCACCATGAAGATGAAGTCGGTGATGGCCGGGGAATAGACGTCGCCGCCGGCGCAGGGGCCCATGATGACGCTGATCTGGGGGATGACGCCCGAGGCCAGGGTGTTCTGCAGGAAGATGTCGGCGTAGCCGGCGAGGCTCTCGACCCCCTCCTGGATGCGGGCGCCGCCGGCGTCGAACAGGCCGATGATCGGCGCCCCGCTGGTCAGGGCCATCTTCTGGATCTTGACGATCTTGGCCGCGTGCGCGCCCGAAAGGGAGCCGCCGAAGACCGTGAAATCCTTGGAGAAGACATAGACCAGCCGGCCGCCGATGGTGCCGCGTCCGGTGACCACCCCGTCGCCCGGGATGCGCTGGGCCTCCATGCCGAAGTCCGTGCAGCGGTGCTCCACGAACATGTCGGTTTCCTCGAACGACCCCTCGTCCAGCAGCACGGCGATGCGTTCGCGGGCGGTCAGCTTGCCCTTGGCGTGCTGGGCGGCGATGCGCTTTTCGCCGCCGCCGAGTTTCGCCGCCGCGCGGCGGGCTTCGAGCTGGTCGAGGATGTCTTGCATGGGCGTCTCCCTGTGCCGCGAGGCTTAAGGAGGGGCGCCGCCGGTGGCAAGGCGCACGCCTTATTCCTCCCCCTTTGGGGGAGGGGGACCGTCCGAAGGACGGTGGAGGGGGCAAGCCGCCGCGACACGACGGATGCGATCGAGCACCTCGCCGCGGTCCGCCAGAACATCCCGCGCAGGAATCCTCAGCAAATGCACGCCCTTCTGGCTCAACCACGCATCCCGGCGCCGGTCATGACGGATCTGGTCCGGATCGTCATGTCTCCAGCCATCGACTTCGACGGCGAGTGCGAGGTCGCTGCAAAAGAAATCGAGGATGTAGGGACCGATCGGATGCTGCCGACGAAACCTCAGCCCGCCAAGGCGCCGGCCCCTCAAGGCACTCCAGAGCAGTCCCTCGGGCAGCGTCAGACTACGCCTCAGGGCGCGGGCACGCTCAATCGTGAGAGATGGCGCTTCCATGGGGGCAGGCTAGGCCTGAACTGGCGGCGCGTCAGCCCCCTCCACCGCTTCGCGGTCCCCCTCCCCCTGCGGGGGAGGAATGGGGCGTTACGCCAGCCCCCGGAACCACCGCCCCAGCAGGACCGCCTCGGCGCGACGGGCGGCGGTGCGTTCGGCGGCCTCGGCGTCGACGCCCCACTGCCGCTCCTGATGGTCCTCCTCCAGCCGGCTGAGGTCGAAGGCGGCCTCGGCCCCAAGCGCGCCGCGCTGCAGGGCCAGCGCCAGCACCGCCGAGCCCAGCAGGGGCGTGGCCAGCGCCAGGGCGGCGAGGCCGAAGTCGTCGAGCGCCAACGCCAGCTCGCGCACTCGCGCCAGCGCCGCCGGCTCCTGGGCGCGGTGCACGATCCCCTCGGCCGGGACCAGCGTCACGCCCAGCTCGCGCGCCGCCCAGTCGCGCCACGGAGCCCATTCGCGCGCCTGCCGCTCGACCAGGCTTGAGGGTCCCTCGGCGAGGTAGCAGAGGGCGTCGGAGCCGGCCCAGGCGGCGATCTCGTCCGCCGTCTCGGCCCGAACCGCCGGGATGCGATCGATGGCGGTGAAGGCCAGCCGGGTCGCCGGCATGGTGGCCGGCTCGACCAGTTCGCCCACCGCGGCCCATTCCTCCGCCGACAGGCGGGCCAGCGGCTCGGTCGGGAGGAAGAGATCGGACCCCGCCGGGGACTTCGGGACGCGGTCGTCCAGCGTCACGGCGAAGCCTGCGTCGCGGGCGACCACGTCGACGGCGGTCCAGAAGCGGCGCGGGCGGTCGGGGGCGAACTCGGTGAAGCGGGACGGCGGGGCGCGATCGGTCATGCCGCGCCCTATAGATCAGCCACCGGGCGCGCGCAGCACCTCGCGGGCATCATGGGCCTCGCGCTGCCCGACAAATCCCGGCCCTCGAGCCACGCCTTCGGCCACACGGCGCGAGGCTGGCGCAGCTGGACAGTGCAGGGGAGGCGGTTACGGCGATCAGGGCGGGGCGCATGGCGAAGCCCCTTCCCTTGCCAGGCGTCAGGAGGCGGCGGCGGTTCCCGTCAGCCCCGCCGCGGCCAGCAGGCGGACGAAGTCGTCGGGTGGCGGTGCCTCGACGGTGCAGCGGCCGCCTTCGGGGTGCGGGAAGTCCAGCGCCGCGGCGTGCAGCATCAGCCGCGGCGCGGCCTGGCCGGCGAAGGTCAGAGCCCCGCCATAGCGCGCGTCGCCGACCAGCGGCCGGCCGATCGCCGCGAAGTGCACCCGCAGCTGGTGCATGCGGCCGGTCACGGGGCTGAGCTCGACCAGCGCGCCTTGGGGGTCGACCGAGAGCGTCGTGTAGAGGCTGGTCGCCGCCTGGGCCCCGGGCGCGTCAGCCGCCGCGACCCGCATGTAGCTCTCCCGGCCGATCTCCTCGCGCCGCAGCGACAGGTCGATGCGGCCGGCCTGCGGCTCTGGCGCTGCGGAGACCAGGGCCAGATAGGTCTTCTGCAGCTTGCGGGCCTGGATGGCCCTGCCCAGGAAGCCCGCAGCCGGCTTGGTCTTCGCCGCGAGGATCACGCCGGAGGTGTCGCGGTCCAGCCGGTGCACCAGCTCCGGCCGCTTGCCGTTGGAGCGCATGAAGGCCCACAGCAGGTCGTCGAGGGTGCGGGCACGGATGCGGCCGCCCTGGCTGGACAGGCCGGCGGGCTTGTTCAGCACCAGCACCTGGGCATCCTCATGCAGGACCCAGGACCGCACAGCGGCGGTGTCTTCGGGCGAGAGCTGAACGGGGGCTCGGGCGGTCACCCGGGGTGCATACCCGGCCCCGCCCGTCCCGTCAGCCCGTCAGCGCAGCACGCCCTTGCGGCGCATGGCGCGGCTGTACATGACGAAGCCCAGCCCCAGCAGGAAGATCACAGCACTGAAGATCAGACCGGTCGATCCCATCACCGCATTGCCGCCGGAGGTCTGGCCGTACACCACACTGATGGCGAAGGCGATCAGCGAGGCGAGGAGGGCGTGGAAGGCCAACTTCAGGCGCAGCAGCAGCAGAAGCGAGCCGGCCACCGCGCCCCAGACGCCGATCCCCCAGACCGCCTCCATCCAGACCGGATAGCTCTCGAAATAGGCGCGCTGCTCGGCTGTGAACTGCGCCAGATAAGCGGCGTTGCGCGTCTGGGTCATGATGTAGTCGAAGCCGCCGAAGGCGTTCCAGAGCAGCGCGACGCCGCCGACCAGCCAGAGATGCCAGGGCGTCTTGCCGGCCTCGCCGGCGGGCATTGCGGATGTGGTCATGTCGTCCCCTCCCAAGGATCAGGACGGCAGCATGCGCCTGTGCGATCCCCGGGACAATGAGCGCTGTTCAGTCTCGCCCTGCGGCGCGGCGCGCGCGCAGGGCGCTCCAGCGCTCCAGCCGCTCGCGGATCTTCGCCTCGTGCCCCTCCCCCTTCGGCGCGTAGAAGGTCCGGCGCTCCATCCCGTCGGGGAAGTAGTTGGCACCGGAGAAGCCCTCCGGCGTGTCCGGGTCGTACTGATAGCCCATGCCGTAGCCGAGGTCCCTCATCAGCTTCGTCGGCGCGTTACGGATGTGGGCTGGCGGCGCCAGCGAGCCGGTCTCGCGCGCGGCGCGGGCCGCGGCCTTGTACGCCTCGTAGACGCCGACCGACTTGGGCGCCGTGGCCAGGTGGACAACCGCCTGGGCCAGGGCCAGCTCGCCCTCGGGACTGCCGAGGAAATCATAGGTGTCCTTTGCCGCATTGGCCACGAGGATGGACAGCGGGTCGGCCTCGCCGATGTCCTCGACCGCCATGCGCACGATGCGGCGGGCCAGATACAGCGGGTCTTCGCCCCCCTGCAGCATGCGCGCCAGCCAGTAGAGCGCCGCGTCCGGATCCGAGCCGCGCACCGACTTATGCAGGGCCGAGATGAGATTGTAGTGCTCCTCGCGGCTCTTGTCGTAGGCGGGCGCGCGCTTCTGCAGCAGGGCCGCCAGCCTGGCCGGATCGAGCGTCTCCCCGGCCGGGCTCAGGTCGAACAGCGCCTCGGCGAGGGTCAGCAGATAGCGCCCGTCCCCGTCGGCCATGGCGATCAGCGCCTGGCGCGCCTCCGGGGTCAGCGGCGCGGACCGCTCGAGGTGCGCCTCGGCCTTCGTCAACAGTTGATTGAGCGCCGTGTCGTCGAGCCGGCGCAGCACGAATACCTGCGATCGCGACAGCAGCGCGCCGTTCAGCTCGAACGAGGGGTTCTCGGTCGTGGCCCCGACGAGGGTGATGGTCCCCTCCTCCACGAACGGCAGGAAGCCATCCTGCTGGGCGCGGTTGAAGCGGTGGATCTCGTCGACGAACAGCAAGGTCGCCTGGCCGGCGGCGCGGCGGGCGCGGGCCGTCTCGAAGGCCTTCTTCAGGTCGGCGACGCCGGAAAAGACCGCCGAGATCTGCTGGAACTGGTAGCCCGCGGCCTGGGCCAGCAGCCGCGCGATGGTAGTCTTGCCGGTGCCCGGCGGCCCCCACAGGATCATCGAGCCGAGCCGCCCGGCTTCAACCATGCGACGGATCGGGCCGCCCTCACCGAGCAGATGGTCCTGGCCGACCACCTCCTCCAGCGCGCGGGGCCGCAGCCGGTCGGCCAAGGGAGCCTTGGGCGGGACCACCCCCGCCGCCTCGAACAGATCGCTCATGCGCCCTGATAGGCCCTCCGACGCGGGCGCGCCAAGCTCAGCCGACGCGATCGAGCCCCCGCCGCGCCGCCTCCAGCTCGGCGGCCATCACCGCCTTGAGCCGCTCTGGAGACACAATCTCGACCTGCTCGCCCCAGGTGAACAGGTGCCAGGCCAGCTCGCGCAGACCTGAGGCGGTGAAGCGCACCGCGACGCGACCGTCCGGCAGGTCCTCCAGGGTCTGGGTCGGGTGCCAGCGCCAGGCCCGGGCCTCGGCCGCGCCGTCCGCAGAAATGCGCAGCACCACGTCCTCGACCTCGTCCTGGTAGATGCCGAACGAACGGTTGGCGAACGTGGACAGATCGAAATCCGGTGGCGGCGGCGCGCTCCCCTCCCCCGCCGCCACCGCGCTCATGCGATCCAGCCGGAAGGTCTGGATGCGGCCGCTCTCGCGATCGGCGGCGACCAGGTAGTTGGCGCGGCCGAACATCAGCCCGCAGGCGGCGACGCTGCGCCGACGCGGGTCGGCCCCGGGGCGGCTGTAGGTGAACTCCAGCGGACGCCCCGCGAGGATGGCCCCACGGATGGCCGCCAGCACGGCCTCGTCGGCCGAAGGCCGAGGGCCGGCCTGGACGGCGATGGTCTCGGCCCGCACGAGGGCCTCAAGGTCCGGGGCGATGCGGTTGAGCGCCGTCGAGCGCGTCGCTGACTTGATCTTGCGCTCAAGACCCTCCAGCGCCTGGGCCCGCGCGCCCTCCCCGGCCGAGCGGAGCGCCTGTGCGGCCTTGGACAGCTCCAGCAGCTCCTCGGCGGTCGGGGCCTGCTCGAAAGCCGACAGTCCGCCCCGGATGCGCCAGCGCTTGGTCGGCGGATCGACCACCTCCTCGGCGGCCGGAAACAGGGCCAGTACCGCGTCGCGCATCCTCTCGGCCGTGCGCCGTCCCACGCCCATCTCGGAAGCCATCTCGTTGAGCGTCAGGCCCTCTGCGCTGGCGGCCATCCGCCGCGCCAGTTCGATGACCATGGCCGCCTTGTCGTGCCGCATTTCAGCTGCGTCCGTTTCTGACGCAATGCTGCATCATGTTGGGATCATCGACAAGACGCAGATCGATGGAGACCCGAATGTTCTCGCCCGCCGCGGCCGTCGCAGCCCGCCGCTACCTGATCGTCCCCTGTGAGGCCGAGGGCTGCCGCGATCTGTCGATCATCTGGGACCGGCTGGAGGAGCAGGTAGTCGACGTCATCTCGGCCGCGAGCCTGAACCGATACTCGGACGAGGACGCCCTGTGGGACGAGGCGCGCGGCCCGGTCGAAGACTTCCCAACGGCGATCCGGGCCCGGGCCGCCTGACGCTGATCAGGCCGCGAAGATTTCGCGGCCGCTCACGAAGGTGCGGCTGACACAGCCCTGCAGCGACCGGCCGTCGAAGGGCGAGTTGCGCGACTTGGAGCGCAGCCTGTCGGCGTCGACCCGGAGGGGCGCGCCCGGGTCGAACAGCACCAGATCCGCCGGCGCGCCGGGAGCCAGGACCCCCGCCTCCAGACCGAGCAGACCCGCAGGCCCCTGGGTAAGGGGCCGCAGAACCTCCAGAAGCCCCAGGCCGTACTCGTGATGCAGGAGCAGGGCCGCCGGCAGCAGGGTCTCCAGCCCGACCGCGCCCGGCGTGGCGTCCTGGAACGGGCGGCGCTTGTCCTCAGCCGGTGCCGGGGTATGGGCCGAGGTGATCACGTCGATCAGCCCATCGCGCACGGCCTCGATCAGGGCCAGCCGGTCGCTCTCCGCCCGCAGCGGGGGGTCGAGCCGGTAGAAGGTGCGGTAGTCACCGATGTCCAGCTCGTTGAAGCTGAGGTGGTTGACCGAGACCGACGCGGCGACCTCCAGCCCTCGCGCTCGGGCGCGGGCGAGCGTCTCCAGTGCGCCGGCGGTGGAAATCTGATCCACCAGAAAGCGGGCCCCGGTTTGTTCAACGAGGGCGAGGTCGCGCTCCAGCTGGATACGCTCGGCGATGGCCGGGGCGGCCGGCAGACCGAGGCGTGTGGCCAGCTCGCCCGAGGTCGCCACCGCCCCTTGCGATAGCCATGGATCCGCCGGCCGGTGGGCGATCAGGGCGTCGAAGGCGGTGGCGTAGCTCATCACCCGCATCAGGGTACGGCTATCGGCGATGACGTGATCGACGTCGGTGAAGTAGAGCGCACCGGCCTCTGTCATCAGTCCGATCTCGGCCATGCTCTGGCCTTCGAGGCCACGCGTGGCGGCCCCTGCGGCGCGCACATTGATCAGGCCGAGGGCCGCTCCGCGCCGCTGAACGAAGTCGATGCCCGCCGGATCGTCGAGAGCGGGGTCCGTGTCCGGCTGGACCACGATAGTGGTCACGCCCCCGGCCGCGGCGGCCAGGGCTGCGGACTTCAGCGTCTCGCGCGGCTCGGCCCCCGGCTCACCGGTCTTGACCCGGATGTCGATCAGCCCCGGTGCCAAGCACTGGCCGCCGGCGTCGACGATGGTCACGCCGGCCGGGGCCGCCGCACACGCGCCGCGCAGGACGTCGCGGATTCGGCCGTCCTCGACGAGGACGGCACCGGGGCCGTCATAACCGCTGGCAGGATCCAGCAGGCGGGCATTGAGCAGGGCGAAGACCGTCATGCGCGCGCCTCCGCGAGCGCCGCCAGCACCGCCATGCGGGCGGCCACGCCCATTTCCACCTGGTCCTGGATCAGCGAAACGGACAGGTCGTCGGCCACGTCGGAGTCGATCTCGACCCCGCGGTTCATCGGCCCGGGATGCATCACCTTCGCGCCCGGGTTGGCCCACGCCAGCTTCTCGCGGTCCAGACCGTAGAAGCGGAAGTATTCGCGCGTAGACGGGGCCAGCGACCCGGTCATCCGCTCCAGCTGCAACCGCAGCATCATGACCACATCACACCCCGCCAGCCCCTCGCGCATGTCGTGGAACACCTCGCAGCCCCAGCGGTCGGCGTCGCCGGGCACCAGCGTCGGCGGGCCGACGAGGCGGACCCTCGCCCCCATCATCGACAGCAGGACCACATTCGACCGTGCCACCCGGCTGTGGGCCACGTCGCCGCAGATGGCGACGGTCAGGCCGCCGACATCGCCGAACGCCCGGCGCAGGGACAGGAGGTCCAGAAGGGCCTGGGTCGGATGCTCATGGCGGCCGTCGCCGGCGTTGACCACGGCGCACCCGACCTTCTGCGACAGCAGGGCCGCCGCCCCGGAGGAGGCGTGTCGGACCACAAGAATGTCCGGCCGCATGGCGTTCAGGGTCACCGCCGTGTCGATCAGGGTCTCGCCCTTGGCCACGGAGGAGGCCTGCACCGGCATGGAGACTACGTCCGCCCCCAGCCGCTTGGCGGCGATCTCGAATGAGGAGCTGGTCCGCGTGGAGTTCTCGAAGAACAGGTTCACGACCGTATGGCCGCGCAGGATGTCGACGCCCTTGGACGACTGCCGGTTCAGCTCGACGAAGGCGGAGGCGAGGTCGAGTATCTGCGTGGTCGCGAGCGGATTGAGGTCGGTCGCCGACAGGAAGTGCGGCTTCGGAAAGGGGACCCGGCGCGCGCGAATCGTCTCGACGAGGGCGTCAGAGGAGGTCATCGAGGGCCCGCTATAGGCAGGTCCGCGGCCGGAGGGAAGCGTGGCCCCCGAAATCCAGCTCAGGCGTAGCCGAGCAGGATCAGCAGCAGGGGTATCGTCAGGGCGCTGCCGACCGTGGTGAAGGCGATCGAGCCGGCCATCAGCTTTGCATCGCCGCCCATCTGGCGCGCCATGACATAGGCGGCGGCGGCCCCTGGTGCGGCACCGGCGAGCAGGGCCACGCCCTGGGCGGTGCGGTCTCCGCCGAGCAGGGCACAGACCCAGAACATGGTCAGCGGCAGGGCCACCAGCTTTACGAGGGCGATCAAGCCCAGCGTCACAGGCCGTCCGGCGGCGTGGGTGAAGCTGAGTCCTGCCCCGACCACCAGCAGGCCCAGCGGCACCGCCGCCTCGCCGGTGAGGCGCAGCAGGCCGGCCACGGCACCCTCTGGCTCAAGCTCCGAGACGTTGAGCAGGGCACCGGCGGCGCAGGACAGAATGATCGGGTTGCGCGACAGCGAGCGCAGCGCGCCGCGCCAGCCGGACGCCTGGTCCGCGCCCCAGCGAGTCAGGACCAGCACGCAGATGACATTGACCGCTGGTGCCAGCACGCCGAAGGCGAGCGAGGCGAGGCCGACACTCTCGGGGCCCAGCACCCCAAGCGCCACCGGCAGGAAGACAAAGCCGTTCCAGCGGATGACTCCCTGGAAGACGCTGGTGAAGCCGGGTCCATCCAGCTTGATCAGCGGCCGCACCAGCAGGGTGACGAGGGCGAAGGCCAGTGTCACGCCGACCGTGGACATGGCCACCGGCCCTGCGGCTCCCGAGGCGAAGTCCGCCCCCCACACCGCCGGGACCAGGAAGCTGGGATAGAGCACGACGTAGGACAGGCGCTCGACGCCCTTCCAGCCATCGTCCTTCAGGAAGCCCAGCCGCCGCAGGCCCCAGCCGAGGGCGATCAGGAAGAAGACGGGTAGAACCCCGCCGAGCACGCCGATCATGCGCGGAGCCTGTCTAGCGCGCCCTGGAGGATCCACGCCGCGGCGGTGCGGTCGACCACCTCGGCGCGGCGCCGACGGCTGAGATCGAGACCCTCGATCAGGAACCGCTCGACCCCGGCGGTGGACAGTCGCTCGTCCCAGAAGGCGACGGTGACGGAGCGCAGGCGCTCGAGGTTGCGGGCGAAGGCTCGCGCGGACTGCGCCCGGGGGCCCTCGCTGCCGTCCATGTTGGCGGGCAGGCCGATGACGATGCCGGACGCTCCGCGCTCGTCCATCAGGGCGAACAGCTGTTGGGCATCCTGCGTGAACTTGCTGCGCTTCAGGGTCTGCAGCGGGCTGGCGATCATGCGGCTGCGGTCAGACGCTGCCACACCTATGGTCGTCTCGCCGAGGTCGAGACCGAACCAAGGGGTGTTCGGGGCCGTAGCGGCGGGCAAAGCAGTCAGGTCGACGACGGGCACCGGCCGTGGCTAGGCGTTGCCATCGCCGCTGTCAAAGGCGAGGGTGCCGCCGACCGGAAGGAGACTCGCATGATCCGATCGACAGTCGTCCTGGCGCTGGCCGCCACCCTGCTCTCCGCCTGCGGCCAGGGCGCAGACACGCAGGAGGCCGCCTCGCCCGCCGCCCTCGAGCCGGCCGGCGCGCCCGTGACGGTCGAGGTCGACGACGCCGCCTGGCTGCAGGCCGCCGCCTCCGTGGTCGAGCTGGTGGCCCTGCCGGACCTGAACGCCAAGGTGTTCGGCACTGCCGCGGGCGACCCGGCGGTCAATGGCCTGTACACCTACATTGCCTTTTTTGGCGGGGCAGCCGAGGGCTGGCGCGTTTACCGCCTTGGCGACTTCGAGGACTTTGAGGTGCTGGCCTCCGCTCCTGGCCGCATCGATCTCGAGATTAACGAGAGCGCAGTCGACAGCGAAAGCGGCGGCATCGCCGCCTCGACCCGCCGGATCATCGTCGGCTGGACCCCGGGTGAGGACGGCGCGCCGCCGCAGACCATCAACGTCACCCCGGCCGCCTGATCGGCGTCTCGCGCCTTGTGGCGCAGGCGTTCGGACGCTAATCCCGGCCGCCTGAGTTCCCGCAACGTCCGGAGCGACCGATGGCCATCGACGCCGCGACGGTGAGGCGTGTCGCCCACCTCGCCCGCATCAAGACTTCCGAGGACCGGCTCGAACCGCTGGCCGCCGAGCTGAACGGCATCCTCGCGTGGATCGCGCAACTGAACGAGGTCGATGTCGAGGGCGTGGAGCCGATGACCTCGAACGTGGCCCAGACCCTGCGGCTGCGTGAGGACGAGGTCACCGACGGGGACAAGCTCTCCGCCGTGCTGTCGAACGCGCCCAAGGCCGCGGACGGCTTCTTTGTCGTCCCCAAGGTGGTGGAATGAGCGACCTGACCTCCCTCACCCTGACCGACGCCGTCGAGGCCCTGAAGGCGCGCCGCGTCTCCTCGGAGGAGCTGACCACAGCCTTCCTCGGGGCCATCAGCACCGCCAATCCGGCGCTCAACGCCTATGTCGAGGTCACCGCCGACAAGGCGCTGGACATGGCCCGGACCTCGGACGCGCGGCTGGCCCGCGACCAAGGGGGGCCCCTCGAAGGCGCGCCGCTCGGCGTCAAGGATCTGTTCTGTACCGAGGGCGTTCAGACCGCCGCCGGCTCGAACATGCTGCGCGGCTTCGTCCCGCCGTACGAATCGACCGTCACCGCCAACCTTTGGCGCGACGGGGCGGTGATGCTCGGCAAGCTCAACATGGACGAGTTCGCCATGGGCTCGTCGAACGAAACCAGCGCCTTCGGCCCGGTGAAGAACCCGTGGAAGTCGTCGGCGCAAAATGCCGAGTTGACTCCCGGCGGCTCCTCCGGCGGATCGGCCTCGGCCGTCGCCGCCGACCTGTGTCTGGCCGCCACCGCCTCTGACACCGGCGGCTCGATCCGCCAGCCAGCCGCCTTCACCGGCACCGTCGGCATCAAGCCGACCTACGGCCGCGCCAGCCGCTTCGGCATGGTGGCCTTCGCCAGCTCGCTCGACCAGGCCGGCCCGATCACGAAGACAGTGGCGGACGCGGCCCTGATGCTGCGCTCGATGTGCTCCTTCGATCCGAAGGACTCGACCAGCCTCGACATCGAGACTCCCGACTGGTCCGCCGCCCTCGGTCAGGGTGTGAAGGGGCTGAAGATCGGCGTGCCGCGCGAGTATGTCGTCGACGGCATGCCGGCCGAGATCCAGGCGCTTTGGGACAAGGGCGTCGAATGGCTCAAGGCCGCCGGCGCGGAGATCGTCGACATCAGCCTGCCGCACACGAAGTACGCCCTGCCGACCTACTACATCGTCGCCCCGGCCGAGGCCTCGTCGAACCTGGCGCGGTATGACGGCATGCGCTTCGGCCACCGGGCCGACACGGCCGCCAACCTGACCGACCTTTACGAAACCACTCGCGCCGAGGGCTTCGGCAAGGAGGTCCAGCGCCGCCTGACCATCGGCGCCTATGTGCTCTCGGCCGGCTTTTACGACGCCTACTATGTGCGGGCGCTGAAGGTGCGCCGGCGCATCGCCGAGGACTTCGACAAGGTCTGGGGCCAGGTCGACGCCATCCTGACGCCGTCGACCCCGTCAGCCGCCTTCGCGCTCGGCGACAAGCAGATCGACCCGGTGACCATGTACCTGAACGACGTCTTCACGGTGACCGCCAACCTCGCCGGCCTGCCGGGCATCTCGGTGCCCGCCGGGGTCGACGCCGGCGGCCTGCCGCTGGGCCTGCAGGTGATCGGCAGGGCCCTTGACGAGGCGACCGTGTTCCGGGTCGCCGAGGCGCTGGAAGACGCGGCGGGCTTCACGGCGAAGCCGGCGAAGTGGTGGTAAAGCCTCCCTCCCCCGCCGGGAGAGGGAGGGTCTGACGTCAGAGCGCCTTCAGCTCGGTGTCTATGGCCGCCAGCATGGCATCGGTGATCGCGCCCTGCGACAGGGGCTGGACCTGCTTCAGCGACATGGCCTCGAATTGCGGCCGGGCCGGATGCTCGGCCACGCCCGGGATGTGCTTCTCCAGCACGGCTGCGGCGGCCGGGTTGGCGAGGATGTCGCGGATCGGGGTGTCGATGGTGAAGGCCGGGGCGGCCGGCGTCGCGGCGGCCGGGGCGGCATGGCCGGCGTGGCCGTCACCGGCGGGGGCGGCCGGGGCGTCCTGGGCGACCGCCGGGGCGGCAATCATCAGGGCGGCGAGAACTAGGGTGGTCTTATGCATGGCAGGTCTCCGAAAAGGACGGGTGGAGAATGCCCCGGATTTCGAGACCGCGCCACGACAAAACTTTCCCTTCCTCGCGCGCGAAGCTAGACACCGGTCATGACCGACGTCGCTGCCCCCCGCTATGTCATCGAAGGCCGCACCGGCCCCTGGGAACTGGTTCTGGGCCTGGAGGTTCACGCCCAGGTCGCCTCGAAGGCCAAGCTGTTTTCCGGAGCCGCCGTCGGCTTCGGCGCCGGCCCGAACGAGCAGGTGTCGCTGGTCGACGCCGGCTTCCCCGGCATGCTGCCGACCCTGAACCGCTTCTGCGTCGAGCAGGCGGTGCGCTCGGGCCTCGGCCTGCGGGCCCGGATCAACCGCCGCAGCCAGTTCGACCGCAAGAACTACTTCTACCCGGACCTGCCGACAGGCTACCAGATCAGCCAGCTGTACCATCCGATCGTCGGCGAGGGCGTGGTCGAGGTCGAGCGAGACGACGGCAGCTTCTTCGAGGTGCGCATCGAGCGCCTGCACCTCGAGCAGGACGCCGGCAAGCTGATCCACGACCTGTCACCGTCGGAAAGCTATGTCGACCTGAACCGGGCCGGCACGGCGCTGATGGAGATCGTCTCGCGCCCCGACATGCGCACGCCGGACGAGGCGGTGGCCTATCTGAAGAAGCTGCGCACCATCCTGATCTATCTCGGGACCTGCGACGGCGACATGGAGAAGGGCAACCTGCGCGCCGACGTCAACGTCTCGGTGTGCCGCCCGGGCCAGTACGAAAAGTACCGCGCCAGCGGCGACTTCGGCCATCTGGGCACCCGCTGCGAGATCAAGAACGTCAATTCGTTCCGCTTCATCTCCCAGGCCATCCAGTACGAGGCGCGGCGCCAGATCGAGATCCTCGAGGACGGCGGCAAGATCGACCAGGAGACCCGCCTGTTCGACCCCAACAAGGGCGAGACGCGCTCCATGCGCTCCAAGGAAGAGGCGCACGACTACCGCTACTTCCCGGACCCCGACCTGCTGCCGCTGGAGCTGGAGGAGGCCTGGATCGAGGGCATCCGCGCCTCCCTGCCGGAACTGCCGGACGACAAGCGCCGCCGCTTCATGAGCCAGTACGGCCTGTCGCAATACGACGCCGGGGTGCTGATCTCGGAACAGGCCAAGGCCGACTATTTCGAAGCGGCCGCAAAGGGGCGTGACGCCAAGCTGGTGGCCAACTGGGTGACCAACGAGGTCTCCGCCCGGCTGACCGCCGACAGCCGCGACTTCGCCGACAACCCCCTGCCCGCCGCCCACGTGGCCCAGCTGGTCGAGCTGATCGAGACCAACGTCATCTCCTCCAAGATCGCCAAGGAGGTGTTCGACCACGTGTGGAACGGCGAAGGCTCGCCGGCCGAGGTGGTCGAAAGGCACGGCCTGAAGCAGGTCACCGATACCGGCGCGATCGAGAAGGCCGTCGATGACATCATCGCCGCCAACCCCGACAAGGTCGAAGCCGTGAAGGACAAACCCCAGGCCTTGGGCTGGTTCGTCGGCCAGGTCATGAAGGTCACCGGCGGCAAGGCCAATCCGGCGGCGGTCAACGACATCCTGAAGGCGAAGCTGGGGCTTTAAGGCGACCGGGAGCTCCGGCGCGGGGCCCGGCCTCAGTCCGGATGCCTCTCCCTCAGGGTCTTGATGCTCCAGCGCGCCATCTCGGCGATGACGGCCTGATCGACGTCGTCCAGCCGGCTCAGATAGATGCAGCCCTTGCCGGTCTTGTGCTTGCCCAGCCGCGCCAGAAACGCCTCCCGGGCGTCGTCGGCGGCGGCCATGTAGAGCACCAGATTGGCCTTGCGCGGCGAGAACCCCACCAGCGGCGCCTCGCCCGAATGGCCGCTGTCGTAGGTGTAGCGGTACCTGCCGAAGCCGATGATCGAGGGCCCCCACATCACGGGTGGGTAGCCGGTCGCCTCGGCCAGCAGGGCCAGCACGGCGCGGGCGTCCTCGCGCCGGCCCGGATGATCGACGCTGTCGATGAAGGCCTCGGGCGAGACAGGCGTGGGCCGGGTTTTCGCGTCGGCGGGCATGGCGGCGTTCCGGCTGTGGAGCGTGCAATCTTTCCGTGTTAGGCCTGCGCGATGCCGACCATATCATGGTTCTATGGTATAGCGATCCGGATGTACTTCGACGATCATCCGCCGGCGCACTTTCATGCGCTCCACTCACGCGACGTGGCCCTGATCGAGATCGACACGGGCGAAATCATCCGTGGCCGACTCCGCCCGACAGAGGCCCGGCGGGTGAAGCGTTGGACCCTGTTGCACCGGGACGCGCTGATGGAGAACTGGAAACTGGCTCAACAGGGCGGAAACGTCGAATTGAAGCGGATCGCAGGACTGGATGAGGACGATGTCTGAAACGCTGCCCTTGATCGATCGGGTTCGGGTCGTCGGTCCCTACCGGCTGAGGCTTTGGTTCAGCGACGGCCAGGTGGGCGAATGGAGCTTTGACCGGCTGGCGACCGATGAGCGGCCCGTCGCTCTGGCCTTCAGGGAGCCGGGCTTTTTCGAGCAGGTGTTTCTCGATTTCGGGGCTCTGACCTGGCCAAATGGCTACGATCTGAGCCCCGTGGCGCTCTACGATGACATGGCGGCGGCGGGGGTGCTGAAAGTCGAGAGCGCGGCGGCGTGAGAGCGCTTTCATGGATCGGACGCGTACTCGGCAAACTCGTGTCCGGGCTTCAGACATTAGCGGGTCGCGCCGCTGCGGGGATCGCCGTATTTGGCGCGCTAGTCTGGTTCTTGTGGCCTTCGTCTTCTTGGCAGGTCGAACCTGAACCCTTGCTTGCCCTTATCGTCTCAGCGGCGGGCTGGTTGGGCTCGCTCGGGCCTACACGCCAAGCAGAATCCGAAAAACCCTTGCCCCCGACAACCCATGACGTGAAGCTTCTTGCGCGCTTTCGCGAAACCTTAACTGAGCCAGCCAAGCGGTTCCTTAGGGATCAGGACCTGCTTTCGACCTTTAACTGGAAGACCATTGATTGCCTTTTGGAAATCTCTCACAGTTGGCGGGGCGCTGAGTTTGCATTCGACGATGAGGAGCTTGAGGCACTTTTCGTCCCTCTTATCGACAGCATTCGAGGCTTCACCAATGAATTGGCGCTGCGGAGCTATATGGTCCGAGGCAGCGACGAGCGGGCTTCAGTTTTGACGGATCACGACCGTGAGTATGAAGTGAGCGATCGCACCCGACAGACAGCGCGAGAGCTGAACGATCAAGCCACACAACTAGCCGAAAGTATAGACGAGTTCATTCGCTTCGCCAGACCGCGCCTGGAAAGAGGTTAGATCACAGCCCCTTCACGATCCCCTCGACCATCTTCTTGGCGTCGGCGAACAACATCATGGTGTTGTCGCGGAAGAACAGCTCGTTCTCGACCCCGGCGTAGCCCGCCGCCATGCCGCGCTTGACGAACAGCACCGTGCCGGCCTTCTCCACGTCGAGGATCGGCATGCCGTAGATGGCGCTGGTCGGGTCAGTCTTGGCCGCCGGGTTGGTGACGTCGTTGGCGCCGATGACGAAGGCCACGTCGGCGGAAGCGAACTCGCTGTTGATGTCCTCCAGCTCGAACACCTCGTCGTAGGGGACATTGGCCTCGGCCAGCAGCACGTTCATGTGGCCGGGCATGCGGCCGGCGACGGGGTGGATGGCGTACTTCACCTCGACCCCCTCCTCCTTCAGCTTGTCGGCCATCTCGCGCAGGGCGTGCTGGGCCTGGGCCACGGCCATGCCGTAGCCGGGCACGATGATGACCTTGGAGGCGTTCTTCATGATGAAGGCCGCGTCCTCGGCCGAGCCCTGCTTGACCGGTCGGGTCTCGACCCGGCCCTCGCCCGCTGCGGCGGAGTCGCCGCCGAAGCCGCCGAGGATCACCGAGATGAAGCTGCGGTTCATCCCCTTGCACATGATATAGCTGAGGATGGCACCCGAGCTGCCGACCAAGGCCCCGGTGATGATCAGGGCGATGTTTTCGAGGGTGAAGCCCAGCGCCGCCGCAGCCCAGCCGGAGTAGCTATTGAGCATCGACACCACGACGGGCATGTCGGCCCCGCCGATCGGGATGATCAGGGTGGCGCCCAGCACCAGGGCGATCAGGAACACGCCCCAGAAGGCCCAGGTGGCGGTCCCGTCAGAGCCGACCATGATGCCGATCAGCAGCACCGTGGCCAGCCCCAGCCCGATGTTGATCAGGTGCCGCGCCGGCAGCAGGATCGGCGCGCCGCTCATGTTGCCGTTGAGCTTGGCGAAGGCGATGACCGAGCCGGTGAAGGTGATGGCGCCGATGGCCATGCCGAGACTGAGCTCGATCACCGAAAGGGCCTTGATGCCGCCGGTCCCGTCGGAAATGCCGAAGCCCTCGGGGGCGTAGACGGCGCCAATCGCCACCAGACAGGCAGCCAGACCGACCAGCGAGTGGAAGGCCGCGACCAGCTGGGGCATCTGGGTCATCTGCACCCGCGCCGCGATCAGGGCTCCGACCCCGCCGCCGACGACCACGCCGCCGAGGATCAGGGCGGCGGTCAGCAGGTCCAGCGTGCCCGAGCCCCAAAGCGTCAGCAGGGTGACCAGCACCGCCAGCCCCATGCCGACCATGCCCATGGTGTTGCCCTGACGGCTGGTCTCAGGGCTCGACAGGCCGCGCAGCGACAGGATGAACAGCACCCCGGCGACAAGATAGGCCAAGGCGGCGAGCGAGGCGTTCATGGACGGTCCTTCCCCCCGAGGCGCGGGTGCCTCGATATCTGATGCAGCGCTGCGGGGTGCCCGGTCATGTCAGAGCAGCCCCGCATAGGCCGTTTCGCCGGTCCGGGCCGCACCGGCCGACGCGACTTCGTCCCCGCGCACCAGCGCGAGGCCGACAGGCCCGGCCCCGCCGGTCTTGGTCAGGGTGCATCGGCCGTTGTCGCCCGGCAGACGGCCGGCCTGCGGTCCCGCGCCGCTCAGCCGGGTGCGGTTGGCCCAGCGCGCCTGTTCGTAGGCGCTGGCGGCGTAGGTCACCGGGCGGAAGCGACAGTCGAGGGACCAGCTCGCGCCTGCGGGGGCCGCCACATGCCAGTGCAGGCCGGACGCCGTGTCCTCGCCGACCGCCGTCTGGGCCACAGCCGGCCCCGCGGCGATCGCAAACACTGTCAGCAGAAGCCCCGCCCGCATCATCGCGCCTGCTGCCCTCCGGTCCGGCCGAGCCGCCACAGGGCGGCGCCGATGAAGACCGGGCCCAGAGCCAGAACGAGCCAGTCAAAGGCGTTGAGAGGACGCACCGGGAAGAACACGCGGATCAGCAGGGCACCGATCACCAGCACCACCCCGCAGTCGCGGTAGCGGATGCGCTGGATCGGACACTTCTCGCCGAACCAGCTCCACACCCACAGGGCCATGCCGACCGCGGTCGCCACCCAGGCGGCTCCGACGGCGAGGGCGACAGGATCGGGCGCGGTCACTTGTGGGCCGCCCCCGCCGGGCGTTCCTTCTTCTTGTACATGGCCAGCATGCGGCGCGTGACCATGAAGCCGCCAAAGATGTTGACCGAAGCGAGCGCCACGGCGGCGACGCCCGCCCCCTTGGCGATCCAGCCGTTCGGGCCCTCGGCCTGACCCGTGGCGGCCGCGGCGGCGATCAGGCCGCCGACGATGATCACCGACGAGATGGCGTTGGTCACCGCCATCAGCGGGGTGTGCAGCGCCGGCGTCACGCTCCAGACCACGTAGTAGCCGACGAAGATGGCGAGCACGAAGATCGCCAGGCGGAAGATGGTGGGGTCGACGTGTTCCATCAGATGGCCTTGCCCATGCGGCTGGAGGTCAGCGCGCGAATTCGGATCAGGAGTCCGTCGATATCATCCTCGACCTCGCCGGTCGAAACCCTTAGGACGGCGTAGCCTTGGCTCTCGAAAAACTGATCCCGTTCCAGATCGCGGAGAGCGACATCAGGACGCTGGTGCACGCCGCCGTCGATCTCGATCACCAGAGCCGCGCGGTGACAGGCGAAGTCGGGCACGAACCGACTGAAAACCGGCTGCCTGCGAAATCTCACTGGCAGACGTCGAAGCCTCTCCCACAACCTCGCTTCGGTCCATGTCGGGGTGCTGCGTAGCAATCGGGCGCGCCTGACCGTCCGTCGGGGTGTCCGCTCTCGGGCGAAGCCCTCCCCCTGGATGGGGGAGGGTTGGGTGGGGGTGCAGTCTCGCTCGTCTGACGAGGACGCGAGAGAGGCGATCCCGCTCTCGCCTCCCGCATGCAAACCTGCGAGGTCGGCGGATGCACCCCCATCCCCGACCCTTCCCCCATCGAGGGGGGAGGGAGACTGCAGTTGCCTCATCCCCTCACCCCTTCGTGCACGATCTCGCCGCCGTGGGTGACGACAGCGGCCTTGAGGATCTCGTCCTCCAGGTCGAGCGTCACCGCCCCGTCCTTGAGCACGAGGCCGAGGAAGGCGAACAGGTTGCGGGCGTAGAGCGCCGAGGCGTCGGCGGCGATGCGGCCCGGCAGGTTGCCGTGGCCGACGATGGTCACGCCGTTGGCGGTGGTCACCACCTCGTTCAGCTTCGCCCCCTCCACGTTGCCGCCGTTCTCGATGGCGAGGTCGACCAGCACCGACCCGGGCTTCATCGAGGCGACATGGGCGGCGGTGACCAGCCGGGGCGCCGGACGGCCGGGGATCAGGGCGGTGGTGATGACCACATCCTGCTTGACGATGTGGGCGGCGGTCAGCTCGGCCTGCTTGGCCTGGTACTCGGCGGACATGGCCCTGGCGTAGCCGCCGGCGGTCTCGGCCGCCCTGAACTCCTCGTCCTCGACGGCGATGAACTTGGCCCCGAGACTCTCGACCTGTTCCTTGGAGGCGGGCCGCACGTCGGTGGCGGTGACCACGGCTCCCAGGCGGCGGGCGGTGGCGATGGCCTGCAGGCCGGCGACCCCGGCGCCCATGACGAACACCTTGGCCGCCGCGACGGTGCCGGCGGCGGTCATCATCATCGGGAAGCCCTTGCCGTAGGCGGCGGCCGCCTCGATCACGGCGCGATAGCCGGCCAGGTTGGCCTGGGACGACAGGGCGTCCATCACCTGGGCCCGGGTGATCCGGGGCACGAACTCCATGGCGAAGGCGGTCGCCCCGGCCCCGGCCAGCGCCTTGACCGTCTCCCTGTCGCGCCAGGCGTCGAGCAGGGCCACGACCACGGCACCGCTTTTCAGGGCGCTGGTCTCCTGCGCCGTCGGCCCACGCACCTTGAGCAGGATGTCGGCACCGGTCAGGACGGCCCGCGTGTCCGCCAGAACGGCGGCACCGACGGCGGCGTAGTCAGCGTCAGGGATGGAGGAGCCGCCGCCCGTTCCTACCTCGACCCGCACGGTCGCGCCGAGGCCGATGAGCTTCTTCACCGTTTCAGGCGTGACGGCGCAGCGGGTCTCACCTTCGCGGCGTTCGCGGGTGACGGCGATGGTGACGGCCAAGGGCGACTCCCGGCATTGATATCCCGTGAGCTTAGGCGGTTATCGAAAGGCGCGTAAAGCGGCGACGGACGTGCACCCCCGCAAAAAAAATCGACCGGGATTCCGGCGAAACCATGGGGAACGCTGCTGTAACCGATCCCAGCCGGACACGCCTGGGGGGGGCGTGACCGCCGCGCAGGATGTCAGTGAGCCTGGGGCTTCTCGCGCAGGAACCACCAGCCGGCGGCGGCGAGCACAATCGTCGCGATGACAGCGGGCACGAACCCACCGTTGGGCATGAACCAGACGGTCAGCAGAAGGAGGATCGCAGCCACCGCCAGCGACCCCCACTTGGTCAGGCCCCCAAAGAGCGCCCAGGTCGCTTTCTGCTCCTCGATCTCCATCGAGCCGTGCTCGTAGGCGTCTTGGTCGGCGGGGGCGTGATGCGGGTCGGCCATGTGTCGAGTCCGGAGTTGTCCTGTCCCGCCGCCTTATAGGGCCTGTTCGGCGACGCTCAAGCGCCTGATGGCCGCGCGCGCCTCACTCCAGCGCCGCAAGGGCGTCCCGGGTGAAGGCGACGATATCGAAGCCGCGCCCCGCGGGGTCCTCGCCGCGCCGCACCAGGACGAGTCGCCGACTCGGCACGATGACGATGTACTGGCCGCGATTGCCCTGGGCCGCGAGGGTGTCGGCGGGCACACCTTCCGAGCGGTTCATCAGCCAGACGGTGGCCCCATAGCCGAGCGCCCCGGTCGGCTGGGGTCCGGACGGGTCCCCCACATAGGCCCGCCAGCCTTCCGGCAGCAGCCGCTCGCCCTCCCAGACGCCATCCTGCACGTAGAGCTGTCCAAGGCGCGCCAGGTCCCGCGCGGTCGACCAGACCTGGCTGGATAGCATGTAGCCGCCGCGCCAGTCGGTCTCGACGAAGGTGTCGGTCATGCCCAGCCGGTCGAGGAAGGTTTCGGGCGGCGTCGCCGCCAGCGCTGGAGCGACCGAATGGATGGCCAGCAGGGTGTCGTTGTTGGCGTAACGGTAGCGCGCTCCCGGCGGGGCGATCAGCGGCCAGCCTGGCGTCTGCTCGGCGATCGCCACCCCGCCGAAGTAGAGGGCGTCGGTGCGACTTCCGGCAGTGTCGCTGGTCAGGCCCGAGCTCATGCGCATCAGCTGGTCGACCGTGATCGCTCCCCGGGGGTCGCCGGGGGTCGACCATTCAGGGATGGCGGCCGCGCCCATGACGTCGTTCCCGGTTCGGTGCGCCACCCAGCCGACGAGTGTCCCCGCGAGGCTCTTGGCCACGGACCAGGTGCGCTGGGGCGTGTCCGGGCCGAAGCCCTCGCGATAGCGCTCGGCCACGAGACGGCCATCCTGCACCATCACCACCGCCGTAGTCACCCCGGGACCGTAGGCGTCTCCCATCGCACCGGCGAGGGTCGTCTCCAGAGCCGCAGCATCCCCGCGCGGCGCAGCGGTCGGCCACGGCGTCGAGTCGGTGCGCCTCACCGGGGCCCGGGGCGGCAGGGCCTCGGCCCCGACCGGGGCGATGACGCAGCCACGGCCGGGCGTATGCACCGCCAGCCGCGGCGGCAGGGTCGGATCCCAGGCGACGCGCACCTCCGCCTCGCCAACATCGGCCGTCATGCCGCGCACCAGCGGATCGAGCTCCGGATAGATGCCGACCAGTTCGTGGGTCTCGACACTTTCGACCGTGCGCTCGGCCCCCGCCTCACGGGCGTTGAACACCGCACCACAGACCATAAGGGCCTTGTAGCCGGCGGCCATGGCGAGATCGGCCGGCCGCGGCACCGGCGGCGTCTGGGCCAGCGTCGGCGCGGCCGCCGCGAGCAGAAGGAGGGCGGCGCCGGGGATCCGGAAGCTCTGGAGCATGACCGCGACGCTGACCCGGCCGCTCGCGTCCGTCAATGGCTCAGACAGTGGCCTCGAAGGCATCCACCAGCCGCTCCAGCCGCTTGCAGCCGACGGCCCAGAAGGCCGGATCGCGCGGTTTGAGACCAAACGGCACCAGCGCCTCGACATAGGTCCGGCTACCGCCGCCAGCCAGCAGATCGCGGTACAGGGGCGTGAACCCGGCCGGGTCGTTGCGCCGCGCCTCCATCAGGGCCGAGACCAGAAGGTCGCCGAAGGCGTAGGCATAGACATAGAAGGGCGCGTGCACAAAGTGGCTGACATAGGCCCACCAGTGCTCATAGCCGGGGTTCAGGGTCACCGCCGGCCCGAGGCTGGCCCCCATTTCCTCCAGCCAGATGGCGTTGATGCCCTCGCGCGGCACCTCGCCCTTCAGGCGCTCGTCATGGAAGCGGGTCTCGAAGCGGTGAAAGGCGATCTGCCGCACCACCGTGTTGAGGCCGTCCTCGATCCGGCCTGCCAGCAGGGCCCGACGCTCCAGTCCCTTCGCCTCTGACAGCAGCCGGTCGAAGGTCAGCCCCTCGGCGAAGATCGAGGCGGTTTCGGCGAGGGTCAGGGGCGTATCGGCCAGCAGGCTGCCCTGCCCCGCCGCCAGCACCTGGTGCACGCCGTGGCCCAGCTCGTGGGCGAGGGTCAGGACGTCGCGCCGGTCTCCCATCCAGTTCAGGAAGATGTAGGGGTGGCGATCCGCGGTGACCGGGTGGGCGTAGGCTCCGGACTGCTTGCCCGGTCGCGCCCGGGCGTCGATCCACGGCCGCTCGAAGAACCGGCCGGCATGGTCGGCGAACTCGCCGCCGAGGTCGGCGAAACTCTGCAGCACCAGATCGCGGCCCTCATCCCAACTGAAGTGACGCTGCGGGCCGCTGTCCAGCGGGGCGTTCCGATCCCAGTGATTCAGCGCCTTAAGGCCCATGGCCCGGGCCTTGAGCGCATAATAGCGATGCGATAGCCGGGGGTAGGCCTCCGCCACCGCCTCGGCCATCGCGTCGACCGCTGCGCCGTCCACCTCATTGGCCAGATGTCGGCTGTCGGCCGGGCGGGCGAAGCCGCGCTTGCGGTCCTCCAGCGCCTTGTCCTGGGCCACCACATTCAGCACGAGGGCGAGGGTCGGCGCGCGCGCCGCCAGCGCCTCGGTCAGGCCTTCGGCCGCGGCCTTGCGGGCCTCGGCACGGGGATCCGACAGCCGGTTCAGGGCCTCCGCGAGGGTCAGGCTCTCCTTGCCAACCTTCGCCTTCAGCGCCGCCAGCTGGTCATCGAACAGGCGCGGCCACTGGGCGGTGATCGGCGCGCGCTCGGCGAGGAAGGTTTCGAGTTCCGGAGCCAGCTCGTGCGGCTTCATCAGGCGCACCCGGCGTAGCCACGACCGCCAGCGGGCCGCCGGGCCGTCCGCCAGCGCCGCCTCCAGCGCCGCGTCGTCGATGCGGTTGATCTCCAGCGTCAGCCAGACGGTCGAGGTGGCGATGCCGGCGATCTGCTGGCGCAGATCGGCCTCGAAGGCCTGGGCCGCAGCATCGTCCCGCGCCGTCGAGGCCCGCAGGAAGGCGAAGGCCCCGAGCCCACCCAGCAGGTCAGAAGCCTGCTGGTACAGCGATACCGCATCATCCAGACGCGCGGAGCGGCCCGTCGGCGCGAGGTCCGCGACCACGAGCTGCCCCTGCAACGCTCCCAGTCGGTCTACGATATCCCGCGCCCGCGTCAGATCCCTGGTGATGCGCGGGTCTGTCGGCCCGGCATAGAGGTCGGTCAGGTCCCACAGCGGAGCGGCGCCGGGATCGGCAGGGGAAGGGGCCTGGAAACGCGCGTTCATGAATTTCGTTTTGGAGATACAGCGCGCCCGACGCAACGTGCCGGAGACCGGATCCCTTGCAGGCGCGGCCCGATGCGGTCTTATGCCCCGGACAGGGGTGAAGGGACGCACAGCCACCATGACCGAAACTGCTGACGCCGCACCGTCTTCCCTGGACATGCCGGAAAGCGCCAGCGACCGGCGCGACATAATCCTCGCCCGGCTCGCCATCGGCCTCGTGCAGGGCCTTGCGCTCTATGGCCTGATGCGCGCTACCGAGGGCGAGGCCAGCTGGTCGCGACTAAACCCCGACCTGTTCGCGCCGGCGGTGCTGGTCGCCCTGTTCCTGCCGGCGGTGCTGCTTTCGGGCGTCGGCAAGCTGCGGCTGCCCGTTTATCTGGCCTGGAGCGGGGTCGCGGCGGCGCTGCTGGCGCTGCTGGCCTGGCACGACGTGGCGCGGCAGGCCGGCGTGACGCGCGAGGCGACCTTTCCGGTGTTCGTATTCGGCGCTGCGGCCCTCTTCATCGCCCATCATCTGGTCGTCCCCGCCGATCGTGCGCGGCACCTGATCGCCTCGTTCCCGGCCTATTTCGACGCCGCCTGGATGTCCGGCGTCCAGATGGTGCTGTCGCTCGCCTTCGCCGGGGCCTTCTGGCTGCTGTTGTTCCTCGGGGCCGAGCTGTTCCGGGTCATCGGCCTGACGTTCCTCAGTGAGCTGATGCGGCAGGGCTGGTTCGCCCTGCCAGCTACGGGGCTCGCCTTCGCCGCAGCCGTCGAACTGACCGACGTGCGCGACGGCCTGATCCGCGGCGTGCGGACCGTGGCCTTGACCCTGCTGTCATGGCTTCTGCTGGTGCTGACCGGCCTTGTCGCCGCCTTCCTGATCGCTCTGCCCTTCACTGGGCTGGAGGGGCTGTGGTCGACCGGGCGGGCCACCTCGCTGGTGCTGGCGGCGGCGGCCATCCTGATCGTGCTGATCAACGCGGCCTACCAAGACGGGCAGACGGCCCCGCCGCGCGTGCTGCAACTCGCCGCCCGCGTCGCGGCGGTGCTGCTGACGCCGATGATCCTCATCGCCGCCTGGGGCCTGTATCTGCGCACCGGCCAGTACGGCCTGACGCCGGATCGCATCATCGCCCTCGCCTGCGTCATCGTCGGGGCGGCCCATGCCGTGGGCTATGGCTATGCCGCCGTGTCGACCCTGCGCCGCGAGACACGCTGGATGCAGCCGCTGGAGCGCACAAACCTGGCCGGAGCGGTGCTGGCCCTGATCACCATCCTCGCCCTGTTCACCCCCGTGGCAGACCCGGCGCGGCTGGCGGTCGCCGATCAGGTCGGTCGCCTCGAAAGCGGCCGGACCGCCCCGGACCGCTTCGACTACGCCTTCCTGCGCTTCGACAGCGGCCGCGTCGGCATGGCGGCGCTGCAGCGGCTGGCGCGATCATCTGACCCGCGGATCGCCGAACCGGCGACGGCAGCCGTTGCGCTGGCCGCGCCCGTCCCGCCGTCTCCCGCCGGGGCGACGCCGCGGTTCGAACCGGCCACCGCAGGCGCATCGATCCCCGATGGCCTCGCGCAGCCCGTGCTGGCGGACGATCCGCGCTACGGCTGCCAGGACGCCGGGGCCTGCGTCGTTCTCGGCCGTGATCTGGACGGCGACGGCCGCGACGAGGCGCTGATCGCGACGGCGGACATCATCTATCTCATGACCCGGAGCGATGCCGCGGACTGGCGGCAGGCCGGGATGCTCTTCAAGCCCTGCAACGCCGCCCCCGACCTTGACCTGCGGGACACCCTGCGGCGAGGCGAGTTGGCCCTGGACACGGCACCGCGCTGGCCTACCCTGAGAAGCGCGGACGGCAGCCTGCCCTTCACGCCGGGCCCCTGCCCGACGGGAGCAAACGACTGAGCCCCGACCCCGGCCAGGTCTCCCGCCGCGTTCACCTTTCGCGAACCAGGATCGCTGACCTGATCTTCACCGCACCGGGCCTAGATCGTCTCGAAATGGGTCGTCATCGGATGACCCCCCTGGAAACTGAAGACATGGCCAAGACGATCCTCGTGGTGGATGACGACCCGACCCAGCGGCGCCTGGCCCAGGCGGTGCTGGAGCGCGAGGGGCACCAGGTCGTCCAGGCCGCCAGCGGAGGCGAGGCCATCGACCGCATGACGCGCGGCGGCGGTGCCGACGCCATCCTGCTGGATCTGGTCATGCCGGGCCTGTCGGGCATGGAAACCCTCAAGGAACTGCGGGCGGGCGGCGTCACGACCCCCGTCATCGTGCTGACCGCCAATGGCGGGGTCGAGACGGTAGTCAAGGCCATGCAGGCCGGGGCGCAGGACTTCTTCATCAAGCCGGCCAGCCCGGAGCGCATCCAGGTCGGGGTCCGCAACGCCCTGCAGATGGGTGCCTTCCAGGCCGAAGTGGGGCGCCTGACCAAGCGCGCCGCCGGCCGCACATCCTTTGACGACCTGGTCGGCCAGTCGCCGGCCATGCGCACGGTGAAGGCGCTGGGGGCCCGGGCCGCCCGTGCGCACATCCCCGTTTTGATCACCGGCGAGAGCGGCGTGGGCAAGGAGGTTATCGCCCGTGCCCTGCATGGTGCCTCCGAACGCGGCGGCAAGCCGTTCGTCGCCGTCAACTGCGGGGCCCTGCCCGCGAACCTGATCGAGTCAATCCTGTTCGGGCACGAGAAGGGCGCCTTCACCGGCGCTGTCGACAAGCACCTGGGCAAGTTCCAGGAGGCCTCGGGCGGGACCCTGTTCCTCGACGAGATTGGCGAACTGCCGCTCGACATGCAAGTCAAGCTGCTCCGCGCTCTCCAGGAGGGCGAGGTCGATCCGGTCGGGGGCAAGCGGCCGGTGAAGGTGGACGTACGCATCGTTTCGGCCACCAATCGCGACCTGTCGGGCCAGGTGAGCTCGGGCGGGTTCCGCGAGGACCTGTTCTACCGCCTCAACGTGTTCCCGATCGAAGCCCCGGCCCTGCGCGACCGGCGGGAGGACATCCCGGCCCTGATCGAGCACTTCATCGCCCGATTCAACCTCGAGGAAGGCCGTCGGGTGCAGGGCTGCGCGCCCGAGGCGCTGGCGCTGCTTCAGGCCTTCGACTGGCCCGGCAACGTCCGTCAGCTTGAGAACACCATCTATCGCGCCATCATTCTCGCGGACGCTCCCTGGCTTCAGCCGCACGATTTTCCCTCGATCTCCGGCCTGTCCGCGCCGGCTCCGGAGGCACCCGGAAGCGTCGGACAGGGGTCGCAGACACGTGCTCTCGCGAGCGAAGACTTCGGCCCCCTCGCCTCGCGGGTGAGGGTCGTCGACGAGCGCGGCCATCTCCGGACTCTGGAAGAGATCGAGCGCGACCTGATCCACCATGCGATCGAGGTCTATGCCGGCCACATGACGGAGATCGCGCGCCGGCTCGGCATCGGCCGCTCGACCCTGTATCGCAAGGTGCGCGAGCAGGGCCTGGAAGAGGCAATCCGCCACACCGGCTGAGCCAAGATTCCTGCGACGGAATCCCGCTCTTCTCCCGTGTGACGGTTTCTACATGAGGTATTGCGGCTTCGCGGAGCGATATGCCGTCCCGTCTCTCCCCGCGCCCCGGAAACCCCGCATGCTGTTCACCAACGCCGTCTATGGTGCTGCCGCCCTGCTGCTCGCACAGGACCCGGCGGCAGACCTCACCCGGGATCCGGCCGCCACAACCACCGGCGGGGTGACGACGGTCGAGCAGGTGCTGGTCACCGGCGTCCGCCCGACCGGTGGCGTCGATACGGACATCCCCGCTGAAATCGAGCTCGACGAGGTGGAAATCCAAGCCTACGGCGCGTCCGACATCTCCCAGCTGCTTCAGTTCCTCGAGCCGGTCACGCGCAGCTCGCGCGGCGGCGGACCGCCGGTCTTCCTCGTCAACGGTCGCCGCATCTCGGGCTTCCGGGAAATCCAGGGCATCCCCTCCGAGGCCATCCAGCGGGTGCAGGTCATGCCCGAGGAAGTGGCCCTGCAGTTCGGCTACCGCGCCGACCAGCGCGTGGTGAACTTCATCCTCAAGGACCCGTTCCGCTCGACCACCGCGGAGGCCGAGATTCGCGGGGCCACGGAAGGCGGCCGGTCCGGCTACGAGCTCGACAGTGACATCCTTCGCATCAGCGGCGAGAATCGCTGGTCGCTCGACATCGAGTACGAGCGCGACAGCCCATTGTACGAGACCGAACGCGACATCGCGCGCGAGCCGGGCAGGACGCCCTTCGACAGGATCGGCAACGTCGCGGCGGCAATCTTCGGGGCCGAAATCGACCCGGCCCTGTCAACCCGGATCGGCCAGACCGCCGTGCTTGCCCCCGTGCCGACCAGCGGCGCGTCGCTGGCCGCCTTCGTCGCCGCCTACGGCACCCCCCGCTCGGGCGACCTGACGGCCTACCGGACCCTCGCCGCCCGCACCGAAGCGGCGCAGATCAACGGGACCCTGAAGCGCGGCTTCGGCCGCGACATTCAGCTGACCGTCAGTGGCCAGTTGCGCGACGGTGCCAGCGCGCGCTTCAACGGCCTCCCGGGCGTAACCCTGACCGTACAGGCTGGCGTCGGCGGCTCGCCCTTTTCGGCCCCGGTCCAGGTGTTCCGCTACCTCGACGCCCCGTCTGCGCTGATGAGCCGGACCGAGAACCTGTCCGGAGAGGCCGGAGTGGTTCTGGACGGCTTCCTCGGTCAGGACTGGCGCTGGACGGCGACGGGGGAGTACACGCGCAATGACACCGAGACCTTCACCGGGCGCGGCTACAGCGCCACCGGCTACCAGAGCCGGCTGAACGCCGGAAGTGCCGGGCTGACGCCGTTCGGCGTCGTTGGCGTCGCGGACTTCACCGCCCTGCCCGTCGACACCGCAAGGTCGATCAACAGCAACCTGCGGGGCGAGCTCGTCCTTAACGGAGACCTGTTCGAGCTTCCGGCCGGCGACCTCCGCTCGACCTTCACCTTCGGGGCCGATCGGCAGGAGCAGGAATCGGAAAGCACCCGCGCCGGCGTGTTCAGCCGGCGCGAGCTGTCGCGCGATCGCCTGAACGCCCAGGCCAGCTTCGATGTGCCGATCCTGCGCCGCGACGAGGACCGGCCGTCGCCCCTCGGCACGGTGTCGCTCAACCTGAACGCCGGCTATGAGGATGTGTCCGATTTCGGCGGCCTCGAAAGGCTGGGGCTCAACCTGAACTGGGAGCCGATCGAGCGGCTGTCATTCCTCGCCGGCGTCTCGGAAGAGAAGGAGGCACCCAGCCTCGGCCAGCTCAATGATCCGGTGATCAGCACGCCCAATGTGCCGGTGTTCGACTTCGCGACCGGTCAGACGGTTCTGGTGACGCGGGTCAGCGGCGGCAATGCGGCCCTCGACGCCGAAGCGCGGACGGTCAGCCGCGTCGGCGTCAACTGGCGACCCATGGAATCGCAGGACCTGAGGTTCACCTCAACCTGGACACGCACCGAGGTCGAGAACGACGTCAACAGCTTCCCGGCCGTCACCGCAGCGCTGGAAGCCGCCCTGCCCGGTCGCTTCCAGCGGGATGTCAGCGGGACGCTGATCTCGATCGACGCCCGGCCGCTCAATTTCGCCGAGGTGTCACGGGAGGATGTGCGGACCGGCCTGACCTTCTCGCGGGCCTTCGGCACGCCGAACGCCGCGGCGGCCGGTCCGCGCGGCGGGCGGCCCGGCGGCGGCTTCGGCGGCCCGCCGCCCGGCGTCATCGTCAGCGGCGGCGGCGGCTTCGGCGGCGGCAGCTTCGGCGGCGGCAGCTTCGGCGGCGGCGGGCGGGGCGGCCCCGGCGGCATGATGCCCGGACAGGGCCGCTTCAACATCTCGGTGTTCCACACCTGGCGGCTGCAGGACCAGATCCTGATCGCCCCGGGCCTGCCGGTGCTCGACCTGCTGGACGGGGACGCCACCAGCGCCTCGGGCGGGACGCCGGAGCATCAGATCGAGGTCCAGGGCGGCGTCTTCCGCAACGGCATGGGCATGTTCGTCAACGCCACCTGGCGCGACGGCACCGAAGTCGACGGCGGGACCGGCCCGGACCTGATCTTCGAGGACCGGGCGACCGTCAATCTCAACGCCTTCATCAACCTCGACCAGCGCACCCGGCTGGTCGAGCGCTTCGGCTGGCTGCGCGGCGGCCGGATCCAGCTGCGCATCCAGAACCTGTTCGACAGCGAGCAGACGGTGGCCACCACCTCCGGCGATACGCCGCTGAACTACCAGCCGGACTTCCTCGATCCCGAGGGACGGACGTTCAGCCTGACCCTCCGCAAGATCCTGTTCTGACCGGCGGCGGGGTCACAGGCCCAGCGACTCGTTGAGCCCGCCGGCCCGGCCGCCGGACACCACCTCGCCGCCGGCGATGGCGTAGACCGTTCCGCCGACCGTTGCGGCGGCCAGGCCATGGCGTGGCGTCCGCATCGGCGGCCCCGCGCGCCATACATCCTCGTGCGGATGATAGAGCCAGGTCTCGGCGAACACCCCGCCGCCACCCGGCGCGGCGCGGTGGAACCACTCGCCGCCGAAGGCCACCAGACGGCCGCCCAGCGCCGCCATGGCGAGACCGCCGCCGACCTGCCGGCCGCTCGCCGGCGAGACCGGGATCGGCGCAACGGTGTCCCAGCGGTCAGCCGCCGGGTCGTAGCGATCCAGCCGCCCTGTCCCGCCGCCCTCCACGGTGCGGCCCCCGGCGATCCACAGCGCGCCCTCCAGCACCGCCCCGGCGGCGCTGTTGCGCGCCATCGGGCAGGGCCGCGCCGTCTCCCAGCGGTCGCCGTGAAGCACGAGGTGAGTGGCCACATCGATCTGATCGCGCCACTGGCCATTGACCCCGTCGCGCGGGCTGCGGCCGGTGATCAGATGCACCCGCCCCGCGTGGGCCAGCCCGACCGCCTCGGCCTGGGGTGTCGGCAGGCCGGACCCGGACCGCCAAGCGTCGGCACCGGGCGAAAGCCGCCACACCTCGGTCCGGTTGGTCCAGTCGCCCGCGCCGCGGCCGTAGCCGCCGATGGCCCAAAGGTCGCCGCCGAGAACGGCCATCATCGGATGGTGACGCGGCTCCGGCAGGCGCGGCCCCTCGCGCCAGACGTCGGCGACAGGGTCGTACAGGCCGACCCTGTCCTCGATATGCAGCGGCGCGTCGGTGCGGCCGACGAGGCCCCCGGCCACGGCGATCCGGCCGTTCCAGACGGCGGCATGGACCTCCTGCGCCGGCCACGGCAGGGGCGCGGCGGCGCGCCAGGACGGCTCCCGACCGTGAGAGGGCGGCGCATGGCCGGCGGCGACGGGCACCATGGTGGCGGCGATCAGGGCGCGACGGTGGATTTGCATGGGGGGAACCTGGGTCAGGCGCGCACCGCCCGCCAGAGCGGCGGCCGCCCGCCTACCCCGGCATCCGCGACGGGGTCTGCTTCTCGCGCAGGGTGACCAGCTCCTCCGCCACCGTGGGGTGGACGGCGCAGGTCGCGTCCCACTGGCCCTTGGTCAGCCCGGCCTTCACGGCCACGGCGGCCAGCTGGATGATCTCGGGGGCGTCCGGCCCGACCAGATGCACGCCCACCACCCGCTGGCTGCCGGCGTCGACCACCAGCTTGACCAGCATCCGCTCGTCCGAGCCGGTGAAGGCGTACTTCATCGGGCGGAAGCGGCTGACATAGACGTCGACGCCGTCGGTGCAGGCGCGCCGGGCCTCGCCCTCGCTCAGGCCTACCGTCCCGACCGGCGGCTGGCTGAACACGGCGGTCGCGACCGCCTCGTAGTCGAACCGGGACGGGGTGTCGCGATAGACCGTCTTGTGGAAGGCCACCGCCTCACGGATCGCCACCGGGGTCAGGTTGATGCGGTCGGTCACGTCGCCGATGGCCCAGATGTTCGGCGCCGTGGTGCGCGAATGCCCGTCGACGCGGATGGCTCCGGCCTCGGTCAGCGCAACCCCGGCAGCCTCGAGGCCCAGGCCCTTGACGTAAGGAATCCGGCCCGTGGCGAACATCACCACGTCGGTCTCGATTGTCAGGCCGTTGTCCAGCAAACTGATCAGCCCGGCGTCGGTCCGCTCGATCCGTTCGTGCTGCGACGCCAGCACCACCTTGATCCCGCGCTTCTCGATCTCCCCGGCCAGGTGGGCGCGGACGTCGTCGTCGAAGCCGCGCAGCAGGTTCGGGCCGCGATAGACCAGCGTCGTCTCCACCCCCAGTCCGGCGAAGATCCCGGCGAACTCCACCGCGATGTAGCCGCCCCCGGCGATCAGGATACGCTTCGGCAGCTCCGGCAGGTGGAAGGCCTCTTCCGAGGTGATGGCGTGCTCGATGCCCGGCAGCCCCTCGGGGACCCAGGGCCGGCCGCCGGTGGCGATCAGAATGCGCTCGGCGGTGATCGTCCGGCCCTTGCCGACAATCTCCACCGTGTGGGCGTCCTTCAGCACGGCGCGGCCGTGCACCAGCTCGACCCCGGCCTTCCCGAGGTTGGCGATGTAGATCCCCGATAGCCGGGCGATCTCCACGTCCTTGTGCTCGACGAACGTCTTCCAGTCGAAGCTGGCGTCGATGGTCCAGCCGTAGCCGCGCGCGGTCTCAAACTGGTGGGCGAAGTCCGAGGCCATGACCATGAACTTCTTGGGGACGCAGCCGCGGATCACGCAGGTGCCGCCGACCCGGTGCTCCTCGGCGATCGCCACCCGCTTGCCGTCCAGCGCCGTCAGCCGCGCCGCCCGCACCCCGCCCGAGCCGGCGCCGATGACGAAGAGGTCGTAGTCGTAGGTGGACATGCAGGTCTCGCGGCCGCGCCGCCGCGACGCGCGGGGCTTTCTCGCCATGTAGCGTCGCCGGCCGCGAATCCAAGCCGCGCGCACATGGCCGCTTGACAACTTGAAGCGAGGCCGGCACCGACTCGCCCGGAATGACCTTAGGGCGAGGGTGCGATGGGGTTGCTGTCGTCGCTGGTCATGGCCGCTGCCCTGGCGGTCCAGCCTGTTCCCGGAACCGGGCAAGACCCCGGCGCCCAGGCGCCGGTCGAGCTTGAAGGCCTGACCGTCACCGGACGGCGCCTCACCGACGTCATCGGCGACTTCGTCAGCGAGGTGTCGGCGCCGGTGCGCGGCCGGGGACTGGCGCGCTGGCGTGACCCGGTGTGCGTCGGCGTGGTCAACCTGCGGGCAGACGCCGCCGCCTTCATCGCCGACCGGGTCACGACGGTGGCCGCCGACCTCGGCGTGGACACCGGACGGGAAGGCTGCCAGCCGAACATCGCGGTGATTGCGACGGATGACGCCGGCGCCCTGGCCGCGGCCCTGACCGAGGCGCGCCGACGGGCGTTCCGGACAGGGGCCACGGGCACCGACCGCGGCGGAGCGGCCCTGAGGGACTTCGTCGAGACCGAACGCCCCGTCCGCTGGTGGCAGACCAGCTTGCCGATCGACAGCCGGACCGGCCAGAGAGCCGTCAGGGCCCCCGGGGTTTGCAGAGGCGAGTGTCGCGGCGTCGGCGACTTTGCGCCCGTCATCGTGGTCGACTCGGCGTCCCTGCTCCGCAGCACGATCATCAACAACCTGCAGCGGACCGTCGTCATCATCGACGTCGACGACATCCAGAACGTCAGCCTCGCCCAGCTGGCCGACTATGTCGCCATGGTGTCCCTGGCGCAGATCGACCCGAACGCCCAGACCGACGGCTACGCCTCGATTCTCAACGTCTTCGCCATGCCGGACTCGGCCGAGGGCCTGACAGAGTGGGACCGGGCCTATCTGGCCGGTCTGTACAACAGCGAGCAGAACCTGCGCTCGAGCGTGGCCAACCACGGCGATATCGTCGCCTCCATCCGCCGCGCCCGCGGACGGCTGGTGGAGCAAGCCGAAGCGGAGGCCGGGCAGGAGGCTCAGCCCTGAGCCACGCGCGGCTCAGGGCGTCAGCAGGTCGACACCGTCGTCCGTGCCGATGATCGCCTCGTCGGCGAGGTCGAGAAACAGGCCGTGCTCGACCACGCCGGTGATCAGCTTCAGGTCGTCGGCCAGGCGCACCGGGTCCATGATCGCGCCGCACGTCGCGTCGTAGATGACATTGCCGCCGTCGGTGCGGACGATGCCGCGGTCGGCCTGGCGCAGCCGCGCCGGCAGGGCGATGTCGTGATCGGCCAGCACGTCGGCGATGCGGTTGCCGGTTGTCTTGTGGCCGAAGGCCACCACCTCGATGGGCAGGGGGAAGGCCCCGAGGGTCTTCACCACCTTGGCGGCCTCGGCAATGACGATGCAGCGGGCCGAAGCCTCCCACACCAGCTTCTCGCGCAGCAGGGCCGCACCGCCGCCCTTGATCAGGGCCAGGCCGGGACCAACCTCGTCCGTCCCGTCGACGGTCAGGTCGATGCGCGGGGTGTCGTCCAGCGTCGACAGGGTCAGCCCCAGCTCGCGCGCCAGATCGGCGGTTTTCTCGGATGTGGGCACGCAGCGCAGGTCCGGCAGCTTGCGGGCGGCCAGCGCCTTCACGAACCAGGCGGCGGTGGAGCCGGTGCCCAGCCCGATGACCATGCCGGCCTCGACCCTTCCGGCGGCAGCCTCGCCGGCGCGTTGCTTCCGGGCGTCGCTCATCCCTTCGCCGCCTTTCGCGCGCGCATCGCGCTCATGAACCGCTCGGCCCAGCCGGGACGCACCTCCTGCCGGGCGCGGCCCAGCGCCAGGGCACCATCGGGGACGTCCTCGGTGATGACCGAACCGGAGCCGGTCATGGCCCCCGCCCCGATCCGCACCGGTGCCACCAGGGCGCTGTTCGAGCCGATGAAGGCCCCCGGCCCCACCTCGGTGCGGTGCTTGTTGAAGCCGTCGTAGTTGCAGAAGATCGTCCCGGCGCCGATGTTGGACCCCTCGCCCACCGCCCCGTCGCCCAGATAGGCGAGGTGGTTGGCCTTGGCGCCCCTGGCCATGGCGACGTTCTTGACCTCGACGAAGTTCCCGACCTTGACCTCCGGGCCGAGGTCCGCGCCGGGCCGCAGCCGGGCGTAGGGGCCGACCTCGGCCCCCGCGGCCACCACCGCCCCCTCGATATGGCTGAAGCTGCGGATGCGGGCCCCGCCGGCGATCCTCGCCCCGGGGCCGAACATCACATAGGGCTCGACCACCGCGCCCGGACCGATCTCCGTATCCCAGCTCAGGTAAACGGTCTCCGGGGCGGGCATGCGCACCCCGGCCGCCAGCAGGTCCTCGCGCCGGACCTTCTGGAAAAGAGCCTCCGCCGCGGCCAGCTCGGCCTGGGCGTTGACGCCCATCACCGCGTCCTCGCCGGCAAAGACAGCGCGCGTCGGGTGGCCGGCGTCGCGGGCCAGGGCGACCACATCGGTCAGATAGTACTCACCCTTCGCATTGGCGTTACCGACCCGGTCCAGAAGGCCGAACAGCAGGTCGGCAGGGGCGGCCAGCACGCCGGAATTGCACGCGGTGACCGCCAGCTGATCCGGGCTCGCCTCCTTCGCCTCGACGATGGCGGCCAGCGTCTCGCCCTCGAGGATCAGTCGGCCGTAGGCCGCGGGATCGCACGCCTCGAAGCCGATCACGGTGACCCCATTCCCGGCGAAGACCGGCGCGATATCATTAGCCCTGAGCAGCGGCACGTCGCCGTAGGTAACGACCACATCGCCGTCGAAACCGTGCAGGGCTTTCCGGGCGGCCAGAACAGCATGGCCGGTGCCCAGCGGCGGGTCCTGCACCGCCACTGCCCCGGCCCCAAGCCGCCGGGTGACGTGGGCACCCACCTCGGGGGAATGGGCCCCGACCACCACGACGATGCGCTCGCAGCCGAGTCCCTCGGCGGCGTCGATGGCGTGGTCCAGCATGGCGCGCCCGCCGACCGGGTGCAGCACCTTGGGCAGGGGGGACTTCATGCGGGTGCCCTGACCGGCGGCCAGGATGATCGCGGCGCGGGGACGGGTGGTCATGAATCGGTCCGGCGGCTAGGAGGTCCGGCGCGGTCTAGCCCATCGGCGGGCGCGACGGGAGGGCGCATGCGCGATCTGGACGGCTGGACCCTGCTGTTTGACCTCGACGGCACGCTCGTCGACTCGGCGCCCGACCTGATCGGCACCCTCAACCGCATGCTGGCACTCAAGGGTCTTCAATCTGTCCCGGTGTCCAGCGCCCGGCATCTGGTCGGCCACGGTGCCCGGGCTCTGCTGCGCCACGGGTTCCGCGAGGCCGGCACCGTCTGGGACGAGGCCGGGGAACCAGAACTTTTCGACCGCTTCATCGCCGACTACGTGGACAACATCGCCGAACATACCCGCCCCTTCCCGCAGGTGGTCGAGACGCTGGACCGGTTGTCGGACCGTGGTGCCGTGCATGTGGTCGCCACCAACAAGCGCACCGACCTGTCGCTGGCGCTGCTCGACGCGCTGGGCCTGACCGGGCGGTTCGCGCTGGTCGCCGGCCCCGACCGGGTGTCGGCCCGCAAGCCGGACGCGGCCCACCTTCTGGACGCCCTGCAGCTTGTCGGCGGCGACCGGCACCGGGCGGTCATGGTCGGCGACGCCTCCACCGACACCGGGGCGGCGAGGGCCGCCGCCCTGCCCTGCATCGTCTGCACCTTCGGCTACAACGACCTGCCGCCGGCCGAGCTCGGCGGCGATGTGGCGCTGGACCACTGGGACGGGTTCGAGGCCGCGCTCGACACGGCACGCCGGCTTCAGCAGCCCTAAAGACCCGCATAGAAACCGTCGCTCCGCCGGCGCTTGAAGGCCCAGGCCAGATCAACATCTTGGCCAGACTTCTTGCGGGACGCCCTGATGGTCCGACGTTTCCTCTCCCTGCCCCTCTGGCAGCTCACCACCCTCGCGCTCGTGCTCGGTGTCGGCGCGGGCTTGCTGGTGGGCGATGCGGCTGGCCCCTGGCTTGGCCCGATCGGGGACGTCTATCTGAACCTGATCCGCATGGTCGTGGCCCCGCTGGTTCTGTTCACCATCGCCAGCTCGGTGGCGCGGCTGGGGACCGGCGCAGGCGTGGCCCGGCTCGGCGCGCGAACGCTGGCCTGGTTCGCCGTCACCTCGCTGCTGGCGGTACTCGTCGGTCTCGGCTTCGGCCACCTGATGGCGCCGGGCTCCGGGCTCGTCGGCCTGCCGATGGGCGAGGTCCGCCCGCGCGAGATCCCGACCCCGGTCGAGGTTCTTGTGGGAATCGTCCCGACCAACCCCTTCGCCGCCCTGGCCGAGGGCCGGATCCTGCAGATCCTGCTGTTCGCCGCCCTCGTCGGGGCTGCCCTGGCGGCGCTGGGCGAGCGGACCGCCGGCGTGCGTCGGCTGGTCGATGAGGGGGCCGAGGTGGTCTTCCGCATCACCCGCTGGGTCATCCGCCTGACCCCGATCGGCGTCTTCGCCCTGATCGGCGAGGTGGTCGGGACCTATGGCCTCGACAGCCTGCTGCCGCTGGGCAAGTTCATCCTCGCCATCTACGCCGCCTGCCTGTTCCACATCCTCGTGGTCTATTCCGGGCTGCTGAAGCTGCACGGGCTGAAGGTGGCGCGCTTCTTCCGGGGTGCCTTCCCGGCGCAGCAGACCGCCTTCGCCACCTCGTCGTCGCTCGGCACCCTGCCCGTGACCCTGCGGCAGACGGTCGAGCGACTGGGGGTGCCGCAGCCTTACGCGGCCTTCGCCGTGCCCCTGGGCGCCAACGTCAAGATGGACGGCTGCGGGGCGATCTATCCCGCGATCGCCGCCCTCTTCATCGCCCAGTACCTCGGACTGGAGCTGAGCCTGACCCAGTATGTCCTGATCGGCCTTACGGCGGTGCTGGGCTCGCTGGGCACAGCGGGCGTGCCGGGCACCTCGATCGTGATGCTCACCCTCACGCTCAGCACGGTGGGCCTGCCGCTCGCGGGCATCGGCTACATCGTCGCTGTCGACCGGGTGGTCGACATGATGCGCACCGCCACCAATGTCACCGGCCAGATGCTGGTCCCCGTTCTGGTGGCGAAGGAGGAAGGGCTTCTGGACCAGGCCATCTACGACGGCCGCGCCGAAGGAGCCCTGGCGCCAGCGTCGGACGGCACCCTGGTTCCGGCGGAGTAGCGCCCTCGCGTTTGCGCTTCCGGTCCCCGGTCGCTACATCCCGCGCCAACCTCCCCACGATCGAGCAAGGCGCGGACGCACCCCATGGCGCAGCAATACATTTTCCAGATGCAGGGCCTGACCAAGGCCTATCCCGGCGGCAAGAAGGTCTTCGAGAACATCTGGCTGAGCTTCTACCCGGACGCCAAGATCGGCGTCGTCGGGGTCAACGGCTCGGGCAAGTCGACCCTGCTGAAGATCATGGCCGGCCTCGACAACGAGTTCTCCGGCGAGGCGCGCGCCGCCGACGGCGTCAAGCGCGGCTACCTCGAACAGGAGCCGCACCTCGACACCAACCTCACCGTTCGCGAGAACGTGGAATCGTGGTGCGAGGAGAAGCAGTGGGTCAAGCGCTTCAATGAGATCGCGGCTGAGATGGCCGAGAACTACTCGGACGAGCTGATGGAGGAGATGACCACCCTCCAGGAAAAGATCGACGCCGGCGACGTCTGGGACATCGACAGCCGCATCGAGATGGCCATGGGCGCCCTGCGCTGCCCGCCGGATGACTGGGCCGTGACCAGCCTGTCGGGCGGTGAGAAGCGCCGCGTGGCGCTGGCCCGCCTGCTGCTGTCGAAGCCGGATATGCTGCTGCTCGACGAGCCGACCAACCACCTCGACGCCGAGTCGGTGGCCTGGCTGCAGCACCACCTCGAGGCCTTCCCGGGCTGCGTCATCCTGGTGACCCACGACCGCTACTTCCTCGATCTCGTGACCAGGTGGACGCTGGAACTCGATCGCGGCAAGGGCATCCCATACGAGGGCAATTACTCCGGCTGGCTGGAGCAGAAGCAGAAGCGCGTCGTGCAGGAGCAGTCGGAGTCCGAAGCCCGCCAGCGCGCCCTGACCCGCGAATTGGAGTGGGTACGCTCGGGTGCCAAGGCCCGCCAGGCCAAGTCCAAGGCGCGTCTGGCCGCCTATGAGCGGATGGTGGCCGAGCAGGAGAACAGCCGGCAGGCCCAGACCTTCGCCGCCATCCAGATCCCGCCGGGCCCGCGTCTCGGCAATGTGGTGCTGGAAGTCGAGGGCCTGACCAAGAGCTACGGCGACAAGTTACTGTTCAAGGACCTGACCTTCAAGCTGCCGCCGAACGGCATCGTCGGCGTGATCGGGCCCAACGGTGCCGGAAAATCGACCCTGTTCCGCCTCATCACCGGCCAGGAGACCCCGGACGCCGGCAAGCTGCGCCTCGGCGAGACGGTCAAGCTGGCCTATGTCGACCAGTCGCGCGACGACCTGGAAGCCAACAAGACCATCTGGGAAGTGATCTCCGGCGGCACCGACGTGATGATGGTCGGCAAGCGCGAGATCAACACCCGCGCCTATGTCGGGAGCTTCAACTTCAAGGGAGCCGACCAGCAGAAGAAGGTCGGCTTGCTGTCCGGCGGTGAGCGCAACCGGGTGCACCTGGCCAAGACCCTGGCCACCGGCGGCAACCTGATCCTGCTCGACGAACCAACCAACGACCTCGACATCGAGACGCTGCAGAACCTCGAGGAGGCGCTGGAGGAGTTCGCCGGCTGCGCCGTGGTCATCAGCCACGACCGCTGGTTCCTTGACCGCCTGGCCACCCACATCCTCGCCTTCGAGGGCGACGGCCACGTCGAGTGGTTCGAGGGTAACTTCGAGGCCTATGAGGAAGACAAGAAGCGCCGCCTCGGCGCCGACAGCCTGATCCCCAAGCGCGTCCAGTACCAGAAATTCGGGCGCTGAGTTAGGCTGCCCAACGCTAGATGCCTTGAAAGGAATTCCAACATGAAGGAAGGTTATTGCGGATCTTACTACACTGGCTCGACCCGCTCTGGTCAGATCCTTGTCTGCATAGCTGGAGGAAAGCTAGCCGGCATCGATCCTTCAGGGGGCACAATCTGAGGCACTTACGATGTACGCGGAAACATGATCGCCGCCGCTTGCAGTTCTATTTTCCCCGCTGGCGCGGAATTGGTGACGGGGCAGACACTCACGCAGCCCATCACCTTGAGTAGCGATTTCACTCTGCCCGAGTCGTTTTTCGATGGACAGATCGTCAAGGTGGATATCGGCTTGGGCCCAATGAATGCCCGAGGGGTTCTTGTCGCCGAACCTCTTTAAATGATATTGTCAAGGAGGTGGCGGATAGGGGCTATTGTCCATCGACTGGGCATATAGGGTCGACGTCATGATTAGCCGCCTCCCGCTCAATATATCAGCAAGTAATCTGGCGTTATTTCGATTGAGAGCTTCATCATCTTGCCAGCCAGATAGATAATAGCTACCCTCGATTAGATCCATTTTATCTACTTGATGTCGCATTTGAGTGCCGATGCATTGCACGAGCTCGGCAAAAAGTCGGCGCCGCCGCGCCTGAAATCGTTCGAATTCCGACTGATCCTTCGGACCAGCTTCGTCTAGATTGTCAAAGTATGCTCGTATCGACTGCATCACCTTTTTTGATTGTCGGCAAACTCAATCTCGACTCTGTTCAAGGCCATCACGTGATCCAAGCTGAGCGGCGTCCGACGTGTCAACATGAGCGTTTCGAAGATCGCCCAGCGACGATCGCGCTTTGAGCGCCGGTCATCCATCAAGCGGGTGACGATGACTGCGATGATGGGGCTGGTCAGAGTGGCGGCCACTATCGCCCAGTCACTGATCGTGATGTTTAGTTGATCGACCATAACGCCAAACTAGACATTTCTCGCTCGCTTTCAATAAGTCGATCGTCGATCGCTCTAACAGACTGACAGCAAGCTATTTCCGTCTGGCCGTCAAAGCCCCAGCTGTGTCCGCAGGGCGCGTTCCACGGCCGCAAGATCCCCGCGCCCCAGAACGCCGAGACGTCGCCCCAGCCTGAGCTTCGACGCCGTGAACAGCTGATCGGCCATCGCCTTGCGCCGCGCGCCGTTGACCTCGACCAGCGCCTCCCCGGGATAGACCCGATCCACCCGCGTGGTCAGCGGGACCACCTGCAGCCGGTTCAGGGCCTGATTGGCGGCGTCATTGCTGACGATCACCGCCGGGCGCGTCTTCGTCACCTCGCCGCCGATCGACGGATCGAACGACACCCACCAGACCTCGCCGCGCCGCGGATGATCAGCCGTCATGGGCGACGTCCGCGATCAGCCCCTCGCACCACTCGTCGGCCTCCTGCTCCCGCGCCTCGTCCGCCGCCATCTCACGATAGCCCTGCAGCAGCGCTTCCTCGCTGACCAGCGGACGCACCAGGTCATTGACGAAGCGGCTGATGCGCCCCGCCCCAACCCGGCTGTGCAGGCCTTCATAGACGTCGTCGTCCACCGTCAGGGTGAGCTTCTTCATGGCTGGAAGATACGTGCGATCACACGTATTGTCCACGCATGACCCAGCGCCCCGCCGTCCTGATCGTCCAGCCGCATCTCGGGGCCCTGACCGGGTTTCTGCAGAGCCTCTATGACGTCTACCGCCTGTGGGAAGGTCCGCCGCTCGAGGCGGAGCCCGACATCCGCGCCCTCATCGTCGCCGGCGAGCTCCCGCTGGACATGGCCCTGCTGGACCGGCTGCCGAACCTGTCGCTGATCGCCTGCTTCACCTCGGGCTATGAGGCGATCGACGTTGCGGCCTGTCGCGCTCGCGGACTTGAGGTCACCCACGCCCCCGGTGTGAACCACGAGGATGTGGCCGATCACGCCCTTGGCCTGATCCTCGCTGCGCGGCGCCAGATCCTCACCGGCGACCGGGCCGTGCGCGCAGGAACCTGGCGCGCCGACGACAAGACCATCACCCCGTCGATGGCGGGCACCCGGCTGGGAATTGTCGGCCTCGGGGCCATCGGCGAGGCGGTCGCCCGCCGCGCCGACGCCTTTCGCATGGAGACCCGCTGGTGGGGCCCGCGTGACAAGGCCGCCGCCTGGACGCGCATGGGTTCGCTGGTCGAGCTGGCCCGCTGGGCCGAGGTGCTGGTGGTGGCCTGCAAGGCGGACGACAGCAACCGCGGCCTGATCGACCGGGAGGTGATCGAGGCGCTCGGTCCTGACGGCCTGCTGGTCAATGTCGCGCGCGGGCAGCTGGTCGACGAGGCAGCCCTGATCGCGGCGCTGAAGGCAGGCACGCTTGGGGGCGCGGCGCTGGACGTGTTCGAGATCGAGCCTACCGATCCTACGCGCTGGGCCGGGGTGCCCAACACCCTGCTGACGCCGCACACGGGCGGGGCCACCATCAACGCCGTGCCAGCCATGCTGCGCCTGCTGATGCAGAATCTCGCGGCCCACTTCGCCGGCCAGCCGGTGGTCACGCCCGCCTCCTGACAGACGCGTCTGCCGGGTGGCGCGTTCACGCTTGCGAAATCATATAAAGATATCTTTATATGCGCATATGGCCCTGACTGCTGACCAGACTGTGGAGATGCTGCGCGCCGCCGGCGAGGCGACTCGCCTCCGAATCCTGACCCTGCTGGCCGACGAGGAGCTGTCGGTGATGGAGCTGTCGCGCGTGCTGGAGCAGAGCCAGCCGCGCGTGTCGCGCCATCTGAAGCTGATGGCCGAGGCCGGGCTGATCGAGCGCTTTCCCGACGGGGCGCGGGTCTTCTACCGCCTGTCGTCCGACCGCATCGCCCGCCGCCTTGCCGAGACCGTGCTGGACGGGCTGCAGGACGAGGACGCCGAGCGCGACCATCGCCGGCTGGAAGCGGTGCGCCGCGAGCGCGAGGCCGAGGCCCAGGCCTATTTCGAACAGATCGCCCCCAGCTGGGACCGCATCCGCTCCCTTTATGTCTGCGAGAGCGCGGTCGAGGCGGCGATTGACCGCGCGGCGGGCCCCGGGCCGTTCGACCGGCTGGTAGATCTTGGGACCGGCTCGGGCCGGATGCTGACCCTGCTGGGCAAGAAGGCGCGCATGTCGATCGGACTCGACCTGAGCCAGAACATGCTCAACATCGCGCGCTCCAACGTCGCGCGGGCCGGCCTCGACCGGGTCGAGCTTCGACACGGCGACGTCTTCGCCACTCGTCTGCCAGCCGAGAGCGCTGACCTGGTGGTGGTGCACCAGGTGCTGCACTATCTGGCCGATCCGGCCGCGGCCGTGGCCGAGGCCGCCCGCATCACCGCCCCGGGCGGGCGGCTGCTGATCGTCGATTTCGCGCCCCACGCCCTGGAGCGGCTGCGCGAGGAGCATCAGCACCGCCGGCTCGGCTTCTCGGATGATGAAATCCGCCGCTGGTTGGGCGAGGCAGGTCTCAGGCCGCTGGCACCGATCGCCCTGCCCCCCGATACCGACGGTCTGACGGTCAGCATCTGGACCGCAGAACGCCCTGCCCTCCCCGCCCGGAGTGTCGCCTGATGACCGCCGCCCTGAATCTGGCTGAGGCCCGCGCCCTGCTGCTGTCGCCACTGGGACCCGTGGCCCGCGCGGGCAGCAACCCGACGCCGCCGCGCGTCTCGTTCGAGTTCTTCCCGCCCAGAAGCGATCAGGCCGAGGACAATCTCTGGCAGGCGATCCGGCGGCTGGCACCGCTCAACCCGGCCTTCGTCTCGGTGACCTATGGTGCCGGCGGCTCGACCCGTGAACGGACCCACCGGACGGTCAGCCGCATCCTCGCAGAGACCCATCTGAAGCCGGCCGCCCACCTCACCTGCGTCGAGGCAAGCCGCGACGAGGTCGATGAGGTGATCCGCGAGTACAAGGCCAGCGGCGTGCGTCACATCGTGGCCCTGCGCGGCGACCCGCCGGGGACCGGCGGCATCGGCGGCGTCTACCAGCCCCGGCCGGACGGCTACGCCAACGCCACCGAACTGGCGCGCGCCATCTCGGTAGTCGGCGGCTTCGACATCACCGTGGGCGTCTATCCGGAGAAGCACCCGGAGAGCCCGTCACTGGACCACGACATCGACGTCCTGAAGGCCAAGGTCGACGCCGGCGCGACCCGGGCCATCAGCCAGTTTTTCTTCGACATCGACGCCTTCCTGCGCTTCCGCGACCGGGTGCGGGCGGCGGGCGTAACCCTGCCGATCATCCCGGGGATCATGCCGGTGACCAACTTCGCCGGCCTGAAGCGGATGAGCGCCGCCTGCGGGGCCTCGGTCCCGGCCTGGCTGGCCGGGCATTTCGACGGGCTGGACGACGACCCGGACACCCGCCGGCTGATCGCCGCCTCGGTCGCCGCCGAGACCTGCGCCCGGCTGCAGGAAGAGGGCTTCGCCGACTTCCACTTCTACACCCTGAACCGCGCCGACCTGGTCTACGCCATCTGCCGGGTGCTGGGCGTGCGCGAGGTGGCGGCATGAGGGGCCTCGCCATCTCCTCCCCCGCCCCTTCGCGGGGGAGGGGGACCGCCGGAGGCGGTAGAGGGGGCGACCGCCAGTGCGGCGCTTCGTCCCTCGCCCCCTCCACCATGCTGCGCATGGTCCCCCTCCCCCGCTTCGTTTCGCTTGCTGGGGAGGAGTGCTGATGACCCGTGCCGACCGTATCGCTGCCCTGAAGGCCGCGGCTCAGGAACGTGTTCTCGTCCTCGACGGCAGCTGGGGGGTGATGATCCAGCGCGAGGACCTGTCGGAGGAGGATTTCCGCGGCGAGCGCTTCGCCGGGCACAACCACCCGCAGAAGGGCAATAATGACCTGCTGATCCTGACCCGGCCGGACATCATCGCCGACCTGCACGAACGCTACTATGCCGCCGGGGCCGACATCTCGGAGACCAACACCTTCTCCTCGACCTCGATCGGCCAGGCCGATTACGGTCTGGAATCCGCCGTCCGGGACCTGAACTTCGAAGGCGCGCGCATCGCCCGCGAGGTGGCCGACCGCTGGACGGAGAAGGAGCCGCACAAGCCGCGCTTCGTCGCGGGCTCGATCGGCCCGACAAACCGCACCCTGTCGATCAGCCCCGACGTCAACGACCCCGGCTACCGCGCCTTGACCTTCGACGAGGTCTATGCGGCCTACCGCGAGCAGGCCCGGGCCCTGCACGAGGGCGGGGTCGACATCTTCCTGGTCGAGACCATCTTCGACACCCTCAACGCCAAGGCGGCGATCAAGGCCATCCTCGACCTGCAGGACGAGGGTTACGAGCCCTTGCCCCTGTGGATCTCCGGCACCATCACCGACCGCTCGGGCCGCACCCTGTCGGGCCAGACCGCCGAGGCCTTCTGGCACTCGGTGCGGCACGCGAAGCCGTTCGCCATCGGCCTGAACTGCGCGCTGGGAGCCGATCTGATGCGGCCCTATATCGCCGAGCTCAGCCGTATCGCTGACACCCTGGTGGCCGCCTTTCCCAACGCCGGCCTGCCCAACGCCATGGGCGAATACGACGAGCAGCCGCATGAGACGGGCCACTTCATCGAGGAATGGGCGAAGTCGGGCCTCGTGAACATCGTCGGCGGCTGCTGCGGCACCACGCCGGAGCACATCGCCTGCGTGGCCAGGGAGGTCGCCGGCGTGGCTCCGCGAGTCGTGCCGGACCGGCCGGTTGCGCTGCGCCTTTCCGGTCTCGAACCGTTCGAGGTAGGGGCGTGAGGTCGAGGACTGCATTTCCCCTCCCCCTCGATGGGGGAAGGGTCGGGGATGGGGGTGGGCCCGCAGAGCTCCCCGGCGGGGCCCGGGACGCGAGGCCCGAGCCAGGTCAGCTCCTCTGGCTCCCGTCCGTCACCGTGACGCACGCACCCCCTCCCAACCCTCCCCCATCGAGGGTGAGGGCTTTCGACCTGGCGACCCGCCCATGAAAGCCACCTTCATCAACATCGGCGAGCGGACGAACGTCACCGGCTCGGCCAAATTCCGTAAGCTGATCGCCGAGGGGCACTACGGCGAGGCCCTAAGCGTCGCGCGCCAGCAGGTGGAGGCTGGTGCCCAGGTCATCGACGTCAACATGGACGAGGGCCTGCTGGACTCGCAGGCGGCCATGGTCACCTTCCTGAACCTGATCGCGGCCGAGCCGGACATCGCCCGGGTGCCGATCATGATCGACAGCTCCAAATGGGAGGTGATCGAGGCGGGCCTGAAGTGCGTCCAGGGCAAGCCGATCGTCAATTCGATCAGCCTCAAGGCCGGCGAGGCCGAGTTCCGCGAACAGGCGGTGAAATGCCTGCGCTACGGGGCCGCCGTGGTGGTCATGGCCTTCGACGAGGTCGGCCAGGCCGATACGGCCGCGCGCAAGATCGAGATCTGCACCCGCGCCTACCGGCTGCTGGTCGACGAGATCGGCTTCCCGCCCGAGGACATCATCTTCGACCCGAACATCTTCGCGGTGGCGACGGGGATCGAGGAGCACGACAACTACGCGGTCGACTTCATCGAGGCGACACGGGCGATCCGCGCGACCCTGCCCCACGCCCATGTCTCCGGCGGGGTGTCGAACGTTTCGTTCAGCTTCCGCGGCAACGAACCGGTGCGCCGGGCGATCCACTCGGTATTCCTGTACCACGCCATCCAGGCCGGCATGGACATGGGCATCGTCAACGCCGGCGACCTGCCGGTCTATGACGACATCCACCCGGAGCTGCGCGAAGCGGTCGAGGATGTGATCCTCAACCGGCCGCCGCGCGGCAACCTGTCCAATACCGAGCGGCTGGTGGAACTGGCCCCCCGCTACAAGGGCGAGAAGGGCGAGGCGAAGGTCGTCGACCTCACCTGGCGCGACCAGCCGGTGGCGAAGCGGATCGAGCACGCCCTCGTGCACGGCATGACCGACTTCATCGAGGCCGACACCGAGGAGGCGCGCGCCGGTGCCGCCCGGCCGCTTCACGTCATCGAAGGCCCGCTGATGGACGGCATGAACGTCGTCGGTGACCTGTTTGGTGCGGGCAAGATGTTCCTGCCCCAGGTGGTCAAGTCGGCCCGGGTGATGAAGCAGGCGGTGGCCTACCTCGAGCCCTTCATGGAGGCCGAGAAAACCGGCAAGCCGAGGCAGCAGGCCGGCAAGGTTCTGATGGCGACGGTCAAGGGCGACGTCCACGACATCGGCAAGAACATCGTCGGCGTGGTCCTGCAGTGCAACAACTACGAGGTGGTCGACCTCGGGGTCATGGTGCCCGCTGACCGCATCCTCGACGAGGCGGAGCAGCACAAGGTCGACATCATCGGCCTGTCCGGCCTGATCACGCCCTCGCTGGACGAGATGGTGTTCGTGGCCTCGGAGATGGAGCGGCGCGGCTTCCGCATCCCGCTGCTGATCGGCGGCGCGACCACCAGCCGGACCCATACGGCGGTGAAGATCGAGCCGGCCTATCCGTCGGGCTCGACCACCTATGTCACTGACGCCAGCCGGGCGGTCGGGGTGGTCTCGGGCCTGCTGTCGCCGGAGGAGCGCGACCGCAACATGGCCGCCACCCGCGACGAGTACATCCGCATCCGCGAGCAGTATGCGCGCGGTCAGGAGGTCAAGGCCCGCGCCAGCCTGGCCCAGGCCCGCGCCAACCGCTTCCGCCCGGCCGACCCCGCCCCTGCCACGGCCCCGGCCTTCCTCGGCGTGCGCGCCTTCGACGCCTGGGACCTGGAGGACCTCGCCGACCACATCGACTGGACGCCCTTCTTCGCCAGCTGGCAGCTGATCGGCCGCTTCCCGCAGATCCTCGAGGACGAGATCGTCGGCGAGGCGGCGCGCGACCTCTATCGCGACGCCCGGGCCATGCTGACGCGCATCCTCGAGGAGCGCTGGTTCACGGCCAAGGGGGTGGTCGGCTTCTGGCCCGCCAACGCGCGCGGCGACGACATCGTGGTCTGGGTCGACGAGACCCGGACTGCCGAGGTGGCGCGCTTCCACGGCCTGCGCCAGCAGATCGCCAAGAGCAACGGCAAGCCCAACCTGTGCCTGTCGGACTTCGTGTCCGAGGATGTGCCCGACCACATCGGCGCCTTCGCCGTCACCGCCGGCCATGGCGAGCTGGAGAAGGCGGCCGAGTTCCGCGCCGCCGGGGACGACTATTCCGCCATCCTCGCCACGGCCCTGGCCGATCGCCTCGCCGAGGCCTTCGCCGAGCGCCTGCACAAAGAGGTGCGCACCACCCTGTGGGGCCATGCGCCGGACGAGGCCCTGAGCGTGCAGGCGTTGATCGCGGAGAAGTACCTCGGCATCCGCCCGGCGCCCGGCTATCCGGCCCAGCCGGACCATACGGAGAAGGCCACCCTGTTCCGCCTGCTGGACGCCGGTGCCAACGCCGGCATGGCCCTGACCGAGAGCTTCGCCATGACGCCCCCCGCCTCGGTCTCGGGGCTCTATTTCGCCCATCCGGAGAGCCACTATTTCGGCGTCGGCAAGATTGACGCCGACCAGGTCGCCGACTACGCCGCCCGCAAGGGCTGGGATCTGGCGACCGCCGAGCGTTGGCTGGCCCCGATCCTCAACTACGATCCGAAGGTGCCGGCACGCGGCGTGGCGGCCTGAACGCGGTGCGCGAGAGGCAAACATAAGCCCTCCCCCTCGATGGGGGAGGGTTGGGTGGGGGTGGGCTCACGACGCACAAGGTATGGGCGCGAGCGGCGCGTACCGCCTCCTGCGCCCTCCCCCGCCAAAGCCTGTGTTCCCGCCCCCATCCCCGACCCTTCCCCCATCGAGGGGGAAGGGAGAAGTAATCGCCCCAGAGCTCGGCGCCTGTCTTCGCTGTGGTCTCTGTGATGAACCGGGAACGGTGCCGGATCAGCGCTCCCCCGCCGGCGCCCCGGTGTCGTCCAGGCCCGCATCCTTCAGCGTCGCCGGCGCGGTCGTGATGTTCTCGCGTACCCGGCGGGCGGCGTGCTCGCAGCGGCCCGGCAGGCCGAAGAACAGGCCGAAGGTCTGGCTGCGCACCGCCTCGTCCGGATTGGCCAGAACCTCGGTCCAGAGCCCGCGCGCCGCCGTGGCCGCCGCCTCCGCCGCCGCGAGCGTGGCGGCCGTCTGGCGGCCCCGACCGACGTTCAGGGCGTCGCGGAAGTCTGCGGCCTCCAGCTTGCCCAGCCGGATGATCTCGTCATCCAGCGGATCGACATTGGTCAGGCTCTCGCCCACGGCGACGTGGCCGGTGACCAGCGCCTCGCACCAGGCCACGAGCGGGTAGTCTCCGTCGGGCGCGCCACGCGGCAGGGGTGTGGCATAGGCAAGGGCCTCGCGCACCCGCAGCGCCTCGGCGGTCTCGGCCGCGCGCACCGAGCCCCCGGTGACGATCGGCGCGTCGGGATCCTGGGCCCCAGTCAGGGCGGCGGCGAGCAGAACGGCGGTCAGCAGCGACATCGGAACTCCGGTCTCAGGCGTCGATGGTGAAGCTCAACGCTTCGCCCCTCTTCTGGTTGACCCGCGTGACAAAGAAAAGGCGGCGGAGCCGAAGCTCCGCCACCCGATCTCCGGTCAGGTCTGTCGACGCTTAGAAGCGCGCCGTCAGGCCGATCGAGTAACGACGACCCAGGGTGTCGTAGGTCGACGGGTCGGTGTTGGCCTGCACGCCCGGCGAATAGACCGGGGGCTGCTCGTCAGTCAGGTTGTTGACGGTGACGCGCAGCGACACCGCGTCATTGACCGCCCACGAGCCGAGCAGGTCGAAGTAGTCGGTGGTCGGGATGACGTTGGCGGTGCCGAACTGGGTCATCTCGCCCACCCGGCGCCAGCGCATGCCGGCCGTGAAGTCGCCGTTGCGCCAGTTGAGGCCCGTCAGTGACTTCCACTCGGGGAAGGTGTTGCCGAACACACTGTCGATCGTGCCGGTACGGTCGATGAACGGGAGGCCGGCCGCGATCTGGTTCTCGCGGTTCTCAAGCCAGCCGACGACAACGTTCAGGTCCAGAGCCCCCCAGGCCGGCAGGCCGATGTCGGCCATGTCGGCGCGCCAGTCAACCTGCAGGTCAACGCCCGAGGTACGCAGGGTCGCCAGGTTGGCGTTCGCCTCGATGGAGTTGTTGACGTTACCCGAGAGGGGGTCGCGCGAGAACAGCTGGCAAAAGACGTTCGAGGCGCTGAAGGTCGGGTTCTGGCCCTGGGCGTTGAAGCAGCCCTGCAGCTGCTGCGCGGCACCGATAGTGCCAACACCGTCGGTGATCTCGATGTCGTAGTAATCGACCGCCGCCGAGAGGCCCCCGAGCCAAGCGTTGTCGAAGCGCGACTGCCACACGAGGCCGACTGTGAACGACTCCGAGGTTTCCTCAATCAGGTTCGGGTTGCCGCCGGTGATGCCGGGAACCTGGTTGTTGCTGTAGGTATAGGTGTCGATGGCCGAGGCGGAGATGCCCTGCGCGAGGCAGAGCGCCCGCGCCTGGGCGGCATTGGCACCCGTGCGATAGCTCGAGCGGACGTCGCAGGGATCGCCCTGGATGCCGGTCGCCGAGGGGGCCCCGATCGACGGGAAGCTGGTGTTGATTGGCGAGAACAGCTCCCCGATCGACGGTGCACGGACGGCGTTCTGGATCCCCCCGCAACCTTGCCGGCGATCGATCTGCTTCTGGAGTGTCGTCAGACGTCCGACCCTGCCACGCGTCTTGCGTGTTATGATGAGGTCGCGGCGGATATCGCAGCAGCCCATGCGCGTAACGAGATCCGGATTCTGGACCGCGCCGGGATCGAGGCTTCGCGCCGAAGCCTGTTCGGATTCCCGACGACCGGTCTCGGGCGACTTCTTGGACCTTCGATAAGCGAGCTTGAAGCCGTTGAGACGGAGCTGCAGCGCGCCAATCGCACCGCCGACGGCAAGTGGAGTTTCTTCCTGGGTGACGGCAGTCAGTGGCTCCAGATCGACAGTGGACGCGTGGAGTTCGACAATCGTGCCGGAGAAGCGGTCAGGGTCCGTAGAGCGGCGCTTGGCAGCTATCTCCTGACGGTCGGAGGCAGCCGCGCCGTGCGAGTCAGACGCTGGTGATCGCCCCCTACCGCGTAACCGCTGCCCGGGCCGCATAGGGAGCCGGCTCCGGCGTGCAGGACACGGCAGCGCTCTGAAGTCCCGCCAGCACCACCAGCGTCGCCGCGACCGGCAACAGCCGCGCCGACACTGCCATGGCCAGATCGATGGCGGCCTCGCCGGCGCGCTTGAGTCGGGACGAGGACAGGGCGGAAGAACGG